>Ga0209255_1000213_pt1 | contig 12642 bp, 9 predicted proteins | sample WorMetvaBAHAMAS2_FD_187394 | JGI IMG/M metagenome (GOLD analysis project Ga0209255, IMG submission 187394) | Marine gutless worms symbiont microbial communities from Max Planck institute for Marine Microbiology, Germany - Olavius vacuus... | ecosystem: Host-associated > Annelida > Digestive...
CTTTGGGCCACCCGGAGCTGGAAAATCCGATCCGATCATCTCGCCCGCGCATCGCTGCCCCCCTGTCGCCTCACGCCTAAGGAACCACAATCCAAAGCCCGAGGCGAGACGCTTGTTCAGCAACCTGCTAGTCTGGTGGCGCCGGTCTCGCGCGCCTCGGCAATCCGGCGCTGGGCTTCCGCGAAGTCGTCTACCGCGTCTTCTCTGTTCGTCATGACAAATCCCCGCTGGGCCGATCCGCCAAGTTTGACCGCGATGGCGGGAGGGGTCAATCGGGGCGCGGGGGGCGGGGGAAATGGTGGGCGGTGAGAGACTCGAACTCCCGGCATCTTCCGTGTAAAGGAAGCGCTCTACCAACTGAGCTAACCGCCCCCTCAGGGTCCGCGCTTTATCGATGCGCGGCCCGGGAAGGTCAAGTGGTCGGTGCCGGGGCTCATGCGGGCCGGCGCCCGCGCCCCTCTCCCCCGGCCCCCTCCCAAAGGGATGGCGGCGGCAGTGCCACTCCCCCTCCCTTTGGGAGGGGGCCGGGGGAGGGGTGTGACCCGTCGGCCGCTCAGTGCGCCAGCGGCGCCTCGGGGCGCTGGGCGTCGTCGTCGGCGACCGCCGGCATCGGGTCGGCCGCCTCGTCCCACTCGATCGGCTCGGGCTGGCGCACCAACGCCACCTTGAGCACGTCGGTCACCGTCTCGGCCGGGATGATCTCGATCCCCGATTTTACGTTGTCGGGTATCTCGGAGAGGTCCTTGACGTTCTCCTTCGGGATCAGCACCGTCTTGATGCCGCCCCTCAGCGCCGCCAGCAGCTTCTCCTTCAGCCCGCCGATCGGCAGCACGTTGCCGCGCAGGGTCACCTCGCCGGTCATCGCCACGTCGCGCTTGACCGCGATCTGGGTCAGAACCGAGACGATCGAGGTCACCATCGCCACGCCGGCCGAGGGGCCGTCCTTCGGCGTCGCGCCCTCGGGGACATGGACGTGGATGTCCATCTTCTCGAACTCCGGCGGCTTGATGCCGAAGCCGGTCGCCTTGGCGCGGACGAAGCTGGAGGCGGCGTCGATCGATTCCTTCATCACGTCGCCGAGCTTGCCGGTGGTCTTCATCCGCCCCTTGCCAGGCAGCCGCAGCGCCTCGATGTGCAACAGACCGCCGCCGACCGAGGTGTAGGCCAGCCCGGTGGTGACGCCGACCTGGTCCTCCTCCTCGGCAAGGCCGTGGCGGAAGCGCTTCACCCCGAGATAATGCTCCAGCCGATCCGGGGTCGTCTCCACCGTCTCGACATCGCCGCGGATGATCTCGGTCAGCACCTTGCGGCAGAGCTTGGCCAGCTCGCGCTCGAGGTTGCGCACCCCCGCCTCGCGGGTGTAGCGGCGGATGATCTCCAACAGCGCGTCGTCGGTGAGGGCGAACTCTCCCTCCTTCAGCCCGTGCTCCTTGACCTGCTTCGGCAGCAGGTGGCGCTTGGCGATCTCGACCTTCTCGTCCTCGGTGTAGCCGGGAAGGGCGATGATCTCCATCCGGTCGAGCAAGGGCTGCGGCATGTTGTAGGTGTTGGCCGTGGTGATGAACATCACGTGGGACAGATCGTACTCGACCTCGAGGTAGTGGTCGGAGAAGGTGTTGTTCTGCTCCAGGTCCAGCACCTCCAGCATCGCCGAGGCCGGGTCGCCGCGGAAGTCGTGACCCATCTTGTCGATCTCGTCGAGCAGGATCAGCGGGTTGGTTGTCTTGGCCTTCTTCATCGACTGGATGATCTTGCCCGGCATCGAGCCGATATAGGTGCGCCGGTGCCCCCGGATCTCGGCCTCGTCGCGCACGCCGCCGAGCGAGATGCGGAAGAACTCGCGCCGCGTCGCCCGGGCGACCGACTTGCCGAGGCTGGTCTTGCCGACGCCCGGCGGGCCCACGAGGCACAGGATCGGCCCCTTCATCTTGGCCGAGCGCTGCTGCACCGCGAGGTACTCGACCATGCGCTCCTTGACCTTCTCCAGCCCGTAATGGTCGGCGTCGAGGATCTCCTGCGCCTTGCGCAGGTCCTTCTTGACCCGCGAGCGCTTGCCCCAGGGGATCGACAGCATCCAGTCGAGGTAGTTGCGCACCACCGTCGATTCGGCCGACATCGGGCTCATCTGCTTGAGCTTCTTGACCTCGGCCAACGCCTTCTCGCGCGCCTCCTTGGAGAGCTTGGTCTGGTCGATCCGCTCCTCGTACTCCGCTGCTTCGTCGCGGCCGTCCTCGCCCTCGCCGAGCTCGCGCTGGATCGCCTTCATCTGCTCGTTGAGGTAGTACTCGCGCTGGGTCCGCTCCATCTGGTTCTTGACCCGGCTCTTGATCTTCTTTTCGACCTGCAGCACCGAGATCTCGCCTTGGACCAGCTTCAGCAGCTTCTCCATCCGCTCGGCGACGCTGGGCTCCTCCAGCAGCTTCTGGCGCTCGGAGAGCTTGACGCCGACATGGCCGGCGACGGTGTCGGCCAGCTTGGACGGGGTGTCGATCTCGCCGATATTGGCCAGCGCCTCCTCGGAGACGTTCTTGTTCAGCTTCACGTAGCGCTCGAACTGCTCGACCAGAGAGCGGGCTAGGGCCTCGACCGTGGCCGGGTCCGAATCGCGGTCGGGAAGGTCCTCGGCCTCGGCCTCGAAATAGGCGCCGTTGTCGATGAAACGCAGGATCTGGGCGCGGGTGCGGCCCTCGACCAGAACCTTGACCGTGCCATCGGGCAGTTTCAGCAGCTGCAGCACGTTGGCGAGCGTGCCGACGCGGTAGATGTCGTCCTCGGTCGGGTCGTCCTTGGCGGCGTCTTTCTGGCTCGCCAGCAGGATCTGGCGGTCGTCCTTCATGACCTGCTCGAGCGCCCGCACCGAGCGCTCGCGCCCAACGAACAGCGGCACGATCATATGCGGGAACACGACGATGTCGCGCAGCGGCAGAACCGGGTGGTCGGCAATGGTCTCAACTGTCATACTGGCTGCCTCTGAGGGTGTAGGAACGGGCGGCACCGGCCCGTTCTCGTTCCTTGTGCCCGTCTCAAGTTGGACCGTGACTGCGCGATTTTCAAGGTCTGGTCCGACTCGCCGCACGACGCCGCCTAGCTGCGCGGCGCCGGCCCGACCTTGTGCAAGGGCCGAACGAGGTCAGGACGCAGTGGCGCCGGCTTTCGCCCGGTCGGAATAGATGAACAGCGGCTTGGCCTTGCCGTCGATCACCTCTTCGTTGACTACGACCTCCTCGACGCCCTCCATCCCGGGAAGCTCGAACATGGTGTTCAGCAGCACGTCCTCGAGGATCGAGCGCAGGCCGCGGGCGCCGGTCTTGCGCGCGATCGCCTTGCGGGCAATGGCGCCGAGCGCGTCGTCGGTGAAGGCCAGCTTGACCTCCTCCATCTCGAACAGCCGCTGGTACTGCTTGACCAGAGCGTTCTTCGGCTTGGTCAGGATGGTGACCAGCGCCTCTTCATCGAGGTCGCGCAGGGTCGCAACCACCGGCAGGCGACCGACGAATTCCGGGATCAGGCCGAACTTGAGAAGGTCCTCCGGCTCGAGGGCGACCAGCACATCGCCGATCCGGCGGTCGTCCTCGGAGCGCACATCGGCGCCGAAGCCGATCGCCGAGCCCTTGCCGCGCTGGGCGATGATCTTGTCGAGGCCGGAGAAGGCGCCACCGCAGATGAACAGGATGTTTGTGGTGTCGACTTGGAGGAACTCCTGCTGCGGGTGCTTGCGCCCGCCCTGGGGCGGCACCGAGGCGACGGTGCCCTCCATGATCTTCAGCAGCGCCTGCTGCACTCCCTCGCCCGAGACGTCGCGGGTGATCGAGGGGTTGTCCGACTTGCGGCTGATCTTGTCTACCTCGTCGATATAGACGATGCCGCGCTGCGCCCGCTCGACATTGTAGTCGGCCGACTGCAGCAGCTTGAGGATAATGTTCTCGACATCCTCGCCGACATAGCCGGCTTCGGTGAGCGTCGTGGCGTCGGCCATGGTGAAGGGCACGTCGAGGATCCGCGCCAGGGTCTGCGCCAGCAGGGTCTTGCCGCAGCCGGTGGGGCCGATCAGCAGGATGTTCGACTTGGCCAGCTCCACGTCCGAGGACTTCGAGGCATGGCCGAGCCGCTTGTAGTGGTTGTGGACCGCGACCGAGAGCACCCGCTTGGCGGTCTCCTGGCCGATCACGTAGTCGTCGAGCACATCGCAGATGTCGCGCGGGGTGGGCACCCCATCCGACGACTTGACCAGGTTGTTCTTGGTCTCCTCGCGGATGATGTCCATGCACAGCTCGACGCACTCATCGCAGATGAACACCGTCGGCCCGGCTATGAGCTTGCGCACCTCATGCTGGCTCTTGCCGCAGAACGAGCAATACAGGGTGTTTTTGCTGTCCGAACCACTGCTCTTGGTCATTCAGGTCTCCACACGCGCGTCAGCGCGGAATCTACGATCTTAGCCTGTAAAAGATGGCTGCAATACGCGAATCTTGCCAGCTTTTGTTGTACCGTCCCGGGCAATCCCTGTCACCCTGGACGCGCTCAAGGCCGCTTCAGCCCTCGTCGCTCACCGCCCGCTTCTCGACGATGTTGTCGATCAGCCCCCACTCCTTGGCCGCCTCGGGGGTCATGAAGTTGTCGCGCTCCAGCGCCCGCTCGACCGTCTCGTAGTCTTGGCCCGTTTGGCGCTCGTAGATCTCGTTCAACCGCTTCTTCAGCGCCAGGATCTCCTGGGCGTGGATGGCGATGTCGGTCGCCTGACCTTGGAACCCGGCCGATGGCTGGTGCACCATGATCCGGCTGTTGGGCAGCGAGAACCGCATGTCCGTCTCACCGGCCGCCAGCAGCAGCGAGCCCATCGAGGCCGCCTGGCCGATGCAGACGGTGGTGATCGGCGAGCGGATGTACTGCATGGTGTCGTATATCGACAGGCCCGAGGTGACCACGCCCCCGGGGCTGTTGATGTACATGGCGACTTCCTTCTTCGGGTTCTCCGATTCGAGGAACAGGAGCTGGGCCACGATCGAGGTCGCCATCTCGTCATGCACCGGGCCGGAGACGAAGATGATCCGCTCCTTGAGCATGCGCGAGTAGATGTCGTAGCGCAGCGAACCACGCGACGTGATCTCCTCGACGGTCGGGATGATGTAGCCGGTGGCAATGTCGAAGGGGTCTCTCATCGGGATGCGACCTCGCTTCTCTCGCACCCGGCAATTCACCGGGCAAAACCTTATGAATCAGTTTAGTGCCGCACCGCGCAGTCGGCAAGAGCCGGGCCGGGCAGCAATTGTGCCGAGTTCGCCGCACCCGCCATTCCCGGCCGCGGCGGCAGGTTCCGACCCGCCGGTCGGCTCACTCCTGGTCCAGCGCCTTGAGCTCTTCCTCGAAGTCCGACTTCGAGACTGCCAGCTCGGTGACCTGCGCCCGACCGAGAATCAGATCGACCACCTTCTCCTCGTAGAGCGGCGCCCGGATCTGCTCCAGCGCTTGGCGGTTCTGCTTGACTAATTTGAAGAACTGCCGCTCCTGGCCAGGGTAGTTGCGGGCGTGGGCCATGATCGCCTGGCCCATTTTCTGGTCGGTGATCTCGATTTGCTCCTTGGCGCCGATCTCGGCCAGCAGTAGGCCCAGCCGGACCCGGCGCTCGGCCAGCTCGGTGTGTTCCTCGGTGGCCTCGATCTCCGGATGGTCGTGGCCGTGCTCGTCCGGGTGCTCCTCGCGCCAGAGCTGGTGCGCGATCGACTTCGCCTCGGTCTCGACCAGCGACGGCGGCAGGTCGAAGCTCACCATCTCGTCCAGCGCGTCCAGCAGCCGGCGCTTGATCAGCGCCCGGCCGGCCTCGGCGAACTCGGCGCCGATCCGCTCGCGGATCTGCTCCTTGAGCTGGTCGAGGTTCTCGGCTCCGTAGCGCTCGGCGAGGCCATCGTTGATCTCGGCCGGCTTCGGCGCCCGGACCTCCTTGACGGTGCAGTCGAAGACCGCGTCCTTGCCGGCGAGATGGGCGGCGCCGTAGCCTTCGGGGAAGGTCACCTTCACCTCCCGCTCCTCGCCGGTCTTGGCGCCGACCAGCTGCTCCTCGAAGCCGGGGATGAACGAGTTCGAGCCGAGCACCAGCAGATAGTCCTCGGCGGCGCCGCCGTCGAAGGCCTCGCCGTCGATCTTGCCGACGAAGTCGATGACGATCTGGTCGGCGTCCTTCGCCTTGGCGGTCTTGCCGCGCGCCTTGTAGTCGGTCGAGCTCTCGGACAGCTTGCCGAGCGCCTCGTCGACGGCGGCATCATCGACACTGACCACCTTGTGCTCCAGCGCGATGGCGGAGAAGTCGAGCTCGGGCACCTCGGGCAGGCACTCGTAGTCGAACTCGACGATCAAGTCGTCGCCCTCGTCGAAGCTCTCGTTGACGATCTTGATGTTCGGCTGCTGCGCCGGGCGATTGCCCGATTCATCGAGATGGCCGGCGATCGCCTGTTCAACCGCCTCCTGCACCACCTCGCCCAGCACCGACTTGCCGAACATCTTCCTCAGCAGCGGCAGCGGCGCCTTGCCCTTGCGGAAGCCCTTCATCTGGAAGTCGCGGCGCACGGTTTGCAGCTTCTCTGTGGTCTTCTCCTCCAGCGACGCGGCTGGGACCACGACCGAATACTCGCGCTTCAGACCTTCCGACTTGGTTTCCGTCATCTGCATGACCTGTCCTTCAATATTCAGCCGGTCCTCCTGGCCGGGTCTTGTCTGGCCGTTGGCGGCGCTCTATCGTGGTGCGGGCGGAGGGACTTGAACCCCCACGCCTTGCGGCACGAGAACCTAAATCTCGCGTGTCTACCAGTTCCACCACGCCCGCGCGCCGCATGCCCCCGCAGACCACTCGCACTCCCGTGAAAGGGGCAAATCGGGCTCCCTAATAGCAAGCGGAAATCGCGGGCGATAGAGGGAAATCGCATTCGATTGGCAACGTTCCGGCACCGCCGGCGCGGTGTCGACCCGGGCGATGCGGGCATTCGCCGCTCAAAGCCCGAGGTCGCGGAAGACGGCGGGGATCATCTCCGGCAGGTCCTCGGCGATCAGGCCGGGGCCGAACTTGCGCGCCGCCTCGACGTGGAGCCAGGCGCCCGTCTCGGCGGCGGCCATGAGGCCGAGGCCACGGGCCAGGAGGCCGGTGATCAGGCCGGTGAGCACGTCGCCGGAGCCGGCGGTGGCCAGCCACGGCGCCGCGCGCTCGTAGTGGGCGGAGTTGATCGAGGCCCTGCCGTCGGGGCTGGCGACCACGGTGTCGGGGCCTTTCAGCAGCACCACGCAGCCGGCCCGGGCGGCGGCCTCGCGGGCGGCGTCGACCTTGGAATAGGCGGGGCCCTTGGCGGCGGGCTCGGCGAGCTTCGCGGCGAGGCCCGGGAACAGCCGGGCGAACTCGCCCATATGGGGGGTGAGGACTGAGGTGCCGTGCAGGAGCGCGAACAGCTTCGCCGGGTCGTCGGCAAAGCTGGTCAGCGCGTCGGCGTCGAGCACGGTGCCGCGCTTCGCTGCTAGGGTGGCGGCGACCAGTCCGGCGGTGCGCTCCCCCACCCCGAGACCGGGGCCGAGGCCGACGGCGTTGAACCGCTCGTCCTCCAGAAGCTCGGCCAGCGCCGCCGCATCCGCAACAGGCCGCAGCATGATGGCGTTGAGCTGGGCGGCGTTCTCGACGATCGCGGCGGGCGGCGGGCAGAGAGTGACCAGTCCGGCCCCGACCCGCAGCACCCCGCGGGCGGCGATCCGCGCCGCGCCCCCCTTGCCGACGCCGCCGGAGAGGACGACGGCGTGGCCGTGGGCGTATTTGTGGCCGGGGCCGTGCTTGGCGATCGTTCCGGCGTAAGGCGCATCAACTCGCAGAACCGCACCCTCTGCCCCCGGTTTCAGGCCGATGTCGGCCTCGGCCAGCACCCCGCATCGCGCTGGCCCGGCGCCGAGGTAATGCCCGAGCTTCGGCGCATGCAACGTGACCGTCAGGTGGGCGCAGGCCGACTGCCCGAGAGCGCGCGCGCTGTCGGCATCGAGACCGGAGGGGATATCGACCGCGACAACAGGCGCGCGATTGTACTCGACGATGTGCTCAAACAAGTGAAGCACCTCTGCAAGATCGCCTTCCACCGGGCGGCCAAGCCCGGTGCCGAACACCGCGTCAACGATCAACGGATTGTAGCCTTCATAGAGGCCCCCGAGCGCGCCGATGTTTGACAGGTCAGGTAGAAGTTCTCCTGCGGTCAGCGGCGCGATGTCTCCGCCCATCTCCCGCCACCGCCGGCAATTCTCCGCCGCGTCCGGGGGCAGCTTGGCCTCGTCGCCGTAGAGGAAGACCTCCACCTCCCAGCCGCGCTGCTTGAGCAACCGCGCCACCACGAAGCCGTCGCCGCCGTTGTTGCCGGGGCCGCAGAGCACCAACGCCTTGTGCGGGGCCTTGGCGAGCTCCGGCCGCCACTCCAGGATCGCCTCGACCACGCCGCGGCCGGCGCGCTCCATCAGCTCGAGCCCGGTCACCTCTGCGCTGGCGATGGCGGCCTGCTCGATGGCGCGCATCTGGGCGGCGGTCAAGAGTTCGGTCATGGCCAGTCCTCCCCGTGCCCCGGCCTTGCGCCGGGGCCTCGCGCCGCAGTGCCCCGCACGTAGAGGCCCCGGCGCAAGGCCGGGGCGTTGGTGGAGGTGGGCGCGTCCGCTCATTCACGCCCAGAGATATGCCGCGGTCAAGCCGTGGCATGCTGATTGCTGGGCCGCTCCTCGGGCTGCCTAGAATTTTGGCAAATTGCCCGCTTCTTAGGCAGCCATTTGGGCAATATCACTGCACCCGCCGCCGGACCGTTGATTTTCCCTGAACGATTCCAGCGACTTCGAAAACTGGCACGGTCCCTGCAGCGCCCTCTGGCAGTCACGCACATGCGCGGCGGGCCTTGTGCCTCCCGCGCCCAACCGCACGGAGGACGAAGCCGGTGAAGAAGGTCGAAGCAATCATCAAGCCGTTCAAGCTCGACGAGGTCAAGGAGGCGCTACAAGAGATCGGCATCCTGGGGCTGTCGGTCATCGAGGCCAAGGGCTTCGGGCGCCAGAAGGGCCACACCGAGCTCTATCGCGGCGCCGAATACGTCGTCGATTTCCTGCCCAAGGTGAAGATCGAGGTGGTGATCGCCGAGGACCAGCTCGACTCCGTGATCGAGGCCATCATCGGCGCCGCCAAGACCGGCAAGATCGGCGACGGCAAGATCTTCGTCTCGTCGGTCGAGCAGGCAATCCGCATCCGCACCGGCGACGAAGGACCGGAGGCCCTCTGAGGCGCGCCTTCGCCGCCAACAAAGGTCACCGACAACGGTCGCCAACAACGGCCAGCGGCGGATCTTCGCCGCGCATCCAGGCAGAAACCCAGAGCAAAACCCAAACCCATCTAGAGGAACCGAAGGGAATACAAATGACTACAGCAGCCGAAATCGTGCAGCGGATCAAGGACGAGGAAATCGCCTATGTCGATCTCCGCTTCACCGATCCGCGCGGCAAGATGCAGCACGTCACCGCCATCTCCGACATCGTCGACGAGGACTGGGTCGAGGAAGGCTGGATGTTCGACGGCTCGTCGATCGCCGGCTGGAAAGGCATCGAGCAGTCCGACATGAAGCTGATGCCCGACGCCAACAGTGCCTATGTCGACCCGTTCTACGCCGAGAAGACCCTGGCGATGTTCTGCACCGTCGTCGAGCCGGACACCAGAGAGCTCTACGAGCGCGACCCGCGCGCGACCGCGGTCAAGGCCGAGCAGTACCTGAAGAACTCCGGCATCGGAGACACCTCGTTCTGGGGCCCCGAGGCCGAGTTCTTCATGTTCGACGACGTCCGCTTCAAGATCGACATCAACAAGGTCTCCTACGAGGTCGATGCCCAGGACGGCTCGTGGAACACCGACACCCAGTACGAGATGGGCAACATGGGCCACCGGCCCGGGGTCAAGGACGGCTACTTCCCGGTCAACCCGACCGACGCCGCCCAGGACATCCGCTCGGAGATGCTCTCGACGATGAAGTGCATCGGCATGAACGTCGACAAACACCACCACGAGGTGGCGAGCTGCCAGCACGAGCTGGGCCTGGTGTTCGGCTCGCTGACCCACCAGGCGGACGCGCTGCAGAAGTACAAGTACGTCATCCACAACGTTGCCCATGCCTACGGCAAGTCGGCCACCTTCATGCCGAAGCCGATCGCCGGCGACAACGGCACCGGCATGCACATCAACCAGTCGATCTGGAAGGACGGCAAGCCGCTGTTCGCGGGCGACCAGTGTGCCGACCTCTCGGAGGAGGCGCTCTGGTACATCGGCGGCGTGCTGAAGCACGCCAAGGCGCTGAACGCCTTCACCAACCCCGGCACCAACAGCTACAAGCGGCTGATCCCGGGCTTCGAGGCGCCGGTGCTGCTGGCCTACTCGGCCCGCAACCGCTCGGCCTCGGTGCGCCTGCCCTGGACCGAGAACCCGAAGGCCAAGCGGGTCGAGGTGCGCTTCCCGGACGCCTCGTCGAACCCCTATCTCGCCTTCGCGGCGCTGCTGATGGCGGGCATCGACGGGATCAAGAACAAGATCCATCCGGGCGAGCCGGCGGACAAGGACCTCTACGACCTGCCGCCCGAGGAGCTGGACGGGATCCCGACCGTCTGCGGGTCCTTGCGCGAGGCGCTCGGCGCGCTCGAGGCGGACATGGACTTCCTGCTCGCCGGCGACGTCTTCACCCGGCACCAGATCGAGGGCTACATGGACCTCAAGTGGGAGGAGGTCTACGCCTACGAGCACACCCCGCACCCGATCGAGTTCCAGATGTACTATTCCTGCTGAGCGGGCGGGAACGGAACGGAAAGGGCCCCCTCGCGGGGCCTTTTTCATCCGGAGAGCATCGTGTCGATGCCGCCCCACGCGCGATGGGCAGGGCGGGGCGTTTGCCGGGTTCTCACGTTGATAGTGCGACTAACCGACTGATTTCACGTGATTTTCGCGACACGTGCTAAAATGGGACATGTGCGCAGCGGGGGGTCGTAACCATCCGGGGAAGGCCGCGGTCATGCGGCTTTGGCGTTTTCGCGTGCTGTCTTCCAGTTCCAGGGTGAGGAGTTCCTGGACGCGCGAGACCGGAATGTTGGTCAGCCGGGCGAGGACGTCCGCCAGCCAGGCCTGGGGGTCGATGTCGTTCATCTTCGCTGTGACGATCAGGGTGTAGATGAAGGCCGCGCGATGGCCGCCGCGCTCGGAGCCGGCGAAGAGCCACGACTTGCGGCCAAGGGCCACGCCTCTGAGTGATCGCTCGGCGGCGTTGTTCGAGAGGCAGATGCGGCCGTCGTCGAGGAACCGGGTGAAGGCGGGCCAGCGCTCCTGCTTATCGAAGAGGTAGTCGATCGCCTTGGCGACGGGGTTGTGCCTGGACATCTGCGCCCGCTGGTGGCGCAGCCAGTCGTGCAGGCTGGCGACGAGCGGGGCGCAGAGCCGCTGCCGGACCTCGATACGGGTGGCAGCGTCGAGGCCGTTGATCCCGCGCTCGATGTCGAAGAGGACGTCGATCCGCTTCACGGCCTCCAGTGCCACCGGCGAGATCTGATGCGCGGGCTTGCCCTTGCGCACATTCCCGGCGATGTCGGCCAGCTCGAAGAACTTCCGCCGCCCATGGGCCCAGCAGAGGGCACTGATGACCGGTCCCGGCTCGCGGTCGTCGCGGTAGAGATCGTTGTACCCGCCATAGGCATCGGCTTGCAGTGTCCCCTGCCATCCCGCGAGATGCCGGTTCGGGTGGGTCTTCTCGCGATCCGGGGAGAAGCGGAACAGCGCCGCCGGCGGCGCGGGTCCTGCGAAGGGCCGGTCGTCGCGGACATAGGCCCACAATCGGGCGGTCCGCGTCCCGCCGCAGGCGAGCAGGGGCACCGTGGTGTCGTCGCCATGCAATCGCTTGGCGGCTAGGACGTGCCGCTCGATCAGGGCATGGATCGGCTGCAGCGCCACGGTGCAGGCCCCGACCTAGTCGGTGAGCGTCGAGAGGCTGAGCGGCACACCTTCCCGGGCATAGCGCTCGGCCTGCCGGTTCAGCGGCTGATGCTGTCCGAACTTCTCGAACAGGATCATCGCCAAGAGGTTCGGCCCGGCCCAGTCGCGCGGCGTGGCATGGAAGGGTGCGGGTGGCTGGCTGATCTTCTCGCGGACGGTCTGGATCACCTTCCATTGCCGCGGGATCACCTCCAGCGTCTCGGTAACGTCTTCCCCCATCTTCACTATACGATCAGATCCACAACAGGTGCAGGTCGTGGGCGCCTCGATCACCACCCGCTCGCGCGGCAGGTGCTCGGGGAAGGGTTTGCGCACCGGCCGGCGGCGAGTGAAGCTGCGGACCGTGGTGGTCTTCGCGCCGGCCCGTTCCGCGGCCAGCGCGTCCTCGGTCGTGGCCGCCTCGAGCTCTTCGAACTGCAGCTCCAGCTGGTCGATCAGCCGGGCACGGCGTTCCGAGCTCTGGCCGTAGTGCTCCCGCCGCAGCTTGGCGATCTCGAGCCGGAGCTCCTTGATTTTCCACGTTTTGGTTTCAAACCTTCGTCTTCGAGACGACATCGCTTCAGCGCGAACGCAATGTCCTCATTATGATCCCTCCGCCGGAGATGAGCCCGCCGCAGGGTAGGGGCTCATCT
>Ga0209255_1000214_pt1 | contig 12638 bp, 4 predicted proteins | sample WorMetvaBAHAMAS2_FD_187394 | JGI IMG/M metagenome (GOLD analysis project Ga0209255, IMG submission 187394) | Marine gutless worms symbiont microbial communities from Max Planck institute for Marine Microbiology, Germany - Olavius vacuus... | ecosystem: Host-associated > Annelida > Digestive...
CAAAGTTTCAAGTTAAAATTTTTAGGGGTTACGATTTTACAGGGGGTCAAATTTCCCATTTTCCTATTGATTTTTGAATGGGCCTTACAACAGTGCAGCGCGACTGCGCTGCCTGTGATATGCTTGCTCTCTAACGAACACTGTTCTTTGTAAAAGAGTTTTAAAGCCGGCATTAAGTTAATGTATTTGGATTACTGATTATCACATTTCATCATATTTAATTCAAAGTACAAGTTGTAACTGTGACATACAGTAATGATCGCTGCATACTATCACTCACCAACATGGGTAATCTCCGTTGTTGACAGCCGTGCATCCACAGGCAGCGTCACTTCATGCTTCGAGTGACGCAATCGTCGCCTGGTTCGCCGAGCCAAAGCTTGCTGCTTCTTCTTCCATCGAGCTTTCTGCACTGATCCAGCTAGACTGCACTTGTCAGCTGTGCTTGGGTCTATACCATCATTGCTGTTATCATGCAGTGACAGCGTAGTTGAAACAGAGCTGTCGGATGCAGCGGTGTCTTTAGAACAAAATGAGTAGATGAATTCGTCACTTCCAGCTGGCGACATAAGTGCGTCGTCATTACGAGCATCTTGTGTCGAGGCCGACATCATAACAGATGTTGGTACGCTCGAGCCGGACTGCGACGAACTGCACAACATCTGGTCAATAGCTGCACCTGGTATTGCAGAGCGGCCATAACCGCGACGTATCTTTTTCTTTAACCTTGAGCGACCAAGCTGAGCTCGTTTCTTCAGGCTTGGCATTAATGACTGTGACCGCTGTACTGCCGCAGAATAGCTGGCACTTGAGGTACCTGCTACGTCATCGTTGTGCAGTGAATCATATTCTGGTCTAGTTGAGGTACTGCCACCACATTCCAGTGTACCACACTGGGCAGTCTTCGTTAATAACAGGTGTGAGCTGTGACTAGTACTACAGTGAAGTGTGGCTGAACTCGAAGAAACCACTTTTGTGGCAGAGTCTGTCACATTGTCGGACACTTCATCTAGCGGTTCTTCTGTGGACGTCACTTGTTCAGTGTCGGCCGAATCATCCGAACTCGGCTCGTCGGTAGTGTCCATTTCACTGTTATCGACTGTGCTGTCTGGCTGATCCGGCGCATGGTCACGTAGCGGATGGTGCCGTTCAGCTACGGGCACTGGTGCAAATGCAAGTGGCGCTCCGACTGGCATCATCGAACCCTGGCTCACAGTAAACAGCGCCGAGTTTCCACCTGGAAGACTGCACAATGCTGCAGGCTGAACAAATGGGACAATTGTTGATGCCAACCCCGTGGGTACAATATTTTGCAGAAGGATATGACCTGCTGGCACTGCAGCCGGCATTAGTGGCAAGAATTCTGCCGCACTGTAAACGTCAGTATCGGACTTCACAGGCGCCATGAGTCGGAATGAGCCACTAGCGTCGGATGTGGTCATCATGTTACCAACTGCGGGGCCAACCATAGGTCCGGCAGCGAAGTGGACAAGACCCAGTGCACCAGGCTGACCTACTGCACCAGCACCAGAAGACTGCACGGCAGCGCCATAACCATATTCACCGGGAGGCTGGAACTGTAAGAACCCATGACCGACAAGTGGATTAGGTGCAAATGCGATGTTCTGCGGCAGAAGAAAGGACGCCTGTGGAACTCGGGGGATAAGTACCACTGGTGCCGAAGTAGAAACCGGCATCTGTTCAGGGTGAACATCGTCAGGTCGTTTTTCTTCACCTGCAGCACTAGGCTTCGGTGCAGGCATATTACCAGTAACCATGTCTGGCTGCAATTCTGGTTGTGTATCATTACTCTCGGACCCATCAACAGCTGATTCAACTGAATTGCAGTTGGACATACCGGAGGCGGGCGTACTCGTCTGTGTGCCAGTTGTACACAGAACCTCACCAGCATCAGTACCAGCAATGGATACATCACAGTCCTGAGTGCTCTCATCATCGTCAACCACCTGATTATCACTCAACTGCTGTGCAGCCGTGCCAACAGATGTCAAAGTACTGCAAGCTGTGTGATCATCAGAACGTGTCACATCTGTATCTATATCGCTCGTGACAGCAACTGACTGGACATCATTTGTAGACGAAGCAGATGTCACACTTGTTGTACAAGACAAATCGGCGACTGCAGCCGAGAATGGACTAACTGAGGGATAGACCGAAACTGATGGCAGTGGATGTGCACAGTAGGCAGAGGGTACCACGCTGGCCGCTGGTAGAACCTGAGTCAGAACACTTGTTACCGTCGTGAAGGCTGACGTAGTTGGTAAATGCGGCTTAGCTTGTGTGCATCTAACAGAATCATCAGGCAGCTGAACTGAACTGTTAGTCTGCCCATCAACATTCAGTGACTCGCTGCCAAATCTGACCTCTTCACATAACTCAGCACTCGCCACACTTGCAGCACTATGTCCAGTGGCTTCAGTCACTACAGACTTGCGTCGACGCGGTACGGATTCTGACTGACTGATAATCAAAGATGTTGCCATGGCAAGTGAATTCTGCGTCGTCTCCAGCCCAGACACCATGTTCTGAACGAGGCGTATTGGCGACTCGTCTTTTCCAATCTCGCTGGCTGAACTTGGTAACACCGTACCTGAAGGCATGCACCCAGAAACTGCCGCAACGCTGGCTGTCACCGTCACAGCAGGTGCCAGCACAGCATTCACATTTGGCTGACGATCTGAGTAAGGCAGAATACCAGGCAACTGCTGGCCTTGTGAATCATCAAACAGATTCTGATAAGGTTTAATTCCAACTGAAGTTTTTGTCGCAAGCGTACAACTCAGAGGATGGCTGGAATACTGAGACCAACTGTTATACTGCTTATACTGCTGAGCTCCGCTATACACCCAGGTCGCTCCACATAAAGCGCTGGTCGATGTCGGTGCTGTGACATGTAAAACTGTTGTAACACTCGTTTCTGTAGTTAATGCAGTAACATAACTGAGCGATGGAGAGGCACTAACAGAAGAAACTGTTGTTACAACATGCAAACTGCTAGCTGAAATACAGGTTTCTGCACAGCTCATATATAAAGACGAAACTGAAACATTTGTAGTCATGTTGACAGGTGCGCGACTGACCTCGGACACAGCAGATAATGAACTTATACTTGTCACTGTCGTGCTATGACTAACACTTGCTGTGAAAGGAGATGACCTGGTAGGCAGATTCTGGCTGGATGCTACGACCATATGTTGTGATGTAGACACAGACACAGCATGTAAGGTAGCGGTCGGCATACTCACAACTGCCATCAGTGAAGGTATACTGACAGCACTGCATGATGCTGCTTCCATCTGCAGCCGCTCACGCTGCTCTTGTATGATCTGACGGACGTCAATGTTCGGACATGGCACAGAACGCTCCAGTATGCTGCTGTACGGTTCCTTCGACTGAGCACGTGATCTTTTCTTCGACTTTGATGGCGCCGGTGCCCGCGGAGCTTCTGGTGCATCAGGAACTGTTGACGGTGAGCCAACGGTTTGATGTTGGCCAGTACTAGCAACAGCTTGTGGAGGTGGTCCATACATGCTTACACCCTGTCTTGGCAACTGCATATTTCCACTCCACGATGGACCAGCCATATGCACTGCACTTCTGTCATAAACGGTGTATCCTGCTGATGTGGCATACGGCATTCGATGCGGTGTGAATGCTACCATCTGACGATATGGTGGAGACATTCTGGCTTGAAAATCGGTCGACGGGTGATAATACGGCGTATTCGTATGACCCATTATCCTTGGACGCTGCATGACCATCTGACTGTATCCATATGCCGGTGCACTACCATAATGCATGTGCATCACAGGGCCTGTGTTGGACATTTCACTAGACAAAGCAATGGCTGGTCCACCATAACTGCTGTTAGGATGCAGAACACTTGACACAGACTTGACAGTACTGATGCTAGCAACTGAATCGCTCATTGAGCTGCTGCTAAACGAGTGGGCGACGAAAGGTATGCTAAGACTTGCAGATGCTTCTGAGCTCTGATTATACAGAGGTACACCAGCCACAGATGTCACCCCACTGACTGATGTTATCACTGCAATGCAACATACACTACAAATTCACAAGTAATCACAATGTTTATCAGTCTAAATTACAACTCTATTCATGCGTTAATAATACGAGGAAAGTGTACACATCAGGTAAGTTAGCATTACAACCTGTCCCAATGTATCAATACAACACGTGGCAAAGTGCATTGTCGGAAAAATGCCCAACCAAGTGAGTGAGTGGTTTCTTAACGGCACATCAGCACATATTGAGCTATTTAGTGCCTTACAATGGTATGGAAAATTTAATAAACAAGTAAAGTAACCCCACGTGGTCAGCCACAGGTGATAAATTACACTGTGGAGTCATGCCAACCAAACAAACTTGAAGAAGATGGCTTTCTACAACCATATTCTGACGACAATAATGCAGGTAAACTGGCTATGATAATGCAGGTACCTGGCTAAGAGAAGTGGTAATGAAAACATTAGTGATATAATATTACAGCATATGGCACACACGAAAAATAACATAGCACACATGTGACTGACAACGTACTCTATGAGAAATTTAATTGGCATCAAATAAGTAATACATCAGAAAAGTACCAACTGATGTAAAGGTCAGCATTACTGTGCAAATGCAGCTTTTTATTGCTCAATCAACTATTTCTGTATTTTAAAACTAAACATTAAACATACTGGCAGGACCATGGGGATTGGCTACTAACACTTGAAATGTTACAATATAAACTTGAATGTAAATCTTGCACAACTGCATTCACACAAAAAATCTGTGAAACAACTGTGCTGTCATTTACCGGTAGCTTCTGTTGTCTGCGGCACTGGGAATGGCAGCCGGCGTACTGACGTCATTTCAGGTTTTGTAAACCGAAAACCAGTCGACTGTTGAAATGTCGCCACTGCAATAATTTTCCGTCGGTGATTACAGAGGCTGTTTGATCGGTCCGAGGCAGCATGAATATCATCTGCAAGCAGGTGCTTTGACTGCTTTTGTCGTACATCAAACACAAATGTCTTGTCGATGATCAGCGGACACTGCAGACCACACTTGCATGTTCCTTCCTTCAGCAGATACTGCCGAACTTCATCGTGTGACCGTAGACTGACGTTTGACGGACTGTCACAAACCACATACATTCATGCGCCACAAACTCAACAATTACAAATACAGAAAAGTGGCAGTAATGGTAAGTTAACATGTCAAATTGTTAATGAAACAAAAGAGTGACAATGACAAAAAACCCGATGATATGGCAAAAATTCATACATCTGCCTGACATTATTTTGCATATTTACAACAAGAATCCCATAAATTATTTTCACATTATTTTCAATGTATGCAACTCTTTAGTATTTTTGTAAATATTAAATGACTGGAATGAACGCAAATTTAAAATAAATCTGTCTAGCATAATTTTTGAGCATAAACTTGTATTATGACAGAGAATTTGCATAAACTGGAGCTGACCAAGTTTTGAAGTACCGGTACAACCACAAATGCCATAAAGACAGGTATCAAATCAAGTAGCATTTTTATATAACATATGGTAACTATGAGAAAATATCTTCCTTATCAATGTAAACTAACAGATCACTTATTAATCATCTAGAATTCCCAGAATCTTGCTAACAACTAGATGGTCTTCAATGGTGACATCGGTGAACCGTCAGTATGCCTCTGCCAGAAAAGTGCTTTTCGGAAAATGTTGCCTGTGACCTTGATCTTTGAACCAATGACCTTGAAAATGTCACCAGTCATGTGGACCTCGTAATAAGTAAATTTAGTGATAAGTGCCATTAAAATATTTCCACGCATTCCAGACACAAGTGAGAAAATGAGTCTCAAAGTGCTTATTTGACTACATGTAGTCTTGCTGCAACCTTGACCTTTAACTTCAAAATCGAGTCACCTTTGTGCCCAAATCTGGTGAAATTCTCACAAGAAGTTTCTAAGATACATGTTAACAAACTTTTTGCATATGATCAGATACGCATGCATGGATAGCCCCAAACAGAATGCCTCCAGCAACATTGTAATGGTGGCAGGGGCAAAATTAACACCGGTGAAGATGGCTGATGAGCCAACAAATCACCAGCTATTCGAAGTAGCAGTTGCAGATCGCAAACTCCTTTAAGTCATTTCATCCAGACACTGCGCTTGGCTTTAGCATGCCGTGCTAACATTTTCGACTGTAGTGACAACTTTATTGACGAACAAGTGTGCCTTCTAATCTAAGGTGAAAGCAACCGTGAATGCATGCATTTAGTAAAACTTCACTTCTGGTCACTGGACAAAGATCGCGGTCACACCATTTGATCTGACAGCCGTAGTTGAAAGCCCCTTGCTACAAGCAGACTTCACTGCTCTATGTTTTATGGAACGGGATCTATTGCCGATGGAAGTTTTACAGTGCGGGAATAGGAATTTTCTACCTTTTTGGCTCCCGTGACCTTGACCTAGAATGGATGACCTTCATATAGGAACTAAACCCGTATCACTGGAGACATATCAGATGTGCAAAAATGAACATCCTACGTCAAGGCTGTCGAAAGTTACCGTATGAAGGGCATCGAATGTGTGCATAGGATTGCAGTCACACCATTCAATCTGTCATTGTCGAAAACCCCATGCTACAAGCAAATCTCATGGCTCTGTCTGTTATAGAACCGGAGTTATGGGCGACTGAAGATTTACGTTGTGGGAATAGGAGTTTTCGGCTCATGTGACCTTGACCTTCACCCGATGACCTTCATATACGAACTTGATCCGTATTGCCAGGAAATACACAGGACATACAAACAAACAGACAAGTTATGCGTGGTCATTCCGGTCACGTGACAAAGATGGCAGTCACACTGTTCGATCTGCCATGGTGGAAAACCCCATGCTACATGCAAACCTGATGGCTCTATGTTATAGAACCGGAGTTATGAGCGATAAAAGTTTACATTGCAGGAATAGGCATTTTGGACGTTTTTGGCTCCTGTGACCTTGACCTTGACCCGATGATCTTCATGTACGAACTTGACCCGTACTGTCTGGAGACATACCGGATGTACACATACGAACTTCCTACGTCAAGGATTTTGGAAGGTATCATCCGACAGATAGAGAGACACACATACAGAATCGACCGAAATTATAAAGCACGCTGCTTCGTGGGTGCTTAAAAATTATGACAATTCATATTAGTTGTATAAAACTACTTGTACCTTAACAACTAATAGTACTACCTATGTAGCTTCTTCTATCCACCATGTCTACCCAATCTTGTGCAGCCTAGTGGCCAAAAACATCATAGTAACTAAAAGCAACATGCACATGCCATGCTGGAAGTCAGCAGTGCAGCCACTGGGCTGCTGAGTATACCATCTCATCATCCGTTACTACTGCCAAATGCCAATACTACTAACTATGATTAACTGAAAAAAAAAGTCAAAACATAACAAATGCAGTCAACTTAATTGTTAGTAACACTAGTAGTAACATCAACAAAATTGAACTGTGTAACCTGTAATATACAACTGAGCCACCATCGACATGTCTCCGCCAGCCATATGGCACAACAACTGCTGTTTGTTCTGAAGTAACAGGGCAAGGGTGGTTGACTGATTCTTGCCCAGGTGACATCTTCATGGAAGTGGCTGTAGAAACGTTACCAGATGCGGAGCATAAACCTTCGGCAGCGTCATATTCAACAACTTCAGCACTAGTTACTATAACTCCATCTACACAGAATTTACCGGTGTCACTGTCAAGTTGAAGATCTGTTTTTTTCTTTTTGGCTTTTTTACTTCCTTTTCGGGAACTTCTACGTTTCGGTCCTTTTGATGACGTACAAGTGCCTGACAATGCACTGGATGTGACTTGAAGGCAATTTTGTAACTCAGTTTCAGTACTGACAGCAACTACATTTTCTTTCTGTTTATCACGTACAAGCGGTATGTCCTTGTTCGCTGGAGAAAATGCAGCACCAGCAAAAGGAACCACAGACATGGAATCTACTGCAGGTGGTGGGACTGTCACCAAGGTACCTGTTTCAGTCACAACAACTTGAGAAATGGGACTGCAGTTCAAAGGTCTGGCAATGGAAGAACACAGATTATCGTGATTTTTCACCGGGTGCGTTGAACATGAAAAAGTCGTATGAGCAGCAGCTGACTGCAAAGGAACAGTTATTGTGACATTCACCTCATCAGTACTGTCGAGACTATGTTTAGCTACTTTGCAACTCGTCACAGGAGTTGAAGCTGAAAATACTGAGCTAGAGACATTCAATACAGAACATGCGATACTGACAGACCCACAGCAGGTCGTAACGGCAACGGCAGTCAGCGATTCTTGTTCTATAAAGTGTTGACTAGCAGCTACATTTCTATGATCATGCAAAGGGTGTTCAGCTACTGGTCCTTGCCAATGCATGCCCTCAGCACGAGACTGGTATGGATGATGACATCTCGCCGACGGATAGTGCGGGGTGCCAGGATAGGACGCATGGGGAGGTGAAGCGCAATAGTTGTATGGATTAACATGCCGGACTGTGTTCTGGTGCTGTTGAGTATACTGTGACGATACATTATAGGAATAGTATTCGCCAGGAGCAGACACAGGCCACGACACGTTAGTTCCCGGCAAATAATATCCGGCATGGTTATACGAGGACAGACTAGAGGCAGCCGTACCACTCACACATGAATTATGCAACAGTGACGATCTAGCATCTGGTAAATGTTCCAGTGGGTGACTAGGAGTTACAGTATGTGTTAACACAGTACCATCTTTTGAGGAGACATCTGAACCAACAGTGCTGCATATAGTAGCCGTGCTGACAGCAACAGTAACAACAGGGGAAATATACTCATGAGAAGCCGAAGTACTGTTAGGATTTCCATTTCCTAGCATGTGACAAGCTCCTGCATATTTTTCGTCAACATATGTCATAGCAGTGTGGACTGCTTGGTGTGAAGATGGCCTGTAACAGCGCACCGATCCTGGAGAGAACGAATGCAACGGCGACAAACGCTGCCGTGCTCCGCCAAAGTTATCACAAAATTCTGCAGTCATACGAGGTTCCGGAGACAAATGGTAATCGGGCATATGCTGGCCTGGCAATGTACTGCCGTATGCAACCGCCATTGGTCGATGCCACACTGGCTGACTACCATATCCTAGTGGGACACCCGACCACGAAGACGATAGCGGTTGACTGGCACCACTGCCTGGTTGAGGTGCATAGTATACAAACTGGGGATCAGCTGGCGCATGGGAACGATGGTGAGGGGGATGCATAGTATGTCTAGCAAGCATTATCCGCTGTCCATTAGGGCCAATGCAGTGCTGTTGTGGGGGAATTGTGCTCCTGGGACTACTACTGTTTGGTTCACTATACATGGGATGATAATGTTGACAGTAGATATCACCATACTCTTGGTTTAATGCATACTGCGTCTGTGGGTGTTGTCCTCGGAATGGTACAGACACTGGGCTGTTAAACCTTGCATGTAGTCCAGATACAAAAGCCGGTCCTGGTGCTGCAGCTTGCCCTCCAGGTGACATATACTGCCTCTGAGTTTGCCAAGAAATCTGTCCACTGTTCTGCATACGTTGTCCATGATGAGGTGCTGGATAATATGCCCCATGAGGCATGTGTCCATCACCAGCTGGTATGTGACCAGGAACAACCATACCTTCTACATTCTGATGCATTGCTTTTGGACTATTGTGCATTTGCCCAGGCATGGTCATCACAGGCACAGACATATTGCCATACTCTGGAGCTGGTTCGTGCGAGCCACTGCGCCTCTGATGAGATTTCACTTCTGAATAGGTCTGTGAGCTTGGCTGTACACATGACGTCAACTGTCCATGCACAGAAACTTCACCAGTCAATGCTGAACAAACTGGTGGCGTCTGCTGTCCTTGACCAAAATGCATATTTTCTTCTGTGGTAACATACTGTTGGTGAACTGCTGCACGACTCTGCTGTGAGAGCACATGACTATGGGCAGACAGATGATGTGGTTGACCCTGAGATGGTGTACTGAACATCATCTGCTGCGGCATCTGAGAACAATGTTGTTCATGGCTGCCTGCGATGCTCTCACTGTGATCCGATGCTGCAGAAGCACAGCGATGTGACGCCATATAGCAATACCACGGTGTCAGTTGCTCACGCAACTCTGACTGAATTCAACCATACTACCTCCTGGCTAGCTGATCGGTTTGTATGCCATCTTCAAACATTTCTGTAAACAGACCACATCAGCGAGCGTAACCTTCGACATTGCTACAGATACACAATTTACACCTTTCTTCATCAGCCGTAATGAAATGATTAATCATAACTTAATGTTATAGGGACAGCAAAAAATATCGACAACGTCCAAGCACCCGCTAAACCAAATTTAGCATCAAGCAGTGCAAAATTTACGAAAGGGCTCGGCTAAAACAATGTAAAGATGAATAAATACGACTAAACATCAAATGCCACATCTGTTAGTTTTGGGCTTTCTCGCTTTTTCCAACATCTCTGGACCCGCAAAGTACATCCGCTAGACAATCACGGACAGCTGAGCACATCGGTATGACTAATTACCTTATCGGACCCAATCGGACCAAATCGAATCCCATCGGACCCCACCGGACCCAATCGGACCCCATCGGACCACTCTGCACTCAACATCGTACTTCCTCCCGCCAGTAGTGAGCTGCAATTAGATGTTCGCCACCTCAATCGGTGGAGGCGCCATCTGGTGAATGCTTACGAGGTAAGGCAGACATGGTGTTTGTTGCAGGTAAAACTGTGTGATCCATACCTGAGCGCTTTAAAGTGGTCTTAGACCATGCAAGGTGCTATACAAGTGCTCGGCTTTACCTTTACCTTTTACCTTTAACCCCCGGACAGTCACTCATTCTCTCACTCATGTACACCTTGCAAACACGTTTAATAATCGATGTACCGACTACCGACGTCAATACAATTGTGAAGAATCTGCTTTAAAGCATACTCGCTGCTCGTATCAAAGGTATGCGCCGACGGCACAGAGCTCCGATATAGTGAGCAGCTATGAACAGAAACAACCACCATGAGTGCTCTTAATTACCGCGTTAATTGTCGCCGGTCGGCTGGCATTATCCAAGATTAGCCCCCGGGTAAGGGTTTGGGTTAGTGTTAGTATAGTGTATAGAATAGCCACCGGGGGCTATTCCTGGATATGGCCGGTCGGCTTTGATTAGACTTAATAGAGTTCAACTGACACTGCCGTCAACGCATCCGCGCTGCTGGGCAGTATATATGGAACGAGTTTTGGCACGTATGTCTTCTTATGTCTTAGCTGTCCCGTCTGTAGTGTATAGGCCGTCCAGTCTGCATAGACCTAAGTGTAATGTGCACCGGTAAAATGACATATATTGAGGTCCGATGGGGTCCGATGCGGTCCGATTGGGTCCGATGCGGTCCGATTGGGTAATTAGTCATACCCCTGAGCACATACACAGAACTTCGACATGCATCAAAATAATTATAACAAGCAAACGATAAAACAAATAAAACGTGCTTACAAACAGCTTAATAAAACTTAAAATGTACCTTTCATAGCTTTGTTTATATTTATGCAAACACTACCAGTTTGTTTATTGACATTAATGGCCACTCTTGCGCAACTGCGCATGCGCATAATATAGTAAGTAAAAATAGGTCGGTGAACATTTTCTGAAAGGATGACCTGTGAGAGCTGAAGCGTCATAATATTGGAATGAATTAAACTCGTTATAGTAATTATCATACGACGGAATGTCATCCACGCGTCAAAGTTGCCTGTTTGTTCTTACTTCAGCGGTTGAAGGTATTAGTGAACATCTTGGATCAGTGGGCGCAGGCAACAAACGTATACCGGTAGTTATAAGACTCCCCGTCGACATTGGACTGTTTTTATGCACCATATTTTGTATTAGTGATGTTTCTTAATCTTTTTTTCACACTAGGCTTCACAGACGGCTCAAGCTGCAGCTGTTTCCCTTCTATTCCTTTCCCTGCTCACCTTACCCATGTCCAGTCATCAGCTGAATGGTACTCCACTTCAGTGGAATGAATTTTTGTCACTTCCACAATGATCTATACAATACTGCAACATCAGTGGATTGAAGGACAGTCAGAACAGCGTTACGTGCTCTAACCCTAACCCCTTACCCCAATCACGACGATGGTCCGCTATTCCGAAGGTCCGCTATTCCGAACATACTCATATCTTAACCCTAACCCATGATTCCAACCCGAATAGCGGATCTTCGGAATGGTGGACCTTCAGAATAGTGGGCCGGTATCAGTTAGAGCAGGGTAGCGACTGCTGTTCTAAATAAATGCCTATTTAGAAAAAGAAGTTTTTATTTTAGTGTATACGTAGGACAGTCTTCAGTTCTGGTAGTTTGTTTTTATCGTGAGAGAAAGAAGAAACCAGTCATGGAACACATGGTTGCTGCCATTTTGCCGGACATGGAGTGACACCAGTTGGGGCCCCAGGACTGGCTCGGTCCTATTCCTGATCCATTTTGTCATCCGAAAGACTCAGCTATTGGTTCTATACTTATTTTCG
>Ga0209255_1000215_pt1 | contig 12637 bp, 6 predicted proteins | sample WorMetvaBAHAMAS2_FD_187394 | JGI IMG/M metagenome (GOLD analysis project Ga0209255, IMG submission 187394) | Marine gutless worms symbiont microbial communities from Max Planck institute for Marine Microbiology, Germany - Olavius vacuus... | ecosystem: Host-associated > Annelida > Digestive...
CCGTCAAAAAAACTAAAATGCTAAATTGTTGTTATTAGGCCTATCTGTCCAATGCCTTGAATTGCATTGAACAGATATAAAATCACTTCAGTGTTGTGTGTGCGCGCGCGTGTGTGTGTGTGTGTGTGTGTGTGCGCGCTTGCGTGCCATGTCAACTGCCGCTATCTACCAGAAAACACACCTGTCAAATACCGACTTCATGTCAACTGCCGACATCGGCAGTTGACATTCTAGTTTAAAACTTTTTTCTGGACCTAAATAAGCACAGATACTAAGTTATTTTAGTGCATTAATATACTATTTCGATATTGTTTATATGCAATGCATCTATATTGAGTCTAAAGGCGGCAATATGGAGAACAAGCAGTTGTTTGATAATGTCGGCATTTGACTAACACACGGTGTGTGTCGACTCACACAACACCGTACGCCTGCGCCACCTGGTGGCGACAGTGCGCAATAATTTTCATGTGGCAGCCCTGCGCACCTTCCGTCACTTCGTTTCATGCCTATGCCAAGTTGCCAGCACCAGAATTAAAAGATGTAGAAAGCCCAATATTGACGTGAAGTATGCATATGTCATGAGAAGCCTGTGCTAAGGATCAGCGGTGATAGGAATTCTCAATAGTGGACGTTTGAGCGTAAAGACGCCCGAAAATTACGCCAGAATTTTAAAACGTCCGCGTCAAGTGCAAACTGACTTTTATACAGTACGTTGTGAATTGATGGCAAAATTTGTTTAATGAAATCTGTTGATTCTTCGCATAATATGGGCTCTGGTTTTACCGCGCTGCATGGAATGCAGACGCGGTCTAGCGCTGAGAAAGCTGTCCATCTGTCTGTACGTCCGTCTCTCTGTCTGTCTATCAAACGCGTGCATTGTGACAAAACGGAAGAAAGATCTGTCCAGATTTGTAAACCACACGACAGATCATTTAGCCTAGTTTTTGAGAAGAAGAAGGTTGGTTGGTAGCGACCCTTTCCACCGGAAATTTTGGGTCAACCGGCCCCCGTTGGAGCGAAATCGCCGATTTTGGAGCGATAATCGCTCGTAGCGCTTCAGCCGTAACACCTAGCGAAACAAGTTCAATTAACACTAATAGAAAGTCCACTACGCGCTTTCCAATGAGCCTAAGATGATCATCGTACGTTGCCCCAAAGTCCCCCACCCCCAAAATGGGCTTCAAAAACGCAATAGCCTATGATCGATTTCCGTCTAAAATTGCACTTCGCTTCAAGAAGGTCTGCTACAAAGTTTCTTTGTGTGAAAACTGTCAGCGGCAAAAAATAAGGCATTCATTGGCCTAACTATCCGTGCAAAAATGATTGGTAGGGCGACCCCTATACCTGAAATTTTTGAACCAAATTGACCGCGTTGAAGCGAAATCGTCGATTTTCGATCTCTTTTCGCTCGTAACGACTCAGCCGTAACACATAGCGAAAAAGTTTAATTAACACTAATAGGAAGTCCACTACGCGTTCTCCAATGAGTCCAAGACGAATATCGTACGTTGTCCCTAAGCCGGTAAGCCCCCAAAGGGTGGCTCAAAACGCAAAGTGTCCACAATTTGAAAAATAAGCTGCGATAACTATGAAACGGTACGAGAGGATGTCAGTTGCTACCAATCACTAATAGGAAATCGCATACGGGCTTCGACTGGTACAACTTCGATGACCTTGAATAACCTTAAATGCCGTAATAGCTTTTATTTTGCGTTTTTTTTCCGCATTCGATAGACTTTCAGGCCGATTGTATCACAATGGTAGAAGATAGACCTATAATGTCCGTAAAATATTGTCTCCCAGTGTCTTCCACTTTTGGCCAAAACTATAACGCACCCTGCAGCGCGGTCTCTCTGCGAGAGCTAGCATCTTGTCTTATAGACCTATTGATGGACTTCACTATTTTTCTGCACTACGTCCACATTTTTACCACGCTGCATGGAATGCAGACGTAGTCTAGCGATGAAAAAGCTGTCCGTCCGTCCGTCTGTCTGTCCGTCTGTCCGTCTGTTTGTCTCGCAAACGCCTGGATTGTGACAAAACGGAAGAAAGATCTCTCCAGATTTTTATACAATACGAACGATCATTTAGCCTAGTTTTCTGAGAAGAAGAACGGTCGGTGGGGGGGCGACCCCTTCTACCTGAAATTTTCGGTCAATTGGAGCGAAGTCGCCGATTTTGAACCGATATTCGATCGCAGCGTCTCAGACGTAACACCTAGCGAAAAAAGTTCAATTAGCACTAACAGAAAGTTCACTACGCACTTTCCAATGAGCCAACGATGATCACCATACGTTGCCCTAAGTCATTCCCCCAAAGGGAAGGGGGGCTTTAAAATTGCATTTCGCTTGAAAAAAGTCTGCTGCAAAGTTTCTTTATGTGAAAACTGTCAGCGACAAAGTTGTAAGGCATTCATTGGCCTCACTATCCGTGCAAAAATGACTGGTGGTGGCGACCCCTTCTACCTAAAATTTTGGCTCAAACTGTCTGCATGCGTTGGAGCAAAATCGTGGATTTTCGATCTATTTCGTAGCGCCTCAGCCGTAACACCTAGCGAAAAAAGCTCACTTAACACTTATAAGAAGTCCACTACGTGCTTTCGAATGAGCCCAAGATGAACATCGTACGTTGTCCCTAAGCCCCGAAAGGGGGGGGGCTCAAAAATGCAGTGTCCAAAATTTCAACAATATATAAGTTACGATAACTCCGAAACGGTACGAGATAGGATGCCAGTTACTATTAATCATTAATAGGAAGTCCCATACGGGCTTTCGACTGGCACCGACCTCGATGACCTTTTATGACCTTGAGCGACGTATATGCCCTTATTTTGCGTTTTTTCACTGAATTCGATAGCTTTGCAGGCCCATTATGTCACAGTGGTTAAAGATAGACCTATAATGTTCGTCAAATATTGTCTGCCAGTTCCAGTCTTCCACTTTTGGCCAAAACTAACGCACCCTGCAGCGTGGTCTTTCTTTTATAGCTGAGGATCTTGTCAAGGATGCCTGCGGATGTGTTCAAGTTAAAACGTTGGGCCGGGTTTGAACAAGTGACAAGGCAAGTGCACGAAGAATAAAAGAGTGAAGGCTAAAAGAGTAGACTGCAGACTGTTGACTTATTATGCGTTATGAAGTCAGTGAAGCGTTAGGTAATCGGAGCGGGCTGTGAGCAGCTGATTCAGCCTGCTCCTGACTCCATTCCCGCCCCGGGACTTCCCGCTCGGCGCTCCGCTCCCTGTTGTCCCGACCTTTCCCCCAATTAATATTTTCCCTTCCCCGCACAATATCTTCGCCATTAAATTCTCCCGCGGCCACTGTTGCCCTCCCCGTAATCGAAGGACATGTAAATAACAGAGCATGTGAGCGGAGCGGAAAACGAAGGGGAGCGGGCGGAATGTCAAAAGGAGCGGAGCGGAACGTGGAGCGGGCATGGCAAAAAATAAGGGAGCAGGAGCGGAGCGCGGAGCGGTAGGTCGCGGAGAGGGAAGCGGGCTGAATCGCTCACAGCCCGCTACAACCTAACATTTCACTGACTACATAACATATATGGTCTGCGGATTGTAGTATCTGCAGTCTTCTCTTTCAGTCTTCACTCTTTTACTCTTCACGCACTTGCTTTGTCACTTGTTCAAACCCGACCCAACCTTTTACTAATTGGTCTAACCCAGCCCAAGGCATTGGAAGACCTAATCCATCTCGTCGACATGACGGGTTCTAGCGAAGCGTGCAATTTGAACGATAAGTAATGTAAATTATTGTAAAAATTAGTTTAATGTAATTTATGGTCAACGTATAACACATCGGTTTTTGTTTTTTTTTCTCTTTTTATTCTTGTTGTTTGATACGTGTGACAGACTAAGATGACTTAATCAGCTTTTAAATTGCACGTTCCTTTCATTTCCTTTCCTAAACAACTGTTGAATAAGGTGATCGTTTTTGTTGACGAGCTGCAGAGTCGCATCACCGTAGCATAATGATTCTTAGTGACGTTACTTTGGTCGAAATTTGTTGAATAAATTTTTATCGTCACACATTTTAACGATAAATCGCGTGATTAATTATTTTGCCCACCGTCAGTTCTGGATATTCTAAACTTAACTATCGGAACGGAGCGATCCGAAAATCAGGTGAAACGGAGCGGAGCGGTGAGCGGGCGTTGCAGAAAACTGCAGAGCGGGAGCGGAGCGCGGAGCGGGAGGTTGCAGAGCGCGGAGCGGGGGTTACAGAAATAGACTGGAGCGCGGAGCAGCTTTTTCGCTGCTCACGCTCCGCTCACGTGCTCTGATTCAGACGAATGAAAGTGACTTGAAAATTGCCTTCAGGGGAAGGGGTGGCATGGTCAAACTAAATACAGATGATATGTCTCATCGGACACTTACCCCAATTTGTCACAAGATGCTCAAAAGTTTATCATTGCTCAGTTTGGCAGCAGGCTACATGACTGTGAACATTTTTCCCTGACACACATCCCCGGTCAATTTTCTTCCGCCGTTACTCTTCAGAAACGAATACTACTTGCCGTAGCATCTTTTAAATGGAGTGGCAAGTTTGGTTGAGGACATGTGGTATGACCGGAATCCGACACTGTAAACACCTGGTACACTTTTTTGTATTTGTTGAATATTTTGTTGAGGCCGTCCGACGTTTGGAAGGCTTTTATGTTTTACCGCTGTCTATTCTTTTTGACGCTGAGGCTCTAATCTCTCAGACGGCAGAGAGACGCTCCGTCAAAGTACATGTATATCACAGGTTTGGTTCTAGGCTGAGACGGATGGCCACCATATTGGAATTCTATTTTCGGTTTCGATTTTGACGACTATACTCATCAGCATGTCATTTTGCATTTGTCTGCCAAATTAAGTAATAATCGGTCCATCGCCGGCGGAGTTATGACGTCATATCCATTTTTTAAAGATGGCGGCCATATTGTATTTGATCTGGGTAATGTTAGATCACCCACGAAGTGCTGTCATTGGTCTCAGTTTGATCCTTAAATTTGGTTTTGATCCTCTTTATAGTTTTAGCGATAATACGATTTTCATATTTTGACGTTTTGGGTTGAAATTGCCTATTCACGCCCATTTTGGAGGTTTTTGGGGGCATACTTCACCAAATATGGTCACCCATCGTTCTAGCCCCAAAAGGACCGTCCTTGTGCGGAAACACGTCGTTTGAGCCATAAAGCGTGAAAATCGGTCCAGCGGTTCGACCTGGGCGCGAAATCGAGAAAACAAGATAAGGACAGGTCCGAACAGGACAGTCCAAAAAGTCACAAAATGCTAATATTTCGCCTATTTGGAGAGAAGCTGCCACTGCACCGATTGAAACCAAAATTTGCATGGCGGGTAACACGTGGACGTAATCACGTATGCAAAGTTTCAAGATGATATTTTAGATTTTAGGGGGTTGAATTTCCCATTTTCCTACTGATTTTTGCATGGTTCTTACAACAGTGCAGCGATACTGGGCTGCCTGTGATCAGGCTAACTTACGTCTTATCTTGCACCGTTTCCAAGTTATTAGGCCGCCCTATGTTATAGTCAGGAAAGCCTCAAGTTTTACCTATAAACTTTCTTTTTATCAATCAACCGTGCTCAGCAGCCACGCATTGGATGGCCATCAAATGTATTTCGGAGGTTCAGTCGTAGGTAAAGCTTCAACAACTGATAGAGATCTTGCCCACCCCTCCCATAATTTTCACAGAGTAAAAAAAGTGCGAAATTTGGCGTCGTTTAAAACATCACTCAACTTTGAACTGCCCGCGTTTGCAAATGCAGCAAGATATCCGAATTATGAAACAAAAATGCAATGCTGTGATGATCACCCTGGCCAAGTTTGATAAAGTTGGGTCTGCGCACCCCTGAGTAAGCTTTCAGTTGTGACCCACCCCCTAAAATTGCACGCGCAAACGTGCTAAATCGTCGATAACTAAGCCGGGAATTATTCGATTTCGCTCAAATTTTGTATGATGTTTAATCCAGGACACCCGAAGTGTGATCAAGAGGTCAAAAGTCAAGGTCGCGGCGTGACATAACGTGTGCAAAAATTCGCACAATTATCAAACATTCAGCCGGAGATCGCTCGATTTCGCTCAGATTCCGTGCAGACTTCGAACACGTGACGCTTGATGTACCATAAACTCTCAAGGTCAACAGTTTGAAGGTCAAGGTCACAGCATGAAATAACGTATCAGCATTAACAAACGCTACAATTCAGGCACCGATAAGTTGTCAAAGGTCAAAGTTGGAAAAAATTATCCCAGAGCAACACGTAACACATGTTCAAGGTCATAAGCATAAGGTCAAATATTAAAATCGCTATAACTCCGCCGCGGATTGCTCGATTGCGTTCAGATTTGGCAAATTAACTAGTTGACTAATTTATTCATACGCATTCAAAGAATATATAAGTTTGTTTGGTTGTTGATCGAATGGCCGTGTTCTTTTTCGCGATGTTACCTTCAGTAAAATTCGCCAAAGAAAAGGTGCTCTTTTTCTTTATTCTCCGTGAAAAATGCTAAAATAGTGCGTCTTTAAGTCTAACCCTAATCCTAACCCTAATTTCCAGGGCAGATTAATCAGATAAATCGGAGTGGTATTGTCGAACGGTACATTGTGGACCAAATAAATCTGGTTCCATAAAAGAACGCACCCAAACGAGTACCGAAATGGGTGGCGGCTAATGGGTGGCGGCCAGCTACGAATGCCCGTGCATAAATTAGGCAACTGGCTAATAGTTTTATCATACCATAGGCAATACTCTGTAAATGTTCAAGGTCAAAGGTCACAGGGTCAAAGGTCAAGGTCACAGCATAATGTTTCAGCAGTAAGATCGTTATAATACGGCAATGGATTGGTTCATCGACTTCAAACTTGTTACGGCGTCGTAATTAAATCGTGGCTCGGGCGGCCTCAAGTTGCAATGCATTCGCAATTGCCACGTTTTATAGTTGCAAATTTGCGCCTTTGACAGGGGTATCCCTAAACTAACGACTACAAAATTCGCCATCAGAAAACTAGAAACATCATTCAATCGTATGGTGAAAATGCGTTTCGATATCTAGAACCGTTTACGCGTGGATCACGAGTGTGTCAGATGGACAACAGACGGACAGACAGAACCACCTTCAGCGATAATGCGGTGTAACGTCGCGCGGTAAAAGTCATAAAAAGGTGACATTACCCAGCACCACATCGCCAAATGTTAATACGTTGCTGAGAGAGTATTATCATCTTTTATGTTTTTGCTGTTTCCACTATGTAACTCACTATATCGTCGTTAACACATGTTTAAACTGCAGTTTATTCATTTTACATTTGCTGTTTTATGACCGGTTTTTGAGTCAATTCTCATTTTACCTTAAAACACATTCAGAAAGCACCAGATTTCAGATTTGTATTTTGAATTTTCACACACTAGATAACTTTTAGTGAACGTGAACATGAGTTCACGTTCGCTATATGCCATCGCCCGTCCGTCTGTCTGTCTGTCTGACGTCTGTCTGTCGTCTGTTTGTCTGTCGTCTGTAACGTTCGTGCGCCCTACTCAGGCGATTGAAATTTTCGGCAATGTTTATATGCCATTTGGTACCGTGGCCATCTGTGACCTTTTGGTAAAAATTTTACGGAGATCGTCCTAGGGGAACCCCTCCTTCGGGGGAGTTAAACACAAGAGGGGTAGCCGAAGATAGCAATTGTAGACCTATCGAACGCTATATCTCGGAAACAGTGCAAGATAAGAGCTAAGTTAGTATTAATCACTAATAGGAAGTCGCATACGAGCTTTCGATTGGTACCAAACTCGGTGACCTTGGATGACCTTGAACGACGTAACAGCTCTAACTACTCCTAACCGCAGCGTAATTTCATAACTTCGGTAACTTTCGGGGCGGATTACGTAAAAGTGGTTGAAAATATACCAATACTTTCTGCAACGGAAATGTAGGCCAAAGAATCTAGTTTTTAGCGATATATCATTTATGGCGATATTGGCCGGGGATCACCCCCAAAAAGAGTGTTAAAGTGCGGCACTCCCCTCTCTGTAGCGAAAATTTGATTAATAATCAGCCATAACTTAGAAGCGGTGCAAACTAGGAGATAAGTTAGTATCAATCACTAATAATAAGTCGTATATGAGATTTCGATTGGTACCAAAATCGGTGACCTTAAATGACCTTGAACGGCTTAATGGCCGTTGCATTGCGTTATTTCACTGAATTTACGATCTGTGGCGGAATTTATGCACTACTGTATTTTGTAGTGCGTGTACGATGTCGTCGTAAAGAAAGTTCACGTTCGCTGTCTCATCTTCTGTTGAGTTTCTTGTTATTTTACATATAACAGTAAACCGCAATTTGATAAAAGTTATATGCATCGGGGATAAGCTCTTTCGCAACGGAGCTTGCTGTCTATGCGGAATCTACTTCTATCGGCCAGTCAGTGCGGTGCATCACGCCGGCGCTAGCTTGAGATCGTATAGACGCTGTCGTCATGTATTGCAGTCAATTGCCGGCGTATTGTTCCAGCGAGGCACTTTTATTGCTCGTGGCCTGGGGCTATAACTGGTTAAGGGTAAAAGCTGTCAGCAGCAGCCGGACTGCCGTACCTGTATTGCTTGGCTAACTTACATACTATCGCAGGTATGCTATACCTGCATGGTGGGGATTCTTAAATGTTGTGGAGAAGGACCGCATAGAGTCGGTTATCAAAAAGGCAAGCGCTACGGCTACCTACCAAGCGATTTTGAAAATGCACATTCTCTTGTTGAAAGTATGGAATCAAAACTTTTTGACAGCGTTCGGTACAACACCAACCATGTTTTGCATCAGCTACTACCTCCTGAAAAAGACATTCATTATAATCTGCGACAACGATCTCATTCTCTTACTCGTCCTTCAGAAGACAACAATTTGATCAGGAAGAATTTTCTTCATAGGATGCTATTTAGAGATATTTACTAGTTGTTTATGTTGTGTTATTGCATCTCATTTCAATGTATATATTAAGAACTTTCCATCCTATGTTTCATTGTATTTGTATGTTTGTTATGTCTGGTTTGCGTCTGTCAGACCTAAATAAAGAAACTACTTACTTACTTACTTACATTGTTTCCGAGTTATAGCGAATCAATGGTCAAGTTATCGTATTTGACAGGTGATGCCTGTGTTTAACGCAATCGTTTCGGTGAACACCTAACTCACGGCTATACGAAAGTTGGCGCCAAGAAACTACACAATCAATATCTTCAGCCTTTTAGTCGTGGATGACCAGTATGACAGACAGACTGAAGGGCAGAAGGGCAAGTGCCTTCAACAATAGCGCGGTCTAACGACATATGACACGCGCAAAACATCGTGTGTGACCCTCTGTGTGAAAATCTGCTTAGCTCTAAGCTGGCGCATCTACATTTGTCTGCATTTTCATCTTTCATAGCCGAAACAACATTAGGGACCGGGGGAGACTGGTCCCCCAACTTTAGGTTGGGAACCAACAATGTATTGGTCCCCAACTTCTTGGCTGTTGTTTTTAAAAAGCAAGAAATTTCACAGCACGTAGTCACCAGAATGCACGATTTAGCATCTGAGTTTTCTTAAATTTTCCGGGGGTGATGCCCTCGACCTCACAGCGGGAGGGGCGGGAGGGGGCGACCCCCTCCCGCACCCAACACACTGCCCGGCCTTTGGCTGGGCGCGGGGCGCTTGAAATACTAACTTCGAGGTCGTCCAAACTTTGCCCGAAAATTTCGCTAAGTAGGCTACATTTATTAACAAGATGCTCAGCTATAGCAGAGAGACCGCGCTGCAGGGTGCGTTATAGTTTTCGCCAAAAGTAGAAGACTGGAACTGGGAGACAATATTTTACAGACATTATAGGTCTATCTTCATCCACTGTGATACAATCGGCCTGAAAATCTGTCGAATTCCGTAAAAAACGCAAAATAAGGGCTATTACGGCGTTCAAGGTCATTGAAGGTCATCGAGGTCGGTACCAATCGAAAGCCCGTATGTGATTTGCTATTAGTGATTAATAGTAACTGACATCCTATCTCGTACCGTTTCGGAGATATCACAGCTTGTTGTTCAAATTTTGCACCAACCCATTAATTTTGACTCAAAATTTCAGGTAGAAAGGGTCGTCCCCCAACAATCATTTTTGCACGGATAGTTAGGCCAATGAATGCCTTATAACTTTGTCCCCAACAGTTTTCATACAGCTGTTACGGCTGAGGCGCTACGAGCGAAAATAGATCGAGAATCAGCGATTTTGCACCAACGCGGTCACTTTGATCCAAAATTTCAGGTACAAGGGATCACCCCCACCAACAATTTTTGCCCAGTTAGTTAGGCCAATGAATACCGTACAACTTTGCCGCTGACAGTTTTCACACAAAGAAACTTTGTGGCAGACTATCTTCAAGCGAAGTGCATTTTTAATGAAAATCGGCCCTTTTACGTTTTTAAGGCCCCCTTTGGGGAACTTAGGGGCAACGTACGGCGATCATCTTAGGCTCATTGGAAAGCGCGTAGTGGACTTCCTATTGGCGTTAATTGAACATTTTTCGCTACGTGTTACGGCTGAGGCGCTACGAGCGATTATTGGTTGAAAATCGGCGATTTCGCTCCAATGGGGGTCGGTTGACCCAACATTTCACCTAGAAGGGGTCGCCCCCCACCAACCATTCTTCTTCTCAGTAAACTAGGCTAAATGTTCTTTCGTATGGTATAGAAATTTGGACCGAACTTTCTTCCGTTTTGTCACAATCCACGCGTGTGACAGACAGATGGACGGACGGACAGACAGACAGACAGACAGAAATCTCATCACAATACCGCGTCTGCATTACATGCAGCGCGGTAAAAATGGTGCATGTTACACAGTGTATAATTTTTATTTACAAAAAAGTGGAAACGAATATATAACAGTATAAACCGAAATTTGATAATAAAAGTTATGCATCATTATTTTTGTATGTCACTTTTTGCCTGTTTGTTAGTCCGCCCGACGTACGTTAAGGGCCTTATACAGGACACTCAGCTATCGCAGAGAGACCGCGCTGCAGGGTGCGTTATAGTTTTCGCCAAAAGTAGAAGACTGGAACTGGGAGACAATATTTTACCGACATTATAGGTCTATCTTCAACCACTGTGATATAATCGGCCTGAAAATCTGTCGAATTCCGTGAAAAAAAACGCAAAATAAAGGCTATTACGGCATTCAAGGTCATTCAAGGTCATCGAGGTCGGTACCAATCGAAAGCCCGTATGTGATTTGCTATTAGTGATTAATAGTAACTGACATCCTATCTCGTACCGTTTCGGAGTTATCGCAGCTTATTGTTCAAATTTTGCACCAACCCTGTCACTTTGTCTCAAAATTTCAGGTAGAAGGGGTCGTCCCCACCAATTATTTTTGCACGGATAGTTAGGCCAATGAATGCCTTACAACTTTGTCCCTGACAGTTTTTACACAGCAGTTACGGCTGAGGCGCTACGAGCGAAAATAGATCGAAAATCGGCAATTTCCCACCAACGCGGTCACTTTGATCCAAAATTTCAGGTGCAAGGGGTCACCCCCACCAATAATTTTTGCACAGTTACTTAGGCCAACGAATGCATTACAACTTTGCCGCTGACAGTTTTCACACAAAGCAACTTTGTAGCAGACTTTCTTCAAGCGAAGTGCATTTTTAAAGGAAATCGGCCGTTTTGCGTTTTTGAGGCCCCCTTTGGGGAACTTAGGGGCAACGTACGGCGATCATTTTAAGCTCATTGGAAAGCGCGTAGTGGACTTCCTATTAGCGTTAATTGAACTTTTTTCGCTAGGTGTTACTGCTGAGGCGCTACGAGCGATTATTGGTTGAAAATCGGCGATTTCGCTTTAATGGGGTCGGTTGACCCAAAATTTCAGGTAGAAGTGGTCGCCCCCCACCAACCATTCTTTTTCTCAGAAAACTAGGCTAAATGTTCTTTCATATGGTATATAAATCTGAACAGATCTCTCTACCGTTTTGTCACAATCAATTTTCGACAGCAATCGACTTCGAGCGGTCCTTCTCTCGAAACTAAGCCAAATATCGGTACCAAAGTGTCTCATCTTCGGATGCAGCGACGATGGGGCTCAGTTCTCCTCATATTTGGTTCAGTTTAATCCACTTCCTGAATTTACCCGAGGACTGTTCAATTTCGCCCAAATTTTGTATAGAGTTTGAACACTCGGCCACAGATTGCTAGATTTTACACAAATTTGATACAGAGTTTTATCAAGTCATCGGCGATACACTATAAATGTTCAAGGTCAAAGCTCAAAGATCAAAGTCACATGGTCAACGGTCAAGGTCACAACATAGCGTAACGTATCAACAGTAAAAAGGGTATAAGATGGCAGCGGATAGGTTGATCGACTTTAAACCTGGTTGGCATGGGCGTAAAAGCGGATGAGGACTGGCGCGACGTCCTGCGGCCTTAAGTTGCAATGCATCGTAATTGCCACATTTATACCGTGCGACTGCATATAATGCAACGAACGGTATTGCGAAGGCTTTTCTGTCTGTCCGTCTGTCTGTCACACGTGTGCATTGTGACAAAACGAAACAAACTTGTACATGCATTTTTATACCACGCGAAAGATGATCAT
>Ga0209255_1000216_pt1 | contig 12583 bp, 11 predicted proteins | sample WorMetvaBAHAMAS2_FD_187394 | JGI IMG/M metagenome (GOLD analysis project Ga0209255, IMG submission 187394) | Marine gutless worms symbiont microbial communities from Max Planck institute for Marine Microbiology, Germany - Olavius vacuus... | ecosystem: Host-associated > Annelida > Digestive...
CAACAAAAATCGATATTTATTTCTGCAGAGACCATGAACGTTATAGTTTCTTCAAGAGTCGGAAAGAAATACATCCGGACACGAATGCAAATACATACTCGCTAATGTGTCTAGCTTGGAGAACCGTTAATTGACAAAAGAAAAACAGATTTGTAATGCTTGTTTCTTAATTGAAATAAAAGTCTAATTACCTGCTAATTTTGCCAAGTTAACTATCTTTAACAGTCCAACATATTACCTTATAGCATGCCAGTTGCCTTTCGTACGCAATCCGTCCATGAGACTCTAACAGCCATCAGGTGTCGTTGCAGATTAACTGGCATTAAATCACCGACAGTTAGATGATCACTAACATAGAAACCGCATTTACCGCCGTCGCTCACCTACGCGTTCAACATTCATGTAATGCGTTCGACAGTCCGACAGCCCTCAGGGACATGGGTCGGGTCAGGTTGATTCACTGTTCGGCTCAAGTCGGCTCTTGGAGGCATTTAGCGCATTTTAGGTACAACGCATATAATGTTGTGAACCAGTTAATTATTAAAGACATTTGATTATTCGGCTCTTGATTTTTAATTGACAACAGCTTCAAGTAAACGTCTCTTTAGACGGCAAATCGTGGTTATGGTTTATTGTTCGTAATATTTTCATAACGAACTTCACACTGATAATAAACGCAGAGAAATTATCGTGTTTGATGTTTTAGATGCAAGACGTCAACTATAACACTTTTATATAAACTGAATGAATGAAAACATTGAGCGAGAAGTAATGTCTGAAGTTGCATTGCTGAAGTTACAGTATTTTGGACACGCCGTGGGTGAAAGTGCGGGTGTGCTGCAGGGCACTGCGGAGGACAAACGATATCAAAGGAAGCCTGGTAGACAGTGGACTGATGACATCAAGCATTGGTCTGGGAAGGAGTTACTTACAATTTGAAAAAATGGCAACCGACAGAGGCGACTAGAGATGCTGCACAAAAGAATGGTCGCCAACTCTCAAAGAGGACGATCGATCAATGAATGAATGAATGAATGAATGAATTCTGATGCACTTTTAAAGAATTCCACGCGTGGAACGCAGAGTCACCAGTCGGCCAATTATTGGCAGCCAACCGTTGTCGATGCCGATCGTCCGTTGTATGCCTGTTTGTTTAAAACTGGCAGAATACTGCGGATTGAATTGTAGTCTGGACTGAGATTCGCGTTAAAAATGAGTTGATTAGAAATTTAGAATATAATCTTTCCACTGCTTGCTTGAAGCAACTACAGCCATACAAACGACAGACTGTGACGCCGGCTGCTGCTGCTGCTGCTGCTACTGCAGCTGCTACACAATGACGCCACGTGACCATTCCACCAGTCGCAGAATGACGTCACCGAGGCGTCCTGCCAGATGGCGCCACGCACCAGCGGAAGCGAACCGGAAGCGGCTGGAAATTGATGCGGCAAGACCGGAAATGGGCGAGAATTGACGCGCTGTCCGGCACAAATCGATCACGGGGTCAGGTCAGCCGTCGGCCGTGTATTAATGTATGACGCGGGCTCGGTCGGTGGGCGCTTGTAAAAGCTCGCCGGCGCGTGAGGGCACGGCGTTTATTTTGCGATACAAATAGCTGGTGACCAGTGAGGCGAGCTGCTGATTCACCGACTGACATCAGACATGAGCCTATATGTTGTCATGGCAACGGCACAGACGTCATCGGTAATATTATCCATGCTAACTAGCCTCGCCTAGTAGCACTGAAGATGCTGCTAGATTCCCACAGACCCATTTTTATTACTACAAGTACAACCTACTTATAATGCGTCGCTCATTAGTGATGTTATTTTATTATCAAAAATGGAGTAATGAAAACTTCGTTTGAAACATAACGAAATAAAAACTAAAAGTTACGGATCTACTAATCACTGAAACTAAAACTGTCGAAAATAGTGAACACTGAAACAGGAATATTAGATATGCGCATAAACGATACATTAAAACTGTAACTAATTCTTCCAGAACTGTAACTAAAACTAGTAGTAAATAAAAATAACTAAAATGCCAGACAAATATCTAATAATACTAAAATTATAACTCATCACGGAACTAAAACATAACTAGCTTATCATACATAATGTACCACAACTGCTCCGTGTCCCATAAAACCCGGACCGCCCAAATCAATGATGGTAACTCCTTCAAATCCTTACCGATTTTCAGCTTTTTACCGCTGAAAAGTCTGTATTAATTTGTAATATACAGGGTGATTCGGAAAAAATACTCCAACACTAAAATCGCAACATCTTAGAAATGTGCGAAAATTTTTGCACCAAATTTTGCTCACTTGTTTAGGACAATACTGCTCTTAAATGTGTTGCATCGTACTATATTAATTTCACTTACACCAAAATGACGCAAAAGCAAAGCTACAAGGACAAATTTCACAACCGAACGATAAACAGGTTAGTTTATTAAACTAATCTGAGCGGCAACTACCACTCTGTGGGACGTCATTATGACATAATATTTTGTTTACGTGCAAAACAGAACACTAACATAATTTTAGTAAGTTTTCGTAAGCTTAAACTGAAAACACAGTACCTAGCGGATCCAAAAAAGGGCTGTGAATGCTATCTGGAACGATTTGCCGGATGAAACAAAACAATCCAAGAGATTACGCAAACGACTCACAGCATGCATCAAAGCTGAAGGCGGACATTTGAACATTCGATTAATTAAAACTTATTTTAGGTGCCTATCAGTTTTCATTAGCTAGTTAAACTCATGCAACACTACGGAATTTTTCCTCGGTGTTGCAAATTTATGCAAAGGTAGATACACTAAGCTGCTGCTTAGCAAAATTCGAACATTGACTTTGATGCTGTAACACTTCACCAAACGTTAACGTAAACGTCAATCAATGATATTTGGTAACTGGACGTTTCGCTGACAGTGACAACTCGCCAGATGAATGCACTTGTCGACGTCGACGATGTTGCGTTCTTGTCATCTTGTCAGCGAACTGGTTTGTCAGCGAAACGTCCACGAAGCGTGTTATCGGAATGATAAAATACTGATTCACTCACATTCACTGTGCTTATGTACATTTTTTAAATTTTTTTTCGGTAAAAATAGACAACAGAATCGTGATTTTGACAAAAAATAACATAATTTCGACAACGAGCTTTTGTAGCTTTGCTCGTTGGATCTAGGTTGCCAGAGATTGTCGCACACAATGATGATCCGTCGCTGTATCAGTACCGAGTTCAACGATCAACGACGTAGCGGAAGCGCGTTGCTAGCATGGACACCTAGTAAGAGCACCTTACTCTTACTAGGTGTCCACGGTTGCTAGGTACATGTATATGTATGCTAATTGTCGGTAGATTAGAGAGACGGACGCGGTTAGCGTTATTGACGGCAACAGGCGAACGCCGCCGCTGCCGAACTCTCGGGTCGCGCCGCGTTAATGCGATGCGAATTGAATTTATCCACGGACGTTGATGAGTCCCGCACTCGTTCCCAGTGGCACCGGATGAATGAGTGAAGTTGAGAGAGATCCGGACACTTCACCCCTCTGATCATTTCCCCCTCGGACATTTACCATTGATTAATACTACTTAAACGCAAAAAAACTTGCTAATCAAATCGATTTAGTGTTGTGGGTAGCCGGTAGGGCCGAGGTTAGGGTTAGGAATAGGGTTCGAAAGTTATTTATTTTAGGTAGGGTAGCCAGAAGGGGATAATGTGCGGGGGGAAGAAACGTCTAGAGGGGAAGGCCTACACCCAGCTGATAGACTTACATGCAGCCGTGTTCGAGCTCTTTGTCGGTGAAAGTGATGAGACCGGCGGCGATGTATCGCTCGTAGTTGGCGAGCTTCTGGACGCAGCCCTGGTAGTAGCCGCAGCCGCCGCTCGTTCCTCCGGCGCCGGCGCCGCTTGGGAGACCGCGACCGCCGTAGCTGCTTCTGGCCTCGGTTACTGTGCAAACACGCACACAGAGAAACGTCGCAACCAAGTCAACAGGACGACGACGACATCGACTGAATCCGGACGCTCTCCCCTCCCACTCGAGACATTCTACCCTTGTTAACACGACGTAAACGCAAGACCGTAACTATAGCGCGATGATTTCGATGTTAACCCCATCCCCCGAAATAAAATCAAAAATAATCGCGTAGCATTTGATAAACGACTATACGGTAACGTACAGTACATCCAGAAACATATCCACACAATAGAATTCGTTTAACAGAAAGAGGACGACATTTGCAGCGACCAGACACGTTCTTCTGGGCTCTTGCGGCTATGACTCGGCCGCAAATGTATTTTGGCGTATTTAGAGTCTGTGGAACGTGTCTACCAGGTCGCTGCAAATGTTCTTCCCCGCTAGGGTAACAACAGCGCTCCCCAGCTCCCTTAGCTAGATTTGAAGGGCCACTTCGCAGCGGAGAAAATAAAGGGAAAGAGGGAAAAGAGGGGGAAAAGATAAGAAAAGGGTGGGAGAAAAACACGGTCAAACACCTCCGAAATAATTATTTCTGGCATGGTCTTGCTTAACGTAAAATGTTGCTTTTGATATCAACTTAAGGTTAGAGAGAGAGAGAGAGTTAGGAGCAGGTTTAGCAAGTTATTTTACATTGAAATAGTGGTAACGAGGGTAATGTCCTTCTGGGGGAATGTGCTACATACGCGTCAGCGGCGACGACGACGACGGCCGATGTAGATGGAGTGATCAATGGATGTCGCACGACAATATACAATACTTCGCGGGTTAATGTAACGCCTCATGTCACGCGCTGACAGCATTACCATCGCCTGTATTAGATATAAAACTGCCATGTACAGTATAGCCAGACTGATCCGAGCCAAAAGCCCGATATAATCGGAGTAGGCCTATTCCTGCGTTGTTTGCGCTGCAGCAATGCAAGCGCGTATTAGCAGGAGAAAGCTGTCCGTCTGTCAAACGCGGGGACTGTGACAAAACGAAAGAAACTTCTACCCAGATTTTACACCATATGAAAGAACTTTTATCCTAGTATTCCGACACGAAGAATGGTTGGTGGAGGAGAACCCTTCTACCAGAAATTTTGTGCCAAACTGACTTTCTTCGAGCAAAAACGCCGATTTTCAATTAATATTCGCTCGTAGCCCCTCAGCTGTAACACCTAGCGAAAAATGTTCAATTTACACTAATAGAAAGTCCACTACGCGCTTTCCAATGAGCCTAAGATAAACATCATTCGTTACCTCTAAGCCCCCAAAGGTGGCCTCAAAAACGCAAAACGGCCGTTTTCCGTCTAAAATTGCACTTCATTTGAAGCAAGTCTGCTACAAAGTTACTTTGTGTAAAAACCGCCAGCAAGGAAGTTGTAAGGCATTCACTGGCGCTATCCGTGCAAAAATGATTGACGGAGAGGTCCCCTTCTACGCGAAAATTTGGACGAAACTGGCCCACCCCTTTCAAAACGGCCATTTTCAATCGATTTTCGCTCGTAGCGCCTCAGCCGTAACACTATCACTAATGGGAAGTCCACTGCGCGCTTTCTACTGAGCCTAAGATGAACAGCGTGCGTTGCGCCTAAGCCCCCAAAGGGGAATCAAAAACGCAAAATGACTGTTTTCGTTACAAAATTGTACTTTCTTGGTAAAAAAAGTCTGCTACAAAAGTTTCTTTGTGCGATCAGCGACAATGCTGTAAGGCATTCACTTGTCTATCTAACCGTACACAAATGGTTGGTTAAATTTTCTATGTAAAAGACCTACTCCTCCCCCTGCAAAAACGGCGATTTTCAATCCATATTCGCTCGTAGCGCTTCAGCCGTAACACTTACCAAAAAAGTTCAATTACGACTAATAATAACTTAGTCCACTAAGTGCTTTCCAGTGAGGCTATAGTATTCGGACGCATTGCACAATCGTGGATTACGACAGATAATAATGGGATTGCAGAATGCAGAAGATGCACAAAAACTCATGGCAGAAGTGACTCGCGACTCGACCAGTCACGTGCGCGGTCCGCCAACCACTATCATGTATCTTTGCGCGAACCGTTCGCGTTTAAGAAATTAAACTCCGTCCACGGGGAGAACGCTGCCCTACAAATAGAAAATGCGAAGATTTGACGTGCAACTGACGCGTTCACAACGCAGCGTGCCGCAATTTGGACGGCGTGCAAAAAGATCAATGCTTCTGGTTTTGTGGTACCCACAACTTTTGGTGCAGAATGTCGTCTTCCACTTACATTTTGGCCTAAACTGCCGCACCCTGCAGCGCGGTTTGTGTGCGACAACTCACTTACTTGTCTCGTTTGTAATCGAAGGCAGCAGCTTAACGTCAGACACAAAGATGGATCCACCATGACGGCGCTAGGAAGAACGCTCAGCAGATGATTTTAAAATTTTTATTGTGTCTTGAAGACTTTTGCGATTTCGGAAATCACAAGCAGGAAGTTTCAGAAACGTCCGGCAGTTGCTAAAATCTTGGATTCGTCCCGGTTAAACCATTTCTGGATGTCTGGATGCATAGGCGTCGATCCTGTAGGGACAGGGGACGTGTCGTCGTGTCCCAAACTTTGGGTAGGAGGGACGCCAATAACTGTCTTCCCGCCCCAAGAAAATGAAATAACTATTATACTGGGTGTTTTGCCATTTTTCAAGATAATTGCCATGTGTTGTTGTTAAACAGAGTTGCACCATACTCAAGAATCACGAACAGGTTTTCCTACATCATCAGATCAATGCAGCATTGCCGACTGCTTGCAGGCTGCCAAATACAACATTTTAAGTGCCAATAATTTCGAGCCAAAATGCAATAAAATCGTCCGCCGCCGGGAACACCGCCGAAGTGGCTTAGCTAGCCTACAGCGCTTCCCTGACCATCTAATCGGCTGGGGAAGTGCAAAGACCCTTCCCAATCACCACCCACCCCAGCCGCTTTGCGTACATGTCTGAGTCTGAATCATGTTTTGTAAGCAAGATAAATGATTGCATGTTTTAGAGATAAAACTATTTTCACTATTTTGCAATGATATTTCCTTTTCTCGACGAGACGACAAAGCAGTCGAAATCAATCGATTAATCGAAGATAAATGCGCGTATGCTAGATTGATGTATTATTTGTTAAATCAGTGACAACCCTACAGAGAACGGTTAATTACGGTTATTGTTTGCAATATGAAAGGCCTTCATTTTAAGGTACTTAAAATAAAAGCATTTGAGAGCACCACAAAGATCCGGAGATTTACAGTTAAATCATCCGAAAAAGTACAAAGTTTGACTAAAATCAAATATTCCAAAAGTATCACTGGCAATCTCTGGATGGCAAACGAGCACTGGGACGTGTTTAGTGATGGAAAGATAGTACACGAAGCTGCACGACGTTATGAAATCGAGAACGAAACCGAACCTGCTACGAAGAGCGCAGCCAACAGTGAGCTGAAAGCGGTGAATCGAACGGTCCACCGCGCTGTTGTTATTACTGATGATAACGACGATGATGACGATGATGATGATGGTGGTGGTGGTGATGATGATTCTGCTGCTGCTATTCTTCTACTTGTCGTTAGTAACAAGTCGTCGCTGAGCATGACTCGGTCCCCCACACATTGATACCTGCACAGCACACGTCACAACACTGTCTTTGCGTTTCACCGAAGCGTTAAACGGCTACTCGCGTTTGTCAATAACCGAATATCACACTTGCTTCAAAACGTGTCGTTAACCATGTTTTAAACAGGAGCGGCCCGTCAGGACAAAATCCCGTCAGAACAGAAACCATTTTCTCTCTATGATAACAGGTTAAAAAGTTAGCGTTCGGTAGCAGAATTATTGATGAGTGGAATTCTCTGTCTCGTAGACGTGTAAATTGCACTACGTTAAGCACCTTTCAGTGTCGGCTGTCGAAAGAACTATAACCGCAAATCAGAGATCTATGTTACTGTTGTTACTACTAACAGTAGTCAATACGGCGAAAGTCTGTGCCGGTTTGTACCATCAGTGTTACTGACATTGGTGGTAGAGGTGTGTATTGGACTGGATTCTTTATTTGGCTGGATATGCATTTCTAAATCCTGCTGGGTACCGGGACCGGGGCCTGATTTTATTGAAAGAACATAGATATGACTAATAAAGTAAACACCATAGTAGCAAACATACGACAGTGTACATCTCGTAATCAGTATCATCACATTTAGTTGTTGTTATCACATTCAGTAACATGTTTATATACGTTATTATATGTTACAGTTTTTGCAAAAATAACAAACAAGCCCACGTCGAACAATCAAGAACATTGTTAAAGTGCATTATAGTCGAAGTCTCGTAGAAAAAGTCGAAGAAATCGGCCACAATAACAATAAGTGATAAGAACGTTGAGTGATCTTTCGACGACGATACTGGATAAACTAAAGCTATCTCGAACGTTTTTTTAAACTTTGTTATTTCTTGGACCTGTGAACGTTAAACTGAATTCTTTGAACTTCACGACTCTGGCTGTTAGCATTTTATGTATAACGTTTGGAACATCAGTCAATCAATTTATTCAGCAACAAATGGCCGAAAGGCCTCTTAACAAGTCGCAACAAAGCACGAAATAGCAATCACACAGTATCTGTATGTGTACACACATTTTTGCATGTACACATAATACAAAACATCGTGTACACGAGTGAGTTTTGTTTTTCACGTAAAGTGTAATATTGTATGGCATAGCTGGTAGATGCAGCGGTTTATCTAGACTTTCTGACCATGGGGGTATGGTCGCATTGTTAAGGAGGGAGGTGGGGGGAAGAGACCAAACCGATTTTGCGAATGTGCCATTGTAGGGCTGCGTCCTACATTCTACATTGTTATGCGCGATGTTAAGATGACAACTATTGACAAGATGCACGACACCGTATAATGCCAACATGTCTTATTTCTCAGTTACTTTCATCATAATAAGTAATTCACCATATCGTGTCCAATATTTAAAGTTGCCATAAACTTCAAGTATCCTAATCCAGTAATCCTGTACGCAGTTACCAAGTCAGCACTCAAACAGTTATGCAACATTTCTCAGTCTTTCACACAACGCACATATCTCATGGTATACCACCCCTGAGGGGGGAGTTAACAGTGCTTGGTTAAGAGAAGTAAAATTTTTCAGGAGGGAATACTCCCCCCCCCCTATGGGGTGGCTAAACCCCTGGGTAGATGGAAGAACTGCACGATGCACGCTGGTCCGACTAGACTGTTTACTGCTGGACTAGGCGAGTTGACATGGCTAACGCACAACGACAGCTCGATAAACGAACGACTCGACGATGCCGCTACCCAATCAGCAACACGACAACCGGTATCCTAGATACGGCGACAGCGTCCAGCTACTCGTATATGGGCGAAGTCTCGCATCAGCTCTCCGGCGATAGCCATCGTTAGCGGCTTGCCTGATTTATGTACGATTTGGCGTCTCAGTTCCGGCTACACGAACCACCTCTGGGCGTTACTGGTCGACTTGGCTCCGTGCTCGAAGGAAAGCCAGCCTCCTCATGCCATCAGTTATCTTTCCATTAGTGATAGAGTCCATTATTATTCGCCGGCCGTCATACGGAGTGCGTGTAGTAATTGGACCCGACGGAGCTGGCTTGGAATTTTAAAAAGAAAACGTCCCGTTTTGCTGCTGTCAAGCGGACTAACAACGCTAATAATAAATTTCTGTGCAGACTTCAGTGGCGTCTTGAGTGGCGAGACATTGGGTCATGTCCCTTCCTCAAGCCGAAAAAATATCACAATTTGACTGGCCCCCTATACGTCTGATATACATTGATCCCTTAAAATGCGTCCTACACGCATAAAATAGAAAAAAGTTTGCACGTTTGCATTAGTGTTACTGCGACTGCTCCATCATTTCCTATTTCTTTCTCTCTCTCTCCTTCTCTCTCTCGTCTGGCAGCCTGTCATTGCTTGTTAATGGCAAATAATGTTTCTTCTTCTTCTTCTCTTTCTTCTTATTTCACTCCACTTTCCCACGGAAATTTGCACTCACTTCTCCTCCGTTACGATCGACTTCAAATTTGAGCAGAATGATCTCAATTCGCGTTCTAACATTTGCTTGTTTCAGAATTCTGAGCCACCGTCAAATACAGAGACCTTCAAGATGTCAGCCCGACACCCCGTCTGTGACAGACACCAAGCCGTCTCGCAGCAATGCTGTTACGGCAACTCCATATCTCTCAGACGCTAAAACACTGCAGCGAGTCATGCAGTCGGGTAGGCGGCCGAGTGCAAACTGTGAACACATCGTCTGCAACGCGAACACAGCTTCTGTAGAATCTAGCTAGTTACTAACACTATTTATACACGTCGGTTTTCAGCTTCTGAGGACCTGGCCCCAGACTCCAGCTATGCCCCTAGACGGTGGACAGACTGGAGGCTCCCGTCCCTCAAACCGCTGTTTTGGCTCCCATTACTAAACTTCTAAAGACGCCACTGTGTGCGGTGTATATCTGTGTACAATGTATATTTTCGTCATTATGCTTATTAAGTTTAACAGATGCACACATCAGCCTCGTCCGGTTTTAAGTGTTGCCCTTAAATAATTAGTACAGCAACTAGGGATGAGTAAATGAGTAGCTTAATTTTGTAAAATATGGCTGGATATGATTATAATTAGCAATGAAGATGAAATTGTGAAATTAAGGCCATCTGACTCCATTATAAAATGTGATTAACGAACACAAGAGTTGACTATAGAAACGAGTTTCTTCAATAGAATCAATGAGGTTTTGGTAGTCGACGTTTAGAAATAAATATTTCAGAGAAGAATCAGCAAAGCAGTCTTGTCGGACGTCGTGCAGACTAGGACGATCCATCAGTAGCTTCGCCGTTAGTGAAAGTTCGCAGGACATAGAGTGTTTTTAGTGAGAGTGACGCAGCTGCAGTAGGTTAATGACGTTACTGTTTCATGACGAGAAGTAATTTTGCTATATCGAGACGTAACGCAGGCTACCAACAGCCGGACAAATATCGTTGAGTTTGTTGCGCATACAATTATTTCAGACATCCTACCGTTTCTCAAGAGAGAACTTAAAGATGCGAGGTGTAGTATAACAATTGCTTGTCGAACTGTAACTTAAAGTTAAATATGATGATACGGAAAGGGGTTTCATAGAGCCCATCAATATGTCTAGTTCTTCATCCGGGGTCAGATTGGCATTTTAAATGTGGAACAATATGAATATCCGTTGTAAGTAAGTAAGTAAATGTCGATTTGTAGAGCGCGATTACGTAACACCTCTAATGCGCTAACGTTTCGAATGTCCAGCGAACAGATACGTCTTCAAGTTCCATCTAGATTGTTGCTGGAACGCGCAAATGATCAGGCAGTGAATTCCAGACTGTTGGTCCGGCGACAGAAAATGCACGGGTCCAAAAAGTGCTGCGGCGAACTCGCGGAACTAACTTTGCACAAGTTTACAGACATCATACTAAATGTACGAATTATTTCCCTGAAACTTCGTAATCAATGTTGACTATGAACACTGGCAGATCTAGACGAATGCAACATATGTCCTGATCACCACGGCCTCTTGTCAGCAGTTTGTCTTGCGTCCTTCTTTGTGTTTTGACTTAACAAACCCAGCAGTGCAACAGAATGCACTTCGTATAATCATTTGAAGATACATTTTTGCTGCAAAGCTTCACAGAGTGAGAACTTAGTCAGACTAACTACTCGGTGGGAAATTTTCTGTTTTCATGAACTCGGTACATGGGAGCACATGAACGATGGATTACTTTAGCGCAGTATAGTTTCACTGCACTTGTGCAAAGAAATATTTAACTGCGGTGAAATTTAAAACACTGACCTCACTCTTAACAAAGTACTGAACGTTTTGACATGGATTATGCCACTTTGACGAAATTCAGTACGTAACAGGGGTGCAGATACATAGAGATGTGTGACCATGGCATACATGATATATAAGGCTTTATAGCTGTAAAATAATATAATACCGCCGTTCATTGGCCAAGTATCACAGCCACCCAAAAGGATAGGGATGAACCAAAGGTCCCCCAACCTAAAATTCTCATTATCTCCCGACTACAATGCACATAAACAACACAGTACGTGCCATGACGATTCTGTTCGTCCGTTCTTCCGTCCGTTTGTCTGTCACACTGATGCACTATTTCGTCGAACTATTTTTACTATAGTTCTCTCGCCAAATGCAGTGTAGAAGCAACTTTCATGGTTGTTGTAAATAAAGTAGGACACAAAAAAATCGCTATTTTCTACGATACGAGACAGAGGCAGCACTAATAGGAAACCATATGTTTATGGTCCAGTGTCTGTGTGTCTGCCCCGCACGCGTTTGTGAAGTCGGAATGCCGCATAACGTTCGACGCTAGCACAACAATTTCTCCTGACACTTTCTCTCCAGCGCTTCCGCAGCTTCGCATATGGTGCTCTCTACAAATGTGATTATCACCTGCGCTGCGTGCCGGCTATGCTGTGTGAACTGGCGTCTGTCTGTGTGTCAGTATGTCAGTATATGTGTCTGTCTGTCTGTTCGCACAAAAAAACTAGAAAAACCTACTGACATTGATCTAACTTGCTG
>Ga0209255_1000217_pt1 | contig 12525 bp, 11 predicted proteins | sample WorMetvaBAHAMAS2_FD_187394 | JGI IMG/M metagenome (GOLD analysis project Ga0209255, IMG submission 187394) | Marine gutless worms symbiont microbial communities from Max Planck institute for Marine Microbiology, Germany - Olavius vacuus... | ecosystem: Host-associated > Annelida > Digestive...
TTCTCAATTAACAAACGATCTAATCCTGGCGATCTCGAACCACGGATCGACACGGATTGGTCTCCATCCGTGTCGATCCGTGTTCATCCGTGGTTCTCTTTCCAGCGGTCCGCACAGCGGACCCTACGGTACGTCCACGAGGACGTACAACGGCTACGCTCCTTGTCGGATCGGCAGCTGTGGCGCTACGACAAGGCCGCCAGCGGCTGGTGGCTGGAGTCCGGGATTCCGTCGTTCGAGTGAGGTCAGAGCGATGACAGGCGAGGTCGAATTCAGCCCCGCGGGGCGGTTTCTGTTGGTCAGCGGCGCCTTCGTGCTGGTGGCCGCGGGTCTGCACGCGGCCGCTTCGCTCATTACTCCCTTTCTGCTCGCCGGCTTCATCGCCGTCATTGCCGCCCCGACCATGTTCTATTTCGTGCATCGCGGGACGCCCGCCTGGCTGGCGCTGCTGGCGGCGAGCACGATCATAATCGCCGTCGGCGGTCTCGTCGTCGTCCTGGTCTCCAGCTCCCTCAACGCCTTCACGACCCAGTTGCCGGAATACCAGATGAGGCTCAAGGAATTGACCCAGGAGTTGGTTATCTGGTTGAAAGATGCGGGGATCGAGGTGCCGCGCGCGGCCCTTACCGACTATTTGGATACAGGCAAGGCCATGCAAATGGCTGGGGTATTGCTGGGTGGTCTGGGTGACATGCTGACCAATGCCTTCCTGATCGTATTGACCGTGATCTTCATCCTGCTCGAGGCGTCCAACCTCCCGGTCAAGTTGAAGGCGGGGCTCCGGGCGCCGGATTCCTCGCTTGCGCGGCTACGGAGCGTGCTCGACAACATCAACCGTTACATGGTCCTCAAGACCCTCATGAGCCTGCTTACCGGCGGCCTGATCTGGGGTTGGCTCTGGTACCTCGGGCTCGATTTCGCGCCGCTCTGGGCCTTGGTGGCCTTTCTGTTCAACTATGTACCGACCATCGGTTCCATCATCGCGGCGATTCCCGCGGTCCTGCTGGCCCTGGTGCAGCTCGACGTCCAGTCGGCGCTCTGGATCGCCCTCGGTTACCTGGTGGTCAACGCCGTCGTCGGCACCGTGATCGAGCCCAGGTTCATAGGGCAGGGCCTGGGTCTCTCCACCTTCGTGGTCTTCGTCTCTTTGATCTTCTGGGGCTGGGTCCTGGGCCCGGTGGGCATGTTCCTGTCGGTGCCGCTGACGATGGTCCTCAAGATCGCCCTCGACGCCAACCCCCAGACCCGTCCCATCGCGATCATGCTCGGCCCGGAACTCAAAGTACCCGAGAAGCCGGCGCGCAAACAGGAAGAGTGGCCCACGACCTGATGCCGCAGGGCATGGGTATCGCGCCGGGGACACGGGCACATGGTGCCGCGCGGGTTTTCCCCGTATACTGACCGCATCGAAACCAAGGAAGATCTCTCCCTTCGGTCGAGATGACATGCGGTGCTGTAACCCGGCAGTCGACCATTTGATCGACCGGAGGGTCCGCCGGGCGGGACCTTCCAAACATCGACCCGGCCTAATACCCGACATTCTGGAATCCAACCGTGGGGAACATCACACTGCGCTCAGCCTGGTCGGGGGAGGCCAACTGCCTCAGTTGTTTCCTCCGCGCTTCGGTACTGTTCGCCGGCCTGGAAGAACAGGATTTCGAGCGTATCCATGACCCCATCGACCAATTCGCGGTCAGTCCCGGTACCGTTCTGTATCATATCGGGGACATGGGGGATCATATGTTCACCATTCGCCGCGGGACCTTCAAGCTGGTCCAATATCTATCGGGGGGGTGGACAGCGCATCGTGCGGCTCGCCGCACCACTGACGTGATCGGACTCGAGACCCTGGTCGAGGACCGCTATGAGCATGATGCGATCGCTATTCATCACACGGAGATCTGTCGCTATCCGGCGCGGGTGGTGCGCGTCCTCGGACGGGAAAACCCCAAGCTCTACCATGAACTTATGGCCCGCTGGCAGCGGGCGCTCTCGGAGGCGGATACCTGGTTGACGGAGCTGTCTACGGGCTCCGCCCGTCAGCGCGTAGCCCGGTTATTGTTGCGCCTGGTGCACAACCGGGTGGGTAGCGAATGCAAACTCTTTTGCCGCGAGGACATGGGCGCTATGCTCGGGATTACCACCGAGACCGCCAGTCGTACCATCGCCGAGTACAAGCGCCGGGGCCTTCTGGTGGAGATAGGCCCCAATGCCGTCCTGCCCGATGTTCCCAATCTGCGCCGGATTGCCGGGGATTGACGGAGAACCTTGCCGGAGTCCTGACCCGGCGCCTGGCGATTGACTGTCTTCAGTGCCGGTCGACCTGCGAGCGCATTGACGAGACCGCGAGGAAATCCATGCAATTCATTGACCTTCAGGCCCAGTATCGCCAGCTCAAGGAACGGATCGATACCCGCATCCAACGGGTGTTGGATCACGGGCGCTACATCCTGGGCCCCGAGGTCGTGGAGCTCGAGGAACGGCTGGCCGAATACGTCGGCGTCAAGCATTGCATCGGCATCTCCAGCGGAACCGATGCCCTGCTGGTGTCCATGATGGCCCTGGGTGTCGGATCGGGAGATGAAGTCGTCACCACGCCCTTCACCTTCATCGCCACCGGCGAGACGATTGCCCTGCTCGGCGCGCGGCCGGTCTTCGTCGACATCGATCCGCGCACCTACAACATCGACCCGGACCTGATCGAGGCGGCCATCACACCGCGCACCCGCGCCATCGTGCCGGTCAGTCTGTATGGTCAATGCGCCGAGATGGATGCGATCAACGCCGTCGCCCGACGCCATGGGCTACCGGTGATCGAGGACGCTGCCCAGAGCTTCGGCGCCACCTATCGGGGCAGGTATTCCTGCACGCTGTCCACCGTCGGATGCACGAGCTTTTTCCCCTCCAAGCCGTTGGGCTGCTATGGCGATGGGGGGGCCTGTTTCACGGACGACGAGGCCCTTGCCGTCAGGATCCGTCAGCTCTCGGCGCACGGACAGGACCGCCGCTATCATCACCCCCTGATCGGCATCAACGGGCGGCTGGACACGCTCCAGGCGGCGGTGTTGCTCGCAAAATTGGAGGTGTTTCCGCAGGAAGTCGAGGCGCGTGAGCGGATCGGAAGGCGCTATACGGATCGCCTCGCCGACAGCGTTCGGGTCCCCTATGTGGAACCCTATAACAGGAGTGTCTACGCCCAGTACACGATCCAAGTCCAGGCGCGTGATGAGCTGGCCGAGAAATTGAGGGCGGTCGGTATCCCCACCGCCGTGCACTATCCGGTCCCGCTGACGGACCAACCGGCCCTCGACGACCCGAACGCCCAGGTGCCGAACGCGACCGCGGCCGCCACCCGTGTGCTCAGTCTTCCCATGTCACCCTGGCTGACCGAACCCGACCAGGATGCGGTGATCGAACAGGTTCGAGCCGCACAACTAACCGCCGTCGGCTTCCAGGCGTCGGCAGTGTAGGGTGGGCTGTGCCCGCCTTGATCCCCTCTCCCCAACCCCTCTCCCGGCGGAGGGTGTCGCAAAAGCCCCGCTCCCGGTATCCGGTTCCCACGTAGCCCTGTAGGTCGGGTTAGGCGCGTATTCTCATAACATTGAATTGTACAAACGAGTCTGAAAGCACCGTAACCCGACAAGAAAACTGATGACCATTCGGACCGGCAACTCGGCATTCGGGTTTTACCCGATAGCCGGAAGGGCCGACGAAATATCGGTCGTCCCGGGAGCCGACAAGATGTCGGCGATCCCAGGGGCCGACAGGGCCGACCGTAGGGTGGGCTGTGCCCACCAACACGGCACCTCACAGCCCTGCTCCCCGGAGGAGGGTATCGCACAAGATGTCGGCGGTCCCGGACCGGCTGGGACCGCCGTCTTCCGGACGGCTTACGGACCCCATGACCAGCTGTCGGCAACGGTCAGAGCAGACGCCTTCCGGGCCGCACCGGATAACGCCGGACAGCCGCAGGTTTGGCTCCCGTGGGTGGACACCGGCCCGATGCTCTCCGCGGCGCGGAGTGTTTTGAAGACCCGATGGGCCTTAGTCGCACGCTAGTGGTGGGCACAGCCTACCCTACAGTCAGGATGCGGCCATCCCTAGCCTGTCCCGCCCTACGGGCTTTGTCATCTATCCGTATTTTCCTATGCTCAATATTCGTCTTTGGGGTTCATCCGGTCACCGGCTGCCAGTCACCAGCTTCCAGCTATCGGTAGCCGGCGACTGGTAGTTGGTAGCCGGTAATTGGTGGGCACGGCTCACCCTACGGGTCTTCTCTCGTTTCCACGCGCTGCGTGGGAACTCGGAGATCCGATGAGCCTTAGTAGCACGCCTACTTTTGCCATCCCTGGCACCTGGGTTCCGGCAATCCCTGCCGGAATGACGGGGTAGGAGTCGGCAGACTTCATCACTTAAAATTTAGCCACTACCAAATTTACCACTACCGGGAAATTTATAGGGGACCTTGAAAAATTCCATGCTCAATACTTTTCATGGTGATGCTCATAAATCGCGCTTTTCGAATGCCTTGATTATCATGGAGTTATGCACACGGACATAACGGGGCTTCCTTGTTCTGCAAAGACACCTTGAATTTTTCAAGGTGCCCTATAGGCATCTTCCTCACGCCGCGCCGAGCTGCTCCAGCACGGCCAATTTCTCGGCCGTGCTGAAAAAGGTCCAGTTGGCGATTTCGTCCAGGGTCCGCCGGCAGCCCCGGCAGAGGTCGGTGGCCGGGTCCATTTTGCAGACACCGACACAGGGCGCGGCGGGTTCTCGGGCCTCGCCGTTCACTCCAGATAGACCCGCTCCAGGGAGCTGCGCGAGCGGTTTCCTTGCTTGTCCTCGGCCTGGATGTAGTAGCTCACCTCGCTGGCGCCTACCGGCAGTTCCGCGGTGAAGAAGCGCGCCGTAACCTTGGGGCCGGTCTGTGACGGATAAGGACCCTGGTCGGTCATGGCGACGGTCTTTTCGCCCTTGGCCGTGCGGAGTACCAGTGATACCCGCCCCAGGCCCGACACATCGTGGACGAAGCTGTGTACCACGCCTTGGCGCGGCGCGTCTTCGAGGCAGCCTTGTCCCCATTTCTTGCCGCCTGGGTTCTCCGGAATGATCCAGGGCGGGAAGATGGTCGGCCCGGTCTTGTCCTTGCCCGTGGAGACGAGCCGGTCGAGGTCGCCCTTGATCAGGACGTAGGCGGCGTTGGCCGCGTTGGTCACCTGGGCGTCCCACTCAGTCTGCCCGGTCCAGTACCAGTAGCAGCTGGTCTCCGCCGTCAACATCAGGCGGGAGGCCTCGCCCAGCTTGGCACGACTGGCCGCCGCGTCTTCCAGAGTGTGGACGACGTTGTGCAGCGCGGTCAGTACGGCCCAGGAGTTCAGGTCCGGCGAGTAGGGCTCGTTGTAGCGACTGAACCATTTCATGAATTGGGGATCGCCGTTGTCCGCGCCGCTCCAGGAGCCGGATTCGATGTGGATGGCCTGGTCGGGATCAGGCGGAAACAGCTTCAGATAGTCCTGAATAGTAACCAGATCGAAGCGTGGATCGCGCCTGATCCAGTCCACCAGGGCCCCGGTGTTGTGCTTGTAATAGCTCTCCGCCCCGCCGCCGTGATTGTCCCCGTCGGAATGCAAGACGAAGAAGGGCGGATGCCTGGGGTCATAGGTCCCGGTAGCCACAATCCGATCATAGACCTGCCCCAGCACGTCGGGATACTGCAGGGCGCCGAATCCGCCGCGGGCGTCTTCGTTGCCGATGTAGCGTTCCGCGGGCACGGCGATGATCTTGTGGCGCTGCCCCTCGGGGTCCTCGTATTGCACGTACTCGGGCCGCAACAGGCTGGGGGCGATTTGGGAACCGGCCCAGATGTTGTGCAGCTGTAGCCAATCCTTGGCCAGGGGGTTGCGCTGATCCGCCGGGTTGGGGGGCAGCATCCCCTCGTTGATACCGGCGTAGGGATACTCCTTGCAGGTGCGGAAGCGGTGGATCGAGTCGTAGATAACCGCTTCGATACCGGCCTGGTTCAGGGCCGGGATCATGCGCACATGGAAGGCCGTCTCCGGCGGGAACAGCACGTTGGACACCTCGACCCCAAAGGTCTCGCGCACGAGCCCCCGGTGGCGGGCGATCTGCTCGACGATGTTCCGCCCCGGAATCAGCGCCATGAGGGGGTGGAAGGAACCGAAGGCGGTGAAATCCACCCGCGGGTTTCCCAAGCCGGTCCGTTCGACAGCGATGCGACGCAGCTCCTTGGTCCAATCGCCGAAACGACCGCCGCACAGGCCATCGCGGGCACAGCGGTTGAGCTGTTCGATGAGGGTGCCGCTCCAGCTCGTGGACAGACCCGCATGGGGCAGTCCGCCGTCGATGTATTGGCGCACCGCCGCCGGGATGAACTCGGTGTAGGGCCCGCCGCGGGAACCGAAGATCTCTTCTTTTTCGCCGTCCCAGTAGTTGCGATCGGTCGCCTGATAGTAAGGCTGGTGCATGTGCTTGTGGATACCGAAGTAGACCTTAGGCTCCGAACTGAAGGTGCCTGGCTTCAAGGTCACCCTGGGCACCGGCTTCGGCTTGGCCTTGGCGGCTGCTGCCGGCTCGCCCGTCGCCGCGTCCGGTCGAATCCGGACCCGCAGATACTCCTTGATCCAGTCGCCGTCACCGGCTTCCCGCAAATCCGCCTTCCGGCAGCCTTCCACCTGGACCTCGACCTCCCCAGGCCCCGCGAGCCCCGCGGGTACGGAAGCAACATAGGTAACCCGACCGTCCGCGTCCGGACCGGACGCCGCGATCATCCGGTCCTTGATCAGGTGCTGCCGACTTTGGGCGTACAGGATGACCTGCGGGAAGGGGATCCGCCCGTCGGCCAGGATGGTGATCTCGAAGGGGGAATTCTTGCCGGAGGAGTCGCAGACGACGGATTCCGGCGCTGCGATGCGGACAAAGCGGGAGAAGCCATCACGCATCTTCATGCCCCTCTTGCTGCTGAATCCCGACAATGAGCCAATCGCCTGCGCTGCTTTCCCAGGCATGCTGTACGTGCCAGAGCTCGCGGAAGGGGTCGGCGGTTGCGTTCTGTTCTTCGCGGATCAGCCCGGAGAAGAGGATGCTTGCCACTACCTGGTCGCCGTCGCGTTGGACTCCGACGAGTTCTGCGTCCAGGGTCACGACCTCGGTGTGTTGGGTCTTCTCTCCTAGGCGGTTGCGCTCGCACTCCAGCTCGGCGAAGAGTTCGGGTGTGGTGTAGTCGCGGATGTCCCGGAAATCGGCCTTGTCCCAGGCGGTCTGGAGCCGAATAAAGTGGTCCTTGGCGCCCTCCGGGAATCCCGAACTGTCGAACCAGGCCGGGGCCTCGTCGTCGCCCGCAGCGGGTTCGCTTCGGGGCGGATCACCGAGCGCCGGCGGCGGCATGTCCGGAACCGACCCCCTGTCTCCGGCCATTGATCCGCCGTATGCGCCGGCCCCGGTCCCGGCCGCCGCGGGGCGACCGCGGCGCATGGCCTTGAACAGCATCAGGCCACCGAAGCCCAGGGCCGCGACCAGGAGGATGTCCATGATCTGGAGGCCCTGGAAGGCGTCGCCGAAGAACAGGGAGGCGAGCAGGCCGCCGGCGGCCAGTCCGGCCAGGGGACCGAGCCAACGGCCCATCCCGCTGGTACGGCCGGCGGCCCCGGCTGCTGCTGCCTGGGAGCGACCGGGTGCAGCCTGTCGGGTCTGACGCGGCGGGGTACGTGGTGTACTCCGATACTGCTTGCCCAGACTCATACCGCCGCCGAACCGCTTGGCCTCGGCAGCATCCGGCAGGGTCACGAGCGTGACGGCGAACAGGGTAAGTACAAACGCGAATAGAGTCTTCATGGCGAATTTTGGGCCTCGAATGGTGGTTTGGAAAGGAAGCTGTGAACCGGAATGGGCTTTATGGAAGATTTAGTTGCTACCAGCAGTAGGTTGGGCAACGACGTAGGATACGGTGAGCGATGGCCCCAGGAACGCGCCCGGCGGCGAATCGCATCAATGGATGGCCCGTGTCCAACATTCGGTATTCCGTGTCAGGCACGCCGCCTACCTGCCGGGAGATACCCATTAATTGATGGGCACGCTTCGCTATGTGCATCCTAACAAGCAGTCGTGGCTCAGAAACCTCCGTGGAATGACCGAACCTTAAAACTATCCTGATGGACGCTTGCTTTGCCCATCCTACGGGCTTCTCGGTGCCTTCCTAAATGGCCTCTTATTGGCAAGATCAGGGTTTTCGCTATAATTTTCGGGTTATTCAACTCAGATAGAATCCTCGCCCAGTTAGTCCTACCTCTACGCTTCTGCCCTTTGGCATGGTGTTTTTGCGTCTTACGTTCCATAATTACCCCATTTTAGGTTTTACACGTTTAAATTTTGGCTCTTTATGGATTCCAGACTGCTAACGTAGCAGCAAACCGGGAAAGGAATCCATGAGTCCTATGCCGCAGTTTTTGGTGTTGTGGACGAACTCGAAAAAGCCCAGATACAAGGGCAGGTGCTCCTGGGAAATCCCCCGGTGGGGCCGAAGCCAAGAGCGCAGCAAGGACCAGAACCCCCTCCATCGTGTTGACATGAATTTCGTGGAAGCCATCACCATTTTCGTCCCGCGCATATTCCCCGGCGTTGTGGCAGACGGTTTGGTGCTCAAAGCCCCATTCAGGTAAGCGCTTGTAGATTGTGTACTCATCGGTCAGTACCAAGGTTCCCGGTCGAATCGTAGCCTCGATCAGGGGCTGAATCGTGGTCTGGCGTACGTCCACCAGGATCCGGATGACCACTTGGCCACCGCGTTGGATCATGCCGAAGATCGGGGGTTTCTCCTTCGCCAGATGGTCCCTGTCAGATCGTCGAAGTAGCGCCGGCAGGACTTGCACTGGTATCGTTGACGCTGCTTTTGGGTGGAATCGAAGCCTTGCTTGAGGAGGTGCTCGTCACCGCAAAACGGGCACCACACCCCCTCGGGCCAACGCAGTTCGCGTACTTTCCGGTAGCAATTCGCATCGTCGATCAGGTCTTGAATGTTGACGACACCACTGCCCATAACAGGTTCTATCACGAGATCGCTCTCCTCCGATGAGGGTTTCCAAACGACCCTACGGAGTTTCGGGGCCGCTGTCTACCCACACCGAGGTTAAGCCACGATCGGGTACCAGTCTGGAATCCATAAAGAGCCTTTGATTTTTGTTTTCATCCCATTCAAATAGCAATAACATCTCTATTCCTCATTAAAGGACACCTCGAAAAATTCGGGTGCCCCTGCGGGGTAAAGATCAATGTCATTAAGTTAAGCTGGGCACCTTGAAAAATTCAAGGTGTCTTTGCAGAACAAGGAAGCCCCGTTATGTCCGTGTGCGTAACTCCATGATAATCAAGGCATTTGAAAAGCGCGATTTATGGGCATCACCATGAAAAGTATTGAGCATGGGATTTTTCAAGGTCCCCTTAAGCTGTCATTCCGCCAGGGATTGGCGGAAATCCAGTCACAGGGATGTGGGAATTCTCACACTTTTCATGGTTTTCCGGTTCCGGCAATCCCTGTCGAATCAGCAGCATTACCTCAACTTAGTGGCACTGGGGTAAAGATACCCCAATCAGCGCACCTCCGCTTTACCGACACCCCGTGGATCGCTCGCCGCCCGGACCTGGTTTTGCAGCCGGTCCCAATAGACGACCTGCATATTGCCGTAACCGTCCCGGATCTCGTGTAAACGGTGTCCCTTGGCTTCGAGACGGCGGCGCTCGGTGGTGCTGAAGGCCCCCGGCTCGTATTGGATCCGGTCCGGCAGGTATTGGTGATGGAACCTCGGTTCCGCAACCCAGACTGCGGGCGGGTCCCCAGCATCCAGTGAGAGGAGACCCTGGAGGACCATGGTGATGATGCGGTTACCTCCTGGGGTGCCCAGGATGGCCAGGCCCTGTTCCGACTCCACGAAGGTAGGCGTCATGCTGGAGAGCATCCGTTTTCCTGGGGCGATGGCGTTGGCCTCGCCGCCGACCAGCCCGTAGGCATTGGGCACGCCGGGCCGTGCGGAGAAATCGTCCATCTCGTCGTTCAGCAGTATGCCGGTGCCCGGCGGTACGAACCCGGAGCCGAAGGGATAGTTGATGCTGAGGGTGGCGGCCACCCGGTTGCCCTCCCGATCCAGGATGGAGAAATGGGTGGTGTCGGCACCCTGCGTCCGCATCGCCGCGGGCCGGCTGGGGGTGGCCCGGTCCGGATCGATGTCCCGTGCCAACCCGGCGGCATAGAAGGGATGGGTGAGGCGCTCGACCGGGACCGCGAAGGTGTCCGGGTCCCCCAGATACAGGGCGCGGTCGCGGTAGGCGCGGCGCATGACCTCTACCAGCAGGTGGACCCGGTCAGCGTCCGCGAGATCCGCCAGGTCGAAGCGCGAGAGCATGTTGAGCATCTGTACCAGGAGCACGCCGCCGGAGGACGGCGGCGCGGCGCTGACCACCCGCCAGCCGCGGTAATGGCTGACGATGAGGGCGCGCTCCACGACCCGGTAAGAGGCCAGATCCTCGGGGGTCCAGATGCCGCCGGCCGCGCGCACGCCAGCAATCAACAATTGGGCGGTACGGCCGGCATAGAAACCCTCCCGACCCGTGTCTGCAAGGCGTTCCAGGGTATCCGCCAGGTCCGATTGCACGAGCAGGGTCCCTACCGGCGGCACCTCGCCGTCCCGGAGGAATTGCTCGGCAGCGGCGGGGGATTGCAGGAGCACCGACCGCCGCTGCCACGCAAGGCGACGGTAGTGTTCGTCCACGGCAAAGCCGGCGCGAGCGAGACGGATCGCCGGCGCGAGTGACTGCGCCAGGGGAAGACGACCGTAATGCTCCGCCAGGTGGACCAAGGCCGCCGGCTCCCCTGGGATGCCGGCGGCCAGGGGGCCGTTCAGGGACCGCTCCGGCACAAAGCGACCGGCTGCGTCCAGATACATGTCGCGGTGGGCCGCTAGCGGCGCCCGCTCGCGACCGTCGAGCATGAGTTCGCGTCCGTCCTCGGCCCGATGCAGGAGCCAGAAGCCGCCGCCGCCCAATCCCGAGCTATAGGGCTCTACCACTGCCAATGTGGCGCTGACCGCTACCGCCGCATCGAAGGCATTGCCCCCGGTGGTCAGGATCTCGAATCCCGCCTCGGTGGCCAGGGAATGGGCACTGGCAATTGCCGCCTGGGGCGGGCCGTTCGCTGCCCCGGATACCCCGGCGGTGAGCAGCAGTAAGGCGCAGACGACGGAAAAGAGGCCCCACCGCCGGGTTCGTGAAGCGATGCGCATGGGATCGGTCAGGCCGCTTCGCCGGTGATCTTCCGATATTTTTCCATCAGCTGATCTTCGGTCTCCTCACGCTCCGGGTCTTTGAGGATGCAGTCTACGGGGCAGACCTCGACGCATTGGGAGGTCTCGTAGTGACCGACGCACTCGGTGCAGAGATTGGGATCGATCTCGTAGATCTCGTCCCCCTGAGAGATGGTGCCGTTCGGGCATTCCGGCTCACACACGTCACAGTTGATGCACTCGTCGGTGATGTAAAGTGCCATAGCATTATTCCTCCGGTAGGTTCCGACAGAAGGTGGCAGCAAATGTCAGGCGATTGGCGGGAGATGGTCTGTCATAGGACGGAAATCGCCGACCCGAAGCGTTCCCGCAATGCGGCTTGCACGATGGGGGCCACGAAGGTCGACACGTCCCCGCCCAGGCGGGCGATCTCGCGCACCAGGGACGAAGATATATGGCCATATTGCTCCGCGGGGGAGAGGAAAAGGGTCTCGATGTCTGGGGCCATACGGCGGTTCATGCCTGCAAGCTGGAACTCGTACTCGAAATCGGAAACGGCGCGCAGACCACGGATGATCACCGGGATCCCGTGCTTACGGGCGAATGCGACCAGGAGACCGGAAAAGCGTACGATTTCCACTTGGGGGATATCCCGCAATACCTGCTCCGCGAGCTCGACTCGGCGCTCGATGTCGAATGCCGGGTCCTTGCCGGTATCCACCGCCACCGCCACCACGACCCGATCGAACAGGACGGCGGCGCGCCGGATCAGGTCTATGTGGCCGTTGGTGATTGGGTCGAAAGTCCCCGGATAGACCACGCTGCACACCTGTTTTCTCCCGTCTCGATGGATGTGTAGGCCAAGGATAGCAGATGCCGCCTAACGGCCGTCTACGCCTGGGTCATGACTCAGGGCAACCGCGGAAAATTCCCGGTAGCGGCCAAATTTTAAGACGATTGAGGAGGCGTGAGGTCGAAGGGGACACGGGGTTGTCGCCGAACGGTGGTATTCGGCACGCGGTGTACGTACCCGGTACTAGTTTACAGGGGTAGGCGGCTTCATATATTCTTTGGCTCTTATGGATTCCAGACTGGTGCCCGATCGGAGCTTAACCTCGGTGTGGGTAGACAGCGGCCCCGAAACTCCGTAGGGTCGTTTGGAAACCCTCATCGGAGGAGAGCGATCTCGTGATAGGACCTGTTATGGGCAGTGGTGTCGTCAACATTCAAGACC
>Ga0209255_1000218_pt1 | contig 12523 bp, 11 predicted proteins | sample WorMetvaBAHAMAS2_FD_187394 | JGI IMG/M metagenome (GOLD analysis project Ga0209255, IMG submission 187394) | Marine gutless worms symbiont microbial communities from Max Planck institute for Marine Microbiology, Germany - Olavius vacuus... | ecosystem: Host-associated > Annelida > Digestive...
CGCCGCCGTGCTGCGCGGCCATCACCTTGGTGATCGCCGCCGTCAGCGTCGTCTTGCCATGGTCCACGTGCCCGATCGTCCCGACGTTGACGTGCGGCTTCGTGCGTTCGAATTTCTCTTTGGACATCCCGCTCTTCCCCTATCGTGATTACTATTTCTTGGAGATGGCCTCGGCGATGCCGGCCGGGACTTCATTATATTTAGCGAATTCCATGCTGTAAGTGGCCCGCCCCTGGGTGGCGGAGCGCAAGTCCGTGGCATAACCGAACATTTCCGCCAAGGGTACCCCGGCGCGAATAATCTTTCCCGAAGGCGCATCATCCATACCCTGCACCATGCCGCGCCGGCTGTTGAGATCGCCCATAACATCGCCCATGTAATCCTCCGGCGTGACGACCTCTACCTTCATGATCGGCTCCAGCAGGACCGGCTTGGCCTTCGCGGCCCCTTCCTTGAAGCCCATGGAGCCCGCGATCTTGAAGGCCATCTCGCTCGAATCCACCTCATGGTAGGACCCATCGTAAAGGATAACCTTCACGTCTACCACCGGAAAGCCCGCCACGATTCCGCTCGCCATGGCCTCCTCGACACCCTTTCCCACCGCGGGGATGTACTCCTTGGGCACCACGCCACCGACGATCTCGTTGACGAATTCAAAGCCCGCGCCCGGCTCTTGGGGCTCGATGCGCAGATACACGTGCCCGTACTGTCCGCGACCACCGGACTGGCGGACGAATCGGCCCTCCTGCTCGACCTGGGTACGGATAGTCTCGCGATAGCTGACCTGAGGCGTACCCACATTGGCCTCGACACTGAACTCTCGCCTCATGCGATCGACGATAATCTCCAGGTGCAGCTCGCCCATACCCGAAATGATGGTCTGGCCCGACTCTTCGTCAGTACGCACCTGGAAGGAAGGGTCTTCCTGGGCGAGCTTGAACAGCGCGACGCCCATCTTTTCCTGGTCGCCCTTGGTCCTGGGCTCCACCGCCACCGAGATGACCGGGGCGGGAAACTCCATGCGCTCCAGGGTAATGAGGGCATCCTGGGCACACAGGGTATCGCCGGTGGTTACGTCTTTCAGACCGACAGCGGCGGCGATGTCGCCAGCGCGGACCTCCTTGATCTCCTCCCGATCGTTGGCGTGCATCTGCAGGATGCGGCCGAAGCGTTCGCGCTTGCCCTTGACCGGGTTGAAAACACTGTCGCCGGACTTGAGGACACCAGAATAGACCCGAAAAAAGGTCAAGCTGCCCACGAAGGGATCCGTGGCGATCTTGAACGCCAAGGCGGCGAAAGGTGCCTCATCGGTCGATGGGCGTTCCTCTTCCCGCTCGGTGGCATCACCCGCAATCCCTTTGATGGCGGGCACGTCGATGGGTGAGGGCATATAGTCGATCACCGCGTCCAACATCGCCTGCACGCCCTTGTTTTTGAATGCGGAGCCACACAGGATCGGCACGATTTCGTTGTTCAGCGTCCGCGCGCGCAGACCCGCCTTGATCTCTTTTTCGCTGAGTTCCTCACCCTCCAGGTACTTCTCCATGACCGCTTCGTTGGCCTCGGCGGCCGCTTCGATCATGACCTCGCGCCACTCCCTGCACTGTTCAGCCATCTCCTTGGGGATCTCCCGGAGCGTGTAGTTCATCCCTCGGGACTCCTCGTCCCAGACAATGGCCCGCATGCCGACCAGATCGACGACGCCCTTGAAGTCCTCCTCCGCGCCGATCGGGAGCTGAACGGGCACCGCGTTGCCGCCCAGGCGCTCTTTCACCTGTTTGACGACGCGCAGAAAGTCGGCGCCCATGCGGTCCATCTTGTTCACGAACGCCAACCGCGGCACGCCGTAGCGGTCGGCCTGGCGCCAAACGGTCTCGGATTGGGGTTCCACACCGCCGACGGCGCAGAAGACGGCGCAGGCACCGTCGAGGACCCGGAGAGAACGTTCTACCTCGATGGTGAAATCCACGTGCCCCGGGGTATCGATGATATTGATGCGGTGCCCCGGATACTGCATATCCATGCCCTTCCAGAAGCAGGTAGTCGCCGCGGACGTAATGGTGATGCCGCGTTCCTGCTCCTGCGCCATCCAGTCCATGGTCGCGGCGCCATCGTGGACCTCGCCGAGCTTGTGGGAGATACCGGTATAGAACAGGATCCGCTCGGTGGTCGTGGTCTTCCCCGCATCGATGTGCGCCATGATGCCGAGATTACGATAGCGATCGATTGGTGTATTGCGTGCCACGCGTCTATCCGCCTGAAATAAACCTAGAATCCGACGCAAGTCACCAACGATAGTGAGAGAAGGCCTTGTTGGCCTCCGCCATCCGATGAGTGTCTTCCTTCTTTTTGAAGGCGGTACCCCGGGAGTCCGCCGCGTCCATCAGCTCTCCGGCCAGGCGCAGGGCCATGGATTTCTCCGAGCGCTTGCGGGCGGCATCGATGAGCCAGCGCATCGCCAAGGAGTTACGGCGTGTCGGCCGCACCTCGACGGGCACCTGATAGGTAGCGCCACCGACACGGCGTGACTTGACCTCCACCACCGGGCGCACGTTCTCCATCGCCTGGTTCAGCAAGTCCACGGGCTCCGAGTCTTTCTTCCCGGCCACCTGATCGAGGGCACCGTAGATGATGCGCTCGGCAACCGACTTCTTGCCGTCTTCCATGAGCATATTGATGAACTTGGCAAGCAGCTCGCTCCCATACTTGGGATCCGGCAGGACCTGGCGGCGGGCAATAATGCGTCTTCTCGGCATGACTGAAGGCTCCGACCACTTGACTTCAACTGGGAATTCTTTTTGGCTCTTTATGGATTCCAGGCTGGTTAGGATATTTTGCGCAAATTCGCCTTCTCAGAAAGCCAGAGGGGTGTCGTATAACTTGCTGTTATTGTTGAGAAAAGACTGCCTGTTCTGTCATCGGTCAGAGTGCTACGGACCACCGTCCCCTTCGATCAGTCTGGAATCCATAAAGAGCCATTTTTATTGTTTCAGCACGCTAGTCCAAAACTATGCACTTTAGTGCAAGGCTTTAGCTGCTACACAGGTATTCTCTCAAGCAATTCATGAGTGGTGGAAGAAGTGGTCATCATACCGTCTCTTCAAAGCGAATGTCCGGGGCTAAAAAAACGATCCGGGTGAAAACCTGTCCGGATGATCGGATCGGGTGTTGGGACAACAGGAAATGTCAGCTCCCGAATGATTTCGGACTTTCAGTCCAAGAGCAACCTATGCACTTTCAGTGCATAGTGGTTGAGTCGCGGCTAAATTTTCCGTGGGAATCCTGCCGGCTCGATGTTATCGGTAGCTTTGAGAGCACCGTTTTTAAGGCACCCTTAATCTTCGTTGAGCCTAAACTCAGATCTTCGGACGCTTGGCGCCGTACTTGGAGCGACCCTGACGACGGTTCTCTACCCCGATCGTATCCAGGGTTCCCCGGACCGTATGGTAACGCACACCCGGTAGGTCCTTCACACGCCCACCGCGGATGAGCACCACCGAGTGCTCCTGCAGATTGTGCCCTTCGCCCCCGATATAGGAAGTAACCTCGTAGCCATTGGTCAAGCGTACACGCGCCACCTTGCGCAGGGCCGAATTCGGCTTCTTCGGCGTGGTGGTATAGACACGCGTACACACACCGCGCTTTTGGGGACAGGCCTCCAACGCAGGCACATTGGTCTTGGTAACCTTGCGCTTGCGCGGCTTGCGCACCAACTGGTTGATCGTCGCCATTCGTAACCATCTCCACCGGCGCCAAGACGCCTGCCACAGGGAAAACCGAGAGGCAAAACCACCTTCACCGCCGAACCGGACTACGGCGGCGGCATCAGGTCTCTCGCGGTTGACCTCAGGAGGAGGCCGGGCGCTGGACACCCGGCAGAAAACAAAAGGAGCCAGCGGAGGCTGCCGGCTCATGCAAGCTGGAGGAGTATAGGGACACGGGATGCGCGCGTCAAGAGGAAGCCTCTTCACAACGAGACGCGAGCACGACTCAGGTTTTCTCCCGCCCCTCGGGTACCTGAATCAGGGTTCACGGAGGACGACCGGGGTAAGACCGGCTGGTAGCCCTGATCATCGAAATTCACGACGACACTCGAACATACATCCTTGTCGGACACGTTGCATCCGGCCTCCCGCTCGCCCCGCCGCGATCACCACCCGACCTTGTGACAGGGCACTAACCCGACCCGCCGGGAGGGACCAACCGCTCCGGGTCTCCCCCCAACCGCTCCAAGACCTCCGAAAGCTGCTCCGTAATCAAACGCAACAGACAGGCCAGGCGCCAACCATTGGTAACGTTCAGATCAAGCTCCTCGGCAGCCACCAGATCAGCAATCGCTTGCAGGGCCAAGTTGGCCAGATAGAGGCTGGGTATGTACATCGTCGTCCATGGCTAGGCTCCAGCCCGCAGATCGCGCACCTGATCAGGGCCGAGGGCGGGTCGCGGCAAGGTAGGCTGGTAGTGAGGATCATCGAAATTCATGACGAGATATCGGATACCCATGGTGTTTGCGATTGGTTCATGATGGTGATACAGGGCATCGCGTTCTCGCTCGCGAATTTGGACAGGTACGAATAAGCGCCTTCATTGCCCATGAGCCGGGCAAAACCCCGGAGTGACCGCACCAGCTCCCCGTCCGGGTCGCGCAGACCGATATCCCGGCCTTGCTTCAGCTCGACCAGGTTGGCGCGCAGCGCAGGCACCAACTCGTCGATGCCGACCAGAAATCCCTGTGCCCTCGCGTTGCGCAAGAGGGCACCACCTCCCTGTCGACAGAGTGATCATCCGCCATCGTTTCGTCCCCTGTTCAATAAAGAGGCATCATATGGAGAACGATGAAAATAGTCAACACTCAGCCCCTTTCAGCGAGACCTGGGCCTGATGTGAGTATGAGAAAACAGATAACACAATAACGCCAGGACGCAAAGACCGCTTGGGTACTTCTTGGCGTCTTGGCGTCTTGGCGTTATTTTTGGTAGGGTGGGTAAGCTAGGGACGGCGCCACCCGCCATATGTGCGGTGAGCGCGGCTCCTCAACCCAGCCTACGGATTTACCTCCAGCATTAGGAGGAGCCGGATGGAAATCGGGATCGAGATCGGGATCGGGTGGTAGTTGATATTTACAATGATGGCCCTTTATGGATTCCGGACTGGTCGAAGAGGACGACAGTCGGTAGCACCATGACCGATGACGGAACAGGTAGCCTTTTCTCAACGATAACAGCAAGTTATACGACGCCCCTCTGGTTTGCTGAGAAGGCAAATTTGCGCAAAATATCCCAACCAGTCTGGAATCCATAAAGAGCCTAAATGATTTGTTGGGCACGTCGCCGTCCCTGGCGTCTTTGCCCAACCTACGAGCTCGGATAGACGTCAACAGCCCCTAGTACCCCGTTTCACATGATTTTGTGGTAGGGAACACCCTCCGTGGCGTTCCGAACGGCTGCGGAACGGCACGGAGGCCGTCCCCTACAAATGCAAAATGGAGTAAAACGGCGTACTAGATTCCGGGTTTCACGCGTGCCTGGCGTATCCGATACCTTGCAGCGCCATTTCGATCTCGTTCAGGATCTCGGGGTCATCGATCGTCGCCGGCATCTTGTAGTCCTGGCCGTCGGCGATGCGTTTCATGGTGCCGCGCAGGACTTTGCCGGAGCGGGTCTTGGGCAGGCGTGCCACCACCGTCACCTGTTTGAAGGCGGCTACCGGGCCGATCCTGGTGCGCACCAAGCCGACCAACTCTTCGAGGATCTCCGCAACCTCCCGGTGCACGCCTTCCTTGAGCACTACCATACCTACCGGCAGCTCGCCTTTGAGGGCGTCCGCCGCACCGATGACGGCACACTCGGCCACATCCACATGGGAGGCCAGGACCTCTTCGATGGCACCGGTGGAGAGTCGGTGTCCGGCCACGTTGATGATGTCGTCGGTGCGACTCATGATGAACAGATAGCCGTCCGCGTCCTTCAGGCCCGCGTCGCCGGTCAGGTAATAGCCGGGCTGGGCGCCCAGATAGGCGTCACGGTAGCGGTCGTCGTTCTGCCACAGGGTGGTCAGACAACCGGGGGGCAGGGGCAGCTTGATCATGATGCGTCCGAACCGGCCCGGTCCCTGTTCCGTCCCCTCCTCGTCCAGGATTCTCACGTCATAGCCGGGGACGGCCTTGGTGGGCGAGCCGGGCTTGATCGGCAGCTGCTCGATGCCGAGGGAGTTGGCGGCGATGGCCCAGGCGGTCTCGGTCTGCCACCAGTGGTCGATCACCGGGACGCCGAGGAGCCGCTCGGCCCAGGTGAGGGTATCCGGATCACAGCGTTCGCCGGCCAGGAACAGGGCCCGGTAGCCGCTCATGTCGTATTTCCCGAGAAACTCCCCGCGCGAGTCCACCCGCTTGATGGCCCGCAGCGCCGTCGGGGCGGTGAACATGACCGCGACTCGATGCTCGGTGATCACGCGCCAGAAGGCGCCGGCGTCCGGGGTTCCCACCGGCTTGCCCTCGTAGACCAGGGTGGTGCACCCGTAGAGCAGCGGCGCATAGACGATGTAGGAATGGCCCACGACCCAGCCCACGTCCGAGGCGGCCCAGAAGACCTCCCCCGGCGTCATGCCGTAGATGTGCCGCATGCTCCAGTGCATCGCCACCGCGTGCCCGCCGTTGTCGTGCACCACACCCTTGGGGGTGCCGGTGGTCCCGGAGGTATAGAGGATATAGAGGGGATCGGTGGCCGCTACCGGCACGCAAGGGTGGGGTTGGGCGCCGGCCATGGCTTCGGCCCAGTCCAGGTCCCGACCCGCGACCAGGGTACCGGGTCCCTGTTCACGTTGCAGCAGGACGCAATGTTCCGGCCGGTGGCCGGACAGGGCGATGGCTTGATCCACCAAGGGCTTGTAGGGCACGACTCGGCCGGGCTCGATACCGTAGGAGCCGGCGACGATGACCTTGGGTTTGGCATCGTCGATGCGGGTGGCGAGTTCCCCGGAGGAGAAGCCGCCGAAGACGACGGAGTGAATCGCCCCCAGACGCGCGCAGGCCAGCATGGCAATGGGCGCCTCGGGCACCATGGGCATATAGATGATGACCCGATCCCCCTTCTTCACCCCCAACCCGGCCAGGACCCCGGCGAAACGGGCGACCTCGTCCCGTAGCGCCCGGTAGCTGTAGGTACGCTGGGTGCCGGTAACCGGACTATCGTAGATCAGGGCCGCCTGCTCGCCGCGCCCTGCCTCCAGGTGACGATCCAATGCGTTGTAGCAGGTATTGAGCTCGCCGCCTGCGAACCAGCGATAGAACGGCGGGGTGGTGTCGTCGAGCACGCGATCCCAGGGCTTCTCCCAGTGAATCGACCGCGCCACCTCGCCCCAGAAACCCTCCGGATCGGCAAGCGAGCGTGAATAGACCTCGGCGTAGGACATGGTGACTTCCTCCGGTTGGTTTTTATCCTGTGCTGCAAAACATCCAGGCCTTCCGGCGGGACGCGACCATCCCTGATCTTTCCCACCCTACGGGCATGGTTTGTAGCCTGTGCCACAAAACCCCTATACGGCGGCTATGGTTCCCCGGAAGGATCGAACATGCAAGCCCGATAAGGCTTTGTTACCATCCGCCGGGTTCATGGATTTTGCCCTGACCTTCCAAGATGCTTCAGATCTACAACAGCCGAACCAGACAGAAAGCGGAATTCGTACCTATCAACCCCGGCCGGGTACGCATGTATGTATGCGGCATGACCGTCTACGACCTGTGCCACCTGGGCCACGCCCGGGTCATGGTGGTGTTCGACGTGGTCTACCGTTATCTGCGCGCGCGCGGGTACGCGGTCGAATACGTTCGCAACATCACCGACATCGACGACAAGATCATCGACCGGGCCAACGAGCGGGGAGAATCCTGGGGCGAGCTCACGGAGCGCTTTATTGCCGCCATGCACGAAGATGCGGACGCCCTGGGTATTCTGCCTCCGACGCAGGAGCCCAGGGCCACTGCCCACATGGAAGAGATCCTGGCCATGATCCGGGTCCTGGTGGACAAAGGCCATGCCTATGTGGCCGCTAACGGCGATGTCTACTACGCGGTGGCCAGCTTCGACGGCTATGGCAAGCTCTCGGGCAAGGACCCGCGAGAGCTGCGCGCGGGGGCCCGGGTCGAGGTGGGCGAGGCCAAGCGGGATCCGCTGGACTTCGCCCTGTGGAAGGCGTCCAAGCCGGGGGAACCGGCCTGGGACTCCCCCTGGGGCGCAGGCCGGCCTGGTTGGCACATCGAGTGCTCGGCCATGTCCACGGCCTGCCTCGGCAACCATTTCGACATCCACGGCGGCGGCGCGGACCTCCAGTTTCCCCACCATGAGAACGAGATCGCCCAATCAGAGGGTGCCACCGGCGAGCCCTTCGCCGATTGCTGGATGCACAACGGCTTCGTGCGGGTGAATGAGGAGAAGATGTCCAAATCCTTGGGCAACTTCTTTACGGTACGTGAGATCCTGTCCCGCTACCGTCCCGAGGAGATACGTTACTTTATCCTCACCAGCCATTATCGCAGTCCGCTCAACTATGACGATGAGCACCTGGACCATGCCCGCGCTGCGCTCACCCGCTTCTATACGGCGTTGCGTGGTCTGCTGGCGGCGAATCCCGCCGGCGGCGAGGACTTCCGCGCACGTTTCCATACCGCCATGGACGACGATTTCAACACCCCGGAGGCCCTGGCAGTGCTGTTCGACCTGGCGCGGGAGATCAATCGGGTGCGGGTCAAGGACGCACGATCGGCCGCAGCCTTGGGGGCGGAACTCAGAGCTCTAGGCGGGGTTTTGGGTATCCTCCAGGACGATCCCGAGACCTACTTGCGCGGAGGAAATTCCAACGAAGGCCTGACCGATATACGGATCCAGGCACTGATCGACCGGCGTGTCGCGGCCCGCAAGGCGAAAGATTGGGGCACGGCCGATCGCATCCGCGACGAGCTCCAGGCCGCCGGTATCCTGCTGGAGGATGGGGCAGACGGAACGATCTGGCGGCGGGGTTGATTCCGCATCGGCTCTCATTTCAACCTAATGGCCATACCCTGCAAGCCATTGCTGCTCAGCAGAGCGCGGGTCTGGTTCATCTCCTGCCTGCCCCGGTACGGACCTGTGCGCACCCGATGGTAGTCCTTACCCTCTATCGTCACTCGCTGGATGTTCGAGCGGATACCGAGCAGGGCAAGCTTGGCCTTGAGTTGTTCCGCATCGGACGCCTTGCGTAACGAGGCGACCTGTACCAGATAGGAGGCGCCGCCTGCGGCAGACTTTCTCGGTTTCTCCATTTTGGCCGTCTTCCGGGGTCTAGGGGGCGTTGCTGCTCGTGACGATTCTTTTTGCTGGTGAGATTTCGGTAAGGGCCACGGTGGGGGTGATGCTGCGTTACTCGGCTCCTCGTCGGGAACCGACACCTTCAATTCCGGGAGGAGCTGGTGGAAGACAAAGCGTGGTTTGGTGGGCGGCTTCGCTTGAGTCTGAGGACTCGATGGCGGCGGCGGGGGCGTTTGGTCCTGCAGGGTCCAGGCCAGACCGACCCCGAAGGCGCCGACCACCGCACCGGTGACGAACCAGAAGAAACCGGAGCCCCCGCGCCGGGCGTGGCGGGGCCTGGGGCTCTCCTTGGTACTGTAGTCTTTCGTTGCCATGTCACATACTCTCCGGAGCCGATACCCCGATCAGATCGAGCCCGTTGCGCAGCACCTGTCGTGCGGCCAGGATCAGCTTGATACGGGCATCACGCAAACCCTCATCCTCCACCAAAAACTGGTGGGCGTTGTAGTAGGTATGGAAATCGTTGGCCAGCTCCCGCAGGTAATGAGCGAGCTGGTGGGGCTCTAAGGCGAGTGCCGCCGCCTCCACCACCTCCGGATAACGCGACAGAACCCTGAGCAGGGCCTGCTCATGGTCCGCCGTAAGTCGCTCCAGATTGACCTCCCCAGGGCTCGGGTCTACGACCATACTCCGTTCCGCCGCCTGGTGCAGCACGCTACAGATCCGGGCATGGGCATACTGGACATAATAGACCGGGTTGTCCGCGGATTGGGACTTGGCGAGCTCCAGGTCGAAGTCCAGGTGCTGCTCGCAACGGCGCATGATGTAGAAGAAGCGGGCCGCATCCCGCCCCACCTCCTTACGCAGCTGGCGCAGGGTAACGAATTCCCCGGAACGGGTGGACATCTGGGCCCGCTCGCCCCCACGATAGAGGATAGCGAACTGTACCAGCAACACGTCCAACTTATCAGGGTCGTTTCCCAAGGCCGCCAGGGCCGCCTTGACCCGAGGTACATAGCCGTGATGATCCGCCCCCCAGATATCGATCACGCGCTCGAAGCCACGCTCCAGCTTGTCAAGGTGATAGGCGATGTCCGACGCGAAATAGGTCGTCTGGCCGTTGTCGCGGACTAGCACCCGGTCCTTCTCGTCCCCGAAACCACTGGAGTGGAACCAGCGCGCGCCGTCCCGTTCGTACAGATGCCCGGCCGCGCGTAGGCGCTCGATAGCCTGACCGACGGCACCACGCTCGGCCAGGGAACGCTCCGAGAACCACGCGTCATAGTCCACCCCGAACCGAGACAAGTCGTCGCGGATGTCGCCCAGGATATGATCGAGTCCTCGGTCGAACACCAGCCGGTAACGATCGTCACCCAGTAAGCAACGGGCGCGCGCGATCACGGCATCGATGTAGACCTCCTTGTCGCCGCCATCCGGCTCATCGGGGGGCAAATCGGCGCAGATCCGGTCGCCGGCATAACGGTAGTCGTCCCCATAGTCCCGATGCAGGGAGGCCGCGATGTCCCAAACATAGTCGCCCTGGTAGCCGTTGGTCGGGAAGGGGAGGTCCTCTCCACACAGCTCCAGATAGCGCAGCCACACAGAGGTGGCCAGGATATCCATCTGCCGGCCGGCGTCGTTGACGTAATACTCGCGGTGGACCCGGAAACCTACGGCCGCCAGCAGATCCGCCACCACCGCACCATAGGCGGCACCGCGACCATGGCCCACATGCAGGGGACCGGTGGGGTTGGCGGAGACGAACTCCACCTGGACCCGCTTGCCGGCGCCGATATCGCTGCGCCCGTAAGCCGAGCCGGTCGCCAGGATTTCGGGGACCAGGGCCTGGTAGGCGGGAGGGGCGAGGAAGACGTTGATGAAACCGGGGCCGGCGATCTCCACCCGTTCAATCAAGGGGGACGAGGGCAACGCCTCTACCAGGCGTGCGGCCAGATCCCCTGGCTTGGTGCGGGCCCGCTTGGCTAGAACCAGCGCCGCATTGGAGGAAAAATCACCATGGCGCTTGTCGCGGGTGCGTTCCACCTGGACATCCGGGAGTCCGTCTCCCGACAGGAGGCCATTAGTGACAAGCCGCGCCAGGGCGGCGGCGAAGAGATCCTTGACCTGTTGTTTCATGGGTTCCCAGAGGGCCGGCAGCACCTCAGGTTTTCCTGTTTGATCAGGCCCTTTGTTCCACCATACTTGATAGTATTCCCATAATTCTGCCGAGTTCTTTTATTCCATAATCATCCAAGTCAATATGCACTCCATTATTTACCAATTTCAGAAACTTCCAAATACTACCGGAAGTAATTACACCATAAATGTTATTTTTAGCATTTCCTTCATTCTCATTAAATATTTTCGATGCGATCATCTCCGCAATACATTGACCTAATCCACCCATTATATTTTCGTTTTTGGCTTCAACGATGGTCAGTATCGGTGCTTTTAAAAACAACTGTTCAGGAGATAAGCTGATAATAAAATCACAAAATCCGTTCAATTCTTTCTCTTTATCCACGTTTAGCTCTATGCCGGAAAACAGGCTAATTTTACGATTGAATAATTTTCTCAATTCCACCAAAATCGGAGAAATAATGAGCTCTGAACGCGCCTTCTCCGTGTTTATCGACGCGGCCAGCGGTATATTTTCTTTCAGGGTATCAGCCAGGTGCTGGCTGATAGCCCTCTCGTCGGTCCCTGCAAATATCCCCGGCATTTCAGTTATTTCAATCTGAAAAACATCTTGTGTTTTTCTGATTGTAAAATCTTTAAATGACATGCATCGTTACCTTGTATACTAATCTAATATCAATATTTCGGCTTTTCACTCAACCGATCAGTTCGAAATTCGCCGTCAGCAATGAACGCAGCTCGCGCTGGTATTTGTGCGGGTTCTTGAAGAATGTCTCACACGCTTCTCGGAATTCATCGAACGTTTCATAATATCGGTTATGGGGACCTTGAAAAATCCCATGCTCAATACTTTTCATGGCGACGCTCATAAATCGCGCTTTTCGAATGCCTTGATTATCATGGAGTTATGCACACGGACATAACGGGGCTTCCTTGTTCTGCAAAGACACCTTGAATTTTTCAAGGTGCCCTATCGATTATAGAGGACTTTCTTTTTGAGAAATTTCCAAAATCGCTCAATGAGATTCAGGTTTGGTGCATACGGGGGAAGAAAAACGAGCTTGATCCGCGAGGTTTCCAAGTACTCCTGAACCGCTTTGGAA
>Ga0209255_1000219_pt1 | contig 12503 bp, 13 predicted proteins | sample WorMetvaBAHAMAS2_FD_187394 | JGI IMG/M metagenome (GOLD analysis project Ga0209255, IMG submission 187394) | Marine gutless worms symbiont microbial communities from Max Planck institute for Marine Microbiology, Germany - Olavius vacuus... | ecosystem: Host-associated > Annelida > Digestive...
AAAGATTGGTAAGAATGTGTAGTAAAAATTGTGCGTTTTTTTAGTTTAGATGTATTATACGCACCCCGGCTGCCGGACCTCTATTTTAGGTGAAAATCGTGCGTATTGTATTCGAGATTTTACGGTACATTGTTTTCAAGAGGAAAAAAGTGACAATTATCCCATGTCAGTAACGCACTCTAACTTACTTTAATTCATACCTTTTCCCTTCCTGTGTGGCATATACACAAACCGCTTGTTTCCATCCCGCTCTGTCTTGTGAGGCAGCCTCCATCTTCTTCCGACTGTGTCTGAAGCCAAGCAACCACAGTTCCTGTTCCAGATATCTTTTCCTTCGTCAACCTCCTTCTCTGTGGCTTTACAGTGTACAATTTAGTGCCTGCTTCGTGACACTGTCATCGCTTCTTCTCAATACATACCATTCCACGCCCATTTTCTTCTTAGCCAATCCAGCATGGCGCTTTTCATCACATACTAAAAAGAACTCTAAATGACAAAACATATTTCGCACAAGATCACCTCCAAGGCAACAGTCGGCCGACTGGAAGTGAGGAATAGATTCTGTGCAGTGCTGAAGTCTCCGAGATACATTGAGACATATCCAGCGAGCAAGTTGCGATCCTCTATTGACTGTCACACAATCCACAACGAACTACTACAGTCCAGTCTCAAAACTATTCAGGCAAACAACTCACCATTCACAAAAACCTTTGAACTTCTAATTTCTAGTGCTGATCAAACTGAGTTTCTGATGTATCCCTGGGGCCTGATTTACAAAAAAAACTTTTGTTCTGTAAATCGGGTCCCAGTTTCCAATCGCAGTTACTTAGGGTCAGTTTTTTTGCATTAATCAGTTTTGTTTCTGTGGTACACAATACCACATATCATCATCATCATCATCATCATCATCCACGAATTTCATCGCGACGCAAGTCTTGAACAAAACTTCAGGGACGCTGTGTGTCATGTATTACACTAATGTCAATGCTACTGTGGCCAATATCACAGATCACAGCAAGCATCACACTGAAATGTTTCCGGGCACAAGAGAGGACCTGGTTGACCATAAACTGGAGAGGAACAGTCAAGAATGACTCACTGGTGAACAGGCAGAAACAGCAGCATATTGGTAAGAATAACATTGAATTGTGGCTAAATGCATATACAGAGATGCTGGTTGAATCAAAGTTAAGGCTAATCCAGACAGCAATGACAGCTTGTTATCTAACTGCAAGCAGTTTCAAACTCTATTCAGAAAAAAAAAACAAATGCAAGAACTTTCCACCGACTTTCGAGGACCATGTTTATGATGTTCAACGACCATCAGAGTAACACATAATTGCACTGTTACAAGCATGACTGCACAAGCTTGGTTTAAATATGCACATCTAGCAAATTCACTAAGAATAAACCTATTTAAGCACTAATGTGGACACTCCAGCAACTGTGACAGTTTGACAGACTGAAAAATAAGCACTAGCTAAGTACTGTAGCATACAAAAGGCACAACATGCGAAGGACACATTCAAAAACTTTCATGAACTGATTCCCATACTGATTTCTTTTAAGGGACTTTCTAGGTATCAATTTATTAGTGTTTATCTGTGTGTATATTGTGTGTTTTTGTTTCATACTGCACAGTTGTTGTATTATTGTGAGCAAGGTGGGGTGGACCTGATGGGAGTAAAGTCTAATCTTTAGGACCTATTTTCCTTCAGTGCTTTGACACTGTTGGTTGGGTCATTTGACCTGTAAAAACCCGTCCCCAATATGACCTATCATGTGTTTGGTGGGATGTCAAACCTTGCTCTACCTATGCTCTATTTCTAGGTATCGAAAAATTTAAAAAATCACAGACTTTCAAGGACCCATGGGAGCCTTGTCAAAACTAGGCCGAGTTAGCTACCGTCAGCTTTTGGATGTGATAAAAAAGAGCAAATGTATCATATTAAAATGTTGCTAATGTAATGCCAACACAACGACGGCTTACTCGTTGCCTCCTGGTCTACAGAATGTAATATTTTCAGTACAATGAGTGTAACTCACCGCAATGTTCTGCAGTGACATCACCATTCGTCCTTCTCCCATCACTCGATACACTCGCACAGCTGCAACGAAACACAATCTTCACCAGATGTGATGTCATGACATCGGTCACGACGTCATAATGACATGGATCATGACGTTACATCTGCTCAGTCACTGCATTCATTCCGGTGACATCTCAAAACATTCTTGTTTCAGCGATCTTTTCCGGACGTCATCGTGACACTCTAGTGGACCTAGCAATAGTTCTTTTCTATTAAGGCCACTATAAAAATCCCACATTAGATTAGATTAGATTAGATGTCACGATAACAATGGACATGACGTCACGATGACATCGGACATGACATCATGGAGACATTGGTGATGATGTCACGATAACATTGGACATGATGTCACGATGACATCAGACATGACGTCACGGTGACACTGGAAACTGTCACGATGACATCAGACATAACGTCACGGTGACACTGGTCACGATGTCACGGTGACACTGGTCACGATGTCACGATGACATCGGACATGACATCATGGTGACATTGGTCATGATGTCACGATGACATCTGACATGACATCATGGTGACATTGGTCATGATGTCACGATGACATCGGACATGACGTCATGGTGACACTGGTCACTATGTCACGATGACATCGGACATGACATCATGGTGACATTGGTCATGATGTCACGGTGCAGTCACAGCAGCAGCAGCAACTGCGATAGTAAGCAATTAGAAGTCGACATATGACAGTTAAGACAAGAAGCAACACAAATGCAGATGGCAACAGTCATAATGACAAAATACATGACTACAATAGTGTTACTAATAACTAATTAACATTATTATTAATAATATTACTCACAGCTGTTGTTATTAATATGCATCGTCATCGTCATCATTATCTTACTCTCATTATTCTTCTTCTTCAGTTTTAGTAAACACCTATTTACACCGCCAAAATGCCACAGAAAATGCCAAACAATTCTACAGAGTCATTTTTGTGACTGAATACTGTGTACCGCACACTGAATTTACAACTCGCAAACATGGATGCAGCTGTCTCGGTCTGCCTCTGTAACTCAAATCACTCATCCATCAACTGCAAACCCCCGGCCTGACATCTGCACAGACAGTTAGCGTCAGAACGGAGAACAGAACAATAAGACATTTGTTTATGGGATTTTGTCAGCGGCAAAACAACCATGCCTAATGGAATTTACTGTAAAACCACTGCAACCACATTAGCGGCACAGCTCATGTGATGTGTTCGCATATTGTTACAAGACCATGCTAGTATTCTGATTAAACGCTTCATATTCAGTTCTGCGTTTCCTACACATTTCATACACCTAAATCACCCGTCAACAACGACACGCACTGTATCAGTCATTCAGTTACCGAACAATCAGAAGTACAGTAATAGCATTCGTACCTAAATCAATATCGAGGCACATCATTGCAGCAGTGGCGAGTTCTTGCCAACACTCGGAGTTATCCAGCACCTCGCAGAAGTGCCAAGCTTCTTTGTACCTTAAAACAAACCCGACACCAGCATCAACCCTCAACAGTGTCTGCAAAGACTGTAACATTCTATATGTATAGTTAGTAATTAAGTCCATTAGCCGAGAATGGTGGACTCCTCAGTTAAGGTAAGGTGACACTGACATCCCACACTCGGTGGTCAAGTGTCGGGGGCCAGACGCGGATCCATAGGGGGGCCAGACGCGGATCCACAGGGGAGAGGGCACAGAGGAAATGTGCCCCCCAAACCCATGGTAATTCTTTTCAAGCGTAAAGATGAACTTCTGTGCAGCTTGATTCAACATACCGAGTACTGTTCTTGTTGTGCATCTTTTTATCACCATTCGCTGCCAGTCTGTATAACAATTCACCTTTATCTTTCCTTAGGTGTGGAACATGGTGCACGCTTCGTTGCGTTTAGTGGACAATTGCGCTTTAGGCATCTGTTGAAGGCATACCTTTCCTACTTTCTTTCCTGCCACCCCACTTCAACTAAAAAAGCTAACTTGATCTGCAGAAGTACTAGTGGCACCATCATTTTCAAAGTACGAGTTCGTGAGTGGAGCGAGCGAAAAATTTTCGACCGCCACCATGCTTAAAGTTTACTTTTGTGAGCCCCTTTGAGGTGAAAGCAGGTAAAAGGGCCTATGAAGCTGAAAGGCCCACAGAGGTAAAGGGACTTTACCTCTGTGGGCCCCTTCAGTTCATGGAACCCTTTACCTGTCGTTTCTGTGTGGCCCTATACAAAACCAAAAATAGGGATGGGAACAACCACAATCTGGGAGCACCTGCTTTATCAGTGAAGATGAAGAAATGAAAGCCGCGAAACACTATGCCACAATCTGATGTCACAATCTACAGCCGATGCTAACATATTCAATCAACAAACACTGCGTCAAAGAGGAACACACAGAACTGTACAGCTTGGACGATGTACCGTTGAAGAGCGATGCATTTCTTGAGGCATTCTCGTTTCTGAACACACATCGATACAAACACAGTTAGTACAGGGACACGTCAAACTCGCTGGTTAATAACAGCAGAAATGAAAATAACAGGTACTGGTAAGCCGGCATGTCACACCGTCAAAATGTGCATGCCTCTGCTGCAACACCAGCATTCTCGTCGTTACTATTACCGGTACCAGACGAGTTCTACCTCGCTTTGGTGGTGCCATCTGGTGAATGCTTGCGAGGTAACGGCCCACCTGATCGGACTGTTGGCAAAACCTTGGCGCCGTCTGTTTCTGGCAGCTTTTACTCTCTGGGCTAAAACTCGTTGTTGCTGTTGTCTTGCACGACAGTGTGTGTGCCGTGTCATTGCTGCCCTGCGTGGCAGACTGTTGTATGTAGTATACTGTATGTAAGGTTGAGCAGTTTTTTAAAACGCGGATTATTATTATTATACTAGCAACTCGCTTTACACCCATAACATGCTACACATGGTAAGCTGTTTCCAGCCACTCACCTCGACTTTTTACTCGTTGACCTCTGAAAATCTTCTCAACAAGGCAACAAACATGGTTTGTGAGTCCACCTGTATGCTGCCATCGTCTATGCTCACATCACTATTTACGATTAAGTTACTCAGCCCGAAAGCCGATACTCATTTTATTACGTTACATTACGTTAGGCTGATCTGACCTAGAAATTTGATACCTGTCCCGTCCTAGATAACACTTGTCCCAGTACGCTTTGCCACTGTATATGGAGATTATGCTTACCATATACAAGCAGTGATATCATTAGTTACATGAATGAAAACAACAGTCAGCAGTCAACGAAATCACATCTCTGAGTGCTTTGCTGTGAGATCCCTTGAGAATGCGTGCCATACCTGAGCGCCTTAGAGGTGTGATCATGACAAGGCGCTATACAAATCCACCTCTACCTTACCTTACCTTTCCTGTATTGCAGCTACCAGTAAGTTTCAACTAGTTTGCTCATCGTTTCCACATCTATTCTTTCTGCCATTACACAACAGGTAGAAAATAAATCTGAAAACATATTGACACCATAACATAACATATTTGTTTAATACGTGGCTCGTCAGCCCGCAAACCATTTACACGAAGAATAAAAATAAAAATAAATACTACATGAATTACTGAGACTGTCGCGCAAACCAGCCTGCAGACAAAGTAGCCGTGCCAACCTGTTTGTCAGATCGCTGGTTGGCAGCAGTCATGAAATCATGGGAATCAAGTATCATTGTCTGAAGTGCACCTGATGATGTCTGCAGAGTAAGCTGTCCGTCATACAGCAACAACGGCTGCTGACCGAACGGCAGCCGCGTCTCACCGACGTACACTACACTTTCACCTGTTTGTTTAACACAGCACTGAACTCCGATGTCTTGCAATTCAACGTGATACACACACATAGACAATAGACATATCTATTGAAATCAAGCAAGAAGCAACAAGGCCCAAAGTACAGAAAACCACACAGAACACACAGAGTGAAGGCAAAAATAACACTGCAACTCGGAGTAGCATGTGTGAATTAAGTTTACATGCCAAACAATAAGTAGGCCTGATAATTCTGTTGGTACAACAGTTCTATACAGAATCAAACTTAAACTTAATGAAATATTCATTAAACCTTATGTTACTGTCATATCGCGACCAATGGATTAGGAAATTTCAGATCATCACTTGGTACATCCTATACAGTACACCATTCATACATGCTCCAACTGCCAGCCATGGTAATTGCATAACCCTTAGCCTCAATGTTCATATACAGTAGCTTTGGCATGAAGGGTCAGGAGATGAAATTGATTGATTGAGCAAGGTGTAACGTCCCACCAAACACATTATAGGTGATGAAAGGTTTAAATACAGATAGTAACATAGGATGGTGAATGCTGTCGACTGTGTAGCAACAGTTAATGCGGAACAAGTTTCACTAAGGTGACAAGACTCGAGGCTGTATATATTAAATGCGTGAAAATGCTTCTTTTGGTTTTTTTCCAGATGTTACAGTGTTATGTCAATGTTTTTTTGAACTATCACTTCCTATCTTCAATACCGCGATGCAAGACGCATTTGTACGGTTGTGTTCGTCACATTCTATTTGCTTGTGAAACAGGTTCACAGCCTGTGCTGATTTTACAATTACTTTACAATTACTTTTTGTAACTGAGTGTCTTAGCCATTATTTAGTTTAGTCTGTTTTTTTTGTGTTTGCGTGTTTATATGGGCCTCGTCCCCAATTCAGATAAATAATTCATATAGTTTCGGTAACCAAAATTGTGTACTTCATGTTGTGGTAATTGCTGTTGCTGTTGCTGCATTCTTTAGTCACAGAATTCATTGACTATTTCAATCAACTGATTTGCTTTTGTTCACAGCATAGTTGTATTTGTATTTGTATGTTGTATTTTGTATTCTATATTTTGTGTTTGTTTGAGTCATAACTGATTGTATGTTTCGTGTTTAGTTTAGCTCATAGTTTTTGAAATCTAGCATTGTTATATGCTACACTATTAATAAACTTGCTTACTTACTTACTTACTTACATAACAACACATAATAAGGTCTCAGTTATCTAACCAATGTTTTGTACTTGCCTTCAACTGCTTCTCTCCTGTGCAGATACGTACAGATCTTCTCACCATCATAGGTTATGAACACACCCTGAGACATTGAACATAACACGTAGTCAACGAAAACAGAAAATGTTTCATATAGAATTCTGACAATGCAACGAAAACCTCATTGTTGTGACACAGTGGAGATATAATCGAAGTAGACGGTCCTTAACGTCATCATTCTTACTTACTTTTAATCCATTAACTGGTGGCGTGGATTCTTGTTATATTCAGATCATCGTTACTCCTTGCTTGCGTGAACGTGTGGTATCATGTTATCTACTAAATTTTTACCTATCACAAATGCTATCAAATATTGTGACGTTATACACCATTATTTTCAGAAATAAATGCACAGTCTAACCGTATATTACAATACACAATACGCAAACACGTAAGTGGAAATCTGGCAGTGGCAACCATCCCTTTAGTGACTGTCCCTGGGCTTTGGTCATTGGTTCAGCCTGTGTTGAAGATGCAATGGGCCTAAAGTCTTCTCTGACAACACAACAGTCTTCTGCTTCCTCCCAGGATATGTTAATATCCTTTAAATCTTGTCTTACGATGTCAGTCCAATTCTTTCTAGGTAAAATACAATACAATACAATATTATTTTATTAGAAAGCTGTCAGGACGCAACTTGAACACAGTGAAGTAATTATAACAGGTAATCCACATAGCTGTCCTTAAATAGTTGTCTATCAATGAAATTGCCGTCAGATATGCAATGTGATCCACGACTTAGCGTGAGATCATGTCACCTAGGTCGCAGAGAATAGGTAATGTCATGTCATCATGTCGACGTTCTGGTAACAGTTGGTATAGAGTATGTTCTGGGTTACGTAGCACACACTGAAATAGTTTGTCAGCGACATTCTCAACTAGCTGTGTTACTGGCGGCATTGGTCTTCCTCATGGACATCACCAAAAAGCTTAGTAAGGCAAGCATTAGCTGCAGTTCACTGATGAACTTACTTTGTCTGAAGCACCGTGACTCCAGAGTATGCCGAGAGTTGTTGGGGACAACTGTGGAATTTCTATCACGTTTTCGTCGACCTACGATGCACAAAGAACACACAGGGTAAGGTGGTAACACAAGACGGCTACTGTTACTGGTATGTTATGTGGACTGCAACAATCAATAATCAACGGACGCACAAGTCATTAGTAACGTCCTGTAATGTTTAGTACAAAATGTGTGGCATGGGTATGGGTATAATAAGGTTTAACATCCCACTCGACACATTTTAGGTCATTTTGGAGACGGCGGGGTGACTGAGGCATCAGCCAGGATTGTAGACGCAGTCAGCACTGAGGCTAGCTCCCCAGCACAACAGAGTGTGTGGAATCAGTCCGGTAGGAAAGGAAAAGGTCTATGGAGGAAAGGATTTGCTGAAAGGCATGAGGTCACAGTTAATGACATACAGCCCAAACAATCTCATATCAACAGACACAGAAGTGTCTGTGAAACTAAAATTCCATTTTTCAGAGCAACAGACACAACAGGTGTGCAGTGCTGCCATCACGTGAAATGCTGTGCTTACAACCAAGAACAGATGCAGTGAGTTGGTCTGGTCTCATCATCATCATCATGTTCGTGTAGCCAGCGAGGGCCGTTGCGTCGCTCCTGTGCCATGGCCACGAAGAATGGCTGATCTCGATAACATTGAGGGCATGTTGCCGGTGTCGTTGTGAACCTGATCGACCCATCTGTTGTTTGGTCGACCAGGATGGCGCTTCCAGTCCCGACCAGGCAGGCGACCAAGTGATAGGTCGACATGGGCACAGAGAGCTTGGTGGGCTGGGACCTCCTCACTCAGTCTGGCAATATGGCCAAAGATTGCGATGCGACGGCGATGGTCTGGTCTGCGAGACTGCAAATGCCCGCCACTCTTTGATATTCTTCAACTGGACAGGAAGTATTCTGTATTATGTAAATAATACTGCATAAAAATGTTTTATAGTCTACAATGAGCTGGATTACCACGACAGTTCCACGAGTCGGTTGAGGATAGGGGCAAAGTTGATCGCAGTACAAAGCAGTCAGCCCACCTTTGTATCCTAGGACCCTTGGCATTGTTGTTGATGCAGCAGCTGCTGTTGCTGCTGTTGTTGTTGTTCAATAATCAATAAGGGTAGGTTTAGTGCCAGGCCTACATCGAGCTGGGCCAACCGGGCAGTATAAAAGTGTGTGTGACAGCACAAAACACGAAAACCGAAAGTTAAAGTGTAATAGGAAAAGTGTGCGTTGAGCTGCCGTTTAAAACTGGAAGTGGAGTCTGCTGATGGCAGGGACTTGCGGAGACAGTTCCAAACACTCGGTCCAGCAATATGGAATGCTCTCTGCCGAACTCTGTCCTCGTTCGTGGAACAACGCAGTCGGTGGCATCAGCAGAGTGCAGACAGTACCGACGGGAGTTCTGACTCGTCACTATATTACTCATACCTGCCATTACCTTCTCTTAGGCGTTGGTTACCTTTCCAGCTGAAGGTATCACTGCCCTTAGGCCAGGGGCACACAAGTGTGAATAACCTGTCCAGGTTACTGCACAGTACTGCCTGCCTGGGAGCTAAACCCTTGATCTTTTAATTGCAAGTCAAATACTCTACCAGTTAAGTAAGTAAGTAAGTAAGTAAATCGACTTATACACGGCACATTGAAATCAAAGTGTCACTAATGCACCGCGGTCTCGCCAAACAGAAATGCCTTTAAAAGTTGTTTAAAGTGTCCAAATTCAACGTCAGGCTGCCGCAGTGAGGCGGGTAGACTGTTCCAAACTCTCGGGCCTGAGAATTGTGCCACCAAGCCACACTGCATTACTGTAGTCCACGATCACCGACAAAACATAACCTTACTGGATTGTATACAAAGCCTTCGCCATTGTCGTCGATGTATGCAAGCCTCGTGGCTGACGGATTCGGGACCAGCAGACGAATGCCGACGATGCCGCGCTGCGAATTAGCATGGCTAGTGCTGTGGTTGAACTCAGACACGTAGGCCCAGTCCTTGAGCAGAAAGTAATATATCTTTCCTCTCTAAAACCACATACGTACAGCGACGTACTTCACACTGCTGATGTACCTATTCACATAAACTCGCGTAACAATATATTGAAAGCGAACATTCACTTAGCATGCTGCAAAAATTCACGAGTAGTATTTCTGTAACAACAAATTACCGTATGTAATATGAAAACAATAGTATCATGTCTGGTTATCACGAATGGAAAGAAAGAAGTATGACAGCCACATAAGACAGTGTCTCGATGACACCACAAGGATTATGAGTCATTTAGACAGCACCTTCAAACCTGGCTTTTCTCTAGCTTATAGTGTGCTCAGCGCATTAGAGACTTTGTGACAACTGCGCTATATAAATTCACATTTACCATACCATACCATACCACAACACTCCACCGGCTTCCAGTGCACAAGAGAGGGATGTTCAAGACTGTGGTGTTGGTGTGGAAGTGTCTTAATGGCTCTGCTCCCAGCTACCTCTGCGTTCCTGTTGCCTCTGCTTCAGGTCACTAGAATCTCAGGTCAGCCTCAACAGGCTTACTGCAAGTTCCTCGAGCTCGAACCATGATCGGCCGGCGGAGCTTCACCGTCGCGGGATCTTCGCTGTGGCCTGCTGCTCTGTGGAGACCAGAGATGACCTTCAAGTGCCAACTGAAGACCTATCCGAAGAACTATCCGTTTCACATCTGATGTATTGATGAATGGAAGTGACATTCACCTCCACCCGGCTCTGTTGTAGCATTCTGTGATTCTGGAGCCGCTCATTAAACTCCCGACTTGCTTACTACTTTGCTTCTTTGCAAGAATCAGAACAAAATGCAAAGAGACAGTCAGCAAAGCATCAGACTACAACGGGTTAACAACTTTGAGTTATCGGCTGATCTTACGTCGGTTCCATAGATGAGAAAGTCGCGCGTCAGGTCGTGGCATGTGATGCGCTCTTTGCCTTTTCCGTTCTCGGGAAATGACCACCATTGATCCTCGCAGAATCGGCTTGCAACACAACACAAACACGCCGACAGTTTGACACAGCAGCTCTCAGGCAACGACTACAAACTGCAGTCGGCTTTCATCAGCGTGTTCAAACAATGCAGCTTTAAGCAATTTCCTGAAACAGTTTAGTACTAACTCAACAGCCTACAGTCTTCAGGCTATGCAGATAACCACTGTTTGCACACTGCAGTTAAGACCTGTGGACGAAAATTTTAAAAAAGCACGCCATGCCGTTCCATACTGGCAATGCTCTACCATTCAGCACGTCACAAATACAAATAAAACAATTAACAAGGCATCACCCACTGGCAACACAATATGACCGTGCTGTCGGCAGTTAACCATTGACAGATGGGCCAAAATGAATAAAAACTCGAGTGTGGTTTTTTCCACTAACTAGATGATACCGATAATTATGGCAAATGATAGGCAGCGTTTGATTTCCTATTCACGTTTAATAGTAACCACAGCTCTGTCTGTCTTCGTCACTGAGAAACTGATTTGCAAATTTTTCAAGGTCAGGGCTGTTTCAGCCACTTCCAGGTGGTCACAGCGCCACAGTATTTTGTGCAAGCGGCTGCAGCTGACCTTCGGTATGGATGGGCAGGTTTTGGCACGGTTCTCCTCTTATCTCCATGGCCGCTCACAGTATGTTCGTCGTGGTATGCTGAAGTCACTTTCCGTGCTGCTCATCTGTGGAGTTCTTCAGGGTTCTGTATTGGGCTCCATCCTTTTCATATTGTACACATTATACACCGTATCCGGAAAAAAAAGGTGCCACTTTATTTTGCCTGTAACTCCATGAAATGCTAACCGATTTTCAAAATTCTTTTACCATCAAGCTCTGCAGTAAATTTGCAGTAAGGAAGTCAATAAATATCCTACCATAAATATCCTACCTACCTGACACACGTCCCTACACTACATTGCAAAACTTTTGAGCTCAAAAATCGTAAATTACATTGCCAGGAAAAAAGGTGCCACTCGTTTTGTTCGTATGTTTCAGATAATTTTGCATCTGATTTCGTAATTTTTGGCATGCTCTATCGTAATGGACCAAGCATGCAGGTGGGTAAATATTTTTCTTGCTTACTTGGCAATGCTGTGCCCAATGATGACATCATTGTGACCTCACAGCAGCGATTCGTCAGTGGCGTCGTCGTTTGTCAGATTGTGTGCAGGTTGGCGGTGGACATTTTGAACATCATTTTTAGTCACGCATTGTCCAATGTCCATATGCAGACTTGTTGACTAATTTGACGCTAAAATGTGCGAATTAACACTACAAATGATTTTATTGTGTAGGCCTAATTGTTTATT
>Ga0209255_1000221_pt1 | contig 12390 bp, 5 predicted proteins | sample WorMetvaBAHAMAS2_FD_187394 | JGI IMG/M metagenome (GOLD analysis project Ga0209255, IMG submission 187394) | Marine gutless worms symbiont microbial communities from Max Planck institute for Marine Microbiology, Germany - Olavius vacuus... | ecosystem: Host-associated > Annelida > Digestive...
TATCCATTCTGTTGACTCGAGTTCGAAAAACTGGCTGGCGCAGCTCGTTAAATATGATGTTCATACAACTCGCAAAATAAAATCCATACATGCTATTTTTTATCACGTATTATTATTATGTCGCAATGCTGAAGAATCCTTCAAGAATTGAAGATGAGAATGACTTTCAAAATTTAATCAGTTCTTCCTTGTCTAAAGATGCATCTTTGGTAAAATTTTCCTGAAGATGCGATCAGTAGTTTTTAAATGAGGTTTCCAACAGACAGACAGAGGGACAAATGCCGGGATCATAACCTTGGTGGAGTTAATAATAAAAGTTATTGTCAGACAGAAAGTAAAATTTATTCATACAGTTGTATTATTTGGTACAGAAGAAAGCAACAAAATGGCCGTGAAATCTCATTATGCTGTCATTAAGTATGATATTCTCTTTATAATAATTAGTGGCACATATGTTATATTGCTGACTGTTTCAGTGTGTTACATTATCACACATCATGAACACTGAACACTTCTAATGACCACTTTCCAGGTGAACCTGGGTTCTCTTTGATTTTTTTCCTACCAGTTACACAAAACCAAAACTTTCTGTATCGATCTTCACGCATCAGCACAAATTTTTCTTCAGACGACTTTCATTAACACATATGACAGATCTGAAACTTCTGTCTGGCTCCCTCTAAATCAGTCTTCACACCACATTTAACATTATCATCTTTTCATTTAATACTATCAATTGAATCTCTCAATCTGTCTTCTTAGTCACAAAGCTGATTGGTTCCAATCGCAGTAGTTCTCCGAGCTATTCACTTAAATTTTGCTTCCTTTCTTTCACTGTAAGTCTGTTACAACACATTAATATGCACTTAAGTTTATGAGTAATTCTGTCCTTTTTCGTCAACAACAGTTTAAATTTTTGTGTGCTTGTATTTCAGGTTATATCGTTGTGGACACTGGACACTCGGTGGACAGTCACTTGAAAGGGAATTCGTGAAGATGAGAATAAATACAGTTGTGTGAAACAAGTTTGTTGCATTCCTGTAGTTTGTGACTTCTCTGTTTCCGGCAGTATTGTTGATATACAAGGCCAAACTGTACACCCAGTGACTGCAGGAGAATAATTATTGTTATGAGGCATTACTGAAGAGAGGAGCCGGAACATAATTGTAGCAGTTGAATATGAACAGTTCATGCTTTACTGTTGAATACTTATGCTGATGTTCTTATTGGACTTTCTCGTGCATTTGAGCACAGTTTGGCTGTTGGAAGTGACTGGACTAAACCAGCATATAGCTGCTGTATTCTGGCAGATTTGTTTTCGTTGTCCGCCTGTGTGAATGTCACAGCCAGTCGGCGGACACATGGCTTGTGAGCAGGGTTACCTTGACAGTTGGCACACTCCTGCTCTGGTGAATTCTGGCAGTCATGTGTCCACAGATCTTGAGGAAGAAGCGAGAAGGCAGTTGGATGCTTTCACTGCTGAGGTGGAGCCGTTGATTAAGAAGGAGAGATTGGACACCAGCTATGAGCGAGCTATGGCGAACCAAAATGGGACATTACTGGGCACTATTGTGCCTACCATTTCCACTGATATACGGCCTCCGGTCTCTATTTTGCGTATAGCTGACGTGGCCAGCTTGAGGAACAGCCAACCTCTCAACACGAGACCAAGGCCACGAAAAATTGGGAATGCCAGACAGAATAAAAGTCCTAATGTTGGCAGCATAAGTAGTCATAATAATACAACACTTAACCGGCCTGTCATTCTTCTACCACGTGGTGCGGTCCCTGCCCCATACCAAGGTTCATTTCCTCATGCTTTCTTACCTCGTCCTTCACCGGCATTACCAAACATTGTACAGATATCTTCTCGTGGGCTGATTCCAGCTTCGGCACCTATTAGGTCCAGTGTTGGCGGCATAAACAGTTATAGTAATACAGTGCTCAACCGGCCTGTTGTTCTTCTACCGAATGGTGCTGTTGTTCCACCTCAACAAGGTTCACTTCCTGCTTTCCTACCAAATCGTCCAGTCGTAGTACCAAATGTACGGATATCGACACATCCGCGGACAACTGTTTCGGCACCAGTCAACAACACCACAACTCCACTAGTTGTTCTTGTTAGTCAGCCGTCAACAACTGGAGCCAGAATAGTCTGTACCAGTCTAACATCAGCTGACATGACGTCATCATCTACCTCAAGATACACAACAATCCATTTGCCATCCACATCTGGAGCAAGTAACACCCAAGTGGGTCCCGATCCACTAGCTAAGCTGAAGGCGATTTTCGGAAAAAGTGTTTTGGATAGGTATGTCGGGCCAGAGCCACCGCCCGAGCTGCGCATGCCGACGAGTTCCAGACACATCTGCCACAGCTGCGGAGACGAGTTTGTGACGGACGTTGGACTGGTTGATCACATGAGCCGTCGTTCAATGCTGATTTCTTTTCGCTGCACGTGCAAGCTGGCAAAATGGCCGCGACAGTTTTACAATCCATGCACATTCGAAAGCTTCTATCAGTTGCACTCTGCCCGACCTGGTACACATGCGTCTCGCGACTCCGTTACAATATCGGTTCTGGATTTGGATACTCCGGAGTATCGCCAGTGTCTGAATGCACGGAACCAACAAAAAAATACTGCAGCCAGTGAAGAGGCAGTTAGCCAAAGTTCAGAAAACACGAACAGTAACGAGCAAAGTGTCACAACAGCTGCTGGTTCTAGCTCAAATTCACAAACTACATGTTCGGTAGCCCCAGTGAAGGAAGTATATGTTAATTTAGAAGTTAGGCCAAATGAACGACCGTTTGAGCAGTTGAGGTCATCAGATAATGATAGGGACACTGGTACTGCAGTTACGAAGAAAACAAATGAAAATCTTGTGAAATCAACATCTGCTACAAAGAGTGGATTGTCGGTTAAGAGACGGAGACCACAAAGCAAGTTAGGAGATGATGGTTCATTACTCACAAAAGTTAGGGACTTTTCTAATGCTCTGTGTCACAACCGAGCCATGTGTCAAGAGTGCTTGGTGGATTACAAAACACGGCACGAGCTTTCGGCACATTTCTTGGCGAACAGTGGAAGCGAAACATTACGTTGCACTAAGTGTGGATTAGTACTTCCGACTGCCTGTAGCCTTAGTGCACACTTGCGCCTTCACGAGAACCTGTCGCCTTTCGTATGTCCTCAGTGTGGAATCGTTTTCGATGAAGCCGAGTCGGCCGAAGTGTTTAAGGCGCATGTGGAACGACGATGTTTCCATCTGGTACAGTCGTCATCCGGCTCATCCGCTTCAAACTGTCCTCGATGTAGTTTCACCATGCCTGAAGCTGACGAAGCCAAGATGGCACAGCATTTTATAGATGCCCATGCAGCTGTATACTACAAATGCAGATCTTGTCCAAAAGCTTTTGTGAATGACTCTGCGGCCGAGAAACATTCTGAAACTACTGGTCACGATGCACAGAAAGACATTGTGCGCAAGTGTACGTTGTGCGATGCAGTGTTTAAAGATAGTGCCGGGGTCGAGATGCGGTCACATGTGATTGAACATCTGACAGCAATGAAGAGTCTGTCATTTCAGTGTTCCATCTGTCCAGTCCATTCAAGTCGGCGGTCGGTTGCTGTTGAACATTTGCAATCTTGCCACCCTGATGTAATTCTCCCAGCAACCACTTGTGAGGTCTGTGGCCGGCCTCAAGCAAACCAAGAACAGTTGTTTACACATATCTCAACAAAGCATGTAGACTACTTTCAATCTGTGATGAAGTGCCTGCCACCCACCGCTGACAAGTCGACTTCTGATGTAAACAGTGAGTTTGTTGCAAATACCTCCACAGTCAGCATTGCAGAACAATCCATTTCAGCGTCAGAAGTTCTGAATAGCACATCACTGACAGAAGTCTCCGATACATCAACTGTTAGTGCCACAGAAGCAGCAACTGTTTCAGAGTCAGAACTTCAGAGCAGCACATCCATCACAGAATCGTTCGAATGTGCCCGATGTCAGATGAAGTTCAGTGCCGAGGACACATACAAGAGGCACCAAGCCAAACATCGATTTCTTGAAGCAAAGAAAGCCAGAAAGAAACAAACAGCTACAGAATCTTCTGAGGACCCTTTGCAACAGGTCTGTTGCTTTTCTCATTAGTTCTGCAAACCGTACATAATGCATTGTTTGTAGAGTCAATTTTCAGGTCTTCTCTCCTACAAAGAATTTTTTTGTTTTCTTAATAAAGTTGTTAACAGTCCCCAGTGTGATTTTGACTAATAAGAATTTTATCTAGTTTGTTCCCATGTTGGCGATATAGTAGGGCACATGTAACGGATGATGAAAATGTCAGATCAGATGGTCGAAGTAGGTGTCAAAATGCAACGTAACTGGGAAACTCACACTGCTCAGTGCTCATTCTCATATGCGGCTGCCAGTGTCTGGAATTTACTGCCAGCTAATGTCCGTCTCTGCCAGTCTGTCGAGACTTCAAAAAACACTTGAAAACATTCCTCGTCAACTAGTCTTGCCTGACATCACAGGCACCTCTGTATACCATGGCACTGTACAAATACTGTCAACACTATTATTGTTAACTGCAGAGTGGCATTTCATACTGTAAAGCATTCATCAGATGATCCTGCAGTGCAGCCTGCTAAATATAATAGCAGTTGCCAGTGGAGTTTGTTAATATTTGTTATTCCAACCTGTGTTGTGGCTACATATCTTATTTAACAAGGATGTTGATCAACACCATTGTCTCCAGGGAAGAAGTAACAGTATTCATTTGTTGTGAATGTTAGGTGCCGATACCAAAAGAGAAGATGTGCACGCGTTGTTCTCAGACGTTCAGTGATGTCGAGGTTCTGCAGCAGCACATCAGCACGGTACATGGATCACCCGGTTGGCACTGGTGTCAACTGTGTGCTGATGGCTTTTCCACCAGCAAACAGCTGCAGCGACACGTGGAGATACGGCACTGTGGAAAGATTGAATCCTCGCATGCCTACGTCTGTCCGCTGTGCGCCAAATCACCGGATAATCCTCCCGTTAGTTTTACCATTCAGAGCGTGCTGACCAAACATCTGCGTAATGTCCACGGCATTCCGCGCATTGCTGCTGGCAACATGGCACGAGCCGCAGCACCATCGGCTCAAACAACGGACTCTGAACAGATGCAGGACAGTGCCAGCTGCTCGAGGTATGAGATCGAACCAGCGAAGCGGCTTTTTGTGTCTGGAGAAACAGTGTACTACCAGTGTTCAAGATGCGACTTCTCGGCTGAGGATCGTGCGCAGTTTGTGGCACATGCCTCCAAGCACAGTCCGCCACTGGCTGGCGCAGTACAGTGCAAGGAATGTGCGGCGTCATTTACTGTTGCCGCCGCTCTTTATCGACATCTCCGCGTCACCCACCGGATGGACTGCGACATCGACGCTTATCTTCAGGAGAATGGTTTTGTCACCAGTTGCAGTACGCCAGATACTTCGACTACGGATGATGAATGGACGTCGCCGGTAGCACCATCGAGTTGTTCTTCCATGATGTCAAGCGGTGGTTATGGCTCAGAATCAAAGCCAAGCGACAGGAAGCTTGTAACGCCTGTGAAAGGTGATGAGAATGATGATGATGCACCAGGAGAATGCACAGTGTGCTACCGTGTCTTCACGACGAAACATTTGCTACGTAAACACATGCGCGTGCACGGCATGGCATTTATACAGCGTACTCGCAGAAAGCTGCCAGTCAGTAGCCCTGTGGCCGGGGAAGCTCAGTCCTGAACCAAGTCCACAGGCATATAAGCCAAACATGGCACTATAGCCTCCAGCAAGGGCAATGATTTTTCTTCGGGGAGGAGAATGAACTTTTTTGGGCAATTGCTTATTGACTGTAGTGATATTTTTGCACAGGAATAACGGGAAATGTCACAAAGCTAGTTGTCTGAAAGATGCTTACAAAATGTGGTTCAGCCTGTAATGTTTGGGGTTCAGCTAATCGGAAAATTTGAAACCAGGCAACAGTTTGATGTTTTGGCAAAAACTGATCTAGCTCCGTCCCCAGGAAAATTTAGCCCTCACACCCGTGACTGAACATTGTAAGAAACAAGATTGGTAACTAAATCTTCGTGGAGAGTTTTTATGAGAAGTTACACTTTGCCGCAGTAATCTTGTGATATAGGGTGTGTAAGTTATTTAATTTACGTCTCTATGCGACACTATGTTTTAACTATTTCCTGTGATGTCGTTGTATCTTTTCATACAGAAGTGTGTTTGAGTTGTTAATATGTTAATTACGTAATGGCGTTTTTGTTATTGGGCAAATTATACCCAAGGGAAAACGAAGTTATCCCAAAAGTCAGAAAACGCCGCGGCGGATGACGGGGTTTTGAAGTTTTTGTATGACACCGATTTACGTCATGTTGAATCCTCAGTGTGATGTCACCGGAAATACAAGAATGGTCGCATAAAAGTAGATTTTGGATAAATAATCTTTATTTACTTACACGTCCTATGTGTTCTTCTGACAGTGGCGAAAAGTGATCTGTGAAACAGTGTCGTTAGTTAAGTGTAAGTAATATCATCTCATTTTGATTAAGAAAAAGAATCGAAGTGCAAATAACGTTGCTTGGATTTGATGTCTTATTTACATCTGCATGTCTTATTCAAATACCTTCATACATTACCTGGAGTGGGGCAGAGATCATAAAATATACATCCTTTGAATACAGATTTTAACTTCCAGATGCAAATGCAGATTTGTAAAAATTAAAATTTAAAATATTTTTTGGCTTACTAAAAAGCTTTCTTTGGATTGAAATTAGTCACGTTCACACGACTACATACCCGGTACACAGAACTGATTTCTTTCAGCAAGTCAATAACTGCCATTTGTGTCCAGTTTGTGGGAAATTATGGTTCCAAGTACACAAAATGCATACATTAAACAAAACAGCCTGAAGCAATTATTGCGGGAAATTATGGTTCCAAGTACACAAAATGCATACATTAACCAAAACCGCCTGAAGCAATTACGCATTAAGTAGTCCTTCTGGTCCATAGGTGGAAAGCTCTGTACATGGATTAACTTTGAAACAGCAAGCTTTAAACTCCATAATGTTTAATGACGCATTGACGCATTGTTATTATGTGCACAGAAGACCCATGTTAATTACAATGATTGGCAGCAATCCTAAAATATCAGTGTTAAGCAACCAGTATTAGCATTAGATATTGTTCTGTACATAATGAGGACTCGAACTGTTCACTACGCTCAGATAACTACTTTCATGGCTACTCGAGACGAGACGAGCGATTTGCTGTCGGGCCGATAACTTAGTGCGACACGAGACCACATCTGTTCACATCCGCAACCAGTACATTGCACCACGGACACGATTGTAGTCTGGCATACATTCCAGCGGTCCTACCAAACACAGCAGACAGCAGTGCAGTGACCAGTTGGTTGGCCTATAACAGCACTTTCAATACAATTAGCTGAGATAGTACGTGCTGCTTGCTTAGGCCAATCTACAAATTCACATTAGATTACACTAGAAATATACACAAAGGTGTTGGCAAAAAACTATAAATATGAACAAGTAGCTCAGCTGTCGCAGAGAGACCACGCTGCAGGGTGTATCAGTTTTGGCTGAATGTAAGTGGCAGTCCTTTGGCTGCTTTGGTTATTGCTGAGCACCAAACTGGATATACTCACTATCGCACAGGTGCCTGTCATCAATGCACGCGTTCTCAATAACCTCTGCGAATATTGCCATAAGTCATATACTGCTAAAAACTAGATTCTTTGGGCTACAGAATTTGGTGACATAATGCAAAATAAGGTCTTATTATGTCGTTCAAGGTCACTGATTTTGGTACCAATCGAAAGCCCATATGTGACTTCCTATTAATGATTAATACTAACTTACATCCTATCTTGCATCGTTTTGAAGCTATCGCAGGTTATTGTTCAAATTTGGTACAAAAATCACTGCGTTTTGAACCCCCTTGGGTCTATGGGCAACGTACACTGTTCATCTTAGGTTCATTGGAAAGCATGGAGTGCACTTCCTATTACTGATAATTGGAACTTTTTTCACTAGGTGTTATGGTGTGAGTGAAAATCGATTGAAAATTAGCATTTTTGAAGCGGGTGGGTCAGTTTGGCCCAAAATTTAAGGTAGAAGGGGACGTCCCCCACCAACCATTCTTCATGTTGTAAAACTCAGATGACTGATCTTTCACTGTGGTATAATAATCTGGGCATAAGTTTCTTTCGTTTTGTCACGGTTCACGCATTTGATGGACAGACGGAAATTCGGCTATGGCTAATACCATCCGGCATATCATGCAGAGTGGTAATAACATGGAATAAGTGATGACTACAACACAGCTGGGGAGTTTACTCATAGAATTAAACAGTCCGACACTTGAACACACCACTACGGTACCATCAGTGATTATATATGGAAGTTTAAAATGTATGCAATACCTTCACAGATTACAGCAGCTAGACTGGTGAATATTGTGCTTCAAGTTGCTACATAGGATTTTAAACATTTTTAAAATTACTTCAAATGGCTATCTATTTACGAGGTTCAAAATATTTTGGAACTTAATTACATCTCGACTGCCACACGTTACATTTTCAAGTACTCTGGTATGGTTTGGTGTTGGAAATCACATCCTGACCCATCACTCCCAGTGCTGCAACCTCTGGCCTAACCAGGAATGCGAAGTCATTTTTTGTGGGACTGACTCCTACTCTGGGGTTCGAAAATTTAGGACTCCAACTCTTGACTCCGGTCCTACAAAAACCTGGACTCCCGAGCCTGCGCCCAAATCAGACTCTTGACTCGAGGACTCATTGTGTGACATACTGATTGTGTACTTAAGGATGACTTGAGAAAAATTCTAAGTTCTTCTAGTAACAGGTGCACAACAGTGTACAAGCAAAACGGTAATTGTAAAATCAAAAAAACTGTAAAATCAAAAAAATCATAAAACTACATAGTACTGAGCTCAGAGTACAATCAAGGAGATGTAGTATTATGCCCGGAGTCGAGTCTCTCTCAACAGGTAGACTCCACACCCCTGGACCTAACCCGGTCGCAAGTCGGGCATACTGGGCAGCTGCACAAAACGAAGTGAAACGGCTGCGATAATTTGCTACCCAGCGAACGGCTTGCAAACCCAAATATTCAAAACATTCCAAAGGTTCGTAACATACCATATCCACTCACGACAGGACACTTGTCGTAGATATACTTCATGCAGGTTTCACGAATGACCTGTGCATTAATGGAATTTATCATGGCATCGAGTTCGGCCAACGACTTCCAATCAGCCTTCAAGTAAACACGCCTTCACACACACAAACCAAAGACCAATCTCATTCTTAAGAACCAACTTAATGAAATAATTATTCAGGCTCAAGATCTACTTAGTATACCAGTAGATGAGTGGGGCCATCCTGTGATTACAGATGCACATAATGGTAATGCCAAATTGCACTGTAAAACAAAGTAAAATTTTTTAAATTTAAATAGTACTGCTGCTCGTCGTTTTTCTGTTGCTGCTCTGAGACTTTGGAACTCTCTTCCACTGAACTGTCGAACTGCTCCATCCATTAACTCATTTAAGATCCGTTTCAAGACATTCTCTTTGATTCGGCATAACCGCACCGTAGCACACGCCTCTGTACTATGGTGCGATATAAATTTATTGATTGATTGAGATCACCCACAAAATCCAATCCTGATGCAACCAAGGTATCCCCTTTAATAAATTTCTTCCACAACTATTGGCATAATCCTGCTGCCTAAACAAATTAAGTAAAGCAAAACAACCTCCTTGGCTGAAACTAGAAAACATTATGTGGACTAATATACAACATTATCTTTAGCTGGAAGTCATAATAAATGTAAACACCTCTTCACTCTATTAACAAATGTATTGAGTTTCACGAAAATAGCGCCATCTCCAGCAATAATCCCCATACACAGACACAGAGAGACAGTGAAAAAAACTTGAGAGTTGCAAAGCATTCATCACCATCATCATCGCAAAGCCCTTGTGGACCGCTGCATCACTCCACTTTGGCCATGGTGGCTACAGCCATCCCAGTAGTTATGAGACTACATTCCGACAGTCCAGTTCTGGGAACACCAGGTCTTCCATGGTTGACCAGGGGTCTGTCGCCATCTGACGTCGGGCTTCGACCAGTGAAAAGGTCCGTCTGCATCCATATGGCTTGCAAATGTCGAGGCACAGTAACAGCAAGTTCAGATGTACCAGGTTGGAAACAAACTGCAAAGGAAAATCATTTGAGCAACTGGCTAACCCACGTTCACATGGTACTGGTCTATTTCACACACTCTGTGGCCATTTCTAGAACTTATTTCCTCACTGGTTTTTAGCTCAGCCGGCTGAGCTAATAGTATAACCAGTTAAAAGATGTCTGTCTGTGTGTTAACCAGGGAGGCACAAATCATACCCACTATACACTGAAACTTGTAATCCTGCATGCACAGACCTACTGATGAACTTGGTTTGATCACAAACCTAAACTAGGCCAGTCTGACTTACTGTAAAACCCTTAATTTTGGCATTTGAGTCAATTTAATTATTTTCGACCCCGTAATTTTGGCATTTTTGCTTCCTACTACACTGAAACGCTATTGCATTCAAATTTTTGTGGCCCGTTATTTTCGCAAACTTGTCAGGCTCGCGAAATTCGCGGAATAAAGGGCACGCGAAAAAAACGGGTTTTACAGTAGTTGATAGGTCATCACAGAAGATACTTCCATAGCCTCACTGCTCGATGTTTTCATTTCTGTTAGATTTTCATTATGACATTGTGTTGCTTGTGCACATTAAACCTCTGCATATCTTGCCTCATGAAGTCTTTGTCACAAAATACTCACCTTGCAAGCTGCCAGGAGGCTGCCGAGGTATTGGTGACGTCGGACAAGATGGCAGTTTTCAGCTGGTTCTTTGCACGCTCCACTTCAAAGTCGGTCACACTCGTACACAGACGCATCCTATACACCACGTCATCATCATCATTATCAGGACATAATATCGGACATTCGCTAGAGTGGATCATATTCAATGATTTGGTAACTGGCATGTAATGAGACAGACCGGCACGAGTGAACAATTTGCAAGACATGATTCAAGGTCATTTAATGACGTATTACAACAGGCTCGTAACAACAAAAAATTAATAACACTGCCAGCCAGGAAAATGATCGGACCACTTCACACAAGAAGCCGCAGACAAAGACCACAGTGTTAACATTACATGTACTGCACATATACACCAGACGACAATCTCCAAAACAAGACACATCCAAAGAAGTTTCACTCCTTCTGGTTCTACCCTGTGAACTCACTGCCGCTGATGTGAATGACCCATCACTAACTCTGACTCAGTTTCGTTCGCTCCTGAAGACTGTTATTCAGCAAACTTATGAAACACTACCATAGTGCCTCTGTCACAGTATAGGTTATAAGCACTAACACAAATGAACCTCCTTACATCCTTCATCATATGCATTCCAGTGGCGGCGCCAGCGCAGTAAAGGAGCCAGGTCATTTCAAGGTCAGAAAATCCTCCAGCCAGGTCACCCGTCGTCAACTTTTTGCCTCAAAAAAAGTTGATGACCTTTTTTAGTTGTCGCCCTCAAAACACAGGACGCCAATGCCGTTTCACCGTCAAAATAAAACATATAAAGCTGTCAGATATGGTAACATTTTTATTTTCTGTTAACACTATTACTGAAGCAAAGCAATACGTATGGCTAGGTAGGGTGGAGCCAGGACAGTGGATCTTCCAGCCAGGTCATTTGACCTGGTGTAGCGCCGCCACTGATGCATTCAGCACATTTGTATGTGCTCACCACAGGAAAACTCCGGAGTCTGCTAAACCCCACTTTTTACAGGATGCATGTCCTTTCTAATGCCAACAATACAGTATCAAAACACTGAACGCAAAACTGGTCTTAATACGCTAATATAAATGAACAGATGTAAGCATGGTGGACTGCCAACTCGTACCATTCATTCTGAACGCAGTGCAGCATGTCCTCAATCGTTGTGGTGTCAGTAGCGACGTAATGCAAACCCCTACAACGTTCCACCAACAGTGACAACTTTAACGACATCAAAACATACAGAAACATCACTGGTTCTGTTCTAAAAATGCTTAAGTAGTATAATGAATATGAGCACTTCAGAAGAAATTTCTTAAGTACAGATACAAACTGCAATCTGCTAATGACATGTTACTGTAAAACCCGTTTTTTTCGTGTGCCCTTTATTTCGGGAATTTTGCCGCCTGGCAAGTTCGCGAAAATAACTAGCCATGAAAATTTGAATACAGTAGCGTTTCA
>Ga0209255_1000222_pt1 | contig 12382 bp, 9 predicted proteins | sample WorMetvaBAHAMAS2_FD_187394 | JGI IMG/M metagenome (GOLD analysis project Ga0209255, IMG submission 187394) | Marine gutless worms symbiont microbial communities from Max Planck institute for Marine Microbiology, Germany - Olavius vacuus... | ecosystem: Host-associated > Annelida > Digestive...
ACACCAATCATTTTTGCACGGATAGTTAGGCCAATGAATGCCTTACAACTTTTCCGCTGACAGTTTTCACACAAAGAAACTTTGTAGCAGACTTTCTTCAAGCGAAGTGCATTTTTAGTGAAAATCGGCCGTTTTGCGTTTTTGAGGCACTTAGGGGCAACGTACGGCGATCATCTTAGGCTCATTGGAAAGCGCGTAGTGGACTTCCTATTAGCGTTAATTGAACTTTTTTCGCTAGGTGTTACGACTGAGGCGCTACGAGCGATTTATTGGTTGAAAATCGGCGATTTCGCTCCAATGGGGGTCGGTTGACCCAAAATTTCAGGTAGAAGGGGTCGTCCCCCACCAACCATTTTTCTTCTCAGAAAACTAGGATAAATGTTCTTTCGTATAGTGTAAAAATCTGGACAGATCTTTCTTCCGTTTTGTCACAAATCACACGTGTGACAGACAGACGGACAGACAGACGGACAGACGGACAGAATTCTCATCGCTATACCGCGTCTGCATTACATGCAGCGCGGTAAAAATACCATGAGCATAAATTTCAAAAGGTCTTCCAGCATCCCGTATAGCCTATAGATAGGCCTATGCCTAGCTGCCATCCAAGCGAACAAAAGCTCCGAAAAGCCTGTTGCGTTTGTTTTCAAATCGAAAATTGGCGTGGAGACGCAAAAAATCGGAATATGTCTTAATTAACATTAAATACAGTATGCTACTCTAAAGTGCTCCGTAAGTCTTATGTGTGCAACAATTTCGGAATCGAATATTTTGTAATAACGCATCAACATGCCAAGTTTGAGCAAAACGGGACAATCTGCGGCTGAGTTTGGCCTACTGTGATTTAACCGTTTGCAGTTTGTGTGCCGTTTGCCATGGGATTTGACCTTAAGAAAGTTCAAACAGTGCGGCCTTCGTGGACCCATAATTTACCCAGCATACCAAATTTCAGCACAATCAGACAATGCATGGCTGAGTTATTAATGATTGAACAAAATCTTTACTGCTCGTTTTTTTCTGGGAGGCATTTGTATCCCCTAGCTACTTCTCAGAGTTAATTGAACCGAACTACATCAAATTTGGGGAAGACAAATTTGACCTAGGACAATCATCGGTGTTCTATATAAATGAACACATAAATGTTTTAGATTTGTGATATTTACCGCGTTTCGAAACCACAGCAACTCAATGCCAAATTTCGCACTTCTGACCCTGTAAACTGTAAAATTGAGGGGCTGGATGGGCGAAATGTTTGAGCCACTTTTTCCTGCTAGACCTAGAGGTTTGAATGATACACTTTTTGGACTGCTCGGCTGCGTGGACGTCAGGTAATAAAACAGGACAGCAGCACTTTATAAAGCTTTCGTCGACGTCGAGGACGGTCTAATGAAGATGAACCACATCCTATATAGGCCTAAGCTTACTTAGGCTTATAGTACCAAGGACTTCTATCTCTGCTAAGCGTAAGTCCCTGGCCTTGATAGTAGACTCATAGTGAGGCAAACATCGACTCGCGACGCGACGGAGACTATAGCCTTTCTGCGTCTACGGTCTACGTGAGCACTCAGCACTCGACGTTCAATCGACTCGTCGTGCGTATCTGAGTGTGCGGCCAACGGTGTTGCTGCTGATCGTGAGTAGAACAGCGTGTCGACGTCACTGGCGTCTTCAAGCGACCACCGATTCGAAGTACTGTTTATTGTTAAGAATAACAAAAAGCTCCGCTACCGCAAAAAAACACAGCGCATCCGCCGTGCTTAGTTGGTGTACTTAATGACATTTCTCGGGAAAAATCTGTTGATGGCTAATCAACCATTTTTACGTAATTGGCCATGAAAGCTACCGAATTCGGCGAACTAATGCAAAATAATGGTCATTAGGGTGCCAGTCAAATCGGTGACAAACCATATCGGTGACAAGTCAATTCGGTGACAGTCAACTCGGTGACGTCAAATCGGTGACAGGTGTCAGTCAATTCGGCGACAGTCATAATTTATCGACAAACGACATTTTCCGACCCTACATCTCGCGCATGCCTACCCCTCGCAAAATTTATTGTGGAAAATAACTTCTAAATTACATTTTAGCTGGAGTGCCTGCAGCTCTAGCGCTATTTCTGGAATCTAATTATGGTCTTGGACTTTGTTAGTTAGACGGTCTGGCCCATTGGTCTGTACTGATAAATTCGCGACTAGGACTTATTAATTCATCTGGTACCGGTGCTATCGAGGAGTTATAACAAGGTGCGACTTTTGGTAGGCCAATTTATATATGCCTACCGCGTTGTCTCACTGTTATCAACTGTCAACGACACGTCCCGCGAAGGCAGAGCTGTCGTAAACTATAGGCCTATGCGAACATATTACATTGCTGTTAAATTCTATCACCGATATGACTTGTCACTGAGTTAGACTGTCACCGAACTGACTTGTCACCTACTTGATATGACACAAAAATAACTGTCACCGATCAGGTCTCTCGCCGATCTGACCTGTATCCGGTCATTACACCGTTCAAGGTCATTCAAGGTCAACGATTTTCGTACCAATAGAAAGCTCATATGCGACTTCCTATTAGTGATGAATACTAACTTACCTCCTATCTTGCACCGTTTCCACGTTATGGCTGATTATATGTCAAGTTTTCGCTAGCGACAGGGGAGGCTGGGGGTCGCTACTCGCTTCACTTTAACGTCCTCGCTCGGGGTGATTCCTTGCGATTGTCGTAATAAGTGATATACCGCTGAAAACTAGGTTCTTTTCATTGATGTGTGCTCTTGAAGTTTTTTTCATAAACTTACGGTTCCATAATAATATTCCGTTGCAATAATAGCTAAGAACTTTGAGAAGCGATATTTTGTCGAGGACGGCTCTGGATTACAGTTACGTTCGTGTGTACTCGGATAGTCAGTTGTCAAGTTCAGGTTCACGTTCGAATTTGTAACCAATGACAGCCTTCCACACAAGCGTTGTGTATTAACTGTTTTATCGCTCAGTGTGTATGTCGTATTTTTCGGATATGTAAGTTTTATAGTGCAGTTTTTGATTGCTACAGTTTGACAGTAGTCTCTTGGAGAATCTGTGCATTCAGCTATTTTTGGAAGCTTGTAAGAACGAATTAGATAGTGTAGCTGAGCTGTTCTTGTGAGAAATAGTTGCACAAGTAACAGCGTTTTCATCATTATTATCAGCGGAGTTCACTGGACGCAGGATAAAATCCTCTTTATCCAGATCATTATAATAAAAGGTTTTCTTTCAGATTTCACTAACAGAATGTGTCGATGTATCTTCAACCATTTTTACGTAATAATCCACAGAAGCTGCTGAATTCGGCGAAATGACGCAAACTACACGGCCATTACGCCGTTCAGGGTCATTCAAGGTCACCGATTTTGGTACCAATCGAAAGCCCATATGCGACTTCCTATCAGTGATTAATACAAACTTACCTCCTATCTTGCACCGTTTCCAAGTTATGGCTGATTATGTGTCAAATTTTTGTTAGCGACAGCGGGTCGCTTCACTTTAACGCTCCCGCTGGAGGTGAACCCCTGCAAATATCACCATAAATGATATACTGCTGAAAACTAGATTCTTCCGGTTACATTTCTCTCAGAATGTATCGGTGTATCTTCAACCACTTTTACTTAAGGTTGGTGCTAGCGCCAGATCAGCGATCTGGCACTTACTACTGCCAGATCGGTGATTTGACCCTAAGTACGGTACGACACAATTGCTAGCGCCAGTTCAGCACACATTGCTGAGTACAAACTGCAGAACAAAACTGTGGAAAATGTGACAGAATAAATGTGAAATGTCACTGGCCACTAACGATCGAAAAAGAGGACACCAAAAAATCAAAACCGGTCAGGCCTACATTTTCAATACAGTATGCTATCCTGTATCTGGCCTGACAAAAGTTGGCGACAACAGTTTACTGTAGTACCTACCTACAGCAAATACAGTGGCAATGAAAACCCACAATACAGTAACTGTCGGCGCATAATCAGGTGTAGCTGTCATTAGAAACTTTCAGACTTGAGGCTGACTGAAGCTTAGACCACTGAGCCGGTGAGCCCAAGAGCATTCATCAGGGGAAACGGATAGCCTTCAATCAAAATCTTTGCGTGTTATATGCTTAAAGTTATGCTGCACGAACAGAATGCCTTTGACAGACTCAAGCAGCAGCTTGTTTCTCTCTTTTGTCCATTATCTTTGCATCACGGAAAACCCTGCTCACTGTTGGCATTAGGCTATGTGCTGGAATGGCGAAGAAAAACTTCGCAATTATGAGAAATTCCAGAAAAAATTTTCCCATTTTTGCAGCAGGTTACGGTAATTAATGCATCAGCACATCTGCCCATATGCGGCAACAATGCACATGCCGGGCAGCCGCCCTGCCGCCGCTTGCCTGCCCCCGCCGCTTGCTGGTGCTGGCGTCTCATCTGCCAATATGCAATTTGTGCAAATTCACGAGGTCGATTGAATTGATGTGGGAAAAGTGGAATGTAGCACTTTGCTGTCTTTCAAAATCCAAAGTACGGATAAGTGACACACATGGTCACCATTGTCGACTTATATACATTCGTCATGCTACGAGGATGTGTAGTGTATTCAGCATACCAGGGCGTGCTCACTAGGTGTTGTTTGCGCCGATGTGTTGGCTGTAGGCCTACTCAGTCGAAACTTAGTGACCACTGTCAGCATTTTCCTTTTGTCTTCATGTGTCCATGTGTACGTAAGTGTGTCGGCCACCAGCATCAGCATGCGGCGGAGTGAGCAGACGGCAGGGCGGGGTGGGGACAGAGCGGATGGCTGCTTGACATGCGTGCATTGTTGCCACCTATGGGCCGATGTGCCGATGTGGCCGATGCATTAATTAACCGTTTTGCAGCTGTTGAAATACTCTACCCACGTCTCATGCACCAGTAAACTGTTAGATATAAATTAACTGAAAATTATGGCATTTTTTTCTAAATATAGGAAGTACAAGTGATGTTTAGTGTTAACTTTTGGGAACTTGTTGTGATCAACGGGTTCCAGTGTGCAAAATCCAGACATACGCCCGGTTTTCAGAAAACCCGCCCAGACACTCCCCAAAAAAGAGGACGTGTCGGGGAAATCTGGACGTATGGTAACCCTAATTACCCTATATTGATTGTTGCTGTGCTATCGAATTTTGGGGACTGTGTTCTAAAATGTTTTGCAACCAGACAATTTTCGGGACCGTTTTTGGCAAGTTACTTAATTTCGGGGTTCATTATTCACAAGTGTTGTATGATTCCCTGGTTCCCCCAGCCACTGACCAATGAGCAAGAGGTATGTCTGCTTTATTCCTCGGCAGAAAGAAATAATTTAATCAGTTAAGCATATGTTACCTTTGAATGCACAATTTGATTTTGAATTTGAGAAAAGCATCATAACATTAATTTGTAGAGAACTTTTGAACAGTTAATAGGTCTCTGTACTCTGTACTGTGTGGATGTGTCACTTGACATTTGTGATGTGTTGTAACTTGTAGCTGCTAGTCTAGTTGCCTTACTGATTGAAAGTTTCCGTGAAGAAAGATGAAGTTAAGACTGCATGTTCTGCGGCTGTTTCTCGTAACTGCATTCATCGCACTCGCCGTTTTAGCCGAAGATGATCTGGATATGGACGATGATGATGAATTCCAAGATGGTGATCCGGATATGATGGATTCTGATGACATGATGGATGGAGATGTGATGGATGGAGATATGGATGGCGATATGGATGAAGGAGCTGGAATGGATGAAGACCTGGACACATCGGATGAGACATCAGAGGAAGAGGAACCAAAAGTCCCGAGAGTTCGGGTTAGTTTCAGTTTTATGTAAACAGTATTTTGAACATGATCCATGAAGTATTTTACACTGTACAGTGAACATGTATTGCACATAAATATAGCACTACTAATGCCACTGCCACTGCCCACACATTTGTTTTGAGCCATTTTTCGTGTGTTAAGTTTTACCTTTGTAATAGTTTGTAATTGATTTTTTTGCAAGCTGGATGTCCTTTTTGATGTTTTACCAGGGCAGCTGGTGGTGACAGTTAATGTATGCTCTTATTGTATATACTAAAGTGAATTGTGATAACAACACTGAGTTTACTGCTTTCAATTGAAATATGTTTGTTGACTTTGTTGACTTCGTTAGTTATTTTTTTCTGTTTTGATTTTATGTTGTTTGTGTTTTGTGCATTTGTGAGAATTGAGACTTGAAAATTTGTTTTTGCAGCCTGTGTACGAGCCTCCCATTGCTCAAGGGGATGTACATTTTTCGGATGCTTTCTTGTCTGAAGAAGATTTTTCTCGACGGTAAGCACACTGCCATGCTTACCCTGCTTGCATCACCACAGGGTGCACTGCAGGGCCTTTTGGGTCACAGGTCCCCTATAGACAGTGATGTGAATTTATAGGCATTTGTGGCTGATTCTAGATATGTAATGTCTATAGTGAGGCATGACAGGACAGTCAAATACACTAACTGTTAATAGGGAACAGAACAGAAAAGTATACGGTCATAGCTGACTGGTGAGATAATGTCTTACGTCGCCATCTAGCAGGGCCTGTGCGAGCCTAAAGCCCTGTTCACACTGTGTACAGCACCATACATCAATGCACGCACATGGACGCACGGCCACATGCATTGCAGTACGTCCACGTGCGTCAGTGTACAGCAACGTACGGCACCATATGTCGACGCAGGCCACTGCAGATGTTAAATTATATGCTTCTTACTGTTGTTGTCAATGGGCACAATTGCGTTGCCGTACAGCAACGGACGGCAACGCAACATGCTGCACAAATCGATCCGATCTCGATTTGCCGCGCGGAATGTTGCGTACGTTGCTGTATGGCGACGCATTGTGTGTGAACGCTGCCGTAGAAATCAACGTGCTAGATTACAGTGTCACCGTACGGCGCTGTACGCACCATACGTAGTGTGAACAGGGTTTAAGACTGCCGCTGGGTAAGCACAGTGACGTTTTAGGATATTTTTGTGATTTGTTTATGAGAGTAGCTAACAATGATATTGCGGTTGACTGACTCCAACTTGCTTGAATTTGTGCGCTATACATATTTTGTAATAATAATAGTGATAGTGATGAAATATCGTATGATTGATGTCTGTATTGTCAGTACTAGTTAATACATATTTCAGCATCTGTCACTGGCGGCAGTGCTGTTAACTCAAGTGCATTGTGTGAATACCTGTCCTTGAATTTTGCGTAATTTTGTCCTTTATATGGTTGATACATTTGTTACTCGTGTATTTAGCACAAGTCTGTTTTTAACAAGGTGTTGCGTAGTGTTTTACATCTTTTGTATAATATATGGTAACCTTTTTATTGTTAATTTTATGGATTTACTGAGAGTTTACATAATCCTGTTTTGTCATTTAATCTACATATAATGCACATGGAACAATCTTATATTGCAGGTGGATACTGTCGAAAGCTAGGAAGGATGATGTTGACGACGCTGTCAGTAAATATGATGGTAAGTTTTCGATTATTATTATAATTACCGGTATTATTGAACTAACTATATGTGAACAGATTAGAGTGACACTTGCAAGAATCGCTGCAGGGACACTATACTGCATGGGCATAGAGTCCTGATTGTTGACATTGTATATTGGATTTATTTTTTTAGAAAATCAGTACGTTATTAACCCTTTCAGCCCCAACCATGCCATAAAGCGTGCTTCAGTTTGCAGTTGTGTCCTGACCGCGCTTTAGGGCGTGGTCGGTTTTAGTGACCAGATAAAAGTTATTTACTTATATAGGGGGACCAAAAGGGTTAATTTCTTGTGATAAAGCTGATAGATTTGTATTTTTGGCCGGAAGACCTATTAATTCTGGCTTAATTCTAGGGTTAGTGAAAGTGATTCTGTCTTGAATAGGAATTTTCTGTAGTTTTTGAATCGTATGTTTTGAGTCATGACCTGTGATTAGGGTTCGAAGTGCTTTTTAAATTACCGTAATATTACGGTAACGTTACCGTAATTTACGGTAACGTAATTTTCAAAATTACTGGTAATATTACCGAATGTTTAAAGACGTTATTTTGTGCTTATATTGTGCTTATTGAATGAACGGTTTTTCGCCGAGCATGCTACACACTATACCAAAAAAGTATCGTCGCCGATTCCAGGTTAGCGAGGAGCTGGCCGCGTGGCTCTTATTGATCGACTTTGCGTTGCATTAGCACATCAATCAGCCATCAGTCAACTGTCAAACTAACAGTATGCGTGGTCAACCAATTGCATAGCGTCCACAGAGCCCATGGGCCCACTGCGCATGCTGATTGGTCGCAGTCGTCGTTCAGTAATTGCCCCTGTAAGCTCATACTCGTTGCCGAGGTAACGTAGGCCTACCGCTGTGCATGTGAAGTCGTAAAATAGCAATGCGATAAGTCGTGTGCACTTCGTCCGATCGTCCGAGTCCGCGAACTTTTCCTCAGTTCGTCCGAGTCCAAGTCCTCGGATTTTTGGCGGCCGAAAATGACGGTTTTGAAACGTAGCATGAATAGCAACACCCGCCGCCCATGTGACGATCAGGGCAGATCACACTTCAAAGACTACAGTCCAGTATCGGCAATCTCCGCGAAGCAGGCGGCCGACGTTTGATGCCGTGAACGCGCTGCAATTAACAGTAGGCATGTTGACCCCCAACAGCTTCGTCTAGCTTCGTCTGGTCGCGGCAAGCTTTCTATTGTTCACGGCGTGAAGCGCAGGCGATTTAAGCCTTTGATCAGCTGCCGCTGCTGGCGAGGGTCATGTAAACACGCACCCCACCTAGCGTAGGCTGCTAAGAGCGCACTGTTACTAACAACTTTATCAAGCCGACTGCCATGCTAAATCCCTCTCTTTCCATCACACGAAGCTAGCGTACAGTCAACTGTGTTGATTGTATTGGTTTTATTTATGTGTTTATGTAAGAATTTATTAAACGCAAATATTTCATTGTTGTCAGTTGTTCTGATAAACACACAAACACAAGACACAGTCATCATCATCATCATCATCATCATGATTTATTTGCTAAGAACACATACAACGCAACATGCGAGAACAAATGTCATATGGCAGTTGCGACAAGGTTGAAATACAGCACGAATATTTCAATCGTCATCCTAAGTAAATTTTAAGTAGTTAAAACTATAGTAGGCCTATAATAAACAAATAAAGAAGTTGCAAAACTAGTAAAAAATATAACAAATCGACCGAGAAACGTCACCAGCGTCCGTGTACACTACAAAGTCCGCTACTAGGTCCCGTCAGTTACGTCTTTCTGTTCAGAAAAACAAGACACTAATAGTCAATAGTTCAATTAAGTTCAATGTACGTGTCCTTCACGACGTTCAGTCCATATAGCCATCGGGTTTGAGTGCAAAGACGCCGTCGTCGCGGTCGAGGTGGACGGCGTAGGTTCCGGCGACGGTGCTGATGAAAAGTTCCGTTTGGAATTTCTTCAAACCGACTGAAGACAATAAAGGAGGAACGTGCAACCTCTGCAGCAAGGTACAAGGTATCGAAGCGGACGCAAGGGAACACGTCAAACCTGATTGGTAAAAGCATTAAATCTGTAGACTTTATGTAGGGCTGGTAGGCCGTCTGATTAAAAGAAAGAGCATCGCATCAAAACACTTGAGTTTGTTAGTGTTAGTCTGTGACGTAATTAACTTGAGTTTTTTGGAGTAGTTTAATAACTTCTCATCGTTACGAAAACACTGCATTAGCTAGGCATAGACAACACAGTAGGGCATACGCGAAATTTAGACGTACTGGCGTTTTAAAGTCAAAGACATTCGTATAAATAACAAGAAAAGTTTATTGGACACTTACTGTTCGTGATTACTTACTTTTCCATCGTCGTCGTCGTCATCGACGTCGTCGTCGTCATCATTCATCATCGTCGTATCGTCGTCATTGTCGTAGTCGTCCGCAGCAGCACATTTCGCGTAGGCCTAGCTAATTGTTTTCAAACTGTGTAGGCCTATATTTTTCGATAAACGCGTAGGCGTTTGTTCGTGATGTATAAATAAATAACAAGAAAAGTTTACTAGACACTTACTGTTCTTGATTACTTACTTTTCCATCGTCGTCGTCGTCATCGACGTCATCATTCCCACGAGGTCTAGTCAGTTACTTACCTCTGTTCAGAAACACAAGACTCTCCACGCGCTCAGGCAGCAGACGTGAACGTCGCTTGTCGACGAGCCTACCAGTCGCCGAAAAGGGTCGTTCAGAGGCTGCCGATGACGCTGGAATCGCGAGAAAGCGACGGGCGACGGCACTCGCGAGTTTCGGCTGGGAGGCTGTGAATTGAGTCCGAATCAGAAAACTTGCAGCATGCTGCATAGGCCTAGGGCTTAACTAATTCATAATTTCGCTGCATTAACGGAGTACATGTCCGGCGTTTGCCATGAATTCATTTGTTCAGTTTTCCTTAATTTGTCATATTTAGTACATTTCTGTGTCAAAAGCTAGCATTTTTTACATTACTTCTCGGAACTAAATTACTAAAACCAACGCTATAACAGCCGCCTTTATCATATTGCTTACTTACTAACAAAAAGATTGATTTTAAACGGTTACTCATTTGAAGGCAGACTCAATGTCTTCTTTGAAATAATTACCGTACCCGTATACGTATTCGCTGCAGTTTAAGCCCTAATGTAGGCCTACCAGGTAATTGTTGTTGCTTAAATAAGCGGCGGATGAAGCCACAGCCACAGTACGCATCACATAGCATAACACAACGCAAAACATAGCATATTCGTTTATTAAACAACAGAACATAAGTGACTAGTCCTGCTGGAAAATTAGACGGGAACACAGTTGTGAATGTTGACTTAAAAGATGACCCAGAACTGAGAACTGAGTGCCGACTGCCGATACGTTACGTCACCTACTACTCGCCCCTGTGTGTGCTTACTTTACCTGTGTTCACGACGTCGTGTTTGTTTATTTTCTAGGTTGTATATTTTCAATAAGTGTAAGTTTTATTTGCAGACTTACTTTAAATAAGTGTGTGATTTTAATGCAGCATGCGCAATTACGAATGCGTAGTAAGCCGTCAAAATCAATTACAAAAATTCGACAACCGGTTGTACGTTTTGCAAACCGGTTACCGGTTTGAAACCGGTAAACCGGATTTCCGGTTTCCCGATTAACTTCTCTACTTTAATTGTTTGCTACAAACACAGAAACGGCAAGTAATTGTCAATAATACGTCGACTGACTTCATATGGTCTTAAACGCTGAAAATACCGAATAATAACCTTGTAGTAATAGCAACAATATGTATCTAATTAGCGGTAATATTACCAGTAATGTTACCGGTAATTTACTGGTAATTACCGGTAACGGTAACATTGGGAATATTACCAGTAATTTTCGAACCCTAGTAATGCTAATGCATCAAGTCTGTAACTTGTTTTTTTGTTTGTGCATTTCCTTGTGTTCCATCATAGAGCTTCGTCCAGCTTTTGAATGCACATTAAATTCCGACATATTCTATCTATACTATAGGCTTTATCGGCCAGCAACTTATGGCGATGCTGTCAATAAACAAAATGTACTATTAGGGCTACTAAAAGCACTCTTTACCCGCTTGTGTCAGCAATATACGTCCACTGTACAAACATGATCGCCTGCTTACAATAACAAGCAGCTGTGAGGCTCAGCTGGCAGAACAGCTGTGTAAGCAAGATCACCTATAAAGTCAGTAAACTAGGTTAGTCTGACCTAAACCAACATCAACCAGAAGCCAAGCGTCAAGTGCAACGGTAAAGTGAAACTTAGACGTCGTAAGTAACGCGTCAACCGATTTTACAGGTATTGTCCACCCGCGAATGCGTGAATTTAGTTATGCACACTAACTTTACCGCTCTATATGTGTTATAGAAGTTGACTCTTGATCAGTAAGTTTAATGCTGGAGGAAGCGGTTATGAGATGGAACGCACGTTTACCAAATGCATTGAAATAACGCAATTTAACGGCCATTACGCCGTTCAAGGTCATTCAAGGTCACCGATTTTAGTACCAATCGAAAGCTCATATACGACTTCCTATTAGTGATTAATACTAACTTACCTCCTATCTTGCACCGTTTGCGAGTTATGGTCCAATTTTCGCTAGCGAGAGGGGAGTACCTCACTTTCACGCTCTCGCTAGAGGTGATCCCCTGCCAATATTGCCGTAAATGATATATCACTAAAAACGTGATTCTTTGTCCTACATTTTCGTTGCAGAAAGTATTAGTGTGTCTTCAACCACTTTTACATAATCCGCCTCGAAAGAACCCGACTTCCGTGAAATTACGCTACGCTTAGGGCTATTATGCCGTT
>Ga0209255_1000223_pt1 | contig 12327 bp, 11 predicted proteins | sample WorMetvaBAHAMAS2_FD_187394 | JGI IMG/M metagenome (GOLD analysis project Ga0209255, IMG submission 187394) | Marine gutless worms symbiont microbial communities from Max Planck institute for Marine Microbiology, Germany - Olavius vacuus... | ecosystem: Host-associated > Annelida > Digestive...
GCCGAAATACCTCGAGACACTGGCATTATCCAGGATTAGCCCCCGGGTAAGGGTTAGGGATAGTGTTAGTATAGTGTATAGAATAGCCCCCGGGGGCTATTCCTGGATATGGCCGAGACACTTTGGCACCATCCGTCAAAAATACATATGGGCTATTGTTTCGTCAGAATAGGCCTACTATTAGTACTATATGCCGAGATTTGCCGATCCTACAACTAGTCCAGCCGTAAGTAAATGCCAGTGTATAAATTTGATGCAGGACAAGACTTGCATAAAATTCCTTTTTTTGACAGCGATATGATAAAGGACTCATCTTAAAATTGTCGGCTAATTTACAGCTTTGTTTCCTGAGCTTGCCTAGTAGGCCCAACTAAGTCAGGATCTGGAAACCTAATATAGGCTTATATCTGTTTCCTCGAAACGTCGTTTTAGGTTTTTAGCTATACTGTCTATCGCCTGAGTGTTTTAAGATTCGTTGCATTATTACTGGTATAGTGTGTAGTCTAACCGTTGCCTTTTGTCTTCTTTTGATGTCTTTCTTATACTATTGGCATCGATCAAGACACTTCGGCACCAATTAAAGACAGTTCGGCACCAGTCCAAAATGACAATGAGACAGTTCGGCACCAAAAAATTGGTGCCGAAGTGTCCGGACACTTTGGCACCAGTTGTTTGGTGCAGAAGTGTCCTGGTGCCGAAGTGTCCTAACACCGTAGTAGACAAGAAGCCTAGCTTAAAGGCTCAGATCTGAAATCCAGTCGTCCAATCTCTTCTTGAATACGTCAACCGAAGAAGCCTCCACAACTGACACTGGCAATTTATTCCATACATTTGCCACTCTCTTGCTGAAGAAACATTGTTGAAGTTGCAGTCTGTTCCTGTGGACTTTCAATTTCATATAATGTCCTCGTAAGCTATAGCCACCACCATCATCCAGTTCAAAGAAATGATCATGATTGACATCGTCGAAACCTTTCATTATCTGGTAGACCTCAATGAGATAATCTCTAATTCGTCTGTTCTCAAGTGAGGTCGTCTGAAGTAGTGTCAATCTCTCTTCATAAGATTTATGCTTAAGACCTCGTACTAATTTAGTTGCTCTACATTGCACTTTCTCTATGCAATCTATATCTATCCTTATGTACGGTGACCAAACTTGAACAAATGTGGATGCACGTAACCATTAAACAGCAAGTGAAAATCTTCGACATCATTCAGCACAAAATAGGCTTGTCAAAATGGTAACCGGTAAGCTGGTAAACCTGTTTCCAACTGGTAACCGGTTTTAAGAACGTATAACCGGTTATCGAATTTATCGCACATCACGTCGACATGACCCAGGCAACGCTGACGGCGGAGTTTGACTGTTACCAGGGTACACTAATGTGAGTGCATACCCGTATTGCACTTCCGTGAGTCTTGTATTTCTGAATGGAAATAAGTAACTGAGTAGGCCTAGTACCGGACTTCAACTCAAGTGATGTTTATGTTTCTCGGACGTGCATTGGCACGTCTCACACATGCGTTGCTCACCAGCACAGACCGAATTCACAGCAACAGTTGCACAAATGCACATAGGTCAACATGCTGTCCGTTCAAAAACGGTGCAAAACGGCGATAATTATCTCAAGGACGGTCATTTGATGCTGCCCAAAAGGCCATGAATAGATGGCTGATGTGCTGTCCAATACACGCAGATAACATTACAACACGAGCTTCAATTCTGTGTCACAGTCACAGCGGTCACATCAGACGCCGCGCAAGTGGTTTGTTCAAGCTGACAACAAAGGGGGTGGCAGGCAAGACAGGACATACGCTGACAATGTCGTTCCCATTCCGGCGTGCTGTGTGGTCAACAGAGGTGTCCAAAATTTGAGCAATAAGCCACGATAACTCTGAAACGGTACGAGATAGGATGTCAGTTACTTTTAATCACTAATAGGAAGTCGCATACGGGTTACAGGCTTTCGATTGGTACCGACCTCGATGACCTTGAATGGCCTTGAACAGTGTAATAGCCCTTATTTTGCATTTTTTCACCGAGTCTGATAGCTTTGCAGGCCGATTATGTCACAGCGGTTGAAAATAAACCTACAATATCTGTTAAATATTGTCTCTCTCAGTTCCAGTCTTCCACTTTTGGCCAAAACTAACGAACCCTGTAGCGCAGTCTCTCTGCAATAGCTGAGCATCTTGTTCCAACTGGGGTGGACCAGAGTGTCAAGTCAAGTCGTGCTCTTTAACTTGGCCACTTTAGTGGATTTATGTGAGCAAATGCATGTACAGTATAGAGTTATCATTTTATTTCTCACATATTTTAGTTATATTCTCGTTGTAATTGGCATGATGTTATTTTGTCATGCTAATACGTCATGGCTGTTGAATTTGCTTTGCACATTTATTATAGAATTTTACTTATTATGTATGCTAATAGCTGATACAGTACATGGAACCCTGCAGTGTTATATGGTGGTTGTGGTTAGAGATGTGATGAAGTTCGAATTTGAATTCAACAACGTTCCAATTTGAATTCAACAACGTTCGAACTTCGAACGTTTTCAACATATTCAAAATTCGACAAATGTTTCAAGTGCTTTGTTGTCGAATGTGAATTCATGGAAAACTCCTTGTTCATATGCACAGAGAGCAAGAGAGCACAGACAAACCTTTTTTTCTGAAATTCAACCTATCACACAAACTACAGTTGTTGAATGTGCAACATAATTTTTGCTCGTTGATGTGTTACACTGTACTAATATGCACACTGATTTTATTGACTTTAGGAAATAACGTTACAATCATTTAATTGATCTAAAAACCAGTGCAACATCCTGACTGATAAATTAAATGCCTCTATTCGCATTCGACAAATTTTGACTGTTGCATTCGACGAATGTGAATTTTGACCAGCTTCGTCTCATCACTAGTTAGGGTGGGTCAGTAGCATGTGGACAGTACCAGCATCTCAGTGTTAATGACATCAACAAGGCCAGTAGTGCTGTCAACGTTGTTGGCACTGTTGGCATAAGCATTGGTCGTGTGACTATTGGTGCACGTGTGAAAGACTGTTTAAATGCAGTTAGAATAGAATGTTATGAAAGTAATAATGAAACCAAAGCGAAGATCATGTATTTGTACCGGTACTGGCTTTGATATCTCTGATAATACGATAAATGCGTGTGACGTAAGTTGTAGATGGATTCATAGATCGTGATAGGCCAGCATCAGCCTTTATCCCATCTTGTCCACAGCAACACAGTGCTGGTCGTGTGAATCAGTCAGAGTTGTGCAGTTATTAATGACCCAGCTTATGTAATTCTAGCTGTCATTATGTGCAGGTACAGACATTTCGTCAACTGAAGAAGTAGCTGTGAAGTTGGAGTCTGTCAAGTCGAAGCATCCACAGCTGCTTGTTGAGTCCAGAATTTATAAATTGTTACAGGATGGTGGTATGTACTTAGCACAGATATTTTGGTATCTTATGTGTTATTTTGTGGCACTGTTGCTCATTGGTAATGCATTGGTCTTGGTCAGTGTCGATGCTGTACATGATGCCCAGTTAGTACTGGGATGTGTGACGACCTGCAGCATGTAAGCCACCTTAGTATGTAACCAGCTGTCAGATCAATTCAGCCTGTGGGTGGTCACTGTGAGTACGAACGAAAGCTGGAGAGTAAAGAGACACATCTCACGATGCACTAGCACCGTATCCAATTCCATGGTCTCGCAGTGTAAGCTGGTTTCTGGCTGAGGGCTACAGAAATGGAGGTCACTGATTAGTGCTGCCCATTGGACCTGTGTGGCTCAGCAAGGACTTTACTGCTTATGTGCAATGTGAGATGGCATGTATAAGTGAAGAAGAAAAGTGGTACAATGAGCATCTGTAAATGCTTTGTTCTGGTATCATTTTGCTGTTTGTGTCAGTTGTCTGTGTCAGTTTAATTGTTGGGCATGTAATTATTAAATTTTGTGTAGCAGATTTTCAGTAGCATTTTGAAAATACTGTTTTAGTGTAGGTCATCACATCTTTGCTTTCCATACCACCCAGATGTACCCGAGCTTAATGTTTACTTAATGCATTAACAAGTCTGTATAATTATTGGTTTTCATTCTGCAGCGGGCATTCCATTGTTGAAGTGGTTTGGAACGGAAGGTGACTATAACATCATGGTGATGGAACTCCTCGGACCCAGTCTGGAGGATCTCTTCAACTTCTGCACACGAAAGTTTAGCTTGAAAACAGTGTTAATGTTGGCCGATCAGATGGTAATTTTTTGTTTACCTTGTGTCATTTGTTATATTCTGCTAGCTTTCACAGGAAGATGGCCAACACAGTATGCAGTGTAATGCTGTGTTTTCATTTCATATTGGATTTGGATATTGCAGGCGTTAGTAGTTTGTCCATATACGAAGGGTCGTTGCAATGGTTCTCGAGTTAACATGTGACGTAGTCAATTTTTATGTCAATTTTGGGCTCCCTGTAGCTTGTCATTCTCGAGTTAGGGGCAGGCATCGGACATACATATGGGGGTGCAGTGTGTAATGTGGCTTCCTGGAGGATGTGTAATAATTTACAGTTTTCCACAAGTTAAAATGCGAAAACTTGAAATTACATTCATTGGCACGTTACAGTTATTGGCACATTTCTATCAAAACCTTTCTGTACTGACTGAAATATGTGTTAGGTTTAGCATATGACAGCACATTAATGCTTTTCATGTAAATTACGGTGATGATTTTAGCCATGCAGACACCTGTTGCATTTTAAACCTGCATAAATTTGTTGTGTGTATAGATTAGCCGCATTGAATATGTTCACTCGAAAAATTTCATCCACCGTGACGTAAAACCGGACAATTTTTTGATGGGTCTCGGCAGCAAGGGTAACCTGGTTTATTTAATCGACTTCGGTCTGGCAAAACGCTACCGTGATGCGCGGACACACCAGCATATTCCGTTCCGTAGCAACAAGAACCTGACTGGTACTGCACGATATGCCAGTGTCAATACACACCTTGGCATTGGTGAGTTCATTTCACCATGGTCGAGAGCCTGTTTAGCTTTCTGTGCATGTTTGGCATGTTTTTTGATGGTGTAGTGTTGAGGTTCACTTGTTTCTGAAGTACAATAGGTAGTTTGTTGTGGAGTTGGCTTTTGGTTTTTTCGGGGTTTTCTCGGTTGTTTTGAATTTGGTTGTATTGATTGCCTTGAAAGACTGTCTCTAAAAAGACTTGTTATGTGTTTCGTAGTTTTTTTGTGCGTGTTTTTGTGTGTTGTTGTGCCTCCACCAACAGTGGTAGGCGGAGAACATAATGTGGTTCAGTCATCTGTTTGTCCAGTGTCCATCCGGCTATTGTCCGTTAACACATATTTTGCATTATGTGATATCTCTGTACTTAGTGGGGGGATTTTAATGAAACTTGGTGCAGAGAATTATCATGTGATTGGTAATTGCTGAAAAGGTTTCCAAGGTTAGAGGTCAAAGTCCAAGGTTATAGAGAGACCAAAGGTCATAGAGAGACCAAATACACTCATTCATTCATTCATCAAAGAACTGCGTAATATCAAAATGACTGCAAGGACACCTAACAGCGTCAAACGAAAAGACGGAATTTGCCATATTCACTTGTGTGGCGGAGGCATACATTTCGACCATGTGGCATCAAGGCTTGCTTGTTTTCTTACTGTAAGTTAGTTTGTCGTAAGGTTGGCTTTTGTGCATTTTCTCTCGGTTGTCGCGAGTGTCGTTACAGTTGCTTGTCTGGGATGACAGTCTCTGAAATGACTGTTATGTGTTACTAAACTCTATGTGCATGCTCACTCATTGTTTCCACATTCAGTCATTGTTGAAATGTGGTGATGAAGGACTTGTAGGTTGAATTGATGACATTGTCATATACTGCTGTATTTATCTCAATTTAATAAGGATGTGATATGTGGAAGTTACATCAGTAGTAAGCACTGTGTGGTAATTATTAGTTCACTTCGAACTGTCTTTCTGATTGACAGAGCAAAGTCGTCGCGATGACGTGGAGTCTATTGCTTACATCATGATGTACTTTCTTCGCGGAAGTCTGCCATGGCAGGGGCTCCGAGCGGCTACGAAGAAACAGAAATATGATAGAATCAGTGAGAAGAAAATGTCAACTTCTGTCGATGAACTGTGCAAAGGTTTTTCGTGTAAGTCTAATGTGTCTTCTAACATCATCTTACCTTGTTATTTATTCATTCCAAGATTTTTGTAATTCCTGTCGAGACCTGCATGAGTCACTGCTGGTATCAAGAGTGGCATCTTGCCAAAATTGCACTAATGCTTTTTTTAAAAGGTCAGTCATACATAATTACATATAGGCTTTATGCCATGTTGGTTTTTGAATGGCGGAATGCCAGATGCATTATATTCGTAATATTTTATGCGGACATTAATTTGATGAGCAGCATAGTTTCTGTGAGGTTGTAACTGAAGGCTGTTTCATTTGTAGCTGAGTTTGCGACGTACCTGACAGTCTGTCGATCGTTACGGTTTGATGACAAGCCAAACTACGCTTACCTTCGGCAGTTGTTTCAGAGTTTATTCATCTGCAGCGGTTTCACAAACGACTTTGTCTATGACTGGAACACGGTAACATGCATCATTTCTCTACCAGTGACTTAACATGGTTGGGCTGTTTTGAACACTTACTGGCATGACCCGAGTTCTGTTCTCTCGTGCCAAGTAATTGTGCATGCTTGGTTCTTAATTTCTTGGACAGGCAAGATGGTGTCCATGTAATATGTGACCAACTGACCATCGCAATTCTGAAATGTGATCTTGTAGGCAGGATGAGTATACTTATTTGTCATTAAGTGCAGTTGGGTTGCATTGGCATTGTCATACTGTGCTGTTGATTTAGTGGAGTGGAGGCCTTGATACATCAGTTTAGGTTTGAAACAGTGAAACAGTAAGTTTATTGTAAACACACTTGCAGCTGAATAGATCAATACCACACAATCAACAAGCTGCCACGCAGGACAGCACAACAAGTACCGGCACGCAGGCCAGGTTAACAACAGGGTTTAGCACAGGCAAGAAGCTGCCAAACGCGGTGCTAAACGACTGCAATCAACCGCACGAGGCTTATAACCCCGTAGGCATTCACCAGATGGCACCACCTTGAGCACACATTGATATATACGTCGATATGTTTAGCCCCTCGGCTGTGGAACATTGTAAAGGAACGGGCTCATCATTAAAACACAGGAAGCAAATGTCTGATAGTTAATTCTGTTGATGTTGACACGTTGTATGTGTACAACAGTTGAATGAATGGTTGGTTGAGTAATTTTTACTGTCCCACTGAACACTTTATAGGTCATATCAGGGACAGCTTTTTGTGAGTCTGACCCAATCAACACTGTCAAAGCACTGAAGGAAGATAGGGTCGTAAGGATTAGGCTTCAGTCCCACCAGGTCCACCCCCACTGTGTTACAATAATATGATCTATATGCAGTATGAAAAAAACACAGAATACCAACACATAAACACAAATGAATCTACGCACAGTGAAATGGGCCCAGTGTGACAAACCTAATCTGGAGAACTGTAAGAACTGCTCATCTAAGTGTGCTTATGACTGTGCACAACTTCAGACATGTACTGCATATGTGTGTCATCAGAACACAGTACAGTCATGATTGTGTACTTTATGCATGTCTACTGTATGCGTCCAACAGTGTTATGTCAATGATACTGAGATGTCGTTCTTTCATTGTGACCAGTCAGTAGCTAAAGGCACCTATGACGACCACTGCATGACAATAATGACATACTTTACAGCAGGACTAGTTAATTACGATTGGCCAATTACGTAAGGCCAAAGATAAATTTTGTTACTGTTAGGAAGGTTAGTTTAGGAACTAAATTGGTTAAAGAATTTGGAAATTTGGTACGATCTGTGTCACACTTGTGCATTTTGTACAAAAATGAGAATTTTGTGATTTCATTCTTCTTTAATTTTTCGTCCAAAATGAATTTGTTAGGTCCCTAATGATGTTGAAATGTTCGTTGTTCTGTTATTCTGATGGTGATGTTGCAGCAAGTAACTCGGCCGGTCATAGACGAGCCCGCTGTGTGTCAGCCACAGTGTCGCTGCACGTCCGGCGTGGGAGTGCTGTCGCTCTCTGCCACGCAGGTTCTGCCAATCCCGTCACCGGTGCCTTTGTCTGGTGTGGAGCAGCTCAGCCTGCTGCTAACATCACCACAACTACCAGCCGTCATTCCTGCCCCACTCGAGTTCACTGCACCCAACGGTGATTGTTGCACAGTTGTAGTAGATCAGTTGACAAATTTATGCATTTATGTGCGAATTTTTACTTTCAGAAGTATTGATCGATGGTGAAGTTTTTTTTGAACAAGGCGGATAGGATCATACATAAAGCAGGTACTGTGGGTGTGGTCAGGAAGTCTATCTAGGATTAGGGTTAGGATTATGGTTAGCATTAGGGTTGTGGTCAAGATTAGGGTCAGAATAGCAGATAATTTGATTTCTGTGGACCATAGGAACCAATCTGAACCCTGTCAAATGAAACATGATGTATACTGACATTCAGTGGTCAGCATAGAGCAAATACGTTTGGAAGTATAATGCGTGCTCACATAAATAGGCACCTTACCCGTAAATTTTGACCCTTGAATGTGGTAAACTGTAAAGGTAAAGCTTAAAGGGTGTCATACTGCTACAGGAGTGTAGTTGTCGTATCTCTTCCTGCCAAACGCCTTGAGCTCGTATTCCTGACTTACAGCATTATGTGAATATATATTGTCATGGATTGATTTGTAGTGCACATTCCGAGGTCAGTGCCGATGCGTCCAAGTGACGAGAGTAACATGGCAGGTGGCATGCAGCAAGTGACGACGACGCGTTGCGGCGGAGGTGGACGTGTACAGTCGTCACGTGTTCGAACACAGCTGCATCCAGTAGCCGGTGCTTCAGGCTCTCCATTTTCCTATAGTGCTCTGCCGTACGCTCGTCCAATGATTGTGCTACCTCCACAGGCCCTCGGAATACAGAGACAACAGTCCGGACTTCGCGGAGGCCGTGTGCTTCGTTCTAGTCGGAACAGCATTCCACCACCATCACTGGTCTAGATAATGTTTCACCAAGTACCCGACAAACAGACCGCTACTTACTAGGCTGCATACAGCCACCGTGTAATGATCTGTGATGAAGTCCGCTGTAAATGCTGGGAAGACAGCCAGCTGAATGAACGTCGTAGAATTTTATGTGTATTTGTCGGACAGTTTTGTTTCTGTGTTTTAGTTTACGTGTGTATATGTCTGTGTCGTTACGTTCTGCAGTGTGTGGGATGCTGTCAGCTGATCAGAATAATTAGCTTCTCGTTTCTCGTTTTGGCTACAAGTGTTAGATCGGTGGTTCTCAAATGGTGAAACAGCATTAGGTCTGTTATAGGTACGGAAACCATCACTTGGAGTATATTATACTCATTTAGTGTATGCAACTTACGTTTAGAGAACAGTGCATTCATGTGTTGTGAAGTGTAATGATTATTTAAAAAGCAAATTTAGAAACTTTGCTTTGATTTTTTGTTTAGAAGCAGTAATGTTGGCAGTGGACTGATAGAGAGTTACCTGTTTTAGGCCCAGATATAGCGAAAGCCTACTTTCCGAACTTGGTGTGTGTTCTCAGCTAGATATAGGAGAACTTGGTGGTTAAATGAAGATGAGATGGAAATTGGCTGTAAATTGTGTAGTTACTTTTACCAATTTTGTAACAGATCGTTACTGTTTACCAGCATGACATAGTGAATTATGTTTTGACTGATTATATGTGAGAGTGTTGCTGTCTGCAGCAGCAGCTAATCAAATGGGAAAAGATGCTGTTTAGCATCATACGCTGCCCTGCTTAAGTGGTCGGATGTATTTGTGCATAAGATGGGACTTTCTTGGAGCATTAGAGAAGTTTTGGCTTTGCCTTAGCCATCAGTAATCTACATAGGTCTTGGTGGGAGCTAAACTTGGGTCGCCCAGCAGATAATTTACCATTTTAGTCAGTGAGCAACGGGAAAGACCAATAACTGTCACTGCAGGTTTCTGTCATCCTGTCATTTTTATTGTTTGCTGTATGAAACAAGATATCTGCATGTAACGATTTGCAGTGTTTGCTATAGTGCCAGTAATCAAAGATTTTTCAAATGTGCACTGTGTTCCATGTAACTTTTCTGTGTATAAAAGGTCACGAAGTTAATGCTTAAGCTTTTGCAAAGGACATAAAGGTACGGTTGAAAGGCATGAACATCAGAAGTACCTTCATGTTTGATGTCAGCTGCTAAATTGCAAAGTATGCAGTGATAGGAAGCTTGGACACTATTTTATGTTATAGGCAGTTTGAATGCTATTTCTGTTCCTATACGTACAGCTTATGCTTTCTGCTGCATGTGGGTTAAGTGCCATCTGTAGCCGACTACGTTTACACTGCATTAATGAGCGATAGACATGGCCTGTATCTGCTGGCATGGAAGTTTGTGTCAAGACCAGAACTAATTATATATTGCCTGAACAAGATTTTTTTCTCACACTGATTTTTATGTGTGGAGCAGTGCAGTAACTGTTCAATAAGTTTTGACAGCTAAACTGTTTAAATATTGTCGACATTATCCCCGCCTGCACTTCAGCAATTCTGTTGTTAGTGCTTTGTAGGCATTTAGTACTCACAGATGGCGCTTGGCATTCTCGTAATTCCAGTTTTCACTTAGTATTAATTTTTACGATGCTTGGTGCCATTATACAAGCTTCACGAACGTGCTGCATGTAGATAGGCTTTCTTGGCAGCTATTGCCAGACCACTAGTTTTGTATCCTAACCGTGGTGTGCATGCTTAGAACGTACTTGCTTGTTGTGTGACGGGGAGTAATATTTGACTTCATTTTAGTGAAAGTTGTTTGTTTAAGTGAAAGTTTTGTAGTAAATTTTATCATATTCATGTGAAGAAGTCTTAGCTGAGTGGATTCTGTGGTGTGACTTGACCGGAGACTTGCGTGTTCATTGTAGCCGTCGATCAAGTGTGTCGTTATGACACGCCACACTTCAGATGAAACTCAGAAATGCCACTGTTGCTGACTGACAGTGTTTTCTGTGACCAGTCGGAGTCTTTCATTGGTGACCTACAGTCTTTCACTTGCTGCGGTCACAGCATACAACATACAATTGATGTGTTTTTGTATGTCTCCAATTTGCTGTGTTGTGCGGTGCACTTGTCACCATTTCCAGTGTGCGTTATTTTGCTTATAGCTAAATGCTATTTTTCTGCCCGTTAATTTTAACAGTTACCTGACAATGGGGAAGAAGACCAGTGGGAATGGTATGGCAGTATGGGGATGAGGATGACCACTGCATGGATGGGTGGGAACGCGGACAAAAATCTGAAAATGTGGGACAATAATGGGACATATGGGGATGAGGACATACATGTGTACCCATGCAGCTCTCTAAATTTCCTTGCGTTGCTATAATTGGTTAGTGAATGATTAAAAGACTTGTGGTTAATCACTTAAATATTCATTTTGTTCATTTTCAGCCGACATGTTTTATTTCTCACAGGTTGGGAGGTTGTCCTGACCCGTGATGAGAAGAAAAAATAGCAAAGTGAAACTAAAATTGATAGTGCTAGTGGTAATAGTACTAGTAGTTTGTGATAACATGGCTAGTCATACTTGTGGCTGAGTCTGTGCTTCTTGTCTACATACCGTGCATGTACTTGTAATGCTAGCAGTTACCGTGCTCACATCTTGTGATAAGCATTGCTGTTGTCATATTGCTGTTCATTGCTTCATTATTTCTGAGTTTATAGATAAAGCAAACGATTTGATATGTAAGTCTGACTGTTGCGCTGTCTTTTCGGAGTTAGCACGTAAAGCAAATGGTATAAATGCCATATTGCTGTTCATCGAGCATACCTATGAGGCTGTTGCGCGATGATGTAATTATGAAACTGTAACTGTACTAATGTACTTCGTAGCACAGCAGCCCCTCCCCTCTGCTGGACAACATCCAAGTTATGGTGATTGTCTGGAGGTTAAGAGGGAATATTATCAGAACTGCTCTGTGCTGGGTTGTGTGACATAGTGTTCACAGTCAGCAGCACACTTATATGAGCAGTTCTTACAGGTCCAGCAGATTGGGTTTGTCACATAGGAACCATTACGCCATGCATAGAGGCGGTTGCCTAGAGTTGTATTATTGTAACATGGTGGAGTGGTGCTGGTGGGATTCAAGCCTTATCTGAAAGACCAACTGGTTTCTATCAGTGCTTTGACACTGTTGGTTTGGT
>Ga0209255_1000224_pt1 | contig 12326 bp, 12 predicted proteins | sample WorMetvaBAHAMAS2_FD_187394 | JGI IMG/M metagenome (GOLD analysis project Ga0209255, IMG submission 187394) | Marine gutless worms symbiont microbial communities from Max Planck institute for Marine Microbiology, Germany - Olavius vacuus... | ecosystem: Host-associated > Annelida > Digestive...
CACTTGGCCGATACCATCAAACGCTACGTTCAAGGTCTACAATCAGCACATCCCGCAGAAAGCACTGGGCCACAGTCCTCCCCTTCAGGCGATGAAATACTGGTCCCAAAAACAGACCCAGCTGTTGTGTGTCTATAATCTTGCGGGACTTATCAGGTAATCCCATGTTCGAATGGATTTTTAGCCCGGAGGCCTGGCTCGCGCTCGTCACCCTGACTGCGCTGGAGATCGTGCTGGGGATCGACAACATCATCTTCATCTCCATCGCCGTCGGCAAGCTGCCGGCCGCGAGACGCAACCGGGCCCGGGTCCAGGGCCTGGCGTTGGCGATGATCACCCGCATCCTGTTGCTGTTGTCCCTGGTCTGGATGATGCGTCTGACCAGCCCCTTGTTTGCCGTTTTCGGGCATGAGATCTCCGGCCGCGATCTGATCCTCATCGGCGGCGGCCTGTTCCTGCTGTGGAGCAGTACGCGGGAGATTTGGGAGAGTCTGGAGGAGGCCGGGGAGGGGGAAAGGCAGTTCAAAGCCGCTTCCAGCTATCCGCTCGTGCTCGGGCAGATCGCCGTCATGGACATCGTGTTTTCCCTGGATTCGGTGATTACCGCGGTGGGCATGGCGCGTGATGTTCCGGTGATGGTCTTGGCGATCATGATCGCCATCGGTGTCATGATGCTGTCGGCCAAGTCGATCGGTGAGTTCGTGGATAGCCACCCGAGCATCAAGATATTGGCCCTGAGCTTTCTCATCCTGATCGGCGTGGCGCTTATCGGCGAGGGTTTGGAGCAACCGATTCCAAAGGATTATATCTATTTCACGATGGCGTTCTCGGTGGCCGTGGAGATCCTCAACAATCGTATGCGTAAGAAACGTGGGGAGAGCGCCCGCTCGGATGAGTCGCCGTCCGGGCGGCAGGAGCAGACCCCGGGTCCGCATTGACCAGGGGGCGGGCTGGGCACAAGCCACGAATCACGCGAATCCGCGCGAATCGGATTTTTTCCTATGGGAACATTCGCGTCGATTCGTGTGTTTCGTGGTTAAAACAGTCATTGACAGAACAATCGCAAGTCGGATACAGACCCTTAAGGGGACCTTGAAAAATCCCATGCTCAATACTTTTCATGGTGATGCTCATAAATCGCGCTTTTCGAACGCCTTGATTATCATGGAGTTACGCGCACGGACATAACGAGGCTTCCTTGTTCTGCAAAGACGCCTTGAATTTTTCAAGGTGCCCTTAAATGAGATTTTCGCTCCAACGCCCCGCAACCCGGTCACGGGGATGGGTGGACGGCGGTATACCACGGACCGGACGTTGCAGCCCCCGAGCCTCGGGAGGAGGTTGGGCGATGGCTCACGCGCTCTGGTCCAGTGTCATGCCTGCGGCTTGCTCCAGCGCAATCCGCCCCTGTCCGCGGGCGGCGCGGTGCGGTGTGGCCGGTGCGATACTCTGCTGCATCGCCATGTTCCGAACAGTCTGAACCGCGCTCTGGCCTTGACCATCGCCGGGATTATCCTGTTCGTAGTCGCCAACAGCTTCCCCTTTCTGTCGATTCAGTTTCGGGGGCAGATCACCGAGACGACCTTGGTTACTGGGGTCGAGATGCTGTATCGAGAGGGGATGTGGCTATTGTCCCTGGTGGTTTTCTTCACCAGCGTCCTGGCACTGGGGTTCCAGCTGGTGTTGCTCCTGATCGTGCTGCTCCCACTCAAAATGAACCCCGTCGGGCGTGGATTCCCTACCCTCTTCCGCCATGTGGCAACCTTGACTCCCTGGGGAATGATGGATGTGTTCATGCTGGGGATCCTGGTGTCGGTCGTGAAGCTCGCGGATATGGCCACCATCATTCCGGAGACCTCCCTGTTCGCGTTCGTAGTGCTGATCTTCGTGCTCGCCGCCGCCCAGGCCTCCCTGGATGGGGATATCGTGTGGTCCCGGGTGCCGGTACCCGACCGCGTTCGCCGTCCTCCACGCACGGGGGAACCCATCTGCGCGTGCCACGTCTGTGAGCTGGTGATGCCGGAGGCGGAGGTCGACCCTGGGCAGGGTCGCTCAGGTTGTCCCCGTTGCGGTGCACGCCTGCACCGGCGCAAACCGGACAGCCTGCAACGTACCTGGGCCCTTGTTATCGCCGCTATCATCTGCTATCTGCCGGCGAACCTGCTGCCCATCACCATCGTGACCTCTTTCGGTAAGCCGCAATCGGGTACCATCATAAGTGGGGCGATCTATCTGTTCAGTCACGGCATGTGGCCGCCGGCTCTGGTAGTCTTTATGGCCAGCGTTCTGGTACCGCTGATGAAGCTGGTGATCCTGGTTTATCTGCTGGTTTCCGTTCATAGGCGTTCGATTCGGCGTCCCCGAGATCGTACCCACCTGTACCGGCTGACGGAGGTCGTGGGTCGCTGGTCCATGGTGGATATCTATGTGGTCACTATTTTGGTGGCCCTCGTCAGGTTAGGTAATCTGGCGACCATCGAGGCCGGACCGGAAGCGGTCTTTTTCGCCGCTGTGGTGGTCATTGCCATGTTCGCGGCCATGGCATTCGATCCCAGACTCATCTGGGACCAGTGGGAGCAAACAGATGACAGCGCCGGAACGACCGAACGAGCCACAACCGAACAAGCCGCCTAATCAGCCGTCGGAAGCCTAACCGCCGGAAGCGGTGGTGGTATCACGGCGCCCGGTTTCGCTGGTCTGGCTCATCCCGATCGTCGCCCTGCTGATCGGGCGGTTGGCTGGCCTACAAGGCCTATACCGAGCGGGGCCCCAGCATCCGCATCGAGTTCAAGACCGCAGCAGGTCTGGAGGCGGGCAAGACCAAGGTCAAGTTCAAGGAGGTGGAGGTCGGGAAGGTCACGGCCATCAATCTGAACAAGGAGCTGCGAAAGGTCGTGGTTACCGCCGAACTGGTCTCCGGGGCGGAGCGGTATCTGACCCGAGAGACCCGCTTCTGGGTGGCGCGTCCACGGGTCACTGCAAGCCGGGTGTCGGGCCTGGATACCCTGCTTTCCGGCGCTTACATCGCCGTCGATCCGGTCACGGGGGCGAGCCGGTGCAGGAATTCGTCGGACTCGAGGTGCCACCCTTGTTCACCGCTTCGGAGCCCGGTAAGAAATTCATACTCCGTTCCAGGACCCTTGGGTCTTTGAATACCGGCTCCCCTGTCTACTACCGGCACATCGAGGTCGGAGAGGTGGTCGGCTTCAAACTCGATCAGGACGGGCAGGCCGTCGGCATCGAGCTTTTTATCGCCGCACCCCATGATCGACTGGTCTTGACCAATACCCGTTTCTGGAACGCGAGCGGCGTCGATTTCAAATTGGATGCGGATGGCTTGAGCGTGGACACCCAGTCCATGCTCTCGTATTGGTCGGGGGAGTGGCCTTCGATACGCCGCCGACCTTGGAGGAGAAGGGGAAACCCGCAGCCGCGGACCATTCCTTCCACCTCTATGCCAACCGCAAAGAGGCCCACAAGAGAACCTACCAGGAAAAGAAACACTACCTGTCGTTCTTCGAGGGATCGGTACGTGGTCTGAGCGTGGGGGCCTCGGTCCTGTTCAAGGGTATCAAGTTGGGCCAAGTGTTGGACGTGCGGCTCGAGTTCGATGTGGAGAAGTTCAAATCCCAGATCCCGGTCTTGATCGAGCTCGAGCCCCAGCGGGTCCGTCTCGTCGGCGGCGATTATGACGCGCTCGAAAAGATCGCCCCCATGCAGCGATTCGTCGAGGAGGGGTTGCGGACTCAGCTCAAGTCTGGGAGCCTGATCACCGGTCAACTTTATGTCGAGTTGGATTTCTCGATGATGCACCGGCGGCCGAGGTCAGGAGTCAAAACGGATATCCGGTGATTCCCTCCATAGCATCCGCCCAGCTGGAGGAGCTGACCAACCAAGCGGCCCGGTTCATGAACACACTGAACGCATTGCCGCTACGGGAGATCGGGAGCGACCTCCGAGACACCGTTAAGGAGGTTAAAGGATATCACCACTTCCAAGGCGCTGAGACGATCCATCGCGGAGCTCGAGGCCACGCTCCGGCGAGTAGGCAAAACGGTGCGGAATCTGGACAAAGAAGTGGTTCCTCAGCTGGGCGTAGCCTTGGAGCAGGCGCGGATCGTCCTCACCTCGACGGACGAGCTGATGGCACCGGATTCGACGCTTTATCTGGAACTCAGACGTATGCTGAAGGAGCTTTCCGCCCCCGCACGCTCCATCCGCGGGATGGCGGACTACCTGGAACGACATCCGGAGGCCCTTCTCAAGGGCAAAGGGGGGTTACGATGAAGACCCGATTTGCTGCAGGAGCTACTTTGTTGCTCGCCGGTTTGACGCTGGGCGGTTGTGTTACCGCGCCGTCTCCCTTTTATACGCTGAACGCGACGCTACCGGCTACCGAGAAACCGGCAGCACCCCACCCGGACCAGGATCTGGCCGTCGGGATCGGACCGGTGCGCTTTCCGGCATTTCTCGATGGGCCTCAGATTGTGGCCCGTACCACCCACAATCAGCTCCGAGTGGACGAGTTCCATCGCTGGGGCGGCTCCCTGGAGGACGACTTCCTGCGGGTACTGAGCGAAAACCTTGGCCAGCTGCTGGGTACCAGTCGGATTCTCGTGGAGCCGGCGGAGGTGCGCTTTCCGTTGGACTTCCGGGTCGTCGCGGACGTGCTGAAGTTCGATGGCACGCTCGGCGGCGATGCCGTATTCAAGGTGCGCTGGGGGGTGCTGGACGCCCATATGCTACAGGCCCTCGTAATCAGGGAAGACACCTATCGCAGCCGGGCCGCGAATTCGAAACCGGGGGCCATGGTCGCCGCCTTGAGCGAGACCCTGTCCGCCTTCAGTCGTGACATCGCCGAACAAGCGTGAACAGCCGAGGCTGAAGCGCCGTAACCCGACATCCAAGGCTGGTAGCCGGCGACTGGAAGCTAGTTGGTATCCAACCCGATGTAGTCCCAGAGCTTGCGTCCGAGGCTGACCTCCGCGGGGGGTGGCTCGTCGTCCAACAAGCGGCCGGCTTGCCGGTTCAAGGTCAATACCTGTTCGGCATCCGCCGCCAGTTTGTCTTCGCCGAGGTTCCTGTAGGCCTCGATCAGGATCTCCAAGGCATCCTCGACGGCACTGGTGCGCTGGTAGTGCTCTATGACATGCTTGCAGCGGTTGGCTGCCGCCACATAGGCCTGACGCTTCATATAGTAACGGGCGACGTGGATCTCGTTCTTGGCCAGGTTGTTGCGTAGAAAGAGCATGCGCTGGTGGGCGTCGGGGGTGTATTTGCTGTCCGGAAACAAACGCACGAGTTCGGCGAAATCCTGGAAGGCATCCAGGGCGGAGCCGGGATCCCGTTGGGACGGATCGGTCGGGATATAGCGGTCGAGGAAGCCGACCCTGCGGTTGTAATTGATAATACCCTTGAGGTAGTAGGCATAGTCGACATACGGATGCCGGGGGTAGAGCTTGATGAAGCGGTCGGCCGCGGCAATCGCCGACTCGGGTTCCCCGGCCTTGTAATAGGCGTAGGCCACATCGAGCTGGGACTGCATGGCGTAGCGCCCGAACGGATAGCGGGCCTCCAGCTTTTCGTAGTACTCGACGGCCCGCGCGTAATTGCCCGCAGCGAGTTCCGCAGCCGCCTCCGAATAGAGTTTGGTCACGTTCCAGGCCCTGGCCGGATCCTTGTGGCTCTCCAGCCAACCACAGGCCGTCAGGGTGAACGCAAGCGCGCAGACGAGCGTCGATCGGATCCAGGTCATACCGCAATTTGCTCAGAGAAGAACGATGGGATTATACCGAAACGCCGAATCCCGGGGCAGCCGCTCGTCCCAACGCTATTGCGGGGATCCTGCATGAAGGATGCCGATCGGGCAGTCCCCGCGGAGCATTGCCTACACATCGACCCGGCATTGGCGGGACGCCGGCTTGACCAGGCCCTGGCCAAGCTCTTGCCCGAATACTCTCGCAGCCGCTTGCAGCGGTTGCTCGACCAGGGCTTGGTGCTGGTGGACGGAAGGACCCGCCGGCGTCGCGATAAGGTGCGGGGCGGTGAGAAGATAGACTTGAGGTTGGTGCCGGAACCCTGCAACCTGTGTGTTGCTCAACCGATTGCCTTGGAGATCCTGTTCGAGGACGACCAGCTACTCGTGGTCGACAAGCCGGCGGGATTGGTGGTCCATCCCGCCGCCGGGAACCGAGACGGTACCCTGCAGAACGCCCTGTTGCATCATCTCCCGCAACTGGAGTCGGTGCCGCGGGCCGGGATCGTGCACCGACTCGATAAGGACACCAGTGGGCTCCTGGTGGTCGCCAAAACGCTCCTGGCCCATAAGTCCCTGGTGGACCAACTGCAACGGCGTAGCCTGTACCGGAAGTATCGCGCCCTGGTCCGGGGTATTCTGGTCGCGGGGGGGACCATCGATGCACCCATCGGTCGTGACCCGCTCCGCCGCACCAAGATGGCCGTGGTCTCGGGAGGCCGGCCGGCCGTGACCCACTACCGGGTGCGGGAACGGTTCGACGCCCATACGCTGCTTACCGTGCGGCTTCAGACCGGACGCACCCATCAAATCCGGGTCCATATGGTCCATATCCGCCATCCCTTGGTGGGAGACCGGACCTACGGCGGTCGTCCACGGCCCTCCCGAGGCGCGGGTGTGCGCCTGGTCGAGGCCCTGCAGGGGTTCCCGCGCCAAGCCCTGCACGCCACCGCACTAGGGTGTGACCACCCGTCGACCGGAGCGGCCATGCACTGGGAGATCCCGCTACCCAAAGATATGCGCGAGTTGCTGAGCCTGTTGCGGGGGCGGGATGGATCTAGGGCGTGTTGACATTTAACCTGATAGCCTACTACCTGGTTTTGATTGATACTGTTGGCTTTGACGCCGGAGCGTGAGCGTCAACCAGAGGCTATGAATTTGCAATATCAGCCGAAACTAGGTATTACGCTCGACCAATTGTGGGAGAGCCTGGTAGTACCCCATTTCACATGATTTTGTGGTAGGGAACGCCCTCCGTGGCGTTCCGAACGGCCTGCGGAACGGCACGGAGGGCGTTCCCCACAAATGCAAAATAGAGTGAAACGGCGTAGTAGGTCGAAATCGGTATCACAATATGGAAACAATTGGTTTAGAGCTAAATGTCAACAGTCCTAGAGTAGATTGAGCCGAGCTGGCCCGCCCCACCGCAGGTGCGGGCCCTGTGCACGATGCGCGGCGGAGGTGTCAGTACCGGACCCTTTGCTGGCCTGAATCTGGCTGATCACGTAGGGAACGAGCCGTCTCTGAAGGTATACCAAGGCCGTGTTCGTGCCGGCGCCCGGAGACAAATGGGGGGACAGATGGCTGGCGAATCTCTATGCCTTGGCCAGTGAACGTCTGCGCGCCTGTGGCGTCGACCGGCATCTGGGGCGGCGAGTTCTGTACCTATTCCGACCCTGAGCGCTTTTTCTCCTACCGGCGCGACAAGGTCACCGGGCGCATGGCGAGCCTGATCTGGATCGATTCGAACGCGGGTTGATATACCCGTCGCATGTGGTGAATATTTTGGTAAGCGAGGTGTGCTGATCGTGCCCGAGAGCAAGGCGCGACGAGGAGGAATAGCCAGGCCCTATTGCGACGAGTCGCAACGCGGCTATCGGGTGCGAGCGGCGTGCATCGCGACGAAATATTCACGTGTGACGGGTATATTCCATCACACATGGATTCTCCGCCGCCATGCACGCCGCTCGTACCCTGACAGAGAGGTCGAAAATCCCAAGTATGGAATTCTTCAGATTCTCAACGGCGCGTCTGAATAATCAATGGTCGGCGTCGCTTGATTGGTGAAAACACCTATCTCTCAAGGTGCCCTCCAGGTACGATAGTAATGGGACTTTTTGGATGAACAACATCTTTGACAGGGATTCGGTAAAATAAGCGGCTCTTTATGGATTCCAGACTGGTAAGATATTTTGCGCAAATTCGCCTTCTCAGAAAGCCAGAGGGGCGTCGTATAATTTGCTGTTATTGTTGAGAAAAGACGGCCTGTTCTGTCATCGGCCAGAGTGCTACGGACCGCCGTCTCCTTCGATCAGTCTGGAATCCATAAAGAGCCAAATAAGCAATCCTTCCTTTTTGTGCCCTTCTCAAGGCTCGTAGCCCCTCTGCAACGGACCGGTCGGGGCGATTCCAAGACAACGACGAGGTGGATCTTGGCAGACTGGAATATGCTTACGCTGGTCGGGACAGACAGACCCGGTATCGTCGCGCGCGTGACACACGCCGTCTTCGAGGCCGGCGGCAGCCTCGGCGAGGCGTCGATGCTTCGTCTCGGCGGCAATTTCACCATCATGATGATGGTCGCGGCGGACGGAGACCGGGCCAGGTTGGAGCGAGCGGTAGCGCCGGTGGCCTCGGAGTTGGGGTTGCAGTTTCATATGGACCCGCTGGACGGGGGACTCCATCGGCACCAGGTACCCAATGTCCAGGTCCGGGTAACGGGTGCGGACCGTTCGGGCATCGTAACGCGGGTTACCGGTGCCTTGGCAGATGTAGGGTTCAATATCCTGGAGCTGGAATCGGATGTGGCCGGCGACGCGGAGCATCCCGTTTACATTATGAGCATCCAAGGCTACTCTGAGCAAACGCTCGAGTCGCTCAGGGCCGCGGTGGCGATGCTGGCCCACGAAGGGATCCAGGTGGACATCGCGTCCGTGGAGACCCTGATCGGGTAATTCGTGGATGGCGGTGCTCGATATACTGACCGTTCCCGATGCGCGCTTGCGTCAGGTGTCGCGGCCCGTGGAGATCTTCAATGACGAATTGCAGGGCTTCATCGACGACTTGGAGGAAACTCGGCGTGCCGGACCAGCGGCGGTCGGCATTGCCGCGCCTCAGGTCGGTCGCTGCCAACGTATTGTGATCCTGGATGTCTCGGAAAAGAAGAACATCCCCAATCACGGCCACTTGTGCCTTGTAAACCCCGAGATTACCCACTGGGATGGCTTCGAGATCGGCCGCGAGGGCTGTCTCTCCGTGCCGGACTACACGGGAAATGTCATTCGCGCCACACGGTTGCGTCTCGTCGCCCAGGATCGGGCAGGTGATGCCTTGGATCTCGAGCTGGAAGGCTTCGAGGCCCGGGCGGCACAGCATGAGCTCGATCACCTTAACGGCATACTGTTCGTCGATCGGCTGGTCAGCCGTCGTACGGATCTGTTCCGTCGCAAGGTTTAATCGGTAACTCGTTGCAATCAAGAACACCAATTTGCAAACCTTCACATAGAGTGGCCCATATGAGACAGCGCCTGATTCCGTTGCTGATTGCCTTCCTGCTGGCATTGCCCGCCGGGCTGGTTTGCGCCAAGTCTCAAGACGTCCCGATTTCGAGTCTGGCGCCGACATCCCGCCAACAACGGGCTACGAGGGTCATCAACCAGGCGCTAGAGCATTTTCACTACCGCGAAATGACCTTGGACGACGGGTTTGCCGAACGGATCTTCGAGAAGTACCTCGAAGCCTTGGACTCCAACCAATCTTTCTTTCTGCAGGGGGATGTCGATCGCTTCGAGCACGCTGTCCATCGTCTGGATGACGACTTGGCGCAGAGGAAGCTCGACGTCGCCTTCGAGCTCTTCCGTCTCTACCGTCAGCGGGTCGATGAACGGGTCAGGTTTGCCCTGTCCCTGTTGGACGCCGGATTCGACTTCAAACGCCTGGAGAGCTACCGTTTCGACCGTTCCGAAGCAAAACGTGCAAGGAGCCGCGCCGAGCTCGACGAAATCTGGCGCAAGCGGGTGAAGAACGACTGGCTCGGACTGCGCCTCTCCAAGGAGAAACAAAGTGAGATTCCGGGACTCCTGCGCAAACGTTACCAAGGGTTGGCACGGCGTATCCGGCAATTCGACAGCGACGATGTCTTCCGGACCTTCATCAATGCCTACACCGAAAGTCTGGAGCCCCACACGAGCTATATGTCGCCGAGTACCTCGGAGAACTTCGATATCAGCATGCGGCTCTCCCTGGAAGGCATCGGCGCGGTGCTGCGCGGAGAGAACGAGCACACGGTGGTACAACGTACCATCCCCGGAGGGCCGGCCCGGCAAAGTGGCCTGATTCACAGCGGTGATCGCATCATCGGCGTGACCCAAGGGAAGAGCGACATGATGGAAGACGTGATCGGTTGGCGTCTACAGGATGTAGTCGACAAGATCCGTGGTCCCAAGGGTTCGGTGGTACGCCTCCGGATCCGGCCCAAATCATCGGGATCGGATGGAGCGACACGTGAAATCTCCCTTGTACGCAACGAAATCAAGCTCGAAGATCAGGCCGCCAAGAGCTACCTGATCGATGACGTGGAGACTGCCCCCAGGGTACGCATCGGGGTCATAGAGATCCCGGCTTTCTACCGCGATTTTCGAGCCGAATCAAAAGGGAACAAAGACTTCCGCAGCACGACCCAGGACGTGCGGGGCCTGATCCGAAGACTCGAACAACAAGGCGTAAAGGGCATTGTGGTGGATCTGCGCGGCAACGGAGGCGGCTCTCTTACCGAAGCAACGGCGTTGACGGGGCTCTTCATCGACACGGGCCCGATCGTGCAGGTAAAGGACTGCTTCGGCAAAGTTGAGGTCGAGACAGATCCGAATCCGGGCATCGTCTATAAGAAACCTTTGGCCATGCTCGTCGACCGTAATAGTGCCTCCGCCTCCGAGATCTTCGCCGCTGCGATGCAGGACTATGGTCGTGGGATCATTATCGGGGAGCCGACATTCGGCAAGGGAACGGTCCAGACCCTGATCGAGCTCAACCGCTTCGTCCCCAACCAGGAAGACGACCTCGGGCGTCTGCGCCTTACGGTAGCAGAGTTCTTCCGGATCAGCGGCGGCAGCACGCAGCTACGCGGCGTGATGCCCGACATCCCATTCCCAATGCTGTCGGACTCCGACGACCACGGGGAGCGGGCTCTGGACAATCCGCTGCCATGGGCCAGGATCGACGCAACCGACTACGCCCGGTTCTCTCTGAACGGAGTAGGAACACAGCTGCTCCGGCGGCGCTCCGAGCAGCGCATCCGCCGCGACCCCGGATTCGACATGCTGACCGCCCGGGAACAAATACTCAAAGAATTAGAGGATCAGACCGTGGTTTCGCTCCGCGAGCAGGATAGACGCATAGAGTCGAAACGACGCGAACATGTACTCAAAGATCAGCGCGACGCATTTCTGCGGACGCAGGGTATCGATCCAGTGGACGAAGACGCCAATGAGGTGGATCAGGACGCCTTGGAGAAGCAACAGGAAATCATTGCGCGGATTCAGGTAAAGGAAGCGGCCCACATCCTTGCCGACGCCATCCGCCTCGGTTCTCCCGGACGGCCACGCCCCGCCATGCGCGATTGATTCCGAACCCTGTCCGGGTTACGCGTTTGCAGATCAATCCCGTACCGAAAACCCAAGGGACGGTGAACGCCCGCTACTCGTCTCCAAGCCTATCTGTCGGGGGGTCTCCACAGCACTTAACATGCGGAGTCTTATACATGTGGAATACTCCCAACCTGTTGACCCTGTTGCGTATCCTATTGATTCCGGTCTTCGTCGGAATCTTTTACATCGCTGTTTCTTGGGCCCCCTTCGTCTGTGCCCTCGTATTCAGCGTGGCCGCGCTCACGGACTGGCTCGATGGGTACTTGGCACGGCGCTGGCAGCAGACTTCGCCCTTCGGCGCCTTTCTCGATCCGGTCGCCGATAAGCTCATGGTCGCCGTGGCATTGGTGTTGCTGGTGCAGTCGGATCCCCGGGCGGCCCTGGCGCTCCCGGCGGCAATTATCATCGGCCGCGAAATCGCTGTCTCCGCGCTACGCGAGTGGATGGCCGAACTCGGTGCCCGGACGCAGGTCGCCGTCTCAAAGACCGCAAAGTTCAAGACCACGGCGCAGATGGTTGCCATTATCCTGCTGATTTTCAGCCGGGACGACCCGGACTCACTAGTCTACGGTTTCGGGATGGGGTTGCTCTATATCGCCGCAGTTCTGACGCTCTGGTCCATGCTGCTCTATTTACGCGCGGCCTGGCCGAGCTTGAAATCCCCGGACAGACCGTCGAACGGTGGGGAGAGATAACGCAGAACAATTTGCTTTTCGATGGAGTGAACACCGGACCAACACCGTAAATCGCTGTCATCAGGCCAAATTACAGGGATCAAACCGCCACGAAGGTTGTCTTTTCGTTCCGACCACGGTTGATACGGACCTCGCCAACCACATTTTTTTAACGCCTGCTCAAGCAGGCTGAACTCATCATCAGAGGGTTTTTGACTCCAGTGACGAAAGTATTTATACACCACCTGCCAG
>Ga0209255_1000225_pt1 | contig 12318 bp, 7 predicted proteins | sample WorMetvaBAHAMAS2_FD_187394 | JGI IMG/M metagenome (GOLD analysis project Ga0209255, IMG submission 187394) | Marine gutless worms symbiont microbial communities from Max Planck institute for Marine Microbiology, Germany - Olavius vacuus... | ecosystem: Host-associated > Annelida > Digestive...
GACACTATTATATGTATATATATCTATATATACATATATTTCTATCTTTTGTGTGTTTTAGCTTATTAGGCCTATGGACTTCATTGTCTGAATTAAAGTTTTATGTATGTATGTATGTTTGGCATTACATGTTGCAACGCGTCTGTTTATTCCTATCTAAGCAAAGTCGTAGAAAGCTCGCGGCACTGTTTCTCGTTAAATGTGTAACTCGGGGCTCACTTAGTTGAAGGTCAAGTCGAGGTCATTAGTCCACGCCAAGCGCAGACACAAATGGCTTGTAATTGAATAAAGAAAACCAGTAAAAAGTTCAAAGTTGATACAGGCCTAGAATTTTTCTGGCAACCATCAACCGTCAATGCTACTTTGAGGTCAAAAGTCAAAGTTCAAGGTCATTAGGCCACACAGAATTCACACAGCTTGATAATGTGATCATGCATTGCGCCGTTTCTACACAGTGAACGACTGCGACGGACGGACTGTTATAAGTGCATCGAGTATAAAAAGTGTTAAGTTGATGGGCTGTTGAAAGCTCTTTCGCTTTATGTCGGCTACCTACCAGCTTGTTTTGTCTACAGGTCTACAGCACTCAAGACCTATATATCAGCTGTGGTTTTGTTGACGAAATTAAGGCCCGCAGCGCATGCACGGCTGAACCGTGAAACAAAATTAGAGACTGTTGTGCAATAACAGGAACAAATACAAGTAGCTCAGCTATCGCAGAGAGACCACGCTGCAGGCAGCGTTAGTTCTGGTCAAAAGTGGAAGACTGGAAATGGGAGACAATATTTTACGGACATTATAGGTCTAAACCACTGTGACATAATCGGCCTGCAAAGCTATCGAAATCGGTGAAAAAACGCAAACTAAGGGCTGTTACGCCGTTCAGGGTCATTCAAGGTCATCGAGGTCATCGAAAGCCCGTATGCGACTTGCTATTAGTGATTAATAGTAATTGACATCCTATCTCGCACCGTTACGGAGTTATCGTAGCTTATTGTTCAAATTTTGGACACGTTGCCTTATTGAGCCCTTTCGGGGGAGCTTAGGCACAACGTACGATGTTCATCTTGGGCTCATCGAAAGCGTGTAGCGAGTGGTCTTCCAATTAGTGTTAATTGAACTTTTTTCGCTACGTGTTACGGCTGAGGCTCTAACAGCGAAAAATAGATAGAAAATCGGCGATTTCTCTCCAACGCGGTCACTTTGACCCAAAATTTCAGGTAGAAGGGGTCGCCCCCCACCAACCATTTTGCACAGATAATTAGGCGAATGAATGCCTGACAACTTTGTCGCTGACAGTTTTCACACAAATAAACTTTGTAGCAGACTTTCCTCAAGCGAAGTGCGATTTTTGAAGGAAAACGGCCGTTTTGCGTTTTTGAGCCCGCCTTTGGTGGGCTTAAGGGCAACGTACGATGATCATCTTTGGAAAACGTGTAGTGGACTTCTTTTAGGGGTTAATTAAACTTTTTCGCTAGGTGTTACGGCTGAGGCGCTACGAACGAATATCGGTTCAAAATCGGCGATTTCGCTCCAACGAGGGCCGGTTGACCCGAAATTTCAGGTAGAAGGGGTCGCCCCTCCAACAACTAATCTTCTTCTCAGAGAACTAGGCTAAATGAACTTTCGTATGGTTTAAAAATCTGGACAGATCTTTCTTACGTTTTGTCACAATCACGCGTTTGACAGACGGACGGACAGAATTCTCATTACTAGATCGCGTCTGCCTTTCATGCAGCGCGGTAAAAACAGGAAGAAGTAAACACAGTACAAGTTAACACTAGGCGTACAATTGCAGATATGCTAATATATTACGGGTCCGTCTAAAGAGCTGAAGTAAACTGACCTGAACAGACCTATAACTGACCTTTTGCTTATGTCATTATGGAGTGTAAAATGCCATAAAACGGCTTTGCTAAGGCCGCCCGATTATAGTCAAAAGGTCTTTATGTTTTGCTTCTGAACTTTTTTGGGCCAACCGACCTCTCCTCTTATATGCGAGTTGGTCCAGCATCGTTCGTCAAAAGTACATCAGTACTGGCTGGGTTCAGGTGTCGCAGGAATACTTCACTCAGACACTTTGCCAAACCATCCCCTAATTTTACAGGGGGGGGGGGTCAAAAAGTACGAAATTTGGCCGCGATTTTCGACCCCAGTCGAAATGCAGCAGTACTAGGTAATATAAAACATGCAGCGGGAGCGCAGACGATAACTGCTATAAAAATATCGACTTGGAAATTTTGCCCACCACTCACCCAATTTTACAGTGGTGTCAAAAAGTGATAAATTTGGTTTGGATATCAAACTTGCAGAGGGCCTAGAATGGGCCAGTTCAGGTCAGTTCAGCTCTTTCGACGCACCGAATATGAGCGGCCATAAATCAGAGCCTGCAGCTGGTCCTCCTGTGTGGATAGTTGACGTGGAATTTCAGTGTTGTACACGTTTCTTGCGCATACTCTCTGATGCATAACGCATGTGACGGTGGTAACAATAATCAGTCTGCATGACAATTCATGTAGGATGATGTACACCGGTCGACCGTGACGAGTGGCTCAAAAATCCAGACAACTCGAAGTAGCGCCGCTCAGCAGTCGGTGGTAGGTCCAAGCAGCGTGGCGGCCGCCGTAACGGGCTGATCGCCGTCCTCGTCTGAACGATCTTCACCGTCAGCAAGCGTTTGTACGACCGTCGTAGCCGGGTTGTTGTCCACGTCGGCGCTACTGCGGCCGTAGTCGTGGTCGTCATCCTTCAGCTGTTGACGCTGGACTTCGACTCGTGCTGGCTGAGTGGACTGCTTTGTCACGTGCAGCTGCTGCAGCTGATCAGCGTCATTGCTGGTAGATGTCACTGTTGCTGTGACGACAAGCGGCGACGGTCGTCGGGGGATCGGGCTGGTCGCTGGTCGGCACGGCGTCCGGTCCGTCAGGAAGAACCGACCTTCGGACATTCTCTTGACGAACGAGATGGTCTTGCCCGGGCGACCTCGCTGCTGCTGCTGCTGCTGCTGCTGCGTGCAGGATGTATCGTCGTCCTCTGACAGTGTCTCGGCAGTAGCGGTGAGCATTGTTGTACGCGACGGCGTCGAACTAATCAGTTTGATGTTAGGCAGCGTCTGCATTCGCTCCAGGCGAGACCGGCGCGCCTCCATCGTCGTCGATAGCTTACCCGTGTAGCTCTTATAGATCACCGACTCGTTCGGCTTCGACACCACCTGCGTGCGTACAACTACATCTCAGCTTCCGAAAGACGACGACAAATCCCAGTGAACTTGCACATTATTAACTAGTTGTATAGCACACATATAGTATGTGTAAGCTTATCTGTCTAACCCACACGTATATTTATTATCTCTTTACGTATTTATTGTTATGCAGCCCTTGCACAAGACGTTACATTACGCAATACATTCTGTCTGCCCCTTTCCCTGTAAGTACCATATGGCTCAAAAATAAAATCCTGGAAAGTGAAAAGTGAAAAATGGTTTATTTCGTATAGCAGCTCAATGCTGGATTGTACAAGTTTATACTTGCTGTATAGAAACGCCTACGTTAATTACCTTGGTGGCTAGTGATCCTTGGGTGGCAGCAGCTACTATGCTACTGTATAAATTACTAATTGATTGATAGATTGACTGATAGTGCGTATACGTAACAAAGATACAAAGGTAAACCTACAGTACACGAGACCAAACATAATAGTGTCGTTAACGAAGTTAAGGCCTGCAGTGCTTGTATGCTGAAACAGATCTTTTTGCTCGTACTACAATTCCCATTGTGTTTTAGCAAATGAAGGATACTATTTTAATACATTTTTACTGGAAAACACCTCAAAGTATAAAATGGAGAGATGTGTATAAAATCGGCAGAATTATTTGCTCTTTGAGCTATTGTTAATGATTAGTTATTTCTGTTGATACTTAATAATCTGATGATGCTTTGGATTGCATAACTACAGCGCAGTCCGTACTGTATGCTGCTTTATGCGTAACAAATGGATGACGACGTGTCCTGATTTTCCAGGCACGTAATTTCAAGTATACAACACTGATCTTCCACGATGTACGATATGCGGAGATTTTAAGTGCGTTCTGAAACCGACTGAGAGCTGGCTTAGTCTAACACACCGTACAAACAAATTCAGCCGCTGAGCAGAATAAAAACGGTAAAAGGTCAGACTGTCCGTGAAATTCAATCCGACAGTAGGTGAGAAAAAGGTCTGTGGTGGGAAGGATTTGTCAAAGACCAAGCCTTAAACTCAGAATGAAACACTGAAGGAGTAACTAAAGACGAGAGTGGTGACAGTGAAGGTGATAAACTGTCATGTGTGATACAGTGATATTTTAGTAATAAAAATCATTAGTTTTACTTTAAGTTATTTTTTCAGCATTCTTTTTATATTATTTAGTTTTCGTTTTAGTTATTTTTCGTAACACTTATACTAGTATAAACGTGAAATAATGGCACCGCACAGTTTAACAGTGAACTCGATCGCGATTCATGATGATACAGTCTACTACAGTTGTCAGTTCTTTCAGTCTAATAATCAATCGATTATCGATGCCAGACAATTCGTCGTGGTTCACTTTTAACCATGCGCGCATTTTCAGTGACTTATCCATCCTGTTATCTCTAGTCTACCAGCAGTTAGCACACACTGAAAATAATCTCTCAACTGAAGCCTGCGAAGCAGGAGCAGATACAAACTCCTGCGCTATTAGTGGCAGCTGCAAGACAGAGAAAGCCTTTGAGTCCACTTTCTGGCGCCAGAACTTATTAATGCATGGCAGTAGCACTGCTATCACATACACCAGTGCTGCTGATATATTTAATACGTTCATTAATTCTTAGCCAATGTGATGTCAGAGGACTTTGGGGTTCTGGTGACAGCACGAGCGAGAGAGTTCTGGATGTTATGGAGTCTGTTTATTTGAGACTGTAGAAGATTATAGTACCGTGGGTTGCAGTAGTGAAGTGTGGAATAAACGATGGAAGTGGCGATGGTACTGACAGTTTTGAAGTCAAGACTCAAGATAAGAACGAAGACAGCGAAGTTCACAAATATGATAATAGCAAGATTTAGAAAGCAGTTATTTGCGCATAGAAAGTAAGGTGTTCATCAAAGATCAATCAAGCGTGACGTTTAGCTTGTCCGTTTATATCTGGTCTCACAAGTTCCTGTCCTGCACTTTCAGTGTTGGTTCCGATCTCCACTACCTGTAGTGGGCTCACGTTACCTGTACAGCATCGATGTTTTTGGGCGTGGCATGCTTGTATCGTAGCTGGCGTGGCGGTACGATGCGTAGCCGCCTCCATTTGTGAAGGAAGGCGGCGATGGCGCCCGCCCAGGCGGCCAGGATCAGCACGACGATCGTCAACTCGGCCGGGTGCATCCGGAAATTGACGAACTGCACGGCAGCGACACCTGGCGAGCGCAGACAACAACATCGCACCTTTAAACCTGCCGCAGTGTACGAGACGCCACGCCCGGAGATGCTGCTGCCGCTGCTGCTGATAATGATAGGGATGTTATTGATTGGCCAGGTGTGCACGATTACCTGGGCCTACGTGCTATCCTTGGCCTCTGCTGACGGTGTCACTCTCCTACCATGTTTCTGCAGTACATTTGCGAAGTGCTCAGCGGCACGCCGCAAACAGGCTGCAGTGTACTGCCACCACTTGACTTAAGCTAACGTTAGAAACCCATCAAAACATGCGACGCGTGCGGAGTGTGTATAATTAAAAATCTACATTCATAACTTAGAAACGTTGATTTGCAGCACTGTCTAAGGAGTGTAAGTAAGAAAATAACTTATCCAGCCACGAAGTGAAATAAGAAGAAAAGGCGCTGGTGTGGTGGACGACATAGAGACGAATGCAACAGCCTTATGAAACCGTCGCGAGTGCTTTCGGTACAAGCTAAACAAGAAGCTCATCTGCCGCAGAAATAGCGCGCATCGGCGGTCATTACGTGGCCCAACGTCATTCAAGGTCACCTACGTTGGTACCCATCGAAAGCCCATATTACTGAATAATACTAACTTACATCCAATCTCGAATCGTTTTCCAGTTATCCGATCGCGTAGTTGGCCAAATTATTGACTTCGACAGGCGGTGCCTCTCTTTAACGCACTCGTCATCGGCAATCCTTGCGAATATTGCCGTAAATCACATACTACCAAATACTAGATTCTATGGACTAAAATTCTGTCACAGACAGCATGGGTCTTGCTTCAATCCGTTTGACGTAGTTGGCTCCCAAATTTACCGAGTTGGGTGAAATAATGCAAAATAACGGCCATTATGCCGTTCAAGGTCATTCAAGATAACCGATTTCTGTAAGCCCGAGAGTAGTATAAAATTAATGATGCTGTCTCAGTCTTCTTTCTCATCCCCTGATTGGCTAAGACTAATTAGGTCAAGGTCGAGCGGGGCGGAGCCGCCTGACTCATATGACCATGCTGATTCATCCTGGAAATACCAGGAATTACCTAACTCAACGAATTTTAAAATTTTTTGGGACTCAGCGGGGCGCCCACGCTGTCTGCGCGAATTATTTTTACGGCGTACATAATGACTCATGCGGGGGGGAGTGGAATCACGCGCCCACGCGGTCTGGGCTAATTATTTCTAGTCTTAACCAATCAGGGGTGAGAAAGTAGACTGAGACAGTATCATTAATTTTATACTACCTTCGAGTGCGACTTCCTATCAGTGAATAATACTTACTTACATCATATCTCGCACCGTTTCCAATTTATTGCGGATTATTGTCAAGTCTTTGCTTTCGACATGTGTATTTAACATACTCGTTCGGGGTGAACCCTATAATCGTGACTACAAAATTTGGCGACAAAAAAAACAAAAAATACATCGCGCTATCGTATGGCGTGAAACGTATTTCGATATCTTGAACTGTTCAGGCGCGTATCACGAGTGTGACAGACTGATGGACAAACAGAATAGCCTGTATCAGTACTATAGCGCGGTCTAACACGGTCAGATGCGCGCTAAAAGGTTGTGTGATTCGGTGATCAGCGTGCGACAAGCACAGTATAGGAACAAGGAAATGACACGTAATACATTAAAGCCCGGTTCAGCTGCCAGTTCTCCATCATCAACGGCCACACAAAGCCAACATCAGTGGAGAATGAAATGCAAAGATATCTGCACGGAAGTTTTCTGTACGGTTTATGCGTATTAGTTCTTTGTGTGACTTACGTGATTGGCCTACATGGTTGATCATTTGAAAAATACTTTTTAACGTACGTGAACTCACGTTTACGTTCGCTATAAGTCGTCGTAAATCCGTCTGTCTTTCGTCTGTCTGTAACGTTCGTATGCAACCTATTCAGTCGGTTGAAATTTTCGGTAATGTTTCTACGCCATTTGATATCCTGGCCATCAGTTGACATCTAGGTAAAATTTTACGGAGATCGTCCCAGCGGAACCCATCCGTCGAGGAGGGTGGTTAACGCAAGACGGAAACCCAGATATAGCGATTATGGACCTATCGAAGGCTATATCTCGGAAACGGTGTAAGATAGGAGGTAAGTTAGTATTAGTCACTAATAGGAAGTCGCATATGAGCTTTCGACTGGTACCAAACTCGGTGACCTTGAATGACCTTGAATGGAGTAATAGCCCCCCAAGTTTGCGTAATTTCGCCAAATTCGGTAGCTTTCGGGGCGCATTACGCAAAAAGTGGTTGAAGATACACCGATACTTTCTGCAGCAGAAATGTGGCCCAAAGAATGTAGTTTTTAGCGACATATCACTTATGGCGATACTAGCAGGAGGTCACCCTCATCGAGAACGTTAAATTGAGGCACTCCCCTCTCGCTAGCAAAAATTTGACCAATAATCAGCCATAACTTGGAAACGGTGCAAAAAAGTAGGAGGTAAGTTAGTATTAATCACTAATAGGAAGTCGCATATGAGCTTTCGACTGGTACCAAACTCGGTGACCTTGAATGACCTTGAACGGCGTAATGGCCGTTACATTGCGTTATTTCACTGAATTTGGTAAACCTGCGTTCCAACACATAACCGCTTCTGCTCGCAAGAAAGAAAGTTCACGTTCGCTCTCTCATCTGCTGATGAGCTTCTTGTTTCATTCATTTCACCATATGTGTTATAACGCATTATTTGACTGTATTGTGTCAATGGGCGGTTGTTGGAATCCTGTGGACCTTCCGGTGCAGATCATTTTCTTTGCCTATATACTTTGTGTGCCACTTATCGGGTGCCGTTATACAAGCGCCATCATTATACACAGCAATCTACACTGTGTCTCAGAAAAAACGCGGTGTCGAACTTTTTATGTTAAATTCATCAACTGTTAACCGATTTTGAAAATTCTTTCACTGTTGAAAACAGCGATAAATTATCTATAAAATAAATATATTTCTCGCCATTTCTTAAAATCTTTGTTGCACTACGGTGTGAAACATAAAAGTTTAAAAAATGTGCAACTGCTCTACCATTCCTTGATGACAAAGCTGTCAACTCCGCCAATTTTTAAATTCTGTAAAAACTTAAAGAAACATATAATTTTTACTTACTATTTACTGCCTTGTCCAAGAGCGCGTGTATCAGTCACGAGTTCACGATGTTGAGGAACTGTTGGACATTTAACACAACCTTCAACAGAGTGCAGTTGATAGCGCAATTGACAGACAGCGCCTGTGTACCGCCTGCAGGAGGTCATTTTGAGCTCTGACAATATGCTAACTGAGTGAGCGGTCATTTAGACAGTGACACAATGTTCCAAATTCGTAGAATGTGTTTTTCAAATCGGTTAACAATTCACAAAGTTATCATAAAAGTTTATCATAGCAGTGTCGTCAAGAATGGTAGAGCAATTGCAACATTTTTTAAATTTTGTGTTTCACGCCGTAGTGCAACAAGGCTTTTAAGAAATGGCGAGAAATACATTTATTTTATTGATAATTTATCGCTGGTTTTGACAATGAAAGAATTTTCAAAATTGGTTAACAGTTGATGAAGTTATCACAAAAAGTTCGACACCGTGTTTTGTTTTTTATGAGACTATGCCACTATTCGATTTCCTGGGTTTTCCTCCTAAAACACTATACATTGTCGTAATGGGTATATACACTGTGTTCAGAAGAAGAGATCAGCAATATTTTGTACATAACTTTGGTAGATGCAAACGGATCTTTGTAATTTTTGAAGGCATACTGTTGGCCTCTTTTTTGTAGTGTAGTTGTAGTTGGTTATCAACTTATCCTGACAGTTCGAGCCGACGGGTTGTATGGCTACCGAAGTTATCAGCTGCTGTATGCGTCAATGGTGTATATAGAACACACTGACTCAAAGCCGTAACTAGCGGAGTGTTTCGGGTGTTGAACCCCTTCCACAAATAAAATGTAAAAAATAATCATGCAGAATTTAATAAGCGACTACAAGGTAACATACAGTACATTCAGAGAAACAATTACATTTGCTTAAATTTTTATACTTCGTTTAACAGACATAAAACGACATTTGCAGCCACCAGACACGTTCTTTGGGCTCTAAATACGACCAAAATGCGTTTATTTGGTTATATTTAGAGCCCATGGAACGTGTCTGGTGGCTGCAAATGTCATTCTCCCTTCCCCCCCCCCAGCTGAGGGGAGCTAACAGCGCTCTCAAAATCCCTTAGATGGATTTGAGGGGCAACTTTGCGGTGGGGAAACAGAAGAGAACAAGGAAGATAGGGATGGGAAAGGAAAGAGACGGGAGGGATTGGAGAAAACAACCCGAATTAAATTTCCTGTTATTGCCTTGCTATTGTTATACTATTGGCAGCAACGTGGGTGAGGATAGCACAGTAATGAAAGGGTTACAACAGTATAGACACGTCATCCATAATTGAGGCGGACGTGGCTACGACACGAATCTGCAGCTATATACATCGGGGTAAGCCCAAACAGATTATCTGGACTATCTGGCCACAGTGCCCGCGGAAATGTAAACACGCGTGAACGAAGCCATAGACAGACCGTCAGGAGTTGTAAAGTAGAGCACGTTGCTGAGGTTGGCGGCAGGGTGGTACGGATGGTCGACGACCAGCTGGGCGCAGTACGTTCTTCCGTAGATCAACTCGTCAAGATGATAGTGACCGTCACTGTCGGCCGAGTCTAGCGTCATTACACGCACACTGTCGTCCTCGTCGCCGCTGAGCGAGTCGCCGTCGACCTGAGCCAGTCGCCGGACCACTAGGCGTGGCGACGACGCGGACACTGGGGCATCCGCAGAGGTCCATTTGATGACGGCCGTGGTCGACGATACACTCTCCAGAGTCAGAGTCACCGGGAAGCTGCCACCTGCGTTGTTCACAACAAAACAATGATGACCTGCAACTCACTTACGACTATATCACCTACGCTCACGTGTTACTCACTATTATGTCTGGCTAACATAAGATCCATTCCTTCTAATATAGTTTACTATATAGTCGCTGCTGTATGGACAGCTGCAGTTTTTTGCTTATTTTGTTCGTTTTAATGGGGTAATTGCAGTTATTTCATTTCTGTGCATTCATATCGGCACATAGACCGTCAGTGAATAAAAACACAGGGAATGGGGAGCTTGGGGGTTTGAATAGCTACGTATTTTCAGGGTCACCTGTGAAATTTTCACAATCTCGACAAGAAAATCCGCAGGTATTATATTACAGCCGACACCAGAGAGTCTGAGAAACGTATCTTCAGTCTGCCAAAATGTGTCAAAGTACATAGATTTCAACCATAAATTTCTGGACGCCCAGATTGGACGGGGGCTACTCCAGTGCATCGCCACAGACTTCACCATGAAACGCCTGGAGTCGCCTATGTAAACAGTATTGACCAGCGATGTGGCTGTTTTGTTCGGTTTCATAGAGTTGTGTCGCTGTTTTAGCTCAAGAAACGCAAGACATACTTCTTCAGTCTTTTATAGTCGTAACTTTTTATTAGTTTCTAGTATTTTTCTGTTACGTTTTTGTGTGTGTAATTATCGACATTGGATTGTACGGCGCCGCTAAGCGCCTGTAAGAGGGGCCTTATAAGTTTTCGTTTTTCGTTATGTTATGATTGAATGATGTCGAAGCTAGTTTGACGGGCACGTGTTCGTGTTCGCATAGCTGGGCGCAGTGGCGTCGCCAGCTATGAAGCACTGGGGCACGTGCCCCCCTCGACTTCCAACAATTTCATTTTAGTTCACTTTTAGAGTAAATCTGACAGCCAACTATCCAAGTGTTGTGTAGTCTGCGAGATCAGCTGGTGCAGATGTCAACAACTCACAGCTCTTTCAATCAGTAGTGCTTTAGTTACAAAACTATAAGTCATCGAGCAGCTGCTGCACCCGGCCCTGAAGTCCGCCGTGAGTGCCCAATGACATTATTTCCAGCTTTGCCCCTCCTCGCAACAAATCCTGGCGACTCCACTGGCTGGGCGCAGTGTATTATTACATAGTAATTAATAGTTCAGCATGCAGCAACTGTCCGCACAGCAGTGACAGATCGGCTGTGGATGTATTTTTGCGCACTGTGTCTATGGACTATCATCCATTGATGTCAGAAAACGCGTAATTGGAAGTGACTGGTGTAATATCTCCAATGCTGCAGCCGTCGCTGCCATCACATTACTGCACAACATGTACCAATACATCAGCGGCATATACATGTATTTCGAGAAAGCATGCAACAGATAGATCGTAACTGTTTTGCTGCATCGAGCTTATTCCGTCAATTTTCATTTAATTTTAGTTTTAGTTTTGGCTGAGTTCAGCGACAATCGGCTCTGTTCTCCCACTGTCGCATCGTCATTTGTTCTCATGTAATAAAATGTTATGCGCATTTAAAATAACAAAACACGTTACAGATAGGCTAAATTAGCGCAGTTCTAGTTCATAGGCGAGCCATATTCTTGGACATTTTCCGTTTCTCAGACGCTATTTGTCAAAACTGTTCATCTCATTCGCTGACGAAATTACAGCTAAAGTTTCTAATGCAGTTACGGCTCAATTTAGTTGCTGAAAACATTTAATAAGGTGGAAATTCCCCAAGTATAATTTAAGTACACTTTCACATATGACAAAAGTTGTGTTGTGTGCGGCTCCGTGTTTAGCGCCCCGCAGCACCCGTAGTTAAGGGGTAACTGCCGAGATTATGGCTGGAAAAGTCAGCTGTTATAATATTTTCTGCGGGAGTGGCATGTGACGGACATTAATAAGTTGTTTGTATTCAATTACGCGCAAGGCTGTACTTGCCAACCCCGGTACCTACCTTTCTGAAATATCACATAAAAATTATTATCTGGGACTGTTTCTGATT
>Ga0209255_1000226_pt1 | contig 12301 bp, 7 predicted proteins | sample WorMetvaBAHAMAS2_FD_187394 | JGI IMG/M metagenome (GOLD analysis project Ga0209255, IMG submission 187394) | Marine gutless worms symbiont microbial communities from Max Planck institute for Marine Microbiology, Germany - Olavius vacuus... | ecosystem: Host-associated > Annelida > Digestive...
TATATATATATATATATATATATATATATATATATATATATATATATATATATATATATATATATATATATATATATATATATATATATATATATATACATATTTGTATGCAATTCATCGTATCCCGCAGGTGCCGCATACCGTAGCCCGCTGACGTCCAGTAGCCACATGCACGGGCTACGTAACGTCAAACGTCTTTCAAATCGGCTGTAGCTTTGAATTAAATAATGTAAAGCGAAGCGAAAACCAATTTGCGTCGAAGCAAGCGTTTCCGATAGTTTTCGGCTCATTTTTTGTATTAATTTACTTGCAGAAAAGGATTTTCGTTAGGATCGAGATATACGCGTTTGCTGTGAAGTGCCGCATACCGTCGCCCGTATCAAAGTCTTTATCGCGTTTAAAATATTGAGTATATTACGATTGTAGTTATAATATTAGCGACAAAGTAGCTATTACCATGTATATGTGCGTTTTTAACTGTCTGTTGGACGGTTAAACAGAACGGCAACGATATGTCTTTAACTAATACGTTTCGAATGTAAACAAATATGACGTCGAAGTACAACGGTTGCAAAGAATGTATAATACAGACATAAATATTAGTGAGGCTACGATACGTCGTCTGCTGGTTACGAAAAGCGGCAAACGTACTTCGTGAAGAGATATATATTTTTACGCCGTATTATATTTCGACTGCGCTATAAATTAAAGGATAATAGAGGGCGTAGGTGAAGTTTCATCAATGATGTCTAATTTTTACATTGTTTTCTTCTTTTTCCTTTTCGATTTTTTTCGCTCGCTTGCTCTGATCGCATCGTTTATCGTAGAAACGTCATTAATGGTACAAAAGACGTGCTTCCGTGAATTTCAGTGCCCATTTGGGGTTTGATTAATTTAAACAATTAATTTAAACAATTTCGACAAATTATCGCAAAAATCGAGAAAATTGCCTATGCCATAAAATTTTACCCTAAACATTCAAATAGGCATAACTTCATTTCTGTGGAACATATCGAGACAATTCTTGCGTGTGTGCTAGAGTTTTGGGGGTCGCCAAATTCAAGTGGGCTATCTGAGTTTTCGAGGGAGCAAAGGGAGTTGCCATGACAACCAAGTTTATGCAAAAATAAACTAAAATTGTACCGATTCACTTTTGTACATGATATCGAGAATTTTTTTCGCGTGAATAGTGGAGTTTGCGGAGTCGGAAAATTTGAATATGATATCTGAATTTTTAAGGGAGCAAAGGGAGTTGTTATGGCAACGAAATTTAGGATAAAATTAGCCACAATTGCAATAAATTACGTTCTGAGTTCGGTCTTATGCACTACATTCGGAATTTTTTAGGAGAATATGTTTTTCTTTGCACTGAATTCACTTGTAATGCTAAGTAAACTTAAAGGGGCCGTTTGGTGTCGCCATGGTAACCACATTTTTAAAAAAATAAGCAAACTTGCACTGACTTCAGTTTTATACAGAAATGTTAAAATCTTAAATTTGTAGCGTTCCACCCCGTCGCTGTATCTAGGGATGGCAATCCCGGACTTCTTTTCCAATTCCGGGATTTCGGGATTGAAAAATGCCAATCCCGGGATCCCGGGATTAAATCCCGGGATTGAGTCCCTGATTTTGAACTAGTAAAAATTTCCTCTAACCGTCTTGTTTTGGTCTCATGATGAGTTCTTGAATCTTGATCTATCTGCTGGAGTCCTGTTTTGACATATTATTATGTGAATAATTGTAAATATTTTTACCATATAGTTTCTTGTCGTATGATACAATTTCACCATTATTTAATGTAAAGCGGAATTTACCAATTTTTATTAAGATTCAAGACCGCAATGTGTTTTTTTTGTTTTTAAAGTTGTTGAAACTGTTAAATTTAGTGCAATAATAGACCCATTGTTACTGATATATTCATCATAGATAATTTTATAGGTATTTCATACAAATTTACACCGATCCAGTCCCGTGACTTCGGGATTGAAAAATGCCAATTTCGGGATTCCGACCCCTGAATGGCGGTTGCGTTTGCAGTTCAGTAAGTAAAGAAACAGACGAAAACATGCATTTCGGCCCGAGCACAACGGCCCCCTCCCCCTCACTGGGGACTGAGAAATGCATCAAATAATGAGTAAATGCACAATATTATTTTAAAAAGTACTAAAAGAACAGTTAAATAAATAAATTTTGTTAATCCCGAAATCCCGGGATTGAGTGCGCCTCAATCCCGGGATTTCGGGATTGGAAAATTTCCGGGATCCCGGGATTCGGGAATGCAATCCCTAGTTGTATCCCAAGTTGGTTCGTCTAAAATAATATTCGGGTGAGGTCGAATGGGTGCAACATAGCGCCTACATCTCCTGAAACCATGGGATGTGCTTCGGTTCTTCTTTCCCGGCATAAGGAAGCAAATTAATGAATTAATGTTATTGGCTTCGGTCTCGCTGAGATCCATATTTACTCCTTTGATCTTTCGAACTCTTGAATAATCAGAGATTGATTACTGAATTGAACGAACTAATTATAGTTATCGAAAGGAACGAACTAATTGGAATGTCGAATAATGTTTTACATTGAAGTGACGTGGTTGACATGCATTAGCGGAGTGAGCTCTGGATAGTCTACCGATTATCGAAACGGAAACTTTTATACAACGCGAAGCTCATCAGCAAATGAGATATCGAACGTGCACTTTTTTAACGACGACATCGTACACGTACTACAAAATACAATAGACTCGCGCATAAATTCCGCCACAGGTTGAGTCGCTTCATCGCAAAGGGATGTCAAGCATCACAGCAAGGACGACAGCGGTAAGGCGACACTTAAATGATAAAAATTAAAAGTAAGTAATGCTGAAATCCTTGCATTTACTTACTCACGCGAACTTTACGCTTTAGGTCTATGTGTTATAGCAGCCGCTTTTTTATCAGTAAGCTCAATGCTCGCGGAAGCGGTTATGTGTTGGAACGCAGGTTTACGGAATTCGGTGAAATAACGTAAAGTAAGGGCCATTACGCCGTTCAAGATCATTAAAGGTCACCGATTTTGATACCAATCAAAAGCTCATATATGACTTCCTGTTAGTGATTAATACTAACTTAGCTCCTATCTTGCACCGTTTCTAAAATATAGCCTTCGATAGGTCCAAAATCGCTATATTCTTAATCTGTCTTTCTTGTGTTTAACTCCCCCAACGGAGGAGTTGCTCTGGGGCGATTTCCGTAAAATTTTATCTTCACCGAGTTGCCAAGGTACCAAAAGGTATAGAAACGTTGCCGAAAAGTTCAATCGCTTGAGTAAGTCGCACGAACGTAACAGACGACAGACGGCAGACAGAAAGACAGACGAAGGCGACGAAACAAGCTAAAATTGCGCTTCGGCAAATGTGTCGATTTTTGGTCTACATGCTGTATGTTAATTATTGGTGCCGAAATGTGTAAGAATTCTGTTATGTGACGTGAAGTTCGATTGAAGTTACCGAAATAACAAGAATTCGTTCGGTCAGTGACTAAATCGCTAGAATTCTCTCTCACCAGGATTTCTGTCTTCCACTGTCAGGTGCTACGAAATTTAAAATGGCGAATGTGACTTTTCGGTAAAACAAATTACGGTGGTTTTCCGAATTTAGGTTTTCAGGCGAGCGCAGCTGTCGTTGTAATAGAACACCTTTTTAACTTCAGGGGAGGGAAACCGCAAATTTTTATCTTGCTATATTTTAGCACACTACATAATGCATCATTCAGGAAGCGTTTTTTTCGCAAATGAACAACGTCAACAATTTTCTTTTGGTATAAATTTCTCATTAACCGAGCAACTGGAAATGACAATGATTTGCGTGGTTTAGTGCAGGGGTACTCCTGGTTTAGACGCAGTCAGCCTCCACGGCAGGGGTATCCTTGAGTTTTGAGTGTCAGCTTGAGAGTGGTTCGTGTTTTCTAGTATGGAGACACGCAGCAAAACTAGAGCCGGCCTATCCCGGGTTCCGCCTGAAGGCGTCCTGAAGGGTCCTGAGCCGCGGCCACGCGTAGACGTAGACGAAGATTTAGGCCTTACTACTTTGCCGGGTGACGGGGAAGTCCCTATTGTAGGAGGAGGGGCCAACCCGAGGTGGGAGTGACCACTAGCAGACCGGGGGACACTCCAGTGGTGTCGGAATGGGCCCCCGCCAGGGAACCAGTTGTAGTAGCGTCTAGGCCCCAGCCTACCACGCCCACCTTAGTTCTGGCTGCCGCTACAATTCCTACACTCGTTTATGCAAGCGACACGATTTCTACACTGATTTCCTCAGGACCAGAGCTCAGGCGGGACTAGGAGATTGGCCGCCACGTGCTTCAGAGTTTGATAATAATAAATTGATTGGTCGTGATTATTATGATTATGCTGATGATGATTATGCTGCGATGTATTGGGATGAAAATGTTGACCCATATTCTACTAAAAATGTTGGAGTATGGTCAAAACGGCGACAAACCAAAACGGCGGAAGTCAAAACGGCGACACCGAAACGGCGACAATCCAAAACGGCGACAGGCTAAGGGTAACATAACTGAAACGGCGACAAAGACGTGTGGTCAAAACGGCGACAAAGGAAAGCAAAATGCTTACAGAAAATTGACGCTTTGGTCAACTCGGCGACATGATTCTAATTAATTTTGTTACCGCGCTGCATGGAATGCAGAGGCGGTCTAGCGATGAGAATTCTGTCTGTCTGACCGTCTGTCTGTCCGTCTGTCCGTCCGTCTGTCAAACGCGTGATCTGTGACAAAATGAAAGAAAGATCGGTTCAGATTTTTGTATCATACGAAAAATCGTTTAGCCTAGTTTTATGAGAAGAAAACTGGTTGGTGGGGGGCGACCTCTTACGTACAACGAATCTACAACAAATCATAACTTAGTAATTACAACAAATATTGCTTTTTACCTGCATCTGATACAGAAATAATACAATGTACAACACGTCAATGGTTTCACAATCAATGCACGAAATAAGTGCTTGCAAGCCTCGCACAGTACAACCGTTTCTTGTCACCGTTTTGGCTTTCGTTGTTTTGGTTTGTCGCCGTTTTGACCAGGCACCAAAATGTTGTATGTCCACCTATGTATGGTGATTGACGGAGGCCTAGTGCAGTTCGTTCACCCTATCGTCACTGCCTGATGTTTTTGATCGACCACGGGCATTCCGTCCCATAAGTCGGGGATATGGAGGAATGTCCCGGGACTCCTCGAGGTCCCGCGGGTCTAAACAGAAATCACATAGTTCATCTCGGGCTACAAGCCGTGCTTCCGGGGCAACTTTTGATTGGGTCGGGGAGTTTGTGAAAAAATACGCTGACGATGCAAAGAGTTGCGAACAACGGGAGGTGGACGAACGTACACGGTTGCTGGAAGAAGCACGTCAACGTGAAAGTAAAGCGTTTCACCAGGTCACCAGTCTAGGAAAAAGCACTTTGGATTTTATGCAGGACTTAATCCGAAAAGAAAACGATTTGGCTTTGTAACGTGAAAAAGAAATTAGGGAAGACATGAAGCAGCTTGCTGCCAGGGAAGCACGGGTTGCTGCCTTGAAACAAAAACTCCAGGACCAGGCTTATTTCACAAATCCACAGGGTGATGTATCGACTCGCCGCAAGCGAACCTATTTTCCCGATGATCCACCAAAATCGCGGACCATTCCCTGGTGCCTCTGTTTGAAAAATTTCACTGTCTTCCTCTGCCTTGATGGTTCTGCAAAGTTTGGTGTAATCTGCAAACATTACTATGCTGCTGACGATAGAGTCCATTAAGTCATTTATAAATAAAAGGAACAATAGTAATCTCCTGCCAATATCGCCATAAATAATATATAGTTAAAAACTACATTGTTTGGCCTACATTTCTGCCGTATCTTCAACCACCATTATGCAATCCGCCCATAAAGCTACCGAATTCGGTAAAATTACGCAGCCGTTAGGCCTATTACGCCGTTCAAGGTTATTCAAGGTTACCGAGTTTGGTACCAATCGAAAGCTTATATGCGACTTCCTATTAGTCATTAATAGTAATGTACCTCCTATCTTGCACCGTTTCCGAGGTATAGCCTTGAAAAGGTCCGAAATCGCTACATTTTTCTACCCCACTTTGGTTTAACCCTCCGACAGAGGGGTTCCCCTGAAACGATGTCCGTAAAATTTTCACCGAAGGGTCACAGATGGCCAAGATACCAAATGGCGTAGAAACATTGCCGAAAATTTCAATCGCCTGAGTAGGGTGCACGAACGTTACAGACGACGGACGGACGGACGACGACATATAGCGAACGTGAACGTGAAAACCTAAACGTAACCACTACCACACTTTGCAACAGGAAAATGTAGGCCTACCACATTCAGTGCAACAGCAACTTGGAATCAGTTCAACAAGCATAAATTTAAGACAAGAAACTCATCAGGAGATGAGATAGCGAACGTGAACTTTCTTTACGACAACATCGTACACGTACTACAAAATACAATTATAGACTGGTGCATAAACTCCGCCACAGATCGACGCGGTTATGTGTTAGAACGCAGGTTTAACGCAATGCAAAGGCCATTACACCGTTCAAGGTCATTCAAGGTCACCGATTTTGGTACCAATCGAAAGCTCATATACGACTTCCTATTAATGATTAATAGTAACTTACTTCCTATCTTGCACCGTTTCCAAGTTATGGTCCGATTTTCGCTCACTTTAACGCTCTCGTTAAGGGTGATCCCCTGCCAATATCGCCGTAAGTGATATGTCACTAAAAACTTGATTTTTTTGTTCTACATTTTTGCCGCAGAAAGTATCCGTGTATCTTCAACCACTTTTACACAATCCGCCAAGAAAGCTGCCCAATTCAGTGAAATTACGCAACCGTTAGGCCTATTACGCCGTTCAAGGTCATTCAAGGTCACCGAGTTTGGTACCAATCGAAAGCCCACATGCGACTTCCTATTAGTGATTAATAGTAACTTACCTCCTATCTTGCACGGTTTCGAGATATAGCCTCGCAAAGGTCCAAAATCGCTACATTTTTCTAACACTCTTTGGTTTAACCCCCCAACGGACGGGTTCCCCTGGGACGATCTCCGTAAAATTTTACCTGGATGTCGTCAGATCACCAGCGTAATACATGGCGCAGAAACATTGTCGAAAATTTCAATCGGCTGAGTACGGTGCACGAACGTTATAGACAGACAGACGGACGACAGACGACAGACAGACGACAGACGACAGACGACAGACAGACAGACGGACAGACGACGACATATAGCGAACATGGACATGAGTTCACGTTCGCTAAAAAACAGCCGAATCCGGATAACTAGGTTCCAACAACCGGATACCCGGATATTGAACCGGGTAATAAGTCAACTCACTACATACAAACACTAAATTTGGCATAAGGGGGTTGCGTCGTTGATGTAATCATTTGTTTCGAATTTTCTCGAAATCGGTTAATGAGCCAAAATGGGGATCTTCCATGGACTTTCGCAGTCGCCATTACCGTGCTATCTGTGAAGAACAATTTAATGCACTTTTATAAAACTTTTACAACTGTAACAAAAATGAATCTAATATTGATATCTGATTCTCATAGTAAAGAACGGCATCGCCTTAAACCATTAATATCATGAGAGACATCGGTTTTTAGCTAACGTTCGCTATATGTCGTCGTCCGTCCGTCTGTCTGTCGTCTGTAACGTTCGTGCACCCTAGTCAGGCGATTGAAATTTTCGGCAATGTTTCTACGCAATTTAATACGTGAACCATCTGACGACATTTAATTAAAATTTTACGGAGATTGTCCCAGGGGAACCCCTCCGTCGGGCGAGTTAAACACAAGAGGGGTATAATTCAAGTATAGCGATTTTGGACCTTTCCGAGGCTATATCTCGCAAACGGTGCAAGATAGGAGGTAAGTTACTGTTAATAACTGATAAGAAGTCGCATATGGGCTTTCAATTGGTACCAAAATCGGTGACCTTGAATGACCCTGAACGGCTTAATAGCCCTAACAACCGCGTAATTTTACCTCATTCGGGAGCTTTCAGGGCGGATTACTTAAAATGGTTGAAGATACAATAATATTTTCTGCAGCAGAAATGTAGGCCAAAGAATCTAGTTATTGGCGATATATCATTTATGGCGCTATTGGTAGGGGACCACCCCCAGCGAGAGCGATAAAGTGAGGCGCCCCGCTCTCGCTAGCGAAAATTTCACCAATAATCAGCCATAACGTGGAAACGGTGTAAGATAGGAGGTAAGTTGGTATTAATCACTAATAAGAAGTCGTACATGAGCTTGCGATTAATACCAAAATCGGTGAACTTGAATGATCTTGAACGGCGTAAATGCGTAATGGCCGTTACATTGCATTATTTCACTGAATTTGGTAAACTTGTGTTCCGACACATAGGCCTAGCGGTAACCGGGTCGATGTGTGGCGGAATCTAGCTATGCACGAGTCTATTGTATGTTGTAGTGCGTGTACGATGTTGTCGTAAAGAAAGTTCACGTTCGCTATCTCATCTCCTGATAAGTTTCGTGTAATTCACTACTTTACATGGATCAAAATACTATTAAGATGCTCACAATCGGCGCAACAACCCTATTAATCTCACAGAACTTCTAAGTCCCAGTTAGGTTTTATTTTCACAGGCGTTCGCATTGCTCGCAATGCAGAGCGCTGTACTAGTTATAGTGGGATTGTCTGTCTGTCTGTCCGTTCGTCTGTCTGCTCGTCACACTCCGGTAATGTAATGTAATTAAAAAAGTCAAGTTTAAAGTGCCGTAAGTAAGTGCCGTAAGTAAACAAGAAACTCATCAGGAGATGAGATAGCGAACGTGAACTTTCTTTACAACGACATCGTGCACGTAATACAAAATACAATAAGCTCGTGCATAAATTCCGCCACAGATCGACGCGGTTTTGTGTTGGAACGCATGTTAACCAAATTCAGTGAAATAATGCAATATAACGGCCATTACGTCCTTCAGGGTCATTCAAGGTCGCCGATTTTGGTACCAATCGAAAGCTCATATACGACTTCCTATTAGTGATTAATACTAACTTACCTCCTATCTTGCACTGTTTCCAAGTTATGGCTGATTATTCGTCAAATTTTCGCTAGCGAGAGGGAGTGGCTGACATTGTCGCTATCGCTTGCGGTGATCACCTGCCAATATCGCCATAAATAATATATCGTTAAAAACTACATTGTTTGGCCTACATTTCTGCGGCAGAAAGTATCCGTATGTCTTCAACCACTTCTATACAATCCGCCCAGAGAGCCACCGAATTCGGTGAAATTACGCAGCCGTTAGGCCTATTACGCCGTTCAAGGTTATTCGAGGTCACCGAGTTTGGTACCAATCGAAAGCCCATATGCAACTTCCTATTAGTGATTAATAGTAACTTCCCTCTTATCTTGCACCGTTTCCGACATATAGCTTCGGAAAGGTCCAAAATCGCTACATTTTTCTACCACTCTTTGGTTTAACCCCCCCCCCTCCCCGACGGAGGGGTTCCCCTGGGACGATCTCCGTAAAATTTTACCTGGATGTCGTCAGGTCAACAACGTATGAAATGGCACAGAAAAATTGCCGAAAATTTTTCGGCTGAGTAGGGTGCACGAACGTTACAGAGTAACGACAGATAGACGACAGACGACAAACAGACGACAGACGACAGACGGACGGACGGACGACGACATGAACATGAGTTCACGTTCGCTAAAAAATACTTCAAGGTCTGCAGTCTGTCCAGTTCACAGCGTGGCAGTCCGGCAAAGGCGACGTTGCAGTAATCCAGTTTGAACATAACCAAACTGGAGATGAGTGTCAACACGGACTCCCTTAGCAGTGAGCGGCGAATGCTGCGGATCTGCCGCAGAACGCCGAAGCACGTGCAGACGAATCGCGTGATGTGTGACTTCATAGACAGGTCGCTGTCCAAGTAGACAGCTAAGTCACGGATCGAAGTAGCAGATTTTACCTGAAGAGGACCGACCGCAAGGTGATCCGACGGGAGCTGGTGACGACGGCGTGGTGGAACAAACCACATAAATTCAGTTTTTGCGGCGGTATTGTGTCCAGACGAATGAAGATACGATTATGCGGTTTGAGCAGCTGGTAGGATAATACCTCTAGTTTCTGGAGAGATAAAGATTATCCGGATATTTCAAAATCACCCTTCGCGGGGGCGTTAAAGTGAGGTACCTTCTATCCATAGCGAAAATTTGACCAATAACAGGCCATAACTAGGGAAACGGCGCAAGATAGGAGGTAAGTTATTATTAATCACTAACAGGAAGTCGCATATCGCCGTGCCAGTTGTAAGTTGTAATTATAGGTTTGTCACTGTGTCTGACGTACTTTTGATATGGCATTTTCGGAGTTAGGCCTAGTAACATTAATATATAACGTAAGTCTTATCCTCATTCCAGTCAGTCATAATGATGGTAAAATTTTGGGTTCTGGTCTGGACAGGCCGTTAACGATTTGAAATTTTAATAAGTAACTTGACAAAAACTAACGAGAAAGTAATTTCGATTAAAAACTAAACACCTCTCGTAACTAGAATAGTTACGTTTAATGAGTGTTTTATATTTTACTTAAACAAATTAAACTGTTGACGGTAGATCTGGGAAAAGAAATGATCATTGTTTGTTGACGATTGGAGTTGATCATGCGATCGTTCACTTTGTAATATTCTTAGTGACCTTGATGGAATTACGTTCATTAAAAATATTATCATTAAATATTTTAAACAATAAATCGCGGGATTAATTTATAATTTGCCTATGCTTACTTCTGGATATTCTACGCCTCATTGTCGGAGCGGAGCAAGCCAAAATTTGGTGGAGCGGAGCGGAGCGGTGAGTGGGCGTTACAGAAAAACGACGGAGCGGAGCGCAGAGCTGGAAGTCGCGGAGCAGGAACGGAGCGGAGAGCAGGGGTTACAGAAATAAGCTGGAGCGTATAGATCGGCTTTGTCGCCGCTCACGCTCCACTCACATGCTCTGGTCTATATGCTTGGTGAATCAATCAATAAATCAATCATTCAATCAATGAAGCCGGTTCGAAACTGCTGAGATAAGTGACTCCCATACAAGGCCAATACTATTGCCAGCTGTAGGCCTATTGCTAATTTGCTTTTAAGAACGTCGTCGCCAGCTGGACTCTATACATACCTTGTTACAAACCTCTTGTGGCTTCACTCACTTCACTCTTATGTCATCAATTTGCGACAGGAATTCCCTGAAATTCCGGGAATTTATAGAAGTATTGTTTTAAATTAAATTTATGTTGCTTATTATGACATTTTAGTTTGAAATTAGCAGCCTACCATAGCCGGAATGCCGAAAATCCGCACCACAGAGGCGTAGGGCTCAGAGAAATAATCCATGAAGAAGAAGACCAGTCATATGTACCCTTAAAAGCCCTCTGGTCTAGCTGATTTCACCTATTTATAATTCAATTAAAAAAATATTTGCAGCGATGCATAGGCCCCTATGCAGTGCACCAAAATTTCACAATTTTCGAAGAATTCCCTCTATAGTTACCTTTTCACTGACCTCTGAGTAAGCGAATTCCCAGGAATTCTTATGTGCTGAATTTGCGGCGGTAATTTCCAGGAATTTCTGAAATTCTGGCGGGAATTCCGGGAAAGTTATAGAAGTATTGTTTTATGTTTTTGATTTCTTTCGCATATTTTGACATTTTTAGTTTTTAATTAGCAGCCTACCTTCAACGATCTGTGGTTCTATCAATTGTCTGCCTATTTTGGGTCAGATCACCGATCTGACCGTATCAGTCAAGGCCACCGAGAATTCCCGCGAATTGTAATGTGCTGAGTTTTCTGCCGCGGATTGCCGCGAATTTTTTTAAATCCGCGGAATTTACGCAATGTATTGCCTTACGAAGATTTCGTGTTTTTTAAAAGTTCTATTGCGGATTATAACATCGCCTATTTTTGTGCATAACCCCCAATGACGTCTTTGGTTCAATCAACTTCCAGCGTTTCTAGATTATAGCTACCTTTCAAATATCGATATCGTGTAAGCGACAGTAGCCTAAGTCTTACTTTGCCAATAGACCTACCAGCATCCGTAATCAGTCACTTATTTCTGTTACTGAATTGTGCCTCTACGCCGTCTACGACACAGTGGCGTAGCTAGGGCAAATGTCACCCGGGGCGGCCCGCTCAGGTGTCACCCCACGTCACCCATGTAGAATGATTAGCTGCAGCTGCAGTCCCATACGTGCACTGCTTTACTGACGTGTTGCT
>Ga0209255_1000227_pt1 | contig 12250 bp, 16 predicted proteins | sample WorMetvaBAHAMAS2_FD_187394 | JGI IMG/M metagenome (GOLD analysis project Ga0209255, IMG submission 187394) | Marine gutless worms symbiont microbial communities from Max Planck institute for Marine Microbiology, Germany - Olavius vacuus... | ecosystem: Host-associated > Annelida > Digestive...
TCGAGGAACCGTTCTTGCGCTTCCCGATCCGCCTTGCCGGGAATCAGCCGGGGCTTCTTGTACACGTAGCCCAGCCGATGCAGCACCGCAGTCATCCCACTCTCGGTGTAGGACACGCCAAAGGTTTTCTCCACCCAATGGGCGATCGCCTTGGCTGAGAGGTACAGGTTCGCTTGCAGATGGACATCCAACGCGATGAGTTGCTCCTCCGTGAGGAGGCACGGGCTGCCGCCGACGCCGTCACCCACCCGGTTCCCGCCAAGCCATCGACGCGATAGCGCTTGAAGTGGTTACGCACGGTATTGGCGTCAACTTGCAGGATTTCCGCCACTTCCTCTGCCGTCCAGCCGGTCGCAAGCGCCACTACCGCCTTGATGCGGTCGGCCTCGCGTTTGTCCTGCGTACCGCGATGTGCCGCACGCAGTTCATCCAGCTGCTCCGGTGATAGGGTGTAGTCCAACATGGCGCTTAGGATACCTTATTTTCCAATGGACTATTTGGGTTTCTTCAACGAAAAAATCATATGAGAGTAATAGAAATCATCACAACATCCCCTTAATGGCATTGCCTTATATGACAGGCATATTACATCAAGTCAAAGGGGCGCCTCCCACAGCCAGGCGGCGCCGCGCACGCCGCTGGAGTCCCCGTGGACGGGGGGCCGTATGTCGATATGGCTCCCGTCCGAGAACAGGTAGCGGCCGATGAGTTCGGGCATCTCTTGATAGAGCCAGTCGAGGTTCGAGAGTCCGCCGCCGAGTACGATCACATCCGGGTCGAGGAGGTTGACGACGCCGGCGAGTGCCCGGGCCATGCGGTCTTCATAGCGGCGCAGGGCGGCCTCGGCTTGCGGGTCGTGGGCCGCGGCAGCGGCGACGATTTGGGGGGGTGTCAGGTCGCGTCCCGTGGTTCGCAGTAGATCGGCGGTGAATCCCGGACCCGACAGGAAGGTCTCGATACAACCCTGTTTGCCGCAGTAACAGGCCGGCCCTGGCAGCTCGTCGTCCCGCGCCCAGGGCAGGGGATTGTGTCCCCACTCGCCGGCGATGCGGTTGGGTCCGGTAAGCAGACGGCCGTTCACCACGATGCCGCCGCCGATACCGGTGCCGATGATCACGCCGAACACAGTGCCGGCCCCGCTGCCGGCGCCGTCCACCGCCTCGGACAGGGCGAAGCAGTCGGCGTCGTTGGCCAGCCGTACCGGGCGTCCCAGCACTTCGGTCAGGTCTGCGTCCAGGTGTTTCCCGTTCAGCCACACCGAGTTAGCGTTGCGCATGTGGCCGGTAAAGGGAGACAGGGAGCCTGGGGTACCGACGCCTACCGTACCATGTGTGTTGGTCTCCGACTCCATCTTGGCGACCAGCTCGCCGATGGTGCGCAGGGTCCCGGCATAATCGTCGCGCGGGGTCTGCGTCCGGTGGCGCGCCCGCACCCCTTGATTGGCGTCGAGCGCGATGACTTCGATCTTGGTGCCGCCCAAGTCGATTCCGATACGGATTTTGCTCATATTGCCCGGTTTTTCCTATTGTCGGCTCATTTCTGATTCCGGCTAAGCATTTTGGCTCTTTATGGATTCGAGACTGCTAACGTAGCAGCAAACCGAGAAGGGAATCCATGAGTCCTTTGCCGCGGTTTTTGGCGTTGTGGACGAACTCGAAAAAGCCCAGATACAAGGGTAAGGGGACCTTGCAAAATCCCATGCTCAATGCTTTTTATGGTGATGCTCATAAATCGCGCTTTTCGAATACCTTGGTTATCATGGGGTTACGCACACGGACATAACGGAGCTTCCTTGTTCTGCAAAGACGCCTTGAATTTTTCAAGGTGCCCTCCAACAATTCCACATAATTACGCTGGATCAGGGAAGATCTTACGGCACTGACGAGTGGTACCGGCGATCTCACGTTGGCTACCGTCGCTTTTCGAGACTCGCATATACCCGATTTCCATACCAACCCCGTAAGAAAAGGTAAATCGAAAGCAACAAGCGTACCAAGATTTCAGTATCGGGTTTTCTTGCTGTTTTTCGTAGTATACGGGGTGGGTTTGTCGAGCGCTGGGAAGAGGAAGTGAGTCTGTCCGTACTCCGCCAGGGCTCGGGGTCCGAGCTGGTCCTGCTCCACGGTTGGGGCATGAACGCGGCGATCTGGGAGGGATTGCCGGCCGCGCTCACGACCGGCCGGCGGCAGTGGCGGCTCGAGCTGCCCGGCCACGGCGCCAGCCCCTTCGATCCACACCACCAGGACCCGACCACCTGGGTCGAGACTTGCCTGGCGGCGGCCCCCGAGCGGGCGGTCTGGGTCGGTTGGTCCCTGGGCGGCCTGCTAGCTCTGGAAGCGGCGCTACGGGCTCCGGAACGCATCCGGGCCCTGATCCTGCTCACCGCCACGCCCCGCTTCGTGCGTGCTCCGGACTGGCCGGCGGCCGTGGAGGTCAGGACGATGGGGCAGTTCCATGCCGTCCTGCTAACCGATCCTGCGAGGACCCTGGATCGCTTCCTGGCCTTGCAGGTGCGGGGGAGCAAGTCGGCGCGGGACAACCTGCGGACCCTGCGCCGGGAACTCGCCCGGCGCCCGGAACCTGTCCCCGCCGCCCTGGCGCTGGGGCTCGGCCTATTGCGCACCGGCGATCTGCGGGAGGAAATCGGCGCCCTTGCTTGCCCGACTCTCTGGCTGTTTGGCCAGCGCGATACCCTGGTCCCGGCGGCGGTGAGCACGGATATCGCGCGTCTCCTGCCCCAGGCCCATTGCCGGGTCATCGATGGAGCCGCCCACGCCCCCTTCCTCTCCCACCCCGAGGCCACCGGGACGGCCATCACGCATTTCCTGCGGGAAACCACATGCTGAGCCCAGCGGCCATCGACAAGGGCGCCGCTCGCCGCTCCTTCGACCAGGCCGCGACCGGCTATGACGAGGTGGCGGTACTCCAGCGCGAGATGGCCGACCGCATGTTGGAGCGCCTCGACTACATCCGTCTGGAGCCGCAGCGGGTGCTGGACTAGGGGCCGGCACCGGCTACGCGATCCCGGAGCTGCAAAGACGCTTCGGCACGGCCCTGGAGGAGCACAGGAAAGCGAGGGTGGATTACAGGTTTCCCAACGATGACATTATCAATGTGACCCTTTCCGCAAACCTATCTGGCAATCAAGGCACGAATCTTCGGTTCGATTGGTTGCATACTTTCTGATCGCCAGTGACCCCCAACTCTCACGACTAACCAGAAGATTTGAAATGAAACAATCCCTGAAACTGGCCCCGCTTGCTGGCGCTTTGGCTCTAGCATTGGCAATTCCGGCATCCGCCGACGTGCCCATGTCCGATTTCGAGCGCGACATGCGTATGGCATTCGAGAATGACGGGGAGCCTATGGAACTAGCGATGCTCTCTGAGCAGGAAATGGCGGAAACCAAAGGAGCGGTTTGGCCGTTCGTGACCAACTGGATCTCCAGGATGTTCTGGGGATCGAGTTACGGGAGCGCTAGTTTCGGCTTGTTATGCCTTGATAATCCTTACGCTTGCAGCGATCGGGGATCACCAAGGCTGATGGGGGAGTTCATGGTGGTAAATTCGATCCTGGCACTTTTTTCCACCAATTTTAGGATCGCAACCCTGGCTGGTTTCGGATCAATGGCACATGGGTGGGGAGGATTCGAAGGCCCTATCAATAAATTTCAACGGATTTCCGCGGAGAACGGTTGGACCTTGAGGGGGGTTATCCAGCGCGTAGGAGATGCCACAAATCAATATGCCGAGGGGCTTTTCGATCCAATTGAGCCGTACGCGGCGTACAGCATGTCCAAAGACGGCCTAGATCGCAAGGCTGAACCTTTTTGGCTCAGGATCACACAGCAGTTGCCTCAAGCTAATCTGCGCGAGTTTTTCTCTGACATGCCTCGACGTGAGTTGACGCGCCTTTTAAGAAAGGTTGCACCAGGGACAACGCGCTCAGAATTAATAGCAGACCTCTCGCCAAAGGTTGTGAATAGTGTATTAACTTCAATGCCGGAACGGCATATGAGAAGGTTTGTGGGCATCGTTCCTTCAAGTATTATGACCACAATCACATCGTCTTCCCCTGCGCTCGCTTCATCTTGGGTAAGATGAAGCGGAGTTCTTGAATCTACCGGGAGGACTATTAATGGCTTTTTGGGCTATCATCCCTGCTTATGTGTTTATTCTTTTACCGATACACCATTTAAAAGTTCGCCCGTGGTTAAAAAAGAAGAAAGGATGTCTTTCTGTTGATGACGAATTGCCATATTTTGCAATACCATTGATGGTATTGTTGTTTTTAGTTCTATTAGCTGATGGGGTTCTGTATTTAATTGGAAGGATTGGGCTTGAACAGCTGAAGCTCACATTTGCGGTGGTCAACCCAATGGTAATTGGTCTTGGTTTTCTTTGCCTCATCCTGCCCAAGGTTTTCTACCTTCGCTATAAAGGAGGCCCCGTATTTACTAAGCCGCTTTCGGGCAATAGAGCATTTTTCTTCATTACGGAAACCCTTGTCGTAATTCTTTTGCTTGCCAAGTTCTTGGAGAAGTGGCTTTTAAGCTAGCTGAGTATTTATTTCTCCCATCGTTGCAAGCCGAATAACACACACCAAAGGATGAGAAATGGAAACCATACTTTGCTTATATCCGGACGTGTTGAATTCTATTATCATTATTGCATTTCTTGTTTCATTTTTGGTGGGGTTCTATGTTGCGAACGAGAGCGAAAGCGCGGGGAAGCTATTCTGGTGAAGCCGAGGTATACCGCAGTATTGCATCGGAATGTTTCCGCGTTGGCTTTTCCGCCAGCTACGATCAGTTAGCTAGACTCAATATGCCAGGAATCGTGTACCTGGAGCACCGCAAGAGCGAGCATTTCTCCGTGCTCCGGGGAATCGACGAATCGACCGTCTGGCTGGCCGATCCTTCACAGGGGAACCGCACCTACAGCTGATGGCAATTCTTGGATATGTGGGACACGCGAACCGGCACGACCGAAAATGCCGAATTGAAAGGCAAGATTTTGCTTGTGTTCCCTGCCGACGGCGAAGCCCGTAGCCTGTCAGACTTCTTTACCAAAACACCAAGACGGCAAACAGCCCCGGCGGTACAGCGACTTCGGGCCTTGCCTGACAGAATCCAGGCATCGATGCGCTAGCCACGGAGAGGCCCGTAGAGGCTTTCCTTGTGCCGTGGGACCCAGTTGGGGTACTCCGAGAAAACGGCTTAGAACGCCTCTTTGCGGCTCAGAGGCCATGCTCTGACTGCCGCCTTGGCTCGCGGCGCTAAGGGCAAGTTGGAAGGGTCGGTGGATTATGCACTGATAAGCGCCCATGATAGTCTAGGGGGCAATCGCACCGCCCAGTGCTGGTAAGGAATGCTTAGGGCGGAACAAACGAAAATAAGGCGCACAAAGGTTGATGAAAATCCTACCTGCCCAAATCCCCTGTTGCAGGGTCTTAATCACGGGGACTTGGGAAGTGACGACTGCCCGCTCCCCGCTTGCCAAGCTGGGGAGCGCACGTGGGCAGGCCCTATGCACCGCGTGAAAACCTAGGCGGCAACTTCTGCGGGCACGATCCGCAGAACTCCAGGCTCACGCTGGAAAAGCCACCCAAGACCGGCAAGGGTGGGATCCCCTTTGTGCTTACGCGGCTCATGGCTCTGCTCAAGAGCTACTACGATAATCCGCGCCAGATCATCCCCTCCCTGGACCTTGCCAACGGCAGCAACCGCCAACAACGCAGCGAGCGCCGGGAAGCCTGCCTGCTCTTGCTGATGGCCTTGCTCAAGTACACGGACCTGGCCAGCCTGCGGGTCGGCATCCCCACCCCGGATGGTTTCTTGAGCCTCACCGTGGACTACATCGGCAAGCAAACCGGCATGGCCCCGAAGCGCGTAGAACGCGCCCTGGCCGATCTGAAGGCCGCCGGGCTAGTGCCTTGCCCCGCCTGCCTGATGGCTCCTGGAAGGGCCTGGCCGCCGTCAAGGCCGTATCCCGCCACCTGTTCGCCCTGTTCGGCTTGGGGGGTATGCTGAAACGCGAACGCACCAAAGCCAGCAAACGTTTAGCCAAAAAATCCAAGAATCGGGAGACCGCCGGTCAAGCCAGGTTGACGTTGGCTCTGAAAACCTTGACCCAAAAGCTGAGCAGCAAGCCTAGCCGCAAGCCGCCGGACGACCTGGAACACCGCCGACGGCGAGACGTCAAGGCGCTGGAACTCAATTTACGGCTGAATTGCCGTCGATCAGAGCCAAAACCGCCTCTCCGCAGCGATCCTCAGCGCGGAACCAAGCCTACGCACCGCCGGAATTCGACCCAGCGCCGGGCTGATCGTTTCGGAGCGAAAATTAAGTGTCGGGAAACTCTCCGTTAAGTGACGGCCATTAATCAGTTAAAGATAACAGTCAGTTTAGAAAAAGGCGGTCCGAGAGGGCCACAAAAGCAGCAAGAAAGCAACACAGAGAACCATCGCCAGCCACCAGCACCGCTCAAGCTGTCAGATCGACTAGAGGATTAGTTCGGCAGGAAAGAGCCGTTCGGGGCGTCTTGCAAGAGATGAAATAAACAGTTAGGACCAACTGGACATGCTTGGACGGTGGCCTCCAAATCCCGTTCCCCTACGATCCCTATAAACTTCGGCTATCCTGGCCTACGCGCGCATCCCTGCACTTACATGAAACCGTACAGTAAGCGTTCGATTAACACCCCCGCAAGAGTGTTAATCAAGGAATAGTGAAAGGAAAATTCCAAGGAAGGCAAAAAGAAATTTTTTAAGATTAGCCTATTAGACTTTCTTTTAAAAATTTCCTAGCCAAGAATTCGGAGAGATCGTTCCCCATTGAAAATCCCCGCAAGATAACAAAAACGCTTAAACAGCTATCTATCAACAGCAGATAAGATCAACACCGAATATTACAAATTATCCCCAACCCTTTGGCGATCATAGGTCGCTAATCAATTACATTTAGTCTAAAAAAAGCGCCCTGAGAAACCGCTTAACATCATCAAAACAAATATGGTCGAAGTTCCAATACTTTTTTCGAGCACCAACCCCCAGAGAGTTTGCAATCTTTTCTTGAGCGGCGAGATAGGTCTGTACCCTTACCTTGGAACAATTGACGGGTCTCCTATTCTCAGGTAGGACAAATAGGCAACACGCCAAGTATTGATCCACGCAGGAAAAAATCGGTTCTTCTCGCACGGATTCAAGGCAAAGGTCCTCCAACATCCCTTGATCAACATTGTTCGGCATGATAAATACGCCAATCCGGCAGTCTTCTCCTTTCTTTTCAATGACGGTATTAGCGGAATCCGGTATGGGCAAGGAATATTCTTCTAGGATGGAACAGATGCTTGAGAAAGCCGCATCGGCCTTTTTATCCTCCGCGTCACGGATAAACCCAAGGGCACGAACATCCGAGAACCCTTCCGAGCAGCGCAAGAGCGGAAACTCTGTCCTGAATTTATCCTTGCCGCCGATATCGACCAACTGAACTTTTTCGATGCCGACATGCTCCAATACGCCTTCGAAGAAATTGCATTCATCCTTTCCTTCCACCGCCAGCACTCGATGGGATTCGATCTTGATATTCTCTTGCATTAGCGAACCTCGAACGCTTTCTCAACACCTGCAAGGAGAGTATCCGTCTCGTATTGAGGGGCACTGTGCCGGTTATCGGTATCCCTGTCGATCCGAAACAGACTGATAAACCTTTCTTCTACATCCAGCCCCCGATAGACCTTCATCATTGCAACGACGCACTCATAGGAATGGGTTGCAATGAATAACTGCACGTTGCCATCCTTGGCCATTCTGAATATGGATTTCCATAAGGGTACCAGCGCGGTGTAGTGGAGGCCATTCTCGATCTCGTCGATAAGCAATATTCCATCCTTCCTTTCCAATATGGTGACGAGGATCGCCAGTATCTTGACGATGCCATCGCCCATAATATTAATAGGAACCAATCTTCCTATGCCGGCGATATCGGCATAGATCTTTCCTCCGGTTCCCAGCTTGATATCCCGTAAATTCGGCTCGATTTCCCGCAGAGCTTCGATGATCTCATCCGACTTCTTTCTGACCAGAATGGCTTCGAGTCTTTGATGAAGACTATTCATAATGCTCGCTGGATTGATAAAAGTAGCGTGGAGGTTTTCTCTATAATCAGAAGCATATTTGACATTTACTTGACCCACCTGAAACTCAGGGTGGGTAGAGTCGTTTATTTGTATGTTTACCTCAGAATGGAGTGATTTCTCATCCTGTCTGAAATCGAATTTCAATCCATCTGGGACATCCTCCTTTGTGGTCGTACTGGATATAGGTTTGTTCTCGGCTGGTTCATTCCTACCCGGAACTTGCTCCACGATACCAGTGAATGTTGGGTAAATTGGGTTAATGACAAGCGTTCTTTTTTTGGATTTCAGCTTACCGCTTATGGCAGGAGTTTTGGAAAAGTCGAACCCATTGAAGAGATAACTGAAATCCTTGTTGTCAGTCAGTGTCAACCCCCTAAAGTTATGGATATTGATCGCTAGCTGAGGGTTGGACATTCCTATCAATAGAAAAATTGCCTCCAGGACGGAGGTCTTTCCACAATTATTCCTCCCGGTCAACAGATTAATCTGTTTGATATTTTTGATATCCAGCGACTCAATGGCCCGAAAATTTCTGATGCTAATTTGCTGAAAAGACATAAGGACCTCTTCTCCTGTATTGGTTTGAACGGAATTCGGGGTGATTGTTAATGGGCCCATTGTACGAGCAAGACGAGGCCAAGGCTGTGGCGCGGTAGGACAACCCGCCAAGACTCTATCCGGCTTAGGGGTTCGTTACTTAATGGCATTGTGTCAATCATCGGCCACGGCTCCAAGCTGCGCTCGATTATGCACGGCCCGGAGACTGTCTCGTGGTTTGAAAGCTGGATCGCTTGTCCCGGTCTCTCAAGCAACTTATCGAGACGGTTGAGCGGCTCGGTGAGCGAGCAATCGGTTTTAGGTCGTTGACGGAACGGATCGACACCACCACCAGTGGCAAGCTGACCTTTCACCTTTATTAAAGGCATAGAAATTCTCCTAAAAATCCCGAGGCTCTTTATGGATTCCAAACTGGTAGGATATTTTGCGCAAATTCACCTTCTCAGAAAGCCAGAGGGGCGTCGTATAACTTACTATTGTTGTTGAGAAAAGATTGCCTGTTTTGTCATCGGTCAGAGTGCTACGGACCGCCGTCCCCTTCGGTCAGTCTGGAATCCATAAAGAGCCTTTACCTTTTACCAGACTCTGTGACAGGTGCGACAGAGCGACACTTCCGGTAGTCCCCAGAATCCCATCTTCCTATGTTCCTATAGCCTTCGGCATCCCAGCCTGCGCGCGCGTCCATGCGCTTACTCGACTGTAAGCCCGGAGTCGTCCTGTAAGCGCCTGTGGGGCACTTCAACGCAAGGAAGGAAGTCTGCAAGCCACAGAGAAGCCGTTACAGGGCTTCTCAGAGCGTCTCAGACGGCATCCTCATGGCTAAGGCTGATTAACGGCCTTTGAGGTAATTGACTTCGACACCAAGGGAGGCCGGCGGCGGCCGGGTGTGACCGGCATCGAGGAGCGTCTGCTCAAGGTTCTTCCCATCCCTCTGTAGGCTCCCCAACATCCAACCGGCATATTTGCCACGGCGGATTCCTGAAACCGTCACGACTTGCGCATCTTCCAGGAAACGCCGCGTGAAGGTCGAAGCGGCTAGCCCGGCCCGTTTCTCGCAATCCGAAACCTTACCGCGCTTCTCCGGGGTATTCACACCGGCCAGCCTCAGCTTGGTCACCTGGCGCAACCCAGGCCAATCGCCGATCTCTACCTGCACCGTGTCGCCATCGATGACCCACAGGGCCTTTGCGTTGTAAGGACCGTAGGTTTCCGACGCCTGCGTGCTGACGATCAGCCAAGACCGCCGGTTGCAAGATCCCGAAGGAAACCATGAAGGATCGGGCCTTGCTGTCAGCCTGGATCGACCAGCACAAGTCGGATACGCCGTCAGAGAAGCAAACGGCCTTTGCGAAGTCGATTTCAGATCGGAAGAAGATCGAAATCCAGTCGAAGGCCCTGCGGTCAAAGAAGGATACGCGGCATAAGGAGACCTGCGGCGAAACAATCTGCCTCCCTCTCGCGCTTGTCATTAGAGACAAATCCGGCACGGGATTCGTGATGTTTAACTTCCTCAGAGTCCCCATGCAAGAAGTAATGGCCTAGCTCATGGGCAATGGTGAATCGCTCAAGTCCGACATTATCAAAGCTAGTGTTATAGATTATGATAAACTCATTGTTTTCATTCACCGATGCTCCTAAAGGGAGGGGAACATCAGGGGAAGGAGGCATGGCTTCGACAACGCTGATCCCAAGATCACAAGCCAAACGAAAAACATCAACAGGAAGGGACGTAAATCCATATTCCTTTACGGTTTTCTCACCCCGAATCATGAACGCTCTATATTGATCGTCACGCATCATTCGTCTTTCTGTTTGTTACGAGTCTTCTGCCTATCCAAAAGTGTTTTGATGAAGCTATTGGCGATATCTCGCTCTTCATCAGACAATCGCCCCAAGCCACGATAGAGAGTATCACCACCCTCGCGCCCCATCAGATAATCAGTCGTTACCTCAAGGGTATCTGCCAGCTTCCGAAGATTGTGGAACGTAGGAGTACGTCCCCCAGCCTCAAAGTTCGAAATTGCCGACGGCCGCAGGCCGATGCGTTGCGCAAGCTCAGCTTGCTTGAGGTTTCTCTGCTTACGGGCAGCACGTAACCGGCTGGCGAAAACTGGCATAAAATTTTGTCCTTGGTTATTAAGAGATTAGTCTTACTAATTTTGGTACTTGTTTACGCTTGCATTTTATCACGAAATGTGTTTTAATGCAACACCTGTGCTGATTTAAGCTCTTTATGCTCCCATAAAGAGCCTGTGTTTTGCCCAAAATAAACACTAGTCATGATCTTTTAATTTGCTATATGTGATCATTTTATCAAGAATCACAGATTCCGTGTGCCAGTTCCACATGCCCGCTGGAATCTTCCCGTCCGATCTGCCGGGCACTTGAATCTCAACCGTTGCGGCTCCCGGCTCATGCTTGCCATGGCGATCTGCTCACTTGGCACGGTAGCGCACGCCGATCTGCCGCTAACCCTCGAAGAAGTAATCGCAAAAAAGGATGAGGTCACGGTAGAGATTGGGTTCGATTATGGAAATATATACAGCAGCGACTTTACACGAGAGATCAACCAAGATGTTCTCTCAATGTCCTTTGGGATGCGGTACGGGATAACTTCTGCCACTGAAATTTACGGGAGCGTTCATGGTGCGGCACACCAAGCGCGGTCCTCGGTCCCGAGAGGGGGCGACCGAGGTCATGCAAACGATATGCAGATGATAGGCCGGTCCTGTCGCCTGACCTTCACAGCGGAGAAGGCGGCGTTATTTCCTCCATAGATTGGGAAACCATCACCGCAGAAGATTTGTTGACAGGTATATATACTACTCTCATATGATTCTTTCATTGCAGAAAGCCAAGTAGTCCATTGGAAAATAAGGTATCCTAAGCGCCATGCTGGACTACACCCTATCACCGGAGCAGCTGGATGAACTGCGTGCGGCACATCGCGGTATGCAGGACAAACGCGAGGCCGACCGCATCAAGGCGGTAGTGGCACTTGCGACCGGCTGGACGGCAGAGGAAGTGGCGGAAATCCTGCAAGTTGACGCCAATACCGTGCGTAACCACTTCAAGCGCTATCGCGTCGATGGCTTGGCGGGAACCGGGTGGGTGACGGCGTCGGCGGCAGCCCGTGCCTCCTCACGGAGGAGCAACTCATCGCGTTGGATATCCATCTGCAAGCGAACCTGTACCTCTCAGCCAAGGCGATCGCCCATTGGGTGGAGAAAACCTTTGGCGTGTCCTACACCGAGAGTGGGATGACTGCGGTGCTGCATCGGCTGGGCTACGTGTACAAGAAGCCCCGGCTGATTCCCGGCAAGGCGGATCGGGAAGCGCAAGAACGGTTCCTCGAAGCGTACGACGAGATCGAGAAGAACAAGGGCAAGGACGATCCGATTTACTTGGACGCGACCCATCCGCAGCACAATCCGGTGCTGGCCGGCGGCTGGATCAAGCGCGGGGAAGAGCAGGAAATCCCCACCAACACCGGGCGGCGGCGCGTCAACATCAACGGCGCCATCGACCTGGAGCGCCTGGAGCCGGTGGGCCGC
>Ga0209255_1000228_pt1 | contig 12238 bp, 15 predicted proteins | sample WorMetvaBAHAMAS2_FD_187394 | JGI IMG/M metagenome (GOLD analysis project Ga0209255, IMG submission 187394) | Marine gutless worms symbiont microbial communities from Max Planck institute for Marine Microbiology, Germany - Olavius vacuus... | ecosystem: Host-associated > Annelida > Digestive...
CGATCAGGAAGGGCTCGAAGAAGCCCCATTCGTCGTCGCTCATCAGGTCACGGATCAAGATGCCCTCCTCAATTTGGCATCTTGAATCACGCCTCACGCGATTTGGGAATCCACTTTGTCAACAGGGCCTAGGCATGGTCAAACAAAATACTCGGTGAAATCCATTTATGAATCAAAAGAGTGCAAATCTTGGCGATTTTTTGCTCAAGGACAGGTGAGCAAGAAAATATCCCGCTATGATTGAGGGTTCACTTGTGGGCAGCCCCTATGCATGTGCGGTAACTCCGCCGAAAGCGAATCACTGCAGTCCGAAAGTGGCGTCCGTCGTCAATCGGGGCTTGCCAGCGCGCGCAGGCTCGCCAGCCGGTCCTCGGCGATCTCGATCCCTTCCTGCGCCACCCGGGCACGCCGCTGGGCGCGCCCCTCACCGGGGAGGCGGGCGTCTTCCTGGGTGGCTATCTCGCCGAAAAGGCGCTCCGCATGGGCAGCCCAGCCACCGTTGCCGCGGGTGCGGCCGGGGTCGAGGGCGAGCAGGAACTCGCCGCCACGCGGCGGGCCGCCGTCGGGCTGGTCGGTCTCGGCCGCCTCGACGCTGAGGCATTCGCCGATCAGCGGGCCGGCGAGAAGCTCGATCATCATCGCGATCGAGGCGCCCTTGTAGCCGCCGAACGGCAGCAGGGCGCCTTTCAGCACTTCGTCCGGGTCGGTGGTCGGTGCGCCGTCCGGGCCGATACCGACGCCCGGCGGCAGCGCGTGGCCGTCGCGGGCGGCGATCATCACCTCGCCCCGGGCCATAACCGCGCTGGCCTGGTCGAAGACCACCGGCTCCCGGCCCGGCCGCGGCCACGCGAAGGCCATCGGGTTGGTGCCGTAGAGCGGTTTCACTCCGCCCGCCGGCGGCAGCGCGGGCTTGAACGAGACGCAGGCCAACGCCGCGACGCCCTGCTCGGCAAGGAGCTCGACCTCGGCCCACAGGGCGCTGAAATGGTGGGTGTTGGTCACCGCGGCCAAGGCCACGCCCTGGGCCTTCGCGGCATCCGCCAGCGGCGGCGCCAGCACCCGGTGCGCCACCGGGGCGTAGCCGCCGTCGCCGTTGACATGCAGCACCGCCGGGGCGCGGTCCGAGACCCGCGGGCGGCTCCTGCCGTTGACCTTGCCGCTCTGCAGAGAGGCGATGTAGCCAGGCGGGCGGAACAGGCCGTGCGACGCGGCGCCGTCGCGCTCGGCCCGGGCGATGGTGTCGGTCACCGCGGCGGCGTTGGCTTCGTCGCAGCCATGGGCAGTGAGCGCGGCGCGGGCGATTTCGCGGGCGTCTTCGGCGGTGATGACGGGCATGGCGGATCCTCCTCGGCGGCCATCAGATCGCCTGCGCCGCCCGGCGTCAATGCGCAAGCGCCGGCGCGCCTCTCGGCATCGCATCTGCGTCCTTACCGACTTGTATGTCTGCCGCAATGATCCGGCAAACCGGTCTCTCGTCTACTCGGCTGGCATTCAACCAGCGAGAGGAGACCAACAATGTACAAGCTCAGGAATTCAGTCGATCGGCCGCGCGGCCGGAGGGGCGATGTCGCATCGCGGGGCCTGGCGATGTTGCTGGCGGGCACGGTGGCGGCCTGCTCCATGGCGCCCGAGGCGCTGGCCGGGCCGAAGGAGGAAGAGCCGTTCAAGCTGGCCCGTGTCTACTTCGAGACCAACGGCTCGGCCTGCGACATGGGCATCCAGATCCTGTTCGACACCGAGGGCATCAAGACCGCCAAGTTCATCGATCCGAACGGCAGCGTGATCCACGAGGTCCGGGCGCGCGAGGGCATGCTCGACATCGGTGGCCAGACCGAAGGCTTCCTGGAGGTGGTGGAGCCGGTGATCGAAGAGCTGGTCTGCGGCTCGGAGGTGTATGGGGAAGAGGGTCACTGCGACCCCGACGAAGAGGATTGGGCGGATGCGATCACCATGGACGACATCCTCGAGATGTTTCCGCCCGGCGAGTACGACTTCTAGGGCAGGGGGCCCGACGGCGAGCTCTACGACGACGAGTTCGAACTGACCTACAATGTTCCCGCCCGTCCGGAGATCACCACGCCCGCTGGCTCGACCTTCGTCGGCGAGCCCGATCCCTCGGAGGTCCCCTACCACAACCCGGCCGGCGATCTCGTCATCAGCTGGGAAGAGGTCACGGATTTCGCCCCCGGCCTGCCGCTGGAGCTCACCGACGGCCCGCTGGTGATGCGCGGCTACCAGGTGCTGGTGTTCGATGCCTTGGCCGGAGAGGGGCCGTTCGAGTTCAACGTGACCGTCGAGGCCGATGTGACCAGCTTGACCGTTCCGGCGGACTTCCTGCAGCCGGACATCTTCTACTCCATCGAGGTTCTGGCGATCGAAGAGAGCCGGAACCAGACCATCACCGAAGCATGGCTCAGGAATTGCCTCGACCCTGCTGATTGCGCCGACGACTAGGGGATCGGACGTCCGGTTTGGTGGGCGCGCTGCGCCCGTCGGACGATCCCCAACGTCGTGACGGAGCGGAGCGGCAGTTGCCGGGCCATGTCCCTTGTGGCCCGGCAACGCATCTCTGGTCAGGCCCCCAGCGCGGTGTCGGCGGGGACGTAGTCGTAACCCAGGTCCTCGGCGACCGCCCGATAGGTGACCTTGCCGTTCCAGACGTTGAGGCCCTCCTTCAGATGCGGGTCGGCCTGCATCGCCTCGCGCCAGCCCTTGTCGGCGATCTTAAGCGCGTGGGGCAGGGTGACGTTGTTCAGCGCATAGGTCGAGGTGCGGGCCACGCCGCCGGGCATGTTGGCGACGCAGTAGTGGACGATGCCGTCGACCACATAGGTGGGCTCGGCATGGGTGGTGGGCTTTGCGGTCTCGAAGCAGCCACCCTGGTCGATCGCCACATCCACAAGCACCGAGCCGGCCCGCATCGTGCCGAGCATCGCGCGGGTCACCAGCTTCGGCGCCGTGGCGCCTGGGATCAGCACCGCGCCGACCACCAGATCGGCGTCGGCGACGCATTCGGAGAGGTTCGCTTTGTTCGAGAACCGGGTCTTCGCCCGGGCCTCGAAATACATGCCGAGCCGCTCCAGCCACTTCGGGCTGCGGTCAAGAACGGTGACATCCGCACCCAGGCCGGCGGCCATTTGCGCCGCATTGAACCCGACCACGCCGCCACCGATCACCACCACCTTGGCCGGCGACACCCCCGGCACGCCGCCCAAGAGCACGCCGCGGCCGCCATTGGACTTCTCCAGCGCGGTGGCGCCGGCCTGGATCGACATCCGGCCCGCGACCTGGCTCATCGGCTTCAGCAGCGGCAGCCCGCCATGGGCATCGGTCACCGTCTCATAGGCGATGCAGGTGGCGCCGGAGGCGACGAGGTCCCTGGTCTGCTCCAGGTCGGGGGCGAGGTGCAGATAGGTATAGAGGATCTGGCCCTCGCGCAGCATCGCCCGCTCGACCGCCTGCGGCTCCTTCACCTTGACGATCATCTCGGCCGTGGCGAAGACCTCCGCCGCGGTATCGGCGATGCGGGCGCCAGCGGCGCGGTAGGCGTCGTCGTCGGCGCCGATGCCGAGGCCGGCGCCGGATTCGACCACCACCTCGTGGCCGTGGGCGACCAGCTCGTGCACGCTCTCGGGCACCAGGCCGACCCGGTATTCGTGGGTCTTAATTTCCTTCGGGGCTCCAACGATCATCGGTCCATCCTCCCAGTGGATCGGTTGCATCAAAGAGACATTGTCGGCGCAGTTCCGCTGGATTTGCTCCGAAAGTTCCTGCGCAACACGCGGTTGTGTGGTAGAAAATTCGAAGAAAATGGCCATGGATGGGAGATTTTGCCGTGGACGAGATCGATGCCCGAATCCTGCGCGCGCTGCAGCGCGACGCCAGCCGGCCGGTGGCGGAGCTGGCGCGCGACGTGGGGCTCTCGGCTTCGGCCTGCCACCGGCGGATGAAGCTGCTGGAGGAGGCGGGGCTGATCGCCGGCTATGTCGCCCGGCTCGACCGCGCCGGACTGGGGTTGCCGGTCCAGGTCTTTGTCGAGATTTCGGTCAGCTCGCAAAGTCAGGAGGCGCTCGACGCCTTCGAGGCCGCGGTGACTCGGTTCGACGAGATCCTGGAATGCCATCTGACCACCGGTCGGGCCGACTATCTGCTGCGGGTGGTGGCCCGCGATGTGGCGGATTACGACGACATCCACCGCAACTGCCTGGCGCGGCTGCCGGGCGTGACCAGCATGCAGACAATCTTCGTCCTGCGCTCGATCCGCGAGTGGCGGGGTTACCCGGTGCGGCTCGGGTAGCGTGACGTCCGGCCGTCACAGGTTTGAGATCGTTGCGACGCGCATTGTTTGCGAGACCGTCAAGCCAGGTTCACGCGGGGCGGCTAGAGGGATTGTCTCTGATTCCTGACAATCCTGGGAGGGGCTCATGCGCCTGTAACATCTCGTGCTCGGCGCGGCGATGGCGGTGCTCGCTGCAACCTCCGCTACGGCGGAGACTTGGAAAATCGCGGTCACCGATGTCGAAGGCCTGGAGCGGCTGCAGGTCGAGTGGGGCCCGTTCAAGACGGCGCTGGAGTCCGCATCCGGCGAGACCTTCGAGTTCTTCCCTGTGAACTCGCGCACCGCCGCCGCCGAAGCGCTGCGCGCCAATCGGGTCGATTTCGTCGTCTCCGGGCCGGCGGAATACGTCGTCATCAACAAGATGACCAACGCCACGCCGCTGATCGGCCTTGGCCGGCTTGGCTATCACTGCGCTATCGTTGTGTGCGCCGACAGCGGCATCAACAAGATATCCGACCTGAAGGGCGCCAAGGTGGCGTTCGGCGATATCGGCTCGACCTCCAACATGCTCTGCCCGATGCAGCTGGTGGCCGACTACGGCGTCGACCCGGTCAACGATGTCGAGAGGATCCACACCTCGCGCAACATCGCCCACGAAGCGCTGAAGAAGGGTGACGTGAAGGCGATCGGCACCAACGCCAACAGCTGGATGACGAACGCCCGCAACAGGGACGAGTCGGTCCCCTACGGCTTCTTCAAGGTGCTGGCGCGCTCGGGCAATCTGCCGAACGACATGATCATGGTCGCGGCGCATATGCCGGCCGAGGCGGCGGAGAGGGTCAAGGCCGCGATCCTGGCGCACAAGACCGAGATCATCGCCGGCATCACCGCGCATGCGGAAAACGACAAGTACATCGGCATGGGCCTGGTGGCGATCGACGACAGCGCCTACGATCTGGTCCGCTCGATGTATTCCAACGCCGGCTACCCGCAGTTCGACAACTTCATTGGCGACTGAGGCGATGGCACTCGACGTGACGGCCGGGGCGCCCGCGCCGGCCGTCACCGTCGACCTTCGGGTCGAAGGTCTGACCAAGGCCTTCGTCAGCGGCGCGCCGATTTTCTCCGACGTCGGCTTCTCGGTCCAACGCGGCGAGGCGATCGCCATCGTCGGCGCCAACGGCACCGGCAAATCGACGTTGCTGCGCTGCCTGCTCGGCCTGATCGAGCCGAGCGCTGGCATCGTCGCGGTGCTCGGACAGGACATGACCCGGCAACGCAGCCGGGCGATGCGCGCGCTGCGCGCCCAGACCGGACTGGTGTCGCAGAAGCACAATCTGGTGCCCCGGCTCTCGGTGCTGTCCAATGTGCTGCACGGCTTGCTCGGTCAGGGCTCGGGTCCGCGTTACTGGGTGCATACGCTGGCGCCGGCACTGACCCGCGAGCAGGCGATGGAAGCGTTGGCCAAGGTCGGGCTGACCGATCTGGCACTGCGCCGGGCTGACCGGCTTTCCGGCGGGCAGTCGCAACGGGTGGCGATCGCCCGTGCCCTGGTCGCGCGCCCCCGGCTGCTGTTCGCCGACGAGCCCACCGCCTCGCTCGACCCTGCCGCCGGCGAGGAGGTGATGGTGAAGTTCTTCCAGCTGGTGCGCGAGGAAGGGGTGACCGTGGTCTTCGTCTCGCACAACATCGCGCATGCGTTGACCTACGGCGACCGGGTGCTCGGCCTCGCCGGCGGGCGGCTGGAGCTTGACGCATCAGCATCGGGCCTGAAGGCGGCCTATCTCAGGAAACTCTATGACTGACGCTGCGCTCGACAGACCGCTGCCGCCCGCCCAGCTGGAACGCCCCGGCGCCGTCGCCTTTCTCGGCTATGCGGCGGCGGTGGCGATCCTGGTCTGGTCCTTCGACGGCGCCGGCTGGTCGGCCGAGAAGCTGATCGCCGCCCCGCCGGCGCTGGCCGACTTCGCCGCCCGCGCTTGGCCGCCGGCAACCGCGGGGCTGGAGCGGTTGGGCTGGAAGATGGTCGAGACGCTGCAGATCGCTGTCTTGGGCGCCGTTCTCGGCGTGGTGCTGTCGTTGCCAATCGCGCTCCTGGCGGTGCGGGGCGGGGCTGCCGGGCGGATCGTCAACACGCTCGTCCGGGTGATCCTCGGATTCCTCCGCGCGGTACCGGACATCGCCTGGGCGCTGATCTTCGTCGTCGCCGTCGGGCTTGGCCCCTTTGCCGGCATGCTGGCGATCATGATCGACACCATCGGCTTCTGCGGACGGTTCTTCGCCGACGACATGGAGGCCGTCGACGGCGGCCCGGGCGAGGCGTTGCGCGCCACCGGGGCGAAGCGGCTCGACATCGTCGCCTGCGCCACCGTGCCGGCTGCGATGCCGGCCTTCATCTCGACCTCGCTCTACGCCCTGGAGAAGGCGGTGCGCTCCTCGACCATTCTCGGCCTGGTCGGCGCTGGCGGGATCGGCATCGAGTTGAAAGTCGCCTTCGACCTGTTCGATTATCCCACCGCAACCACCGTGATCCTGATGATCGCGGTGATCGTGATCGTGGTCGAGCAACTGGGCGTCTTCGCCCGCAAGCGCATCATCGGAGCCGAAAGATGAACACCGACACCGCCCACGCCCATTGGAATCAGCGCCGGTCCAGCGCCGAAGGCCGGGCCGACTGGCTGGCGCCGGATCCACAGGTCGCGGCTCTGGCCGAGACGCTGCACAGGGGCGCCGCGGTGCTCGACCTCGGCTGCGGCGTCGGGCGGCATAGCCTGGCCTTGGCGCGGATGGGCTTTCGGGTCTCGGCCCTCGACGCTTCGAGCGAGGGAGTCGCGGAGCTGGTGCAGGGCGCGGCAGGGGAGGGGCTGGAGATCGCGGCCGCGGTGTCGCGGATGACCGAGCTGCCCTACGCCGATGCCGGCTTCGACTACGTGCTGGCCTTCAACGTTATCTACCACGGCGACCGCAAGGTGGTCGCCCGGACGGTCGGCGAGGTGGCGCGGGTGCTCCGCCCCGGCGGGCTCTTCCAGTTCACCCTGCTCTCGACCCGCAACCGCAAATGCGGCATCGGCCGCGAGGTGTCGCCCGGCACCTGGATCGACGACGACGCGCCGCCGGGCTCCGACAAGCGCCATCCGCACCACTATTGCGACGGGGCCGGGGCGCTGGCGTTCCTCGACGGCTTCGATCTCTGGGAGCTGCGCGACGCCGAGCAGGCCACCCCGGGCAGCTTCCACTGGCACATCATTGCGGAGCGGCGGGCGTGAGCGGGTATCACTTCGAAGGCGCGCGCGTGATCCTTCCCGACGCGGTGATCGAGGTCTCCGTCACCGTCGAAGGGCATGAAATCGCCGCCATTGACGGCCCGGCCGGAAGCGCCGCCCGCGTCGACGCCCGCGGCATAGTACTGGCGCCGGCTCTGATCGATATCCACCGCGATGCCTTCGAGCGGCAGGTGATGCCGCGGCCGGGCACCTTCGTGCCGATGGACGTGGCGATGCTGGAAACCGACCGCCAGCTCGCCGCCAACGGTATCGCCACCGCCTATCACGCCCTGACCCTGAGCTGGGAACCCGGCCTGCGCTCGGTGGAGAGCGGCGCGGCCTATGTCGAAGCGCTGTCTGGCCTTGCCCCGCGCCTGACCGTCGAGAACCGGCTGCAGCTGCGCTGGGAGATCTTCGCCTTCGAGGCGCTGGAGCTGATCGACAGGGCGCTCGCCGGCCCGCTGTTGCCCTCGATTGCCTTCAACGACCACACCTCGATGGCGATGCGTGCCTTCGACATGCCGGTCACCGACCGGCCGTTCGACCTCGGCGAAGCCGACATCGCGCCGCTGAGCGACGGCCGAATGAAGCAGCGCACCGCCGGCAATGCGCGCCGCGCCGGGATGACGAACGAGGCCTATGTCGAGCTTCTCGGCCAGGTCTGGGAGCGCCGGGGCCAGGTTGCCGCCGTCGTCGCGGAGGTTGCCCAGAAAGGCTCGGCCAAGGGCGTGCCGATGCTCTCGCATGACGACAGCCAGCCCGAGATGCGGCGGTTCTACTCCGAGCTCGGCGCCAAGGTCGCCGAGTTCCCGACGTGCGAGACAACCGCGCGCGACGCCAGGGCGCGCGGCGAATGGGTGGTGCTGGGGGCGCCCAACGTGATGCGCGGCGGCAGCCATATCGGCTCGCTGCACGCCGCCGACATGATCGAGGACGGCGTCTGCGACGTCCTCGCCTCGGACTACTACTATCCGGCCATGCTCGCCGCCATCGGCCATCTGCACCGCGAGCGGCGCGCCGGCCTCGCCGAGCTCTGGCGCCTCGTCGCGGCGAATCCCGCCGCTGCCAGCGGCCTGACCGACCGCGGCGAGATCGCTCCGGGCAAGCGCGCCGATCTGGTCCTGCTCGACTGGCCCGAAGGCGCGACCCCGGCGGTCCGCATGACCCTCAGCAACGGCACCATCGCTGCGATGGCCGGAGAGCTGATGCGGTGAACCGGATCGCCGGCCGTGCCGGCGAGCGGCGCCTGCTCATTGTGCCGGGTCACCGTTGCTGCTGCCGGACCCCTCGCCATCAGCCGGGCGGAACTTCGCCGCCGCGCCTCTCGCCACATCGGCAAGTGCCGGGGCGGCGCCGCCGATCTCTTCCGCCAGCCGGTCGAGCCGGTTGGCGATCGCCGCGGCGTCGTTGGTCGCCTCGAGCTGCTTGCGCAGCGCGGCGAGGCGGTCCGGCAGATCGTCGAGCGCATCGCCGAGGTCGATCCCGAGATCGGCCAGCAGGGCATGGAACTTCGCCAGATGTTCATCCGCCGCCTGTCGCCGCCCGGCATCGGCCCTGGTCCCGTCGATCAGGACTCGGCCCAGCGCCTCCATGACCTGTTGCAGGCTCTGCTGCCCGTCGGCGGCTGAGAGGCGGTGCAGCAGGTCGGCCCAGTCCCGCGTATGCATGCAGCCCCTTTCGGGCCCCTCCATGTCTGCGTCGTTACCGGTCACTTCGAAGGGCAACAGAAACGCCTCGTCCACCGAGCGGGAAACGCCGGTGGGCGAAATGATCCGAAAATCGCCAGACGGCAGCGCCACGAACTCCGGGATGGTGAAGCGGCGTGTCCCGCAGGTGCTGACCCAACGATGTTCTCCCGCGTCCATTTCGGCTTAGCTCCGTGGCAGCGGCGCTAGGATCGGCGGCGCCTCCCGCGCCTCAACCTTCGAGATCCGGAAGCCCCTTCCCGGCGCACTGGCAGGGAGACAGGCGTACCTTTGGTCTCCTTCCGGCAGTCCGGCCGCCGATCCCCTCGCCATCATTCCGTTCCATGGCGTCTGTCCCATGCGTCATTCCTGGTTCGACAGATTGGCGCGCACGCCGGCCAGCATACGTGCAAGCCCCGGGTCCGCCTCTTGTCCCATCGCCGCGTCGAGATCATCTGCGAGCATCGGCAACTGCAACAGGCCGGCCGCTTCGATCGCCGCGGCGCGGACCTCGACATCCGGGTGCGCGAGGGTTTTGCGGAGGATCGCGTGCGCATGTGGTGAATAGCCCCGGTTCATGCCCAGCGCCAGCCGTAGGATCTCCCCGGGGTCGCGCGGATCCGGGGGATCGGCGGACGCAATCAGGTGGTCCGGGCTGACCGCCGCGACAGCATCCGCCAAGCGGTCGAACAGGGCGTCACGCACGGTTCCGGATGGCGAAGCGGCGCTGACATATCGGGCGCCGGCATAGGTGTCGAAGGTCAGGCGAAGTTCGGTCTCGGGAACACGGGTATCCTCCCAGACGAAGGTGGTCACGCCGTCGCCCTCGATCCGTTCGCGATAGGCGAATGCCAGCCCTTCGGCCCGCCAGCGCCCCACCAGGCGAGCGATTGTATCGACCACGGCCTGGTCGCTGGGGCCGTCGGCGATCACGAGAGACAGCGACTCGATCTGCATTGGCCGATCCTATTGCGGACGTGTCTGCCGAAGGAAGCGAATGAGGGCTGCTTCGAGTCGCCGCGCCGCCCGCCGCGCGTCGTCGGTGTCCTCGATCTCTCCTTCGCCGTTCAGCGCCGTCAGCAGCCAACTCTCGAAGGCCCGGGCCACACTGCGCATCGACCGTGCTTGCCGCGTGCTGACAAAGGCCTCGCCATGGCTGTGCAGCGCAGCGCGCAGGGCCTCGAAGATCACCGCGTAACTGCCCTGCCGCACCGCCATGGAGTCTTCGATCTGCTGATCGCTGCCGCGGTTCTGCCTCCCCTCCGAGCCGGCCTCGGCGCTGTAGCCGGTGGCCATTCCGGCCGACCGGCCCACGGTCTGCTCGGCTTCCGACATGAACCCCATATGCACAAGCGACCCGGCGACGCGGTTGGCCGGCAGGTTGCCCTCGTGCCGGGCGACCTCGACCTCGTCACGCAACCCGCGCACCGCGCCGATGTCCGATGGGTCCGGATACTCGATCTGGGCGTTCACCGGGGTGAAGACCGGGTTGCCGCGTAAAAGGCGCTCGTCACCCGGCAGAATGTCGGGCCGATACCGGCCGGCACCCTCGACATAGACATCTTGCAGCGAATGCAGTTGCGGTTCGACCGTGTCGTCCCGCCCGGCGGCGCGGTCGCTGATTCGCGCTTCGTAGCCTTGCACCTCCGCCGAGGCCACGGTCTGTCTTGGGTAATGCTGCCGCGGAGTCCGAGTCATCTGCGTCCCGCTCTCGCCGCGCCGCAAGCCGCGGTAGAGCCGCACCGCCTCGTCCTGGCTGAGGTGCACGGTCGGTGTCCCTCCCGAGGCGATCTGAGCCTAGGCAGTCCGAAGCTCGCGGCGGCGGCGATTGGATATGTTGCGCAGATAGCGGGATTCGGCCCGCTGCAGGATCGGCTCCAGCGCCTGGCCAACCACAATCTCCTCAGCGGTGTACATATTGACCGTCGGATTGATCGCGGCGACGACATTGCGCCCGTCATAGGTCAGGCTGGTCAGGCCGTATTGGATCCGCCAGGCAGCAAGGCGGGCGCGCAGAACGGTCGCCGAGACGCCGCGTTCAAGCATCGGCCCAAGCTGTGGCCGGATGGCGCGGACGGCGGTGTCGAGATCGCGCTGCTTCTCCTCGGGCGTCCGGGTGTCGCGGCCCCCAAGGCCGGCGCGGGCACGTTGGAAGAAGGTGCGCGCCCTTTCCGCAATCGCGCGGATTGCGCGCTCGATGATCCCCCACAGACAGTCCTGGAAGCCGCGGATGGTGTCGGCGATCCGTTCGGGCAGGTTGCCGAGGCCGAGGAACCCGGCCAAGAAGTCGATCACCGGCGCAATCAGCCGCGCCAGTGCGCCCTCGACCGCCTAGGCCATGCCGGCGATGTTGCCGGCAATCAGCGCCGCGGCGCCATTCACCACCGTTTCGACTAGGCTGAAGATCCGGGCGGCGTTGTTGAAGATCCATGCCAGGATCCGGTAGATCACCTCGATCGCCTGCGCGATCGCGCCGGCCGGGTTGAACATCATGATCAGCCGCGCAGCGACGCGGGTGATCAGTGCCTCCAGCAGGAACTGCACGCCGGCCTGGATCACCTGCTGGATCATTTCCTGCGGGTTGAACCGCTCGCGGATCATCTCGAACAGGCCGGCCGGCCCCTGGGAGATCAGCGTGCCCAGGATCTGGACCGCCTGCTCGGTCAGCTCGACATTGCGCGCGCCGATCAGGCTGACCAGGAGCCGCCGCATCCGGTCCCACGTGATGCCCATCAGCTCGAGGAAGAAGGTGACCAGCGCCCGGGCTGAGAACTCGGTCGGCACCGTCACCCCTACGGCGCCGAGCCCGGAGAACAGCCAGTCGAAGAAGCCGCCCAGCATGTGGGTGCCGAAATTGTCGAGGTCATGTCTTTCTTCCGTGTTGATCAAGCTGCGAGCATTCTCTGCCATGCGTTGTTTTGGGCGGTGTCTTGGCCGGCGAGCCGTGCGATGAACCATGCGATATAGACGGGGAGGTTCTTTCTGGCCGGTCCGCAGAACGGCCGGATGAA
>Ga0209255_1000230_pt1 | contig 12198 bp, 6 predicted proteins | sample WorMetvaBAHAMAS2_FD_187394 | JGI IMG/M metagenome (GOLD analysis project Ga0209255, IMG submission 187394) | Marine gutless worms symbiont microbial communities from Max Planck institute for Marine Microbiology, Germany - Olavius vacuus... | ecosystem: Host-associated > Annelida > Digestive...
CCGCGAACTCAAGACTGTACTGTTTAGGCTGTCGTACCCTGTCGACTGACAGCTTTAGCACTGTTTCGTGACACTGACATTGTAAGGTGGTCCTGCAGCAGTAACGTGATAATGTCACCTTAATCTAATTCATTGCTAATATAATAATAATAATCGAAAGCCAGTATGCGACTTCCTATTAGTGGATAATACTAATGGCGTAATCGGAAAACCGAACCGTGTTTTGGCATGGCCTCAAAATGTTTTTGCGTCCGTTCGGACGAGTGCTAATAAAAATAAACGAGTGCTCTGTTGGAGTTGGACATATTTTACATCAACAAATTTACTTCTATCGTATCTGATTACTGCCTTTGACAAAAGTGTCGAACTTATTACAGCGAAACTACGAAGAATTTCGTCATAAAATCAGTTGTTATGTCACAAATTGCAGTCTTCAAATAAACATGGCACCCACCAAAACGTTGCGTAGAGTCGACGGTTGCTTAAGGCCGCGCCCCACGACATGTCGCGACGGCCCATAGCGTCGGCCCGTGACGACAGGCCGTCGCGACGGGTGCCAAATCGACTTCCATTTTCACGCGCCGACTTGACGGCCGTCAAGTATGTCGCTAGAGCCATCAAGTCGGCCCGTCAGTGATAGTTTACTGTTTACTTATATAAGCTTATTATATGTAATTACATCAAGTGCGTCTCAAGATCAGATGAGTCGCGGCACAGTATGTGTCATTAAGGCTAATAAGTTAATATTAGCGATTCTCAACCGTCCGTTGATGATTCCATTGTTGGCACGGCCGACAGCGTGTGAAAACGCTGATTGATCTGTATGAATACCAAGAGTTTCTCTGGAACGTCCATAGCAAAGAGCGAACAATATCATTAAGAAAAAGAAAGCCGAAAAAGAAGTTGGAAAGCATTTTGGTGGGACAAAATGTGGCCTGTACTTCTGCTGCATTTACTGTATGGATGGTGCAGACGGCTGACGGGTGGCACTGACGTCCGCCCGACCGGCCGACTTGACGGTAACGGCCTGCGGCTTGTCGCGACAATTTGAAACTGAAATGTATCAAAATGCAGAAGAGGAAGGGACGGGAGGCAGAAAGGAGACAGGGCAAAGAGAAGTATAACCGGGATTTACCTTCGTCAAATAATGGGGATAGATGCATTGCCCCATGAAATTGTCTCTTTATAACACGCCATAGCACATTAAACTGTGGAATGGAATAGGAAGACTGCTAACGAGTCATAGCCTGTTCTCACGATCCATAAAATTCCGATACTCCATCGACATTTGATTGAACCCGATTCACTAATTTTAACAGCTTTCTCCCTGCGTGCTTCAGTCTTATTTTATACAAGTTGACATTTGCATCACAACCGAAGCGACGGGTCGCCAGTACTAATTGACGCTGCTCGCGAGCGAAGGCAACGGCAGGTACATTGTATTGCGTAGGCTACTGCAGTGCAGAGTGTATCCACTGTGTCACACGTTAATTAGCGACGATGGTGTACGGGCAACGAACGCCACAGCACCTACGGTCCTCTGCAGTAGCTATCACTGGACGGTCTCTCAGAAATTACGGATTGACGATGTAGCTACGAAAAACAAAGCGAAGTAAGTGGTCGAAAACGTATTTAATATTTTAATTAAATCATAATAGGCCCTCAACAAGGATCGTGGTGTCAAATAATGACGGCCAGCTCACGTTTCTCCGTATATATTAATCATTCAATGTTCTCTTTCTTTGTAGGCCGCGCAACAAACTTAAGCGCGGCATTTACTACGAGAATGTCTGTCCGTCTGTCTTGCCACACTAGTGATCCACGCCTAAACTGTTGAAGATATTGAAATATGCTTTGCACCACGCCATAGAAAGATGCCTCTAGTTTCTTGAGGCCAAATTTCGTAATCCTGAATTTAGGGGTTTACTCCGAACGAGTGACTTAAACAGAGGCACCCCTTGTCGACGGTTAAAATACGACCAATAATCCGCGATATCTTGGAAACGGTGCAAGATAGGATGTAAGTCACTATTATGCGTAGCCCTACATAGGAAGTTGCATCCACTCATACCGAAAGTGATGACCTTGAATGACCTTGAACGCCGTAATGGCCGTTATCTTGCGTTATTTTACGGAATTCGGTAGCTTTGAGTACCAATTACGTCAAAGTGGTTGAAGTTAGATACACAGCCGCGACAAAAATGTAGCGAAAAGAATTTAGTTTTTGGCAATACATGGTTAATATGATATTCTCAGAGATAACTGAGAAAGAGTGCGTCAAATATAGGTACCTCCACTCCAAAGCGAAAATTCGACTTGTGCAACACTGTGCGGCCATCTCAGCAACAGCTGAGCTTTTTCACTCAAGATTGATGATGATGACAAGTTGATAACACGATATGCGCAAATTTAACATGAGTTCAAAGCTGAGTAGTCAAACACACGACGTCAAAATAAAAAGCTAAATAAAGTGCAGCAAATCATGAAAACTGTGAAACAAAGCGGGTTACTGGTTACTGCACTGGATTATAGACAAGCACAGAAAAAGGCATCATACACGAGTACGTCGCTCGCAAAACTTAACCTTTGCCTTCTTTGAGTTACTTACCGCACAAGACGCCGGCATGTAGATAAACAATTCCCAGCTTTGTACTGTAATTTTAAAGCTACAGTGCAAAAACTGCGAGCGTGCTATTTTTGCGCGTATTGCCAGCGACGATCAGAACGGATCAATCAGAACCGACGGTATCTAAGGTACCGAACATTTCCGCCGCTTCCGTCACGAAGGTAGGCTACTATTGCAAGGTTGACAGACGCATGACAGAGCCTCGTCCCTTTGATTGCAACGTAGTGCCTTACATTCTGTCCTATACCGACGTGAACCGTATGTGCGTTTATGGGGTTTTAGAGCAGAGATATCCGTGGGTCGGGTCAAGTCGGGCTGGGTCGGATAAAGATTTGTGTAAATTACTTTGGGTCGGATGGGGTCGGATCGAAAATTCTAGAAAAGGGGCCGTAACTTCATTGGTACTCAAGACTCAAGAGGTCTGTCACACTTGTGAGTCACGCCTGAAAGGTTCAAGATATCGATATAATGCTTTGTATCATAAGACAGAACGCTGTCTCTTAGTGTCTTGAAGCAAAATTTCGTAGCCCCCTTCTTGAACTTATGGGTTCACTCCGAACGAGTGCGTTAACACTGGCACCCCTGCTCCCTCCCCTCCCCCTGATGCCGATAGCGAAAATCTGACCAACGATACGTCATATCAATCGGTGCAAGATCAATGTAAATTACTATTATTCACACGTACAAAGTATACGAGATTTCGATTGAATGACCGTGAACGGCGTAATGGCCGTTATTTAGTGTTAGGCCCCTACTTAGGCCTAAGACATACGAGTTAGTTGCCGGTGTGCCGACTGCCGACAGAGCCTACTGTAAGAAATTAACACGTGAACAGTAGAAAACTCCTAGCGCACTCGAATTGTATAGTCGTAAAGTTATGTATCATGTATGCTAGGCCTACTTGTGTGTAACATAGGTTTGTTTGATGCCGAATCGCGCAGATGCATTTGTCGCGGACAATATCGGTCGTCTTCACGACGCTAACGCTGATGACAACTGAATACTTCTGTAACACAAGCGTGAATGCGGCATTATTTGGAACTGGAACGAAAACGAAAACTCCAGGTTCACGCAGTACCATTTCAGACCACAAACAGTTCGCAGACGACCACCATCAGCGCAATAATCCGACGATTCTGCTCGCCAGAAGAGCCACAGCTGTGCTAACCGGCGTTCGATGCGTAACTTCGCCGAAACTGATTGCCAAGTGTCGTCGTCGGGTTGACTCAAAGTCTGTGAACAGAGCAGTCGTTAAAGGCCAGACGACGAGAAACTCGCCCGCTACGTGGGACAGTCGACAAACGCTAAAGACGGCCAGCCACTGGCTGATCAAGTCGCTGGCAAGTTTTTCATCGGGCGACAAACCACACACATACACAGGCCGTCGACCAGTGTCGAGACGTCATCAACGGTCGATGATCGACGGTGCTCGGGAGTTGCAGCAGCGGCAGGCCACGTGGTCGACCACCCACCACGACGTTGGAGCAAAGGCGCGACGTCGACCGCCACTGGACACCGACGAACTAGCAAGTGAAGACAGTGGTGAGAATGAGCTGGCCACACGGACAACTGACAATTCCAGCCAGCTGGATGGGTGGTATGGCGACCCCGAGGTGGACGCACAACCACTGGTCAACGAGGTCAGCAAAGACTCTTCTACCAAGTATTTCATCGGAAAACGGCATTGTTCGTGCAACAACGGTCTGGCTGCAGGATAAAGTTCGGCATTTAACGAACTGACACGGAAACAGTCGTCAATGTGTAATGAATTATGAACGATCCATGTTAAGACGACAGAAAACAGGGAAGCGTAATCGAGTTAAATGATTACGGCCTCGTTACGATGGTCTCAATCAAGACCCACAAACCCAAACAGAACACTAGTATCATAGATGCTAGTAAGCACACATTCTCACAAAACACTTTGGTAAACAAAAAGCAATATTACAACGCATGTACACGTTTTCAAAACAAGCTCAAATACAGAACATACAAATTATTAATTGTTGAATAAGCCGAACAAAAAATAAAAAATATCACCACAAGACAGTACGTTGCAGACACAACTTGAATGTGCCACACATCATATGGCTGGTTGTCACAGTTCAATGCTAATTTGACTTTGACATAACCAGTACACATCGTTGTGCAGAGTTTTTCACTGAACTGATCAGCTGAAAACAAATAAATAACCCACAAACAACGTAAAAAACAGAACATCAAAACCCAACAAAACTATGACCTAGGAGATTGGCCTCACGTGACACATGATCAGAGAAAAGCACTTCAATGTACCCTCAGTCGACTCACAGTCACTCACACCGTACTGACTGAGTAATAATGGTTTGCACTCTCGGTTGTGAAATTAAATGCTTCAAATATTCAGAATAGACAAGACATAGCCATCGTTAGCTATGCATTCCATCTTATATGAGCAACTCTTTAACAGTTTACAAAAAGATCCAAGAGGTTCTCATAACCTTTATTATACTGAGATGCACACTGGTCTAAACCGAATACGGTCTCAGTGCTGAGCAGTTTAGCTGCTTACCCCAAAGGTAAACGTGAAAAATATAGTCATTACAGGGAATGAGACCACAAAAACACTACATGTCAGCTAGGTTATAATCATTTTAGTTGATGTTGGCATAGCGAGGCTCTGTGCCGTTTTCTACGTGAGCCACAGGTAAAGAAAGTGGCTCACGAGAATCAATAACCAGTGGTGACAACACGTTGCCTGCCAAGTAGTTTGTACCTGCTCTGTTACTATGATGCTACACCTACAGGTCATGTCTCAATGACTTAGCAATCTGACATGCCTTCTGCTGACAGCTGCTATACAAACTGAGCTTCAATGTACACTCAGTCGACTTAGCTGCCTTTATAAGCTACCATACCATTACCGCCTCTTGACATGTTTATCACTGTGAAAAGAGATTTGCAGCATTTTCAGGACAAGATCGCTAAGTCGGTACATTTTAGTAATAGTAACAATAAATAATAATAATCAACATCATCATCATGACATATAATATGAATCAATATGAATCTTTTTCATCAAAACAAGCCATCAACACTGGTCAGTCAGTCATGCCACTGTCAAAGTGCTGCAGACCTTGTAAAATGTTAACTGGATGCCCTTTTATCAGGCACTGTGCATACACAGCTTAAGACAAAGTTCAACAAGTTACCACGACTACATGGAGAATTCATCTCCAGTCACAGCAACGCACAATTTCTTCATATGGGTTAGAATTAAGCTGATTTATCGCTGAAAAGAAATTAATATCACTTTGCAACACAGTAAATAATTCACAAACCAACACCTCTTCAAGCAGCTCACATGACACTGGCCAGCGCAGTATACATGTACTTGATAAAATAACTACATATATGTCTATTTACAATTACACAGGCAGAGTCTTTTGCACAGTCTTTGAAGCGGCAGCGTAGAAGATCTTAGTGAAAAATTTCAAACCCGTCTGACCACCAGGAATGTAACTCACCACATACCTGTCACAGCAAACACCGCTATGACTTGGCAAGAGTTGTAAAAAGTCTTGGCCAATAAAGCAATAACCAATGTCTAATTCGGCATAAACATGTCATTTAGTTAAGTTTACATATATTTTCAAACATGCAGTAATGCAGCAAATATTACTCAATATGATTTAACAGATAGCAGAATTCAGTGCATTTCATTTGACATAAAGACGAAAACATTACATATTACACTGTAATCTTGTAATGTAATATGTAAAGTTCTTGTTTTCTGTTACATTACAAGATAACACTAATACTCCACTGATGCAAGTTCAAATGTAACTTATTTAAAAAGTTAAAAGTTTTCATTTTCAAGCAAAAAGACTGCATATACAATTAATGAAATAAGCAGATGTTAATAATATTATCGTGCTACTGGACTTGCTTTTATACAACATAACTTTCATTCATTACAAAAATAACTTACTGTAAAAGCAGCTAGCACTCACCAGACTAATGCCAGTACTTGAGCGATGGCAAAGATCACAGTTAAAGGCATGCTCTGCACCTGTATTACAGTTCATCATAACACAAACCACAGAACCAAAGATTAAAACGAAATCCAGTGCAAAAAATTTAACATTGTGTCACTGTCTGTATAGAAAATACCAAGAGATAAACTGCAGCTAGTATTTTTTAAACAATTCATAGATCATTCAGTGATAAATAAACAACACTAAACAAGGTGGCAATTATTGATGGACTGCCACTTGAATCCACCCATCCCACCAGTTGTTCTTGGCTTCAATCACAAGGCCTATAGTGCACTAGTCTACCAAATTTCAGCCAAATTGGGCAATCTGCAGCTAACAAGTTACATTAAATCTAACAATCTGGGTGCCATACATCACTCTGGATTCGATCCTAAGTTGATTTCAACCATTCCGGGGCCTTCACAGATCTAGGATGCATCCACGTACCAAATTTCACGGACAATCTGCAGCGGAGTTATTGATGACTCAATAAATTCTCCTATCCAGTTTTACAGGGAGGGGGGGTTTGCCTGCCATCGTTCTTAGAGATGAGTGGACCAAACTAAACCAAGTTTGGGGAGGATACAGGCCACCCATCAGCACTCCCAGCACATGTTTTCAATTTCAGATACGTTGTTTCACTTCAAAAGCATGGCGAGTCAAACGCGAATGAGTTGAAAATCTAAGCACACAACCTCTGGTATACTTCAGACAGACAGGCGTTCCACAGTCAGACTAAAGGTTTGGTAAAAAAAAATTAAAAATTAAGAAACTACAGCGGTAAAACACAAGGCCTTCTGACTATCACAATAAAAAAGGAAAGTGTACAATTTATACAGAATCAGACAAACAGATATTTACCGAAAGTGCAAAGTAAAGTGTAGCACCCATTGTTCCAAAGTAAGCAACTGTGAATGGTAGCCGTGCAGCAGACAACAGGTGTTTCAGATGGTTAACTGGACCCCACAGCAGTGAAAAACTGCAAGGTACAATGGTCACCATGTCAGTTTACGTTATTACAATATTACAGTAAGATTAAAGACTATGCTCATCACTAAACTGGTCAATCAACTGATCGACTGATTGATCAATAGAAAAAATCTTTACAGTAACTAATAATTGAGTGGACACTGAAAGAGAAAGTGCAGAAGTTCTACCTGAATATGACAAATAAGCTGCCGAGTGTGTAAAGCAGTGCAAACTTGCGTGCCTTCAGCAGCAATACTGGAATGTATAAACTTGCCTTCAATGAAATCAAACACATTCATGTGTCAGTTCAATAAGATGCTAACCTAACTAGGCAGCCCATCACTGCAGTGGGCTGCTGTTTAATATGTAATCAGATGGTGCAGACCTTCATGCAGTAACATAAAATAATGACTGATTAATTCAACGAAAATTAAAAATTATTCCACGACTCCTTGTCGCAGAAATTTGGTACGTGGTTCTGTAAAACTAGCCTACAATTACACCATGTTTCATAAAAAAAGAAACTGCCTATATTTGTTACTTAGAAAACAAATCAGCAGGTGTAAAATAGTAAAACTTGGCTCATTTACAGGGTGTTAGTGATGCTATTGAGTGGCTATTTCGAAATATGTTATATATTAAATATTCAACAACGCAGTCGAGCAGCAGCATCGATGTCTAGACTCTGGCGTGGCTGCGAAAGGCAGTCATTTCGGACAGTCAATGTAGAAAGCGTTATGCTGTATGACCAACAGCTTTTGTGTTAATAATGATTTTAGAAGGTTAGTGCAATTTTCATTGGAATAATTTTTGTTATTTCTGCTTGTTCATTTGACGTATTGGAGACCGTGCGTATTAGCGAGATTGACAGAGAACAGTTAAGAAATCAACAACATTTATTTCATAATCACAATGAACAATTCACACGTGCTTTGAGTGATTTGCATATAATTTGAATTTATCGTTGTCAAAATAGGCTAAATTTGGTTCCAGTTCCTTTTTTTTATGAAACATGATGTACAATTACAAATTCTCCTAAGTGAATGTCATATTTACTTGTAAAGCAGCTGGATTCAAACCAATACCTGGTAACTCATAAACTCGGTATATTTCAATTAATTATTAATTTTATGTTCAGCACATCACTACAACAACAAAAGTAAACATCAATACAGCAAAAGTGCTGAATCTAATAATTATAAAAATATATGTTCTTACTTTGAAAACAAGAAAGGTAATAATACTTAGAAATCCTAAACAGAGTGCTCTAGAGATGTACCGAATTGTGATTTTTTTGGTATTCAGGATTTCGTATTGGTATTCATTGTCATGATTCATTTCAGCTCCATACGAATATCCGTCTTTCCACAGCCAAATCTGAATTTAAGATAAGGTAACCATATGACAACTGGTATCTAAAGTCTAAAAAAAAATAAAACTACCGTTAACAAAACCTCCACCTGCAAACAATCTGAAGAATGTTCTGATATTCTCACTCGAATGAGTAATTCTAAGCTCTAAAAAACTATAAATATTAACTGCTGTACTATGGCACTGTCAGTCATTAGTGCCAGAATGTTGTGCTCTACCATCACAAGTTCATAATTCCACTTGAAGAGATGTGTGGTTTACATTATTTGAATATGAATTATTACAGCTTATATTTGAATATGAATATTGAAATAAGTATCTTATTTGACCAAATACGAATTTAAATAAAATATTCTGTACAGCTCTAATTTCCTCCCATCCCCAGGCATAGTGTCTTTAGAGTAGAACAATATGCCCTCAAGAGAAAAGCACTGTACTTTATTGAATATAGTAGGGTAACCTGCTATTGTCATAATACATTTCATACACTGAAAACACATTCAAAGCTGCTATTGATAGTTTGAATAACTTGCAGTGTTTTTTTATACAATTTCTGTCACTGTTCAACCAGTTTTTAGGCCGCTAAAAACTCTGTGACACTCAACTCTGCCAATGGCAATCTGTTATTTTAACTAGACATATCTAAGTAAAGTTGTCTGTCTCAGCAAAACAAGTCAAAAATGTTTTTCATTTTGATGACACATTCTTGAGCATTATACACATCAAACTCTCAGGAAAATTTGTCTCATATAAAGAAAAACTTTCCAAAAAAATAACATCTCTAAAAATAAAGAACAGAACAGCATGTTAGAATAGTTACCAACGAAAAACAGAATGTTCCCATAAGCAAACATCCGATGAACCCGAGAACTCTCTGTTTCTTGCTCTGCAAACAAAATCAGCTCATTAAAAATCTATGGTTAACTGCCTATTTCTAGACCAGCATTGGTGGCTTAGTGGTGATACTCACAGTGCATGCTATGCAGTGACAGTAAACAGCAATCAGCATGGGCCTGCATTTACATATTAGGCATATTCTAGTATACAGCAAAGCACAATTGTAGCTTCGCAGATGTTTTGCTGACAAACCAGTTAGCTGAATGCTGCTGGGCATTTACGCTGACTGGACACTTCTTCTTGTCAGGGATAAGTCCATCAGCAAAGTGTCCGGACACTTCACTGACAAAAGATTTCGCTGACTGGTTGTTTTGCTGACATGACTTTTTGCTGACTGGTCAATTTGCTGACAAGATGAGTATTTATAACAAACAGCATCACCATTATTTGCTGTGTGTTCAGCTGGTGACTATCAGGGATGTGACGAAGTTTGAATTCGAATTCGACAACGTTCAAACTTCACACGTTTTCAACAGATTCGAAATTCGACAAATGTTAAGGCCTTGTTGTCGAATACAAATTCATGGAAAAATCCTTGTTTCACGACTGATTTCATATGGTATGCACAGACAGCCAGAGAGTGCAAACAAACTTTTCTCAATTTCAACATATCACACATATTACGGTGATTGAATGTGCAACATAATTTTTGCTCAGTGATGTGTTACACTGTATTAATATGAACACTGATTTTATTGACTTCAGGAAATAACACTGTTTGTTATATTATTAACCACACCCAGCCATAACCCCGTAACATTCACCACATGGTGCCACCTAAGCACACATCCAATAGCAGCTTATTACTCAATTTATCGACCTCGAAAGGATGAGTTGGCCTGGTTGGCTGACCTGCAGCGGACGGTTTACCACACAAGTGGTCACATGACAGCTGCAGGTCGAGTGCAGGACAGGGAAAGTTCGCCGGCTAAGACCGATGTTCTACTGCAGTGTTATATAGTGATTTTGTTGGCATGTTCTTATGCATTACATCAGTGATTGTGCTGTTTAAGAATCTGTTAGCTTAATGGGGACATTTGCAATAAACACGTATGATAAGACGAACATTCACATACTATGCTTCAAATGCTTGCAAAATGAAAATTCAGCAAGACACCACGTCAGCAAATCAAACAGAAGCAAATCATCTTTTCAGCGAAGTGTCCAGTCAAAACACTGGTTTGTCAGCAAAATGTCTCATTGCACAACTGCACAATCTGTCACAATCATTACTGCACGTGCTTTTAAATTAACATCTCAGGAAGAGGGTTCAACAATGTCCGCTATGATCTGCCACCACTGGCACCATTCAAAAACAGTGGCGTTCAAAGGCAAGACTACCGTATCGGACCGCCACCAAATAAGGGTTAGGGTTAGGGTTAGTAGTAGGGTTAGGGTGGCGGTCCGATTCGGTAGTCTTTTCCTGTCTTGTTCGGTAAGCACTGCGTTCAAGCAAACAAGAACTTACAAGACTTGGCAGTATAGGATCTTTCTGAGCCTCAGAAAACCACCCATTAACCGTGGCTTCTTCTTCCTTCTGCGGCTGCAAAGAAGTATTCTTTGCAGCAAACCAACCGAATTTACCAGACAACGGATTCTGCAATAGCGACGAACTACTGCTGTTCTCTGTATTCGACTTCTTCAGATAGTCCTGCAACTGAGAACTAAGACCAGACGTTGACATCGCGAGCGGTATACGTCCGCAAAATATTCAAGCGGCCGAAAGTACTAAACTAAACTATTATAGTATTATGTCACGAACAACTCCGCAAACCACTTACACGTTTATTTACAAACACTGTGTTTACAATCATGTGCACATCATATTAAGCTGACACGTAGGGGTGACAGATAAAATAGGTGGAGCGCATTGAACGAAATGATGTTAATTACATTAATTTAAAGTTATCGTCTAGTTGAAGAAATGTGTAAACTGATTTTGTGTTACATTAAATTGATAATATTAATACTTTGCATTTTAATTAACTATATTCATTATCCATATTCCACCTACACTAATAACTTAAAATGGAACGTCGATGATATGACGTTCACAGTAAATAAGATAAATAAGCAATTGTTGTGATTCACCGAACTCACCAAAGCCGTCATTTATGAAGAGACACTGACTGCATTATTATTAATTAAGCACAGGCTTTCGCCATATAACGTTCACTATCTAAATTATCACTTTTTTACTCAGTTTTCAGTTCCAGTACCTTATGAATATGAGATTTAAAATTATTCAAAGTCGTGTAATTATTTATACAACATTGTGGTAAAATTATTCCACTTGTCTGTAACCCTATTTCCAAACAC
>Ga0209255_1000231_pt1 | contig 12160 bp, 7 predicted proteins | sample WorMetvaBAHAMAS2_FD_187394 | JGI IMG/M metagenome (GOLD analysis project Ga0209255, IMG submission 187394) | Marine gutless worms symbiont microbial communities from Max Planck institute for Marine Microbiology, Germany - Olavius vacuus... | ecosystem: Host-associated > Annelida > Digestive...
TGCCAGATTTTTGTGCCAGATCTTTATCGCCCCAATAGTTTTCGAGGGGCGGACCCCCAAAATTGGCCGTTCCCATTGACTTGAAGGTGCACCTTTACAACAGCTAGAGCTCTACCGAGCTCTGCTGTGATGTTAGGCCTTGGCCTTGAGGCCTTGGCCTTGACCACATCCTAGTCATTGTAGAACTACCGCGTACTGTCGCTTACGTAATGGTAGTCAAATAATATAAAAGTAACGGGTACCAATTACCGTGTGACAATACCAATACTAAGTATATTGCGCAGCACTATTAGCACTGCCTGCTCTGTGCCTGCCACTTCAGCTCCAGTGGAACGTGTAGCGGAATTATCATGCGGCCACATCAAGCACACATGTCCAATTCATTGATGGAGTGGAAACTCTTATGTTTCTGAAATGCCACTCTGACTTGTAACAGTTTCCAGCAATGAACTGGACCAGTGTGCCCTATGAGACACAACAAGACGATTTTACACCAACGGTTTAGCTATAGTTATTTAATTAAGTCTTATGACGATACTGATGGAACACTGACTGATTTCGAGTGAAGACTGAAAACTGAAGATTACTTCTAAGTACATTAATTGTCCGGTATAAATGCTGTGGAAACGTGGTTGTGTTCTTGGCCTCTTCAGGTATGTGGCCTTGGCCTTGGGGGTCGTGGCCTTGTTAACATCACTGGTCGTTATATTCCACTCGGTTTTAAAGCGCAGTTATATAGTACCGATCCCCAAACCTAAGGACACTCGCACCAAGGCTGACATGTGACGATTTTAGATGAATCGCTATTAGCCCGGTAGTATCTAAAGTCTTTGAATATTGTTTTCTTGAATGCTTCCATTCATTGAGCTATAAATAGTAACTAGAGCAATTACTGACGTACTACTTGCGCCCATTTTGAGCGATGACTTTGGGAAATTTGGAACTCAAGTTATTTTTAGATCAACGCTATATCGTCTGCTCACTGTGTCGTCTCGTCTGCCAGGTTCGTATTCAGTTTTGCGTACAAAGTTATGAATTGGAACCTTGAAAACAGTGTGACATGATTTAAAATATAATAAAACGTTAATACTTATTGTCGATTACACGGTGAGGCCTATTTTTTACATCTGTGGGCATCCGTATAATTGTATTCCGAGTGAATTTCTGACCCATACAAATACAGTAGTGTGTGTAATCAGTCCGCCATTAGACAAAATGTCGTCGTGTAAGCTCGTAAGCTCAGTATTCAGAGCACTGCTGAGCTGCTGTTTACCATGTTTATGTTATATTACCATGTTTACCATGTTTATGTAAATGCTGAGTGATGGGTGCAGAAACTGGACAAACTAGTACTTATAATATGGGCTTAGCAGTGTATAATTCAAAAGTGGGCAGAAACTAGACAAAATATCGTCGGTATCCTCGTAAACTCGTATACGGAGTGCAGCGGTAGTGGAACGGCATACACCGCCTAGAACTATGCTAGGCAGAAACCAGCTTAGTCTAGTACACAATGCGTATACTACTAAGCGGGAGTTCAGATTAAGTTCTGCTGAGCGAAAACACTTAGCAATTCCACTCAGCGAAAGTGATTAGCAAAAGTGATTAGCGAAAGTTAAAGTGAATTCCGCTGGTACTTAGCGCATATTCTGCTGAGCGAAAGTTATTAGCGAAACCGATTAGCACTTTCAAAGTACTAAGCAGTTTGCTGAGCGGTAATTTCAACTTCACTTGAAAAAATGCATTAATTAGCACTCAGCGGGTTGTTTCCACTAAGCGAAAGTGCTAAGCGGTTTCGCTCAGCGAAAGTTAAAGTCACGCAATGTCAGAAATGAAAGGCTAATGTGATAAAACAAAAACAAAAACTGAGAAATAGTCCGAGTTGGTGAAATCAGTCCACTGGATGGAAAAAGTCTGGTGGGAGTTATTATTGTTGTTAATTATTAGTATTAACTTAATATATTCTGGTAGGGTTTGTACATGGTGAGTCAAAAACGTGCCACTGTACATTCATTCATGATGTTTAGAAGTTTTGACTGGACACAAGTCACAAGAATTATGACACACACGGATTACGGAATGTGTGCTGCGTGACTAAGTCTAACAATCCCCTCCCACTACACAGCAGCCCTACTGATACACTGTTGGTTAGTTCTAGACAGAGACAAAGGCTACACAGGTAGGCCCTAGTTGTAGCGTCGACTACAAGAATTGGACGCTGAGTGAAGTTCAGTGAGCTACACATATTGACATCAAACAGCAGCTCGCACTTCACAGACTCGGATCATTTTACAACCTATATCTAATTTACATGCAAGTCTGTGAAACATTCCTAACAAGAAATGGCAGACTTTCATGTGTCACTGTGAGTGTGAGCAAAGCATACACGTACAGCAACCACGTGGCCTGGATCTTGGGGAAAAAGTCATGGCCTTGCCATGGCCAAGACCAAGACTTTCCTCTCAAGGCCAATGCCAAGGCCAAGGCCTGAGGTGTCAAGGCCAAGGCCAAGACCTTCATGAGGTGTCCTCGAGGATCCTCGAGGCCAAGTCCAGGCCTCGAGGACAACAAGACTGCCAAACCGCCGGCCAGCACCCCTAGAACTCTCTTAGTATTATAGCAAATTCAGCACCTTAATTATCCGAGAATTCAATCACTGAAACTTGTCAGTTAAAATGTCATGTAAGATTTTTACGATTGCAAGTTGACTCTGTGGAGTGTGGACTCGACTCGACTTCAGCGTCTATCGATCGACACGACTTGAGTCAACCTTATCGACTCACTCTACTTCAGCTTCCATCGATCGACTCGATCGATTTTGGGTCTATTTGTTTCTGTAGCTGCTTGTTTTTCAGGTATGATATGTTATGCTGTAGTAAATATTGAATAATTTTTATGTGTGTGGTTGCAGGTCATTGAGTGAACATGCCTAAGAAGTGTGCTGCAGTTGGCTGCTGGAACAATTCTAGCAATTGTTCCCTCTCATTCCATCGGTAACTGTTACTTATGCTTGACTGAACTCCTTTGTTTAACTAGAAATAAGCTGACTTGCATGAAGGTTATTCTCAATGCTACAGTATAACTGCATAAACTCATATACTATATGCATTTATTTGTCAACTGTGGTTTTTTATTTTTAACAGTGCTATCTTCTCTGATGTTTTCATGTTATTGAAATAGTACGTTATAGCTGATTAGAGCTCTGCACAGTCCTGAATTCCAGACCAGTCTGGCCTGTTAACTTCTTGAGCCGGCCCATCTTTCTTTAAGCTCTGCCCATTCCGCCTCGTCTGTGAATCATACCCCACTCCTTACACTCATACACTGTTTAGCATTACTAACATTACCAAAGTTGTAACATGGTATGTACATTTGTACATGCAGGTAATCTCTATATATAATCTCTGTTGAGATTACCATTACCAACAATGTTGTTTGCTGTAGTTTTGTGCTACCTTCATACTGTGAAACATTATCTAATTGACAATTTAAAGAGATGTTTTGTGTGTAGATTTCCTTTACATAGACAGCACATACTGGACATTTGGCTAACGAACATCGGCTGCGAAGGCTTGGAGCCGTCACTCACAACTCATCTGTGTGCCAAGCACTTTTCACCATGCATGTTCACAGAAGGTTCTGGTGATGGCAAGAAGAAGCGCCTCAAGGTTGATGCTGTACCTACAGGTTAGTATCATTTGCCTTTATGTACATTATAATTTATACTGTAATCTGTTAGGCCTGCTTTATTTCTATGATATGCTGATCCACTGGTAATGTATGCAACTGGCAATGGTCTACCGGTATGTGTGTCTGTCCGTCCGTCAGCCTACTAATTTACTCTAGATATTTTTTCAGTTAATTTCAGTTATGGTATTTCAGTTACAGTTACAGTTAAACTTGAATAACACTGGTACCTGTAGTTTGTAAGACAGCTTGTTCAGTAACTTCGATTTTGGTTTTATTGCTTTTTTATTGTTTTCGTATTTGAGCAACTGGTTTTACTGAAGAAAGTCTGCTACAAAGTTTCTTTGTGTGAAAGCTGAATGACCTTGAACCCCCGTAATAGCCCTTATTTTTCGTTTTTCGATCAAATTCAACAGATTTTGAGGCTGATATCATAATGGTTGAAGATAGACCTATAAGGTCCGTAAAATATTATTTCCCATGCAGTCTTGTACTTTTGGCGAAAACTATAATGCACCCTGCGGTCTCTCTGCAATAGCTGAGCATCTTGTTAAAGATATAGACTATATGTAAGTAGTTGCATTTATGCCGTTATGTTGATTGTAGAATTCTGCAGACAGTCACCAACGAAAGAAACACCAGTCCCATTGACCGTACCCACTTGTCTCAGTTCACAATCACAGGATGCTGATGAACCACCGGAGAAGCGATTTGCCTCATTGCCAGCCTTTCAGGCCCAGGGGCACAACTATTGCCACAGAAGCCCTTCCTCGGTCATCCGTTTGCAAAGAAAACGAATAGGTTGAATGGGTTATGCTCTTTACTAAATAGAGTGTAGCACTTTGTTGTTGATATGATGTTTTTTCGACTTACTGTTGAATTACACAGAGGCAGCAGTGAACTATCATTAGCACTTGGATGCTTCAGACTGCATTACTATATCAGACTTACAGCTGGTTTAAACAAACGTAACATGTATGCATAGTAATATTGCTTAATCTTTTAATATTGCACAAATACACCATCAGAGGTTCTATGGTACTTTATTGTATTTCTGGTATTGAACTAGACTGGAGTACGAGTACTCGTGACTTGGGCATCACCATTGATAACAATTTAAAATTTGATGAGCACATCTCAAAAATGGTGCATAATGTCAGTGTTAGAGCTAACTTATTAATCCGTAGTTTGGCCCCTGTTAGAATACTTTACTCCAGTTTGGTCACCACATACTGTTGGTCTAATTAGAAAGACTGAAAGTGTGCGGAAAAAGTTTAATAAGAAATTACATGGTTTTGCAAAGGTTGACTATGTCTCCAGAATAGACATGTTGAACTTAGAACTATTGCATGTTAGACGACTGAAATGGGATTTTCTTTGGTGTTATAATATCTTGCATGGAAATGCTGCTGTTGATTCTGCCAAGTTTTTCTCATTATCCCAGTATCAGAGGACTAGACTAGAGGACATCCCTATAAAATCTATAGACAACAGTGCAGACTAAACGTCCTCCTGTATAGTTTTGCATATAGAATAATTGATATCTGGAATAATCTTTCATTTGAAATTGTCAGCGTCTCCAGTATTGCTGTATTCACTTTCTCCTATCACACATCGTGATGTGAATGCTTTTGTTTTGCTGGTGCTGTAGGAAAACTGCGTCGTCGCGTGCATAACCTTCAGCGTGTTGTGCGTCGTCAAAAGAATACCATCAAGTCACTAACTGAGGCACTGGGCGAGTGTCGAAGTCAAAATCTTCTAAGTGAAGCTGCAGAACAGTCACTGCTAGACAGTTTTGGGCCTGTTGCTCAAGAAATTATGTTGAATGAAATAAAAAATGCACATGTAGAAAAGCATGGCCGCAGATACAGTCATAATATACGAGCCTTTGCTCTTACTGCTTTTTATTACAGTCCTCGTGCCTATAATTTTTTGCGCTCCGTTTTTTGTTTACCAAGTGTCAGCAGCCTCAGAGACTACAATAGTTCTGTTGATTCATCTCCTGGTTTCTCTGAACCGGTATTCACATATCTACAGAAAACATTTGGGAAAAAGCCTTGTGAAAATGAATGTTGCTTAGTTATTGATGGCATGAGTATTCGGAAGGACAGTAGTTGGGATCATAATTCTGGTAAATTCGTGGGTCATGTAGATTTTGGTGGAATGATGGAAGATTCAGACAAAATCGCAACGGAGGCTCTTGTTTTTATGGCTGTTGGTTTGAGTGGACGCTGGAAGATGCCAGTAGCTTACTTTTTTACTGATCATGCTACAGCTGAAACTCAAACCAATCTGGTATTGGACTGTATCACACGGTTGTATGATGCTGACATCACAGTACGTGCTGTTACATGTGATGGCACAGAAGTTAATCTCAGCATGTTCCGGCGTCTTGGTGTGGACAGGGATGAGCCATATTTCAGTCATCCATGTAACCCGGAAATCAAAATTTTTGCAGTTTGTGATGTTTGCCACATGCTGAAATTAATTCGAAACACATTTGGGGATCTGAAAATTATACGGGATAACAACAACAAAACGATTCGCTGGTCACATGTAAAAGCACTGCTTGATGTTCAGGAGTCGGCTGGTTTCCGAGCAGCAAATAAACTGTCTGTACAGCATGTGGAGTACAAGAAACACGTTATGAAAGTAAAACTTGCTGCTCAAGTTTTTTCCAGTTCTGTGGCTGATGCTTTAGAATTTTTACGTGTTGATTGCCAAGATGACAGACAGAAAGACAATGAGGCAACAGTAAACTTTGTCCGTAAAATTGACCAGCTGTTTGATTTGTTAAATTCACACTCTCCATTTGCTCGTGGTTTTAAAGCTGCTCTTCGTTGTCACAACATGCGTTACTGGACTGAGTGCCTGACTGAACTGCGGGAGTACATTTCGGCTTTGAAAACTGCAGATGGGACCCTTCTGTTAAATCATCGGCGCAAAACAGCATTTATTGGATTTATCATTTCCATTAACAGTGTTATTGGTCTTGCAACTGAATTGTTAACAAGAGATGTCAACCCATTCAAGTATTTTTTGACGTATAAATTGAGTCAAGACCACATCGAATTGTTTTTCAGCAAAATTCGTTGTAAAGGTGGTTTCAATAACAATCCATCAGTTGTGCAGTTCAGAGCAGCTTACCGCTCGTTAATCCTAAAAAACTGTGTGTCTCCGTCCACAAATGCAAACTGTCAAACATTGGAAAGTGACGAGGGTTACATTGCTGTGCACAGAAAATCCTCGACATTGTCAGATGCTTCTGAGCCTAGCGATATTTCTGTAGTTGTGGAAACTTACGTGGATTGTGTGTCCAAAAACAAATTTGTTGACAACTGTTTGTATTATATCGCTGGGTTCATCATCCGATCGCTGTCCAAAGTTTTGTCTTGCGAAGAATGTGTTTTGGCCTTACATGAAAAAATTTTGGATAGCCCTGACCCGTCTGTAAGTAAGCTTACTTGTAGAAAAGATCGTGGTGGCTTGCTATTTCCATCCGGAAGTGTGTTCAAAATTATTTCCACCACTGAAGCCATCATTTGCAGGGAAATTGTGTGTATGCCGAACTTACCAAACACTTCAAATTTGGTCCTTCAGATTCAGTGCAAAGTACTGGATAAGTTGTCGTCATCTTCACTGTTTCCAATGTTTGACATGCATTTCCGTGATGGTGTCTTTCTGTCTGGTGAATCTCATTATTTACAACTCATAAAATTCATTACTGCAAAATATTGCAATATTCGCTTGAAAGATTATGCCAAGAAATATTTGCAGAAAACTCAGTTTAAAGGACAACAGTCTTCCCGCATGTATTTGAATAAGATGGTTTTGTTTCAGGGTCGGTAATTTGTAAGTCTGTTTGGTTCCACTTGCAGCAATGTTCAATCTGTATCAGTGAAAAACTTGTAATCTAGCACCTGTGAATAATGGTGGAGTAGGTTGAATTGTTGCAGCAGTGACTTTTTGTACAGATGTGGCAGTAGGCTACCTGCAGTCCTATAGCATGTCGGCAGTTACACACCATTTGCAGTTGAAATTTTTGTTTTACAGGTATATTCGATTTCATGCTAACCCCGCTGTACCTATGTAAATGTCTGATTCTTTGTATATAATAGCTTAACTTGTAAGTAGTCCTATTGTATTGTATAGCTTATGTGCGTATTGTTCACTGTAATCTAGCACCTGTAAATAATGAACGTTTCTTTTGAAACATTACTGCGTGCACGTGTTATTACTCTACTATGAATATCTAAGTTATTAATGTTAATAAATTAATATATCTAAGTTATTAATGTTAATAAATCTAAATGCAATGACAGTAATATAATTCGTGTTGTTTGATAGTTTGTAGTGTTGTATAATTGTTTTGTATCATTTCAACCTTAAAAGGTTGCATTGCAATAAATATCTTCTATGTTGCATTCGCGGGTGGTCGGTTTTAAGATTAGAAGGCAATATTGTTAGTTACTACGATCGCTTAATGACCATCGCCCATGATTCTGGGCTTATACCCAGGGCCTGTAACCGGTGATGATGAAAAGTTTATTAATGGACAGACTGGAATACTGAATTTAGTTTATTGACCCAGCACTCTCCAGTTACTATTAAGAGAATTTTTATGAAAATATTTCGTACTATCTTCTCTGCTATTGTTAAAGATTGCCAGTGTAATTTTAATTTTTTGCCGATTCAGTCATGGATTGATGGTCGAATGGCAAGATTTTTGCAGAGGTATGTTGCAAGTGAAAACAGTTTGTGTTCACTGTTTGCAGCAAATGCTGCAAGTCAGTTGAGACGTGTTGCACTCACGTAGGCTTTTATAGCCTGTCTGTGTTGTGCTTTGTGTGCTTGTTTATATGTTTGTTTGATTTTGCGTTCTTATTTCTTTTGTCTTGCTGCTGATTTTGCGAATAAAGATGAATATATTAAGCCTCAGATACTGATTCATTGTTGACATTTGCAGCATATCTGGTTGAATTTATTTATTTATTTATTTATTTATTCATTATTACGCCACAGAGGCAGCACACATTACACTACAAACATACAAAAATGAAACACACAGTAAAAACACAAAGCATTAAAAACAGAATAAACAAATTAGTGTTAATATCTCATGCCTAGCGCCCATAACAAAGAATAAGCAAGGCAGACAGACTATATACAGCTAAAATACTCCACAGAAATTGTTACTGAATTACTGTAGGTTATGTCTAGAACTCATTCATTGTCTGTTTTTATACTGCATTGTATTCATTTTTACCGCGCTGCATGGAATGCAGATGCGGTCTAGCGATGAGAATTCTGTCCGTCTGTCCGTCCGTCCGTCACACGTGTGGATTGTGACAAAACGGTAGAAAGATCTGTCCAGATTTATATACCATATGAAAGAACATTTAGCCTAGTTTTCTGAGAAGAAGAATGGTTGGTGGGGGCGACCCCTTATACCTGAAATTTTGGGTCAACCGGCCCCCGTTGGAGCAAAATCGCCGATTTTGAACCGATAATCGCTCGTAGCGCCTCAGCCGTAACACCTAACGAAAAAAGTTCAATTAATGCTAATAGGAAATCTACTGCGCGCTTTCCAATGAGCCTAAGATGATCATCGTACGTTGCCCCTAAGTCCCCCAAAGAGGGTCTGAGAAACGTCTGCTACAAAGTTTCTTTGTGTGAAAACTGTCAGCGGCAAAGTTGTAAGGCATTCATTGGCCTAACTAACCGTGCAAAAATAATTGGTGGGGGACCCCTTGTACCTGAAATTTTGATCAAAGTGACCGCGTCGGTGCGAAATCGTCGATTTTCGCTCTATTTTCGCTCGTAGCGCCTGAGCCGTAACACTAATCACTAATCACTAATAGGATATCGCATACGGGCTTTCGATTGGTACCGACCTCGATGACTTTGAATGACCTTGAACGCCGTAATAGCCCTTATTTTGCGTTTTTTTTCACGAAATTCGACAGATTTTCAGGCCGATTATATCACAGTGGTTGAAGATAGACCTATAATGTTCGTAAAATATTGTCTCCCAGTTTCATTCTTCAACTTTTGGGGTAAACTATAACGCACCCTGCAGCGCGGTCTCTCTGCGATAGCTGAGCATCTTGTTACTTCACGTACCAGTAAACGTACATGATTATAATTATTACTGTGATGATAATTATCACCCTTTCCATATGAAGAAAAAGTTAGTAGCCCCACTATAGGCAACCACTGTGTAAAAGGTTTTCAGAGGCTAAAGCCAAAGGCTGTGCTAGGTTAACTTAATATAAAGCCCCACTAGCATACAGTGAGCAAAATTTCTCATTAAAGTGCGACTCCGACGAAAATTAACATGTAGTTTTTGTCCCTTTTTAAAGAACTCACTGAAAGATGCTGCTGACATAGCCGTCATTGAATTTAGTTAACTAAAACTACACGACGAAAACTTTGTATGCTTCAGGCAGCCCTCGTTGGAGTTCCACTTTAAAGATAAACCTATTTCACAAGATGAAGAAAGCCTACTGAAGTATCAGCAATGATTGTGCAGAAAGGAATTAAGATTGACGCCGATATAAACTTTTCTAAAATACCAATCATCGATCTATTCAAAAGGCTAAAGCCATGCTCTGCCAGGTTAACTTAATATGAGGCTAACTTCACTTAAACAACTGCCTTGAATACAATGATCAAAATCAATTTCTCGTCAAAGCTAAACCTATATGTCACAAGATGAACTTTATTCACGGGCTACCGAAGCATCCATTATTGTACAGAAAGGAGAAAGCAATTAAATCTGACTCTCTGCAATCACAATGCTGCGTCTATGGCTTTTGGTTTTGAATATATGACTGATTTATCGTGACAGTGGAGAATGGCCTTGAAATGGACATCGATTGATAGGAAGAACAGTTGAAGCTTTGCCCATACCGACATGGCCTGTGAATTTTTCTTTTCCCCTTTCCTTCATTCGCCAGTTACGGGCAGTATACAGAACATTGCAGTACGATTTGCGCTGCATTCCCTTGCAGAACTGTTAATACACAATTTTCAGCTATAAGTACACTATTACATGGCATTACTTAGAAATACGGACATAAATCAACCCTTTACAGGCTTCGTAACAGCTTTTTGTTTTCCTTGGCAACCATCGCTACGTCGCTAGTCCATATGAAATGGGACTTCTTCCATGCGGGAAAAACCGAACACAACTGTAATATAGATAATTGCATTATTCGCATAAAAATGTCACTAGTTTGGTGAACAAACATTGGACCATGCTTGTCATGTACTTTACTTTACTAAAACTGTCAAAAACTGATCGATTTCGTGAAAAATTCGTCGATATTAGAATGGAACTATTTTAAATACTCACTTGTCGGATGATTTTTTGGTCTTCAAAATGGGCGGACCGCATTACACCCGGCCCGGGAATTTCCAATGGTAAAGGATATAGCTGGCTGCCAACGTGGGCGCAAGGATCTTCCAGTAGGCTATCTAGTTACTATATTTAGATCAATGAGTTGATGCCCATCACTGGCTGCAAGCCTACTGACAGCAGTCATGGCATGCCACAAGCAAATACACTGTGTCTCAGAAAACTTCGCACCTTTAAACTCTCTGTAACTTTGTCAAATCTTAACCGATTTTAAAAAACTTTTGCACTGCTGGAAAGCGGATGAAATTTGCTACAAAATCCATACGACTTTACTCATCTTACCCTGGGCATGTTGCTACACTACCTTGGAAAATTAAAAATTCAAATTTTCTGCACATATTTACCAGATATGAAAGAAAATGCAAACAAATTGCATTTTAAGTGCACCAATTTTAATTCCTCAATTTATGTATTAACAGAATATTTGAAATATTCAAGCATACGGAGGCTTGGTTGTTTTTACATCAACATAACTATTGACATATAATACTAATATATCCAGCATTTACTGTTTTATCCGAAGGCAAACTTAGGCTCGGCCGCAGGCGTGCGAGCTAATTACAGCTCAGCAGCCTAGGCCGCCTCGTCTGAAGTGTTTAACATTAGTTTATCGAGTGTATACCGGAACGGGCAAACAACTCATTGCTTTCTTCAGCTTCAGCACCTTCCAGCGTGAAATTAAACTGAAAAGACATGTCACTATCTTAAACAGTGATATTGCAAAGTAAAGATTAATTAATTCGGGTTTTATGTAATACAACTACGAATTCCAAACTCTCACATGAATCACTTCGAGCGATAATCAAGAACTCGTTTGTAAACAAACAAGTGCCCGTCGTTAGAGTAACGTAACGCGAACGGAGTGCCTGAAAACCGCACATCACCGCACATGAACATCACCGCACATCACAAATTTATGGGCATAAGTTGCATAACTGTACCGCACATCACTTTAACAGGACCGCACATCACTCTGTATAGGGCTAGAACTGTACCGCATATCACCTTGAGAGGACCGCATATCACTCTGTATAGGCCTACCAACTCACGTAT
>Ga0209255_1000232_pt1 | contig 12156 bp, 11 predicted proteins | sample WorMetvaBAHAMAS2_FD_187394 | JGI IMG/M metagenome (GOLD analysis project Ga0209255, IMG submission 187394) | Marine gutless worms symbiont microbial communities from Max Planck institute for Marine Microbiology, Germany - Olavius vacuus... | ecosystem: Host-associated > Annelida > Digestive...
CCCCCCCTTCCCCTGCCCCCCCCCCTTGAACCGCCCCTGCGTCCATAAAGCATACATCAGACTTCTGACAAGTTGACAAAGTACCTTTGGAAGCTCGATATAGAAAGAACGACTCGGATGACTGATATATGACGTCATCCGTTGCCCAGCAACGGTCGCTTGTTGCCATGGAAATGTGCGCTCCATGCCTCTGTATGCTCTGAAGCAAACATTACACGAGTGTGCACTATGCGCCGCAATTTTATGCTAAAAAGTCAAAGGTGCTAGTAAACTCCCGAAATTCTTAGGCCTACTTATATTCCTTAGTTTGGTTCTACTTCCATGTACTTATTTACCGGTTTTTATACAACCACCAGGCCTACGTCATCCTGAGAACATGATGTCATCTTCACGGCGGATACTTGTACCTAATGACGTGTGTTGTACGCGTGGGCGGGTCGGGTCTTCTCGAATATTCTGATACGATGGCAGAATGGGGACAGACACTAGGGTAAGAGAAAATTTAAACTATAGAGTGGACTAAGAAGGCAGAGAATTTACTGCATCGACCGCATCGGCGTTGTCCGCTACACAAAGGCTATCACTTGACATCGACCCTCTCACTCAACCCGAATGTACGACTAATTCCAGGCCCGTACGCCCATGCGGCCGATGGGGCCGATGCAGTAATAACCCCGACTGTATTATTCAGCTGAAAGCAGTAGGGGCAGCTGTCTCGGGCAGCTGTTGGGACAGCTGCTCCCTGATCCAATGCTCGAGCCGGCCACGGTTACATACATAAGTCCGCTCCGGTTATATTAACGAAAGATTTACGACACAACAGAGCTAGTACTCACATAGCAGACAATCGCAGCCGCTGAGCTATTCATATCAGTACGATGACCGATGAGATACCTTACTGCATCATGTCGCCAACGCGTCACACACTCCAGCCCAACAACTGACACGTCAACAGCAACAACAACAACAATAGCAACTCGAGAAAGTGGCAATTTGCCATGCATTGCCACTTGAGGCTACCCGTCCCGCCAGTTTTCTCGGCTTTAATCAAAAGGCCAGCGCTGCGGGCGGGTCTATAATACAGTAGCACATCAAACTGTAACACAATCGGGCAATGCATGAGCTGATGATTTACCAAATTTTCCCCGTGCGTGTTTCAGGGCCCATTTTCTATGCCGATTTCTCAGAGTTGAGTGGGGAACGAAGTAGGCCCCCTTCGTCCACAAATTTCTCCTCAAATTTGTGGAGGAAGGGGGCCAATAATCGAAGGTTCCAAAAAATGTTTCAAATTTCCGTTATGTTGCTTCGTTTTGATACCAGAAAGTGTCAAATCGACTGCGATGGAAAGTCGAAGACAAAGTTCGGACCTCTGTAAAAAAAAATTAGTGGAGGGCAGGGTGGACGAATTTTTGAGTAAATTTTTCAAGTTTTAAGCTATAGGACCCAACCCCCTATATGTTTTCCCGGGGCACCGCTGCGCTGGCTGGGAGGTTGAAAAGTTAAGAAAAGACTGAGCTGAAACTTCATGGTGAACAGATTGTTTAATGAAGTTTTAATGAACTCTCTTCCTGAAGCCTGCGTCAACGCGGATACCATCACCGCATTCCAGACGCAGCTCCGTCACACGCCCTGAGCGGTGTGCACCCCCCCCATCGTCGTGATACGCGAAAGTGGTCTGACGATTATCGAACTAGAACTAGAACTAAGACAGCTAACATAGAAATGATAGGCTGTTGTCGGACTTTGTTTGACTGTGAGTTTCGTAGCGTAGCCTATTATTGGTAAAAGATATGAGAAATTCTGTGAGAAACTTACATGTAGATGTACCTCTGTTTAGTTTGCTTAGTCAAGATGTTCTAGTTTTCTGCAGTGTTAAAACTGTTGTGTTCACTGGCAGGCTGGCACTATGGTGAATTAAGATGAAGACTTAAGACCTAGCGACTGCCGTCTGGCGGCCTAACAACCACGTCGCCGCTATAAATATTCGTTTACAGTCGACGCGGCGACGTTTTTCTATTTCAATATGCAAATGACACCTTTCCTTGTCTTGACTTTAGCCGTCCTAGCTCCTAGGATTGGCTGCAATATGGACTCACCTTCTCTGTTCAATGCTCTTGAATGTTGCTTGCAGTAGACTTTCTACAGAGTGAGCCATAAAAACGTGTTCAGTTACTTTGTTTTCGGTTATAGCTCTGGCATTCCTTGAGCAATTGTTACGTTTATTAGCCAATTGCCTAATTTATTCATTGGTACTCCTAGAATACGTAATCTTATTTTGTTGTTGATCATTTGGGTGCGTTCTTTTAGTAAGATGTTACCTTCCGTGAAATTCGCGGAAGATAAGGTGCTCGTTTTCGTTATTCCCCGTTAAAAATGCTAAAATAGTGCAACTCTAAGTCTAACCCTAATCTTAACCCTAATTTCCAGAGCAGACTGATCAGATAAATCGGAGTAGTATTGTCGAATGGTATACATCGTTGTCAAAATATGAATCCGGTTCAATGAACGCACCCAAACGATCGACAATTCTATATTGTAGGGGTGTGCCGGAAGTGCCCATGCATAAATTAGGCAACTAGCTAATTGCGCCTCACAAAATTTTACTTCTCAGAGTTACTTCTTATAATTAAGAATTGTTGCATTCTGAAAATAAAATTTCGATCAAAAACTGTGGGAATTTAACAAATTTGTTTTGCCAGAATACGGATATAAATTTCTCAATAAGAATGGGAAAATACAACCATTAGACCACTTTCTGTGAAAATTGCGAACTGGTTTGGTCAAACACAATCGAGGAAGCTGTCGGCCATGGTCGTCTTGAACTGTAGATAACATTACCGCAGTCATCGGCTGTAATTCTGTTACTATGATAAATGCACACAGTTTGTGTGTAGGTTGTTAATTTTGGTGATCTTTTAATGGTAGGGTGTCTGTATTTAGTGATAATCTCATGCGTTAGAGATTCAGACCACAGATCTGTATAAATATTCTCCAGATACTGTGCCTCCTATTCACGTCGTATCATATCATGTAGCCACGGATAAGCCCCCCTCCCCGCCAAAGATGGCGACAAGTTCCCGTCTATTTTCAGCGACAATCTACAACCAATCGCAACTCGCGGAAAGAAAGCACATGGCACGCTATTGGTCGATCAACACTGCGGCAACGGCTGTTCCATTAAGCGCGCACCCCTCTCCGTTAGTTATTACAACGAAATTAGCGGCAGCCATATTGGGCGGGCATTGTTCGGAGGAGGTGTTCTGCCGGCCCAGTACTGCCCGTGTGATTCAGACAAAGCCAGTCAGACTTTAATGATTCTGTAGCCGAATTTGCTAATGAACTGGTTCTGCTACTACTTAGGCCCAATGTTACCCACTTGCATGAGGTTGCCAAGATGTGAGATTGGCACGATGTCGGATTTCGTATATGTTCATGCTTGTTTTTTAAAGAAAAAAACTTTTTTATGTACTCCGTGTACGCTGCTTCATTAAAATTAATAAGGACGGCCGCCGGTGACGGTAAAAAGTGATGGTACGTACTCGGTTTTTTGAGGCAAGTAGAGACGACGTCGATATGATCGATCTGTTGGCAGCTGCTGCGTATTGACAACTGACAGCCCGACTCGTCCGGCTGACCGAGGTACTGACCACGGAATGGACACCGCTGACCAGCTTCGGGCCTCATACTGGACGCTACATACAGACAACACGGTTGGCAAATATGTTGCTGTAGTTTGACATCCGGAAAAAATGCAGCGATCTCGCAATGTTAAAGAATCCTTCAAAAAGTCCTGGGCCCAAATTCAAAGACGATCTTAGGACAATCTTAAGACAATTTTCGGATTTAAGACAATCTTATGACCTACCTTAAGACAAAATCTTACGATCATCTTTTAGATGTCTTAAGACAGCTGGGCTCAAATTCACAAGATAGGCCTATTGTCGTAAGATTTATCCTAAAATATGCCATAAGATAATCTCGCCAGATCGATAACTTTTGTCTTAAGATGATCTTATGACACATCTTAGGACAAATCTTGAGACAATATCTGTGAATTTTTGCCATGGATCCGGAGCCAGAGGCGGATGACTTCCAATGGCTTTCTTATTCCAAGGCCTATAATAACTTTTTGAATAGTTTTTTTTCTAATAGAAGAGAATAGAGATATTGATATTATTCAATTTGTGCCATTACAGGATTAACGTAAAGATTAGCTACCATCACTAAACATAGGCGCACACCCCGCGTTCATTTGCTAACGGAATGAACCATACCTGCCTTTGCCTTCCCACCCGAAGCTGGTATTCATTTACTGACCCCGGAGGGATGGAAGGCTGAGTTGGCCTTGGGTGCAGTAAAATGGGGCTGGGATTAATGCAATGCAAAGCAATGGATTTGTATAGCGTCTGTGTAGTTTTATTTTCAGGTATGGATGCTGAAAGAATTTTCCCCCTCCCACTCCCCCAAACAATGAGCTTTTTCTCGTCGGAAATTCGTATATCCTGGTGCATTTTGATGTATAGTGCGTATAACAGGAGCATATGAAACCCGTAAACCAAACGAATTCTCTTGCTATTCTAGCCCAGCACCCCTGGCTTTGCATAAGCTACTAAAATGTAACAATCTTGCCGACGACATAGTTTGAGGTTAGGGTTACGGTAAGGTTAGGGTTAGAAATATAGGGTTAACAAGTTTCTGTAACGCTTACGAACTAGCCTAATTGCGCAGAAAATGTTTCACACCAGAGAGTTTAACGTGCGCTCCGAGAATTTGTTAGTGCTATAGAGAGATTAGTCCCCTAGTAAGGTAAGGTAAACGTGTATTTGTATAGCGCCTTGTCGTAAACACACCTCTAAGGCGCTCAGGTATGGCACGCGTTCTCAAGGGATCTCACAGTTTTACCTGCACACCCCGCGTTCATCCGCTAACGGAATGAACCATACATGCTTTTGCCTTTCCAGCCGAAGATGGTACTCATTTACCGACCCCGGAGGGCTGGAAGGCTGAGTTAGCCTTGGGTGCAGTAAAATGGAACAACATAGATTATTCTAAGAAAAATTAAAATATACACACGGGGATCCCCTCCACTCCCTTCCCATTCCTTCCCTCCCTTTCCCTCTTCTCTCTTCCCTCCTCTTCCTTTCCCCTCACTTCTCCCCTGTCCCCCTGCAGTCCTCCCCTTCCCTTAGAAGTAGGTCCCCTTTATTCTAGCTAAGGATCTGGGGGAGCGTTGTAAGTCCCCCAGCGGGGTCTGGGGCGGAGCCTACGGGGGCCCCAGCCGAAATCGATTTTGGTACATTTTAGCCTTAAAATCTGAACCTGGTGGCAATAATTTTCATGATTTTCCTGAGAATCAACTTTTCAAATTTATTAAAGATACACAATTTGACATTTAATGATGCATAGATGAAGATCAATGACACATAGTTTGTGTAATATTACACGCTAAAATAGTCCATGCAATACATTGCCATACAATACACTAGAATACAATGCAAAAAAGTCAGTTGTAGTGAGGTCTCTCGATCTACAGTTAAAACGAGGACACATTTCACGCTCACTAATCAAGTGCTTATAACAGTTCTAAGCGACATAAAATAAAACAATATGTCATTTGAAAGAAAGTCTAAAACACGAGATAGATTTAGTGGTATTGATGAGTCGCAGTTGTTATTAGAGCTGGAGTTGGCAAGGTCGCATCAGAGCTGTACGCTGCACAGCTGTTTACTACGTTACGTGAAGTTAATCACATTGACCCGCGTCAACCCCGCCTGTCAATCATACAGCTACGTCTGCTTCTTGCCGACTGTAATTGACATCAGATATGAAATAGAACGGCATTAGACAGACAAAAACACAGGCATTAATCAAGAAGGAATGCAGACATAACGGTCAACACTCGCATTCAATAAGTAAGCAATGAAAAAGTACACTATAAGTCGCTAAAGGAAGGAACATCATCATCATCACTGTTCTTGTCCATTGCTGTGCTGTAAGTCTTATGGTTTGTCATGTGACAAATAAAGACAGAATCGTCATCATCATCACCACGTTAGTTAATTAAACACGAGAGAGAACGTTGTTGCGCAAACAGAATGAGAGGTGTGGAAATAACATACAAGAGTTGCCAATGTCAGTATCAAAGTAAATTTACATAGCGCATAAACGTAAAACCTCTAATGCACTAACAAGAGTTAGTACAAGTCAGTAAACAGCATTCTGTCGATGAAATTAAAATCAGTCAGAAGAGTTTTTTTCCGGTAATTCTTTATCATGTTTACGTGGTCTGCGGTTGTAATTCTGGCTTGCGGTAGACTGACACGCCAGGAGCTGATGCAGAACGTGAAGTGGATTGTTGAGAATCAGGCGCCGCGGTCGTCAGCAGGCTGATGTGTCTTCAGCAACCGACGGACCTCCAAGACGGTAATTTTCGAATCATGCATACACGTACAGAGTACGAGAAGGTAATCAGAGATACGAGGGCCGTTCAAAAAGTTCGTAGACTGACACAGTTCGCTACAAGATACGCGCATCATATTTGGTCACTTTTCAACATAAATCAACTGAAATGCACTTGGTCCGGCGTTTCTCCAAAGCTCTGATTCCAATATAGAATTGTTGTTCTTTGTCTTCCAGCCAGCCATTTGCCATGCAATACGAATACGAATGGCGAATACGGTGGGTAGCGGAGTAGTTCAAAGCCGGCATTTTGGATGACAACGAGTGCTTGAGCTGACCTACATGTGATCAGGTGCGTTGTCGTGGCTCTAAGTGACTTCTAATTGTTTTCTAAACTGAAAGAATTCATGAAAGGACACGCAGTTTCTGACGACGAGGACGTTATCTGCACGACAAATGGCTGACTAGAAGACCAAGTACAACAATTCTTCTATCACGGAATCAGAGCTTTGGAGAAACGCTGGACCAAGTGCATTTCAGTTGCAGGAGAATATGTTGAAAAGTGACAAAATATGATGTGCGTATCTTGTAGCTAACTGTGTCAGGCTACGAACTTTTGAACGCCCTCCTACAACCGTGCCAGGGAATAAAGTTAGTGCATGTAATTGCTATAGTGCAGTGAGAAGGGTGAATACAGACCGACGAAGAGCGACGGATAGAGAGTTGAATTGACGAACAAGGCATCAGAGCACGGTTGTGTCATGTCGTGCACTTCACTGCCTTCATCAACGACAACAATCATTCTCATACAGCTGGCAGCCCACGCACAGTGACGCTCAGCTGCCATCTGAGGGAATTGTCCAGGAAAGATTGTCCAGCGAGACTTGTCCAGGATTATTATCCAGGAGGAAGTTTTCTGGATAGGGACACTGCCTAGAAAAAATGTCCGGGATTCCAGGGAATTCGTCTGGAGGGGGAATCTATCCGGAAAAAATATCAATGGGAACTGACCGGTGGAGTTTCCGAAGGCAGAAATATACTGGAGAATTTCCAGAAGAAAGTGTTCGGGGCAGTTTTCGGAGAAATGTCCCGGAAAATGCCAGGAGGGTTTCCTGGGAAGAATTTGTCCGAGGGAGATGGCAGGGGCCTGGTTAACACACAAACAGACAGACAGGCAAGCAGACAGCTATTGACCGGCTATACTATTAGCTCAGCCAGATGAACTAATCAAATATTTTTTTAAACAACGAAAACCGAAAACGAGTAAAAGTTATGTTGATTATCTATTTACAGTTAACAATTAATCGACAATTAATTGACACTTTCAAGACGCAAAGGGCCATCACTCAGAAGTTAGGGAACACGTAGGAGCCTAAGTCCAAGCGGTCGAGCTGTATTTGTGTAAGATGGTTCCAAAGAGTTTCTATCATACTCGTGAAAGTAAATGTTGGGCGATTAAAATTCACGAAACACTTGTCATTCATTACATATCTGTACATGCATTATGTGTTGTTTTTGTTCTGCTGCGTGCTCTTTACGCGTCGCGCAATTTGGAGCAAAATAAATTTAGCGGAATTTTAATTGAGGTACTTAAAGTCAAGAGTTGCTTAACTTTTGTATGACTTTCGTGCAGACGATCCTTAGTGTGCTATCGCTGTTCATTGACAACGTATCTTGTATAATTAAAACTATTTTTGCGTTAAAATAACCAATGCTGAACTTAAAACAGTTTTACGGCACCATGTATGGTGCGATAAAAACCGTTTTCTGTTTAACAGCGGTAATTTTTAACGCAAAACAGTTTTAATTAACCTAACCGGTGGAAGTGGCAAATTCTGTACTTTTTTTGGTCACCACCAGTTAGGTAGGGTCTCCTTAAGCGTCCCATGGATGTTTTACTTGAGAAAGCTTTGTTTGAGCGGATTTTGTTCGGTCTGTTTACATTTCTGATGGCAAGCGACAGTGTGGCAGTATTGAAGCATGCGTCTGACGTATGTGTCACGGTTAATAGTGTCGTCGTGTCGCATTTAATAGATCTCATGACGCTGATCAATATCAAATATGGCAATGTTACAGCAACTGACATCATCATCATCATCATCATCATCATCATCATCGTATCATCAGCAGCAGTCAAGTGCTCTTAACGACGATGAATGTTCCACCTTACGTCACAACTGGCAACACGGGGGGAGCGAATACAGCAATTCTCCGGGGCCCATTGAGCCTTTCAGGCGCTTTTCAGAAAAATGGAACAAAAATTCCAGCCCCTCTCCCCCACCCAAAAAAACTGGACTATTTTTGAAAGTTTATAACTTTTGTATCGCGGTCTATGCGTTAAACTGTTCGGTACTTTATTTATAGAAAGACTGGTGTTTTGAAACTAGCACAGTTAAATATTCTTTGCATTAGACAAGCGCAACCATACTACACTCAAATAACGATTCATTATTATTATATATAGAGTTAGAGTATGTTTTGAATTTCGCCGCAGTTAAATATTCTTGGCAGAAGTACAGTGAAATTACACCACGCTGAAATAGCAATCTACCATTCACGTGCTCCCGTGAGCCAAAGTTTATTGAAGCAAGAAGACCGCCTGATAAAAAGAGGGAGAAAGGGTACAGGGTAGACTTCTGTTGACCTAATGATGTTTATAACTAACGTCGATTGTGAATTTTAACGGAATTGAGTACTGCACAATAATTAAGCGTTATGGCTCCGCTCTCGCCGTCGAAAATTTGACCATATCTCGGAAACGGTGCAAGATAGGAGGTAAGTTAGTATTAATCACTATTAGGAAGTCGTATATGAGCTTTCGATTGGTACTAAAATTGGTGACCTTGAATGACCTTGAACGGCGTAATAGCCGTTACACTGTGTTATTTCAACGAATTTGGGAAACGTGCGTTCCAACTCATAACCGCTTCCTCGAGCATTGAACTCAACTTCTATAATACATAGGCCTACAGAGCGGTGAAGTTAGTGTGCGTAACTAAATGCACGCATTCACGGTAGACACAACCGGAAAATCGGTTGACGTTACTTACGTATAATTTATCGACTAAGTTTCACTTTACCGTTGCACGGCGTATTACGCCCAACGTTTTGATGCTTGGCTTCCGGATGATATTTTTGTCTTCGCACGGTAACTACGCCGTGTTGTGCAGTTTGGGGGTGCAGTGCTTTGTAGTGCATGTACGATGTCGTCGTAAAGAAAGTTCACGTTCGCTGTCTCATCTCCTGATGAGTTTCTTGTTAGGTATCGTCACCACTCGCACCCTCTCCACGCCTTCAAAATGATCGTTTATCCAGTACCCTTTAAATCTCAGCTGCAAAAATGTTTACTTTCATCAGAGTGTCACCCCCGGATAGTGTCACCCGGGCGGTCCCCTCCCCTACTCTCTTGCCCCCGCCACCCATAGTGACGCCACTGCTGTTAACAGTCATAAATGCAGGAGTAAGTGATGGCACAAATAATTCGATTACTTACTGACAAAGAGGTGCAGCAAGCCATGACGTAGCCGCTGAATCCAGATACACTGAAACCGGTGACCATCACTAAAATTCACTCACACACAGCGAAACAAATGCAACACATTTCGCGTTCAGCATAGATATAAGCAAATCGACAACAACAGAAGCTATATACGTTGTCAAGAGTTATCCGGATAGCAGCATCACACATACGCCTAACAATAACAGCAAAAACTCTGTCAGAGCTGGCGCAAGCCTGAATGAGCCCCCATACTGAGCCACCCCTAATACGCTGATGAAATTGATTGAGCAAGGTTTAACATCCCACCAAACACATTATAGGTCATATCGGGGACGATTTTTACAGGTCATATGACCAAACCAACAGTGTCAAAGCACTGAATGAAACCAGTTGGTCTTGCAGATAAGGCTTGAATCCTACCAGGACCACGCCACCGTGTTACAATAATACAACTCTAGGCAACCGCCTCTATGCATGGTGTAAGGGTCCCAATGTGACAAACCTAATCTACTGGACCTGTAAGAACTGCTCATATGAGTGTGCTGCTGACTGTGAACATTGTGTCACACAACCCAGCACAGAGCAGTTGTGATAATATTCCCTCTTAACCTCCAGACAATCACCATAACTCGGATGTTGTCTAGCGGAGGGTAGAGGAGGGGAGGACTCTGGTGAGGCCCCACTACGAACATCACCACGAACATTCATTTTAACGAACACCCACCTCTATCCCTTCCCCACTCTTTTTCTTCTAACCCCAACTCTAAAAGGATAGCATTGCTAACTGGATCTGGAGAAATAGCGTAGGCCCCTGCATTCAACGGTGGCGCCATCATTTTGAGAGTGGAAGAGCAGGGGATAAGTTCGCGAGCAAAGAGGGAGAAAAAAAAATTGACCCCCACCTTCCTTATAGTTCACTTCTGTGGGCCCTCTACCTCTGTGGGCCCCTTTATCTGCATGAGGCCCTTTCGCTTCTGTGAGGCTTTTCACTACCATATGGGGACTTTCACACCCCGTGAGGTCCCCCGGTCGGGAGTTCAGGGGTGGTGTGCGCCGGCTCTGAACTCTGCGTGTTGCAATTAATTCTACCTCTCCGGGTCAAAGGTCAAGTTACGTCACCTAAACGCAATCGTTCTTGAGGAGTTGTTCTTTCTTTTTTTCTGTTTTTGTTTTTCTTTTACTTCCCACCTAAATTCGTACTCGTTTCTCGTCCATGGAAAGAAGTTCGATCAACTTGAAACTTCAACACGATGTCGAAGATGGTTTCGCTTCGCATAGCAGCGTTCCAACATTGTTGACGGAAATCTGACTTATACAGTATACGGTCAGAAATTATAGAGCCACTTGAAATTTCAGCCCCTCCCTCTGTGTTGTTAAATACTGCAGCGTTTTAATACCATTTAAATAGTGAATCAGTATTTAGTGGATAGCATTTAAATAATTTTTTAAATTCTAAGTAATTAAACAGTATTCAAATACTTTTTAATGGTATTTAGTATTTAAGATAGTTTAAGGTACAACACATGCTAATAAATAAAGCACGCCAAACTGACCGCTTAGTTTCCCCCAAGATGTCAGAACAGATAATCGATGAAAGAAGAAAGATAGAAAAAAAACTTATGAGCACATGAAGGTCGAAAAAATAGTTTCACACAACCCCAGAGCTCATCTGGAAGAATGCTAGCAAACGTTGTCTCCGAGGAGCGATGCTATACGACACTCGCCGCGGCTATAGCACGTGCTGACGACGACGAGGAGAACTCAGCCTGGCCGACCCTCCCTGATAAGGCACAGTATGACTAGCAAGTACTGAGGACAAGGGTGAGAGTGGGATGTCAGTGGCTTACCAGGCACGAAGGCTGTGTGTAAGGCCAGTGAAGTTAGCCGTGACGCGGTCGGTGACGTCGAGGCCTGGACTGGTAGATGATTCATCATCATCACCAGTAGCAGCAACATCAGGACCACCACCGTGGTCAGTGGCCTGTGTCCAGCTGACGTCCACACGCTGACACTTCCATGAGACTCCGGCGTGCGCATGCGCAATACGACGCACCTGCCGCAAACGACAGTAACTCGTTTCACGTTCAGTTCAGTTCAGGGATTTTTAGAGTGGCCTAAGTGATAAACATCACTACAAGGACCACTATAGTGTCAAATGTACAGTTAGATGACAATATCAGGATATGACTGTTGAAAGAGAAAGGGTTTAAGTCGGCGCCGGAAACTTGAAAATGTCGTCGCCGAAACAACGTCTTCGG
>Ga0209255_1000233_pt1 | contig 12152 bp, 11 predicted proteins | sample WorMetvaBAHAMAS2_FD_187394 | JGI IMG/M metagenome (GOLD analysis project Ga0209255, IMG submission 187394) | Marine gutless worms symbiont microbial communities from Max Planck institute for Marine Microbiology, Germany - Olavius vacuus... | ecosystem: Host-associated > Annelida > Digestive...
CACAGCAAATCTTTATGCAAAATATCGAGACACACATTTTATGCAACAGTTGATTATTAAAAATGTACTAATTACATGTAGAGTGAGGCTGACTCTACTGTGAAGACGCTGGCCGGGCACCTGACACAGTCATACTCTATGCGCAACGTGTGTGGTCTCAATACTGAACGTTACAGAAAGACGACGAATGACAACACAATCGAATGACGCGGTAATATGCAGGTTTGCCTTGTCGCCGGGGACGCCACAGGATTTTAGCCTGGCTATTGGAAATTCCTAATCCCGGCTGTGAGGTCCCTCAAAAGAGGCTACCAGAGTCGCAATCTAACTCCGGCTGGCGATTTTAACGACCTTATTAAACTTAGAATACAGCACACGATTTAAAATCACGAAGTCGAAACACAAAATGCGCGTGAATTTACAGTGTTGGAATGTGCAGATTTTTATTCGAAATGCAGTAGATACCTCTTTAGCGGTTCACAGCGTTCCAATAGAGCTCCTAAGTGGACTAGAGGGTGCCGCTTCGGGAAAGGAGGTAAGAGGAAGGAAGAGACGGTCGAGGAGGCGAGCGGGGACGCGATCCTCAGCAACAATGTCACATATCGAGCTCATAGTAGTATGGATGATCAAGTCACCGAAAACTGAAACAAACGCTTCACATCGCAAACGTTGTTTTGCAACAGTTCGCAGTCTGCACAAGTCTGGTGACGTCAACCACGGAAACTGATGACGTCATCAGGACAGCGCCGCGTCGAAACCTGGGAAATAGTCGGTGCACGTCCAGCGATGACTCAGGACTTCTTCGAGCGTCGGTCGCAATGACGCCGGCACCGATAGACACTTCTCAATGAGATCTTTTGCATCTACGACCACACGCAACGCAGAACGTTAGAAAGCAGCTCACTGCTTACGTCACTGGCTGAAGAAATACTGAAGACACGAATAGCCGACACAACGGATCAAAGTGACAGAAGAATGCAAACTGCGTTTGGCTCAGCGGCCTGTAGGCCCATGGCTACGCTCCGGGTGAGTTGGTTTAACCACTGTGATCAACGAAGTTTTTTCTGTCCAATCGGACCTTAATGGGACCCGAATTCGCCTGATGACGTAAATGATGACGGTTCGAGTAGGTCCTGTGGGATTACTCCCCGGGAGTTTCTGGATTCGAGAGCACTGCGCGCGGTTATTTCAGGGTTACCGAGTCACTGGAGGTGTCCTCCCGACCGACCCAGACAGTCATGGACGCGAACCATTGAGAAAGATCTGAGTGCACTCAGCATCGGTGTGCACACGGCATGGAGACGGGCTGAGGATCGTGAACAATGGCAACGACCGTGGAAGCGGCTATGCTCATTGCTCCTTCATGGGGCCTGCCCTTGATGATGATGAGTTTCAGGTAAGACGAAGATATGTGCTAATGTGTAAATGTGTGAAATATGTGTTAAATTTCAACCGCTTGTTGACTTAAGGTCAACTCGCTACAACGCGGAAGAGTCACAGTGAGCACACATACCGGCGGATACCGGGCGCCGATAGACAACGCGTGCGTCGACGATCTGGTCGTCCTTGTCGAATGGTATGTCTCCACACAGCATGTCATACAGCAGGATGCCCAGCGACCAGACGGTCGCCGGTTCCGCGTAGTACTCGCGGTCGCAGATCCACTCCGGCGGACTATAGATCCGCGTGCCTGTATACAGCAGAACACCGCCATCATCACGCATTACTTACAACAGTCCCTCCCCTCCTTACAGTGTGATGACTGCTGGAATCAGAAATTGGCAAGCTTAGCCAAGCGAGACCCAGTGGTATCTAGACCAGTGATGGCCTCTCTGCATATTTGATGACAAAAAAAATTCAAGGTAACAAGCGGTAATGCATGCCTCCGCACCATTATAGTATTCGGTCTGGTCATGACCTTGACCTTTGACCTCTGACCTTGAAAACCTTTCCAGCAATGCCCACTCACATGGTGAATATTTGTGCCAAGTTTGATCAAAACCCCTCTCCTACGTACGAAGATATCGCGTCACTCGAAATAGGCGTTAACGGACGGACGGACAACGGTCGGACCGCTAGCAAATAGCATAACTGAACATAGTCGTATTGCCTCCGATGTAAATTCTTCGATGACGAAAGCAAAAATGTAATTGCTGATAAGTCGCAGTATATGCGAACCTTGTAGACTGGTGATGACATTTAAAGATGTGTTTAATTCTGATTCTTTGTTATTGAAACATAAACTTTACGGATGACGGTAACTGACTTATCACCGTAGTAAGGTAGGGTGCGCCGTAGGCCTAACTACTGCAGCCTTCACAGGGACTCCGCCTGTCTATATCCGGCAGTCTGGTCTCTCTGAAGACTGTCATGAAGATCATCGAAATTTTTAAAATGTTAAAATATTGATATCTATGAAACTAAGCTTATTTCCCACGCGAATAAAACAACCGCCCGGACAGTTTGGACTAAAGTGTTACTTAACTTCACAAATTACTTTGTTGTATTTTGTATTTAAATAGTTGTAAAATGTCTTTTACCTAGCACTGCCAGCGCGTGGCTGTTGTTGTGGTTGTTGTTGTTGTTTGGTTACACAATGTTTATGATTTAACGAGCCGCCGCCTACATGTTTTATTAGCGTGCTGACACGGCGGGACAACGGGACCCACCCATTGCACAATACGGCGACATTGAGCGTGAAATTGTCCGCGTTTTAGAACAGATGCATGATGCTGCGAAAATTGCAGAAATAATCGCACATTGTACTGGCAATTTCTCTATAAGCTGCATTTTAATTTCTGAAGAAAGCAAGTAGCTCAGCTATCGCAGAGAGACCGTGCTGCAGGGTGGGTCAGTTTTGGCCTTTCGTGTCCGTAATTGATTGATCTGAAGTTTCCGTAGTGACTTGCGAGATATTTGGTGAAAATGAAACAAGTCTGCAGCAGGTATTATCAGGTAATAGTATAAAACGATCAGTACTTTGTGTCTTTGTGGCGAGTTTTATTGTGAATTGAATAAAAACATGGGCGGTTCAAAATTTCGCTCGCTACGACTCGCTCGCAATTTTTCCCGCTCGCTCCAGGAAAAAATCTCACTCGCTCTCGCTTGCCCCGTTTCTCGCTCGCTACCACACGCTCTCACTTTCGCTTGGAGGTCTAAGACAGAAAGACGGACAGACATACAGAATTCTCATCGCTAGACCGCGTCTGCATTCCATGCAGCGCGGTAACAACAGGCTAGAAAAGCATGCTGTTGAATGAATGTCAGTTGAAGATTTCCATAACACACACTGTTCTGCAGCAGAAATATTTCGAGAGACGGCGAAAAAAGACAAGACGTGAAAAACAACTCGAGTGAAAAAAAAACGTATAATTAAAATTTAAAAAATCAGAAATATTATATTGCGACCAGAATTGTTTACTAGTCTACTCAGTACGCCCCATTTCTGGCCGACATTCCTTGGCCAGTGCGCTCCGTGCTTAGCACCGTTGCCTTTACCCCGCAGCTGTATGCGAGAAGCACCTGTAACGGGCAAAGAACGTGTTGACAAATTATTATGCCCAGCGTTAGGTCTAAGACATCAACACGAACACTACGACAGTCAGAACAAACGGGCCACGACCCGCGACTCATGTGTCAACACGACTGCAATCCCGCCGCTCCATGTGGGTCTTCTGGCCAACTGAAGGCCAAAAATGGCCAAAGCTCACTCCCAATACGCAGAAGCAATTTTGTTGTTCGGTTTTCGCTCGATAAGAGTGCAAGAAGTTCATAAGCGGCCGAAGATCATCTTTTAACGTGCAGTACACAAAGCCTAACGTCGGCTATCCTGTCGTTTGCATTAATCAATTGAGCTCAAGCCTTCAGCGCGGCCCCTTGGCGACGTAGGGCGAGACGAGGTCAAAAGGGGCACCAAAAGGGACTCACAGCATAAAACAGTTTAATGAAACTTATAAATTCAATCAGTATTATTGACAGCGAGAAGATTATTTCCAATTAACTTACTCAGCAATATGGGACAAATTGGACAATTGAACAGTTTTCAATTTTAAACCTAGTGAACAGTTAACAGCAGTTAGCACTATTAGTTGATTGACATCTGTATATATGTCATTAGTCACTGAACATGCAATTTAGAGACGGGTCTGAGGGTTTTGTGGATCAGTTAAAGGGCAGGAAACTAAAAACAATTAAGAAACACTGAGCTAGTAGCCTAGTAGACCTACTTTACAGTGGAGACAACAGACGAAAAAAGTCGACAGTTACCGCCAACTCTGATACATTCTGTCCGCTATTTCTATCACGATCGATATGCTGCCTAGACCTACGTGTACGCAGAGCAGACGTAAACGGCTTAGTGTCCAGTGCAATAAGACGCCCTGCTTAGTACACGTCGAAACCTTCTTGACACTTTCGTCATTCGTTACGACGCTCATATCCGTCTACGCCCTGGCTGTCTGCTTTCCGCAGGAAAAACGTCACCAGCCAGGCTTATGGTCGCTCCAGTACTGAAACCCTGTTGAATTCATAGCCTTGGTAACAGGAGATCTGTCTAATAGATGCTGTCACTCCAGATAAGCTCAACCGCCATTTGATCTTTTCCACTCCTGATCAATCCCTGACATATAGTTTTGAGCAGTTGTAAATTTAATTTAACGAAAGTTAAATCAGAACATTTTCCTGAGAAGCAATTTATTGGCGTGTGGTAATTAGTGTGGACAACATTTCTCCACCCAGTCACCTACCCCACCGCAAGGTCACATCTCCTCGGACTTAACGATCGCGTTCTGGGACGCTTAGGGGAGAGTTTCCTCCCTTTGGAGACGCTGATGAGTAGATGTCGACTTCATTACTACTGGCTTTTTGCAGCAAGGTGACGGTTTATATTGCCTTTTGCGAAGATGATGTGGGGAGTTAGTAGCATTTACGGAGCATCTGCACGGTATTTTTTTCTCTCTCTCTCTCAGCCGTCACTATCCGGCTTCTTCAGACACACAGACATGATATTCAGATACTGCAGGCGGCTGTTGGTCATAACTCATAAATCAATGCAATATGCAGCATGCCAACTCACCGTACGTGTCTGTATGTGTAGCTATGAATATATAGTGTCATTTTAGTTGTCCATTTTGCTTACACTGTACACATGTAGCAGTTTTAGTTACCGTTAGAGTTAAAACTCTGAAAGAAATTATGTTTATTTGTTCGACTCTCATTGAGTGATATACTCATGAATACATAGACTAACAATGATCATATTAAGACTCGCAAAAGAGTCATAATCTAGCAGTTTAGCTCCGGTATACATTGTCAATTTATTACATTAAAAATCAGAACCGAATGATGCAAAATAGCAACACTGCAACAGTTCTGACTATTGTTAGTTTAAGGTATTTTAGTCACGGTCATTCGTCAGTTAGGCCTATTTGGTTCACAATTATAGTTATGATTAGTTGTCATCATTATTTGCTGTAATTTTTGTTATTGTTACAGTTATAGTTACGGTAACGAAAACATTTCGTTTACGTTAACGGCAGTTTTCGTTATCGCTAGCGACATGTAGAAACATAGCTATGTCGGTCGTCAAATATGATAGGTTGATGCACACGTGGATTAACTCACGTCCATGATTAACTGCAGTCTGGCGGCCTGTGGCATCTGAGACCAAGCCGAGCCCACCGGCACCCAGGGAGGGAGGGGGCTGCAGGGGCCGGCAGCAGCGATTGCCTTTGCGGGGTTTTGGCTGCATCGACGAGGATACCCTTCCGCCCTTGCAGGTTCTGTAAGAACCCCATGCTGGGATCTCAAAAAAGCCAACCTTGTGCTTTCGGATGGCACAAAATGTCTTAGCGCCTTGTGAGCTTATACAGCGCTCCTGCAGATCCTCTATACATGTAGTTGCTACAGACCCAACTATAGTGCCTCGACGGAGCTTCGGTCTTCGTTTCAATTTCGCTCCCGTCTTCCACTCCCCGCAGGTCTAAAATCTTCATACGCTGATTGAGACGAACTGTGTATATTCGCTTCAGAGCATCCATCATTGGCGACAGTGATACATAGTATAATTAAGAAGCCGCAAAATGAACTTCTTACATTACTGTATTACGGAAGAACATCTAATGTGTCAAGTGCACATCAACTCTGCATGCTCCTCTTCTCACTCGCTCACTCACTGTAGGCTTATCCAGTTACATACAACATCACTTTGTGTCGATGAGTTAATTTGCAATCATGCTGCTTGTCCAGGTAACATCGTACCATATACAGTAAGAGTGCATATGGTCTAACATGTCTCTATTATTCATTTACACAAAACGTAAATTTCATTCGTGCTACAATAAATGTCTTAAACGTTTCTTTGGGATTCCCAAGTATAGCAGTCTATCTACACTGTTGTTACAGACTGATCTGCCAAGTAGTTCAACTCTAGTGCATAACTATTCATGGTGTTTTAAAACCATGTTGATGGCTTGTGATAATGCTGTTGTATCTGTGGTGTCGTTACTGATATGAACTGTTGACTATGTAGGCCGATATGCCGATTCTTTTCCTGTCTCTTCCGTTTTTCTGTTGTCTGTCTCTTTTTTATTAGTCACAGTTCTTATGTTTGTAGTTTGTAGTTTGTGTGTGTATGTATGCGTGTGTTCTATGGGCCTTGTGCCTGAAATAAAACTATTGATTGATTGATTGATTGATTTTACACAAAACATGAAATACACTAAAACTTACAAGGAAATCAGAGAACAAAGGTCCACAGAAATTCAACTTGTACGTGGATTACTTCTGGTACGTTTCTGTAAAGATTTTAACAGGTACTTCTAGTTCTATTAAAACATTAATTTTATAATAACTTTTTCTACAGTAAGATGTTTGTTTTTGTGTTTCCTTTTCGTGTAGAGCGCATTGAACTGTTATTTGCTGTCGAATTCGTTTTGTATCTACTAACATCACTACTGCCAGACGACAGACGTGGCCTTGCATGAAATGCAAAACAAGTCGACAGGTGGAACAATCGTTGAGCTACCATAGCTCACGTCACGGTGATGTCAGGCGACTGCTGTGTTATTCACTGCGTAAGTGCCGCAAACGACTCGCTCTCTATACCGAGACCGCCTAGCATTATTTGTGTAGGCGAAGTGTAAACAAGCTATTGAGATTCGAAGAAAGCCAGTCATTGATCATAGCTGTAAGAAAAAAAGACATATCTTTCAATAACAAACTAGAAAATGTGGCAATTGCAAGTATTGCAACGTAAGTCTGTCCGACATCGCGCTGGTCGTTCTCCGCTTTGATTACGACTCCATACCAAGGTTGAAGTCGGTCAATATATCCGTTCCTGACTTATAACGTTTTCACCGCTGATACCATACGTTACGCTGTGATCTTAATCTTTGACCCTTTGACCTTGAGCATTTAAGTGTATCGGCTATGACGTGATCGAACTCTGTACCAAATTTTAGCGAAATCAAACAATCCGCGGAGGAGTTATTGCGTTTTCTGTATGTCAAATTTGGGGCCACGAAAGCCATGGTGAGGGTCGGTCCCAAATTTTCGACCTTCAAATCGCTACAGCTCAGCCGCAAATCGGTCGAATTTGTTAAAATTTGGTACAGAGTTTGACCAAGTCACTGCCGATAGATTACAAATGTTCAAGGTCGAAGGGTCAAAGGTCAAGGTCACAGCGTAACGTAAGGTATCAGCCGTGAACACGTTGTAAGTCAGAAACGGATAAGCTGACCGACTTCAAACTTGGTATAGGCCATGTAGTGGAGAATGAATTGGCGCAACGACTGGCGGCCTCAATTTGCAACTTGCAATGCATTTCTATTTTATTATATTATAGTTTTGAGCTGCTGTTATCTTCGCTGAGCGCTATGCACTAGCCCACGCAGGTAGTAAGTAATAACCGAACAGCAACCGGCATCCGGTCTACCTGGGCGCGATTACGTGGACATCATAATAGGACGTCAGGAGCTGTCATAATCCAGGATGCAAGCCATAGTGCAGCCAGTCCCATGACTGCTGACAACGCCGATACATTTCCTTTCCAAGAATTCTTACTTCTATGTTGACGTCAACATTACGTCGTGCAGAACTTCCAGAAGCACTGTCTAAAGTTCGCTATTACGTACATATAGCTACCGTTTTTATGTAGTTTTCAGTAGTATGATCTTATTTTTAGCCTCCGCCGCCGAAAATAGACGGCGAGATGCTTTTGTTTTGGGGTCGTCCTTCCGTCCGTCCGTCCGTCCGTGCGTGCGTTGCGTTGTTCGTTAACACCTATTCCGCATGACGCGATATATCTGAGAAAAATCTCAATGAAATTTGCAACAATTAATCATCATGTGATGATGAAAAAGTTTTTCAATGTCACAAGTCAAAGAGAAAGGTCATAGCAAGACCAAACGCACTTGGACAAAAACGGGCTAAAAATACAGGTCATGTTTTGAAGTAGGCCAAACGGTCTGGAGGACGACAGAAAATAGCGCCACAATTATTACGATAAATTTATGAAGCTGTGCGAGACAGAGTCGGCTGCGTTCAATGTTTGAAATGCATAGGCCTGTAGGCCTACATAATTCTGTGGGTGGGCGGCGGCGCTGTGGCAGTTCACATGACCAAAATGACGGACGCGAGCAAAGTGCGTCTGATGTGTTCTGTGGCTGTGACGTAGTCGTAAACCAGTCCACGACGACAGTCGTAACTCAGCGCAACACGAATAATGGTCGTATTCGTGTTTGCACTGTGAGTCAGTGTGTACGTGCACAGGCGGCGGAGCCATCCGGACAGGTGGGGTAGTCCTGTTTGACAGGCTAGTCCTTGTGGACAAAGCCTAATATTATGCGGGCTTGAATTACTGTAGCTACAAAGTTCAGGACGGCTGTGAAGTCTGACAATACGTGTAACAATCTATAATTCAGCAGCCGCAGCTGAAATTTCCACAGATCAAAAGGTCGTCGTGTTTATACACGAAGACAACAACACGTGTACTTTGAGTTCTTATGTGCTGGTCATGCACTCGACGAATGCACCGGCCAAAGTTTATTCGTGAAACCTTGGACGACGCCTTTCAGAGGTTTCAGCGTCCCAGTGGCGTCGCCAGCTATAGGGCACTGGGGCACGTGCCCCCTCCCCTCTCAACTTTCAACAATTTTATTTTTAGTTCACTTTGGAGTAAATCTGACAGCCAACTAACCAAATATTGTGTGGTCGGCGAGATCAGCTAATGCAGATGTCAACAACTCACAGCTCGTTCGATCAGCACTGCATTAGTCACAAAACTATTAGTCATCGAACAGCTGCTGCACCCGGCCCTGAAGTTCGCCGTGAGTGCCCCATAACCTAATTTTCAGCTTTGCCCCTCCTCGCAACAAACCCTGGCAACGCCACTATCAGCGTGCCACTCTTACAAGAGGGTAGAGACAACATCAGAGTTGTGACGTGACGATCGTCTGAAGAATAAGAGAGAAGATTATCAGAACTACTCCGCGCTGTATTGTCTGCCGCACAATGAACAGTTCTTACAAGCTTGACCGGGCAGGGACTGTTGAATTCAGTTTACATTTCTGTGTGTTTTTTTTGCGCTTTGAGTTTAAAAAATAATAATGATAATCTTCGTTTATTATAGTTGCAGTCAGAACGCTACAACAGAACCAACAAGCTGTCACGCAGGACAGCACTGGTACAATAGAACGCAAAGCAAGCATATACAACCAAACACAACACAAGGTTTAGAAAGGGTACTAGGCTCAGTTTATCTTTGGGCTAGTTTTTACGTGTTTTGTGCATTTTCTATTGGTTTGTGAGTTTGGTTGTCACTCAATAACGTTGCAGATCGATTGTCTGGAGAGAATCCATCACCGAGATGGCCAGGGCCTATTTATACGTCGAGTGGCTAACTGATACTCTCAAGATCATCGGCTTCGTAAAACGTTGATGGTAATTTTTCTACACATCGTGGGGTTCAAAGGACAACATTAGCAACAACTATCTCACGGCAAAAAGAATGCTTTTTGTTACAATGCTGCAGCGACCACGCAGTTGTCATGCCGGCCCGGCAAGGCAGCCGCAGCGGATGCCACATCATCAGCTAGAGAGATAGATTCCAGTTCTAGAGCCAAAGTCCAGTAAACGACCGTCGTCGCTACTTTCTGCACGACCCTCTTCCAGGAGACTGCAATACATGCTCATATTGCATCCTTCTCGGCGTCACCTGCTTGCAACTTATTCGAGAATGAGAGGACTGGGAACGTCCAGAATAGGCGGGAAGATTTCTCGTGTCACGAGTGAACCAATTTCAAGGTCAAAAGGTCAACTCAGCAGGTCACGAGGCCACAGTGCTGAGATATGAAATGTGCTATAACTTCCAAGCGAAAAGCTTGAGACTTGGTAGATTCACGCAACATAAGGGATCACAAGGTTAACTTATTGCTGCTTGTCTCTCTGTGGCATTGAAGCTACTAACTTCAGCATGAAATGACTCAGACGCAGAAAGATCAAGTTCGGTACGTAGACTGTAAAACTAAAACTCGCGATACCACTTAAGATCAAAATGTCAAATGTAGAGAATATCAGGCCCCACAAAGCCCAAGCACAAAATGCACCACAACTGAAGAACGGGTGGCCGTATCAGCTTTAAAAAGTTCTGTACAGTACACCCTACTGACTATTATTCGTGCTAAACTGCACATCACTTCATCAATTCTTCGGGCACTGACTCTTGACTGTACGAGCACATGATACGATTGGTAATAAGACTGCATGGTCTAAATGTCGGCTCATAAATCTATGTCGTTGTTGGCAGTATAAGGAAAACGATGAAGAATATTTTTCTGTTAATCAACACATTTTCCTTGCGTTATATCGGCCATGTGGGCCTCAATACATTATCGCTTGTATACGGCGGCGGTATAAGCTGCGGTAAACAGGACGGAAGATGGGCTGCTTCGACACATGTCCGTCTGGAAAACAACGACGGTCTGAACGCCGAGTATGACATAATCTACGACCTCACAGTTCTAGACATCTGCCGAGTCTCGTCACCTGTACGATGTACATGCAGCAGGCACAGCCGCAGCCGCGAGGAAAGGACCAGTGCGGAGAGTTGAGTGACGTATGCCTCTCGCGACCCAAGCCCCCAGTCAGAAACCCATGGAGATCACTCGAACTAGAGCGGCTTCCACACATTTCGTACCCAAACCTTTTCGTACCCAGGCGTTTCGTACCCTAAGCGTCTGTAACCTTGACCATAACTCTGACCCTAACTCCAACCCTAACCCCTAACTCTAACGCTACACCTAGGCTACACTATCGCGAACCCTAATCCTAACCGAGGCACCTAACTCTATCTCGAACGCCGGGTACGAAACGTCCGGCACCCCCTAGGGCTAAGCCCCCTCCTCGTAATAAGTATTGCACGTAAACTCAAGGCGCTACATTTTCTGTTATATTGGTATTATTGCAGCATTGATTGCTGCAGTTATTGTATTTTATATTACATATGCGGACGGCTTTAGTATCTGGCTGCGACATAACACTCGTTTTATTTTGATCACGGTAATCACAAGTAGGATACATCAGTTGAACGGTGCGTGTCAAATCGACTTTGGAATATTTATCTGACTCGAGCTCGCTTGAATTTGTGCGCTATACAAATTTTGTAATAATAATAATAATAATAATAATCTTAACGGCTTTAGCCCAAGAGGTGCGGGGAGGGCTTCTGTCCGCGAAGCTAGCTCGTTCCCCTAGCAATTCATCTACCGCGCTACAAAGCACACATATACATGTAGGCTGCTGCTGCTGCTGCTGCTGCACAAACTATATCGGAGTCGGCGGATGGCGAAGATGACAAATTGCCGTCGCAGCAGGTGCGCGAGCTGCAGCAGTGAACACGGACAGTAGGCCACAGAGCCAGGCCAGACAATCTGGGCCCTAGTCCTATTATAGGACTATACAAGCCGCTATGCCGATAGAAAGATTAGCGGCAAGCCATCGCTCCGACTGGTCGCTCTCTACCGCCCACTGCTCGCATCTGTGCTCCGCCCGTCTCGCAGATTCTGAATCGGCCTATGTATAGGGCAATACTTCTTGCCAATCGCCGTCGCATTCAGTGATCATCATGTTGATGTGTCAGTGTTGTATCCGTACCT
>Ga0209255_1000234_pt1 | contig 12149 bp, 9 predicted proteins | sample WorMetvaBAHAMAS2_FD_187394 | JGI IMG/M metagenome (GOLD analysis project Ga0209255, IMG submission 187394) | Marine gutless worms symbiont microbial communities from Max Planck institute for Marine Microbiology, Germany - Olavius vacuus... | ecosystem: Host-associated > Annelida > Digestive...
ATTTACTAGGAATTTAAAATCGATCATCAAGAACAAACAGTGGGCATGACGATATGTCAAAAATCGACATTGAGGCTGCCGATATGAAACAATTTTATGTATTGATATCGAACCGCTATATCGGTATAGACAGTATATCAAAGCATAATTGTATGACAAACGGAATCAACTTTTATTCAAAAGTGGATTACATTCTAGAGTTTCTGAAGAAGAGAAGCTCTGTTTGCGTTTGAGACGTCTGTCAAGCGCGGTCCAGCAGACGACGTGACGCAATGATTTTTACACCCCTTGGGGGTGTTTACCCCCAGGGTGTTTACCCCCCACACCTACCTTGATGGATACTTCCACAGACACCCCTCTCAGGGGGAGGGGGTGATGCACCCCCTACATTTATGATGAACAGTACCGTAGAGTGTAGGCAATAAGATTATTAATGTGACAAGTCAAAGACATTGATTTTTGGATCCTGTCGCCATTCACTTGCAACTAACTTTTTATGTCACAATACAGCAGGACACAATTACACAATCTTTGAGTGATAATTTTATAGCGTTTCCAAAGTGTGCATAAAATTAAGAAATTCTACATGAAATTTGGTTATTTGATTCTCAGGATAATCAATAAATTTGTTAGCACCAGATGTCAGATTTCAAGGCTAAAATGCACCAAATTCAATTTCGGCTAGGGCTCCGTCCCAGACCCCAATGGGGGAGCTTACAGCGCTCCGCCAGACTCCCTAGCTGGATTTAAGGGGGCCTACTTTTAAGGGAGGGGAGGGGAAAGGGTAGGAAATGGGAGGAGAGAGGGAACAGGGAGGGGATCGAGGGAGGCAATGGGGAGGAAGGGAGGAACGGGAAGAGAGGGGAGGGACCCCCTTTGCCTCCTCTGTTTTTGCACTCTGCCTATGGCCCTGACAAAACACTAATGTAAGCTAATCATATAGATTATAAAACACGATGAAAATGAAAATCACACTTAGTTAATAGTTATTAAAATGTTTTCAAAATTATTATCCAGTTTTTAAAAACGAATTAAAACGTGGGCTGCCTAAAACCGAACAGCAGAGGCTAAATTCCAGAGTGAAAAAGTAAAGGTCCAGTGAAAAAGTTAATCCATGGGAAGCGACCACATGAGTAATGAGTTGTGAGGGTCTATAGCTACAGTGTATGTCTACTTTCTTCGTGCAATGAATGATAGCCAACTGTGAGACCAGTAGCATTGCAGTACCATTCCATTAACACACTGTCCTATGTGAAAAGATGATTTCACTGTCATTGTCATCGTTGTCGTTTTCAACATTATTTTTTCATTATAATGTAGCTGTCGTTGAAGAGTTGTTAACGCAACGTCCATCTGTGCAACGCAAAATGCGACGAATAGCAATTGCCGAAGTATCAGTGATCATTGCAGATAAACAGCAGCGGAGAAGGCGGGTTTTGACGAGAGCACGTTAAAACTGTCGAGTCGTCAGTTAGTCTATAAAAAGGTTATTTCAAGCGATCAGGGTAATGAAGATGAAATTGTGGCTGGCAGGTAGTAAAAGCTTTTAGTGCCATTGACGATCCTTGCTAGTTTTAGCGCGCGTCTTTACACGGCGCTAGGCTATTCTTCTGTCCGTCCGTCTGCTGTCAAATGGTGAGCCATGCCTGGACGTTTCAAAATATCGAAATGGTTGTTTCACACCGTACGATAGAATGATGCCTGTAGTTTCATGACGCCTACTTTCGTAATGGTAAGTTTTGGGGTCACCTCGAACGAGTGCGTTAGGCCTAAAGAGAGGCAGCCCTGTCAAAAAGCAATAATTGATCTTGGAAAGGGTGTATTAAGACGGGAATCAAGAATAAAGTTAGTATTATTAACCAGGAGGTCGCATATTGGCTTTCGATGGTACAGAAATCGGTGACCTTGAATATCTTTGAACGTGTAATGACCGTTATTTTGTGTTAATTCATCAATTCGGTGTCCGCTATCTTTGCGGTAACTGAGCTGTACAACGCAATGTTCAGTGGTTACAAGGATTTAGGCCTACAAGATTCTTCTTCTACTGCTGCTGCTGCTGCTGCTACTACTACTACTACTACTACTACTACTACTACTACTACCGTTAATAACTAACGTGTGTGACACTGACAGACGTTCGAGGGAGTCGGTTTGACGAAACAGAGGGCGAAGATTGCTGCCGCCGAACGCGCTCTACGTCGAGGATTTGTGCAGTTCCGTGATGTCGAGCCAGTCAACCGCATCCTGCACAAACGTGACCGTGACGTCATCAACCAGCACGATGATGTCATTGACTTCTCCTCAGACGATGCGCCGACGTCACACCGAACAAGCATCGTGAAGTTGTTTACCGACGTATCATCACCAGCAGCACTAGCTACGTCATCGTCGTCATCATCATCATCAGATGCTGCTGCTGGCGAGAATGACGTCAGTCATGAGACGGTGATGACATCATTCGGCTGAGTGACCGGCATCATTGCATACCGGAAGGTGTCCAGTCGAGGAAAACTGGTTTTTCTGTTGGGTTTGTTGTCGATAAGCCTATTTGTGCTGCCCGCGGTGGCGTCACTGTCCAATTCTGGCGCTGTCAATGTCATTTGTTCGTCTTGTTAAACTATCAGCTTGCAGGCGCTATCCACGTCGCCTCTGGTTTGTTGTGCGGCGATCGCTTGCAAAAAAATACGCCCCGTTCCTAAGTTAACGCTAAATCCACAGACCACAGTCTAGCTCGAAGGCCGACTGCATGTACGCCACTCAGCAATCAATAAAACTTCAAGTAGCTCCTGAAACTTTTGACAGCATCGATAATCAAAATATCATTGATATTCAAGATGATCATTTTATCATCAGCTCTAGTATTTATAACCTCACATTTTTATCTCTCGTTTTCACGTTTTTATGATCTTCACTTCTACTTTTGCTCTCAGTCGTTATGTTTGTTATTCGTTTTTATCGTAGCTATCCTTTATTATAGCCTATCCTCACTCTTTTAGATCCGTCACATCTTCCATACAATCGCAAAGGCAATAAATAGCTTAATGTGTACTGATGTGTCGTTAAAAAACTCATTCATTCCTGAAACTGCTGCAATTTACTCGTCGCGTTAAATGCAACAAAAAAATACAAAATTCATGCATAGATGCGTAATCACAAGTGTGTTATGAATTCAGTCACCGCTAAGCATTCGTTTGATGAATACGATCGAAAATCTTTGAAACTGTTTTGCCTGCGACTGAAAACAACCGAACAGCTTCAGCTTGGACTTTATTGTTACTTCTGATTGACGTTCATGCCACCGACTCTAAGTATTACATATCATTTTAGAGCTACTACTACTAGTCACAGTCAGCAGTCATGCAGATATGCATAGACAGCATAGTTTGTAGAACTATGGGCGCCCGCAGGATTTTTTCAAGGGGTGGGCAAATTAGAGGTCTGGGGACGAAAGTTCCCCAGCGGGGTCTAGGGACAGAGCTCCGGTGGAAGTCTAGCCTGGGGGCGAAGCTACGAGAAGCCAACAACAGGTTGTAAAAGTAATGCGTAAATAATTCGTCTACTGAGCGTTTGCTGTACTATTAATGCACAAAAAGACTACATTTCCTCTTGCCCATGCCTGCGGGCGCCCACGAGTAGATCCAAATTCTATATGACGGGCATATCTTCGTTCCGGTACGCGTTTTGCAGTTCGGCAACTTCTTAAGAGTTCCAGTTTCCAGCTGCTTTAGAAAGCCTCCGTTACCTACGTCCTCCTCACACAATGCATTACGTCGCCTTTAATTTCTACTTTCAACAACTCAGTAGTGTTTATCTGCATGTCATCCGCATGATTGACGCTGGTTGTTTTCCACTTTCGATTTCTCATGTTGCACTTCATTTCCTGTCCGGTGGTTTTCAAAGACTGTCAACAACTATTATTTCAAACTGCTACGCTATATTATTACTCATCATTTGTTGTTGTTGCGGATGTGAATTTCGGTGTTGTCGTCGTTATACGCTGCACTGAAGTATGCCATTCTACAAAACTCATTCAGTAGTAGTTAATACTCGAGTATTGGACTTCTACAATAGAAATATAGTATAATCATTTCATATCGCAGATGTGGTCTATAAAGAAAACAAAATAAACGAACTTTCTGTTACACTTCTACGACTTACGTAACCGGTATTGAAGTAAGCGAAGTCTATCACAGCAGAGAACGACAATATGCAGTACTCGAGGCTTAATTATGCATGATAAAACAGCGCAACAGAAACTTGTAAACATAATGTTGCAAAACGTACGTACAAGTATAAGTAATACTAATTTAGAGTGTAATACTGAAAATTACGTTAATATGTTACAGATACAATGAAAAAGCAACAAATGCAAAAGTACATGTAACAGGCTTAGTTGAGCTAATTAAGTTAAAAAAGGTTATTTCAGTTATAATCACAATATGTAACAATAAATAATCATATATTATTTCAGAATGTACATAATTATAATGCTATTTAATAACGCATACAAATACAAAGTTGCAGTTTGGCACAACACTGGCGTAGTCAGGGGTGCCCAGGTAGCCAAGGCTACCCCCTCCTGTTAAATTTTTGTACCATTGTATGGCATGAATATTTCTATTTCCTTAACTATAGTTTCTTATTATTATGTATTTTAAAATCTTTTCTTCTCGTATTCAAATTACTGGTTAATATATTTAAATAAAATTGGATTACAAAAAAATCCTCCTCTGATTGATCCTTGAAATTTCAGTAGCCCAATGAAAAATCTTGGCTACGCCAGTGTTGGACAATAATACTATCATTGTGAGCTAATACTGAAAACTGCATGTAGATTTACAAGTTACAGACAAGGTCAAGGTAAGGTAAGGTAAGGTAAACGTGGATTTGTACAGCGCCTTGTCGTGAACATACAGTACCTCTAAGGCGCTCAGGTATAGCACGCGTTCTCAAGGGATTTCACAGTTTTACCTGCACACCCCGCGTTCATCCGCTAACGGAATGAGCCATACCTGCCTTTGCCTTCCCAGCCGAAGCTGGTACTTAGTTGGTACTCAAGCTTGAAGAAGTGCATCAAAATACTTAGCCTAGGATAAACACTTAATAACAGTTAAGTCAAGTGCAGTAAATATCTACAGTAGGCAAAGATCAAGGACTGTTTCGCAGTGTAAATGCAGTGAAGCTAAGTGATAACTCTATATTGACAGAAGCAGACTAGCACGACGACCTAGCTCTAGCGGTTATTTCGTATCACAGAGAAGAGCTACGCCGCGCATGATCCAGTGATCTGGGTCACAGGCGGACTTGAGCAGCAGCGGGAAGATATAGGTCAGGTCAGTGCGACGAGGCTTCTTGTAGACCGGACACTCGTACAGGTTGTTGCCATGACGACGTTCGGTGTTGACGGCGTACACGTGGACCACCGGCAGAGCGGAGTACAACACCTTCGGTGACGGCTCCATGAGCTTGGCATTGCGACGGTCCCAGCCGGCTCCGTCCACGAACAGACCGTGAATGTACACACCTGGTGACACCCAGTGTTTGGTAAATTACTTTTTAAAAGTAATTTGAGTATGAGTACAAGTACTTGGTTAGAAAAGTACTAGTAATTTAATTACTGCCAACACTAGTGACACCAGCAACAGCTCGACCACTGCCATCTTTATCATCAATGCCAGCGACAAGTAGGCCTATAATTCACGTCACTTTGTAGACACGGAGCAGTTTTGTCATATTTAGTGATCGACACATCGGCGTAAACCTCGCAGGCGCGGGGCACGTGCTTCCCAATCCCAATAACTTTATTGGAAGATTGCCCTCACAGAATTATGGGGAGGCCCTTGCAATGCCCGCTCCGTGTGGGTCCGGAGCAAGTAAGTAAGTAAACATGTGTGTTTGTGTGTGTTCCAGAATAAACCCACTCCGTTTCCTGGCTGAATATCTAAGAGGTGACCAAACCCGGGCCTAGTTGTCGCTTTACATTTTTCTGTCAGTGTTGGACAGGTCATGTTTTTGTGTTATTCTTTGGTTTCTGGGTGCATGTTTGTATCGTTCGTCACCTTTCTGTTACTGATTGCCTGCGAAGATTCATCTTTAAAATGACCTGTGCGTCGAGTGGGACTCACTCACTTACTTACTTACTTACTTACATGCAATGCCCGCTACAGCTACAAACATTGAAACAGGTGGCCGACTGATGACATTTCTTGGTCGAGATTACCGTCGTCGCACCCAAGCGGAAAGGGGACGACCACCTCGATTCCGCACTCATTCGACCACCCCCTTGCCTAGGCTCCGATTCAGTGCCCCTGTCCAATATTTTTCCAACTTTCTGTGCATCGATCGACAAATTCTTATCTAACTGCTTTTGAAATTGACACCATTGAATGGAAGGCTTTCCTACTAGCGGCCTAATAGCGAGTACAGTGATGGTTTTTGTAATGCTACAGAATAACGAGCAGCTTACCTAAGGTAAGATGACAACCTGGACCTACAACGGATGTGCTGAGGTGCATGCAGCAGTTGCAGCTTATGCAGTAAAAGCCTTGCACACGCATAAATGCTTGTTCCGTACGATAGCATGAGGATGTTTATCTTAGTCCGTCTTTTTGATGTTGCGTCTTATTAACGTCCTTTTAGAGCTGATTACACTTAGGTGACAGTTTTATCGCTAGTACGTTGAATAAAACAAACTTGGACACAACAAATTTATTTTTTTCAGATTCAAATTATCTTATATCTCATAAAAACACCTTTGATCAGTAATACCGTATATGGTTACTGAAATGCAAAGTTTACCCCATGATCTGCTGAAAATTGCTAAGATACACAGATAAACCAGTTCAGACATCTGTGACATCTTCAGCCGATCCATTTGAGTTACCTTCGCTAGGTGGCGAAGTGATGTCCTCTTTCATCAACTTGGTGACGTCATTATCGAGTACAACCGCGTCCAGCGCCCAGCCTTTGTGAGCTCTTGTGATCTCCTGACGCATCGCTGTCAGAAAACCTTGTGGGTTGAAGAATCCCGTCATCCAGAACACGTTCGGTCGACCTTCGAACAGCCAGCTGGTGAACTGCGCGTGGCGATCAAGTAGATCCGTGAACCAAAACCCGATTGTAGCCGACTCCCATGAGATCTGCCAAACAACAGAAATCGGACTTTTTCAAACCACAAAAATGTAATCTCAACTATTCTCAGTAACACATCATACGATCATACAGTTGCTAAAGAAAAATACATATCCGTGTAATTCACAAACTGCTGCCAAAATGCGCCACAGACTCAACGGTCAAAAAGGCCCGGGGAGAAAACAAAGGTTCAAAGTATTAATAACAACTGCATCACCAACAATATCCCTGGTATCTTTGCTGCCGGTTAACCCCTTTTGGTGCAGTAAGAGTGACATTTGCCAACCGTTAATGAATGGTGACAATGTTTAGATGCCATTTTAGTTACGAATACTTGTTTAACTGTTCTGATTCAAATATTTCTGTCTTAACGAATATTGGTTCACTGGCCCTTGATGTATGGGCAGTTTTTACGAAAAAAACACACTTAAGAGGGACCGATGCAGGGACTGGGTGGTGTGTTCAGCCGCGCGGTCGCTTTCACAGTCCACCTATCAAGGGCAAATGTTGCTACATAAAATGTTCTCTTACTCATATACAGTATAGGATTAAAATAAAGCAATAGCTGACACCTTTGCGTTTACGAAGGTGACTATGGGTCTGACAGAAGGTGATAGCTGCATAATGGCGAGTTTACGACCAGCTCTACCTGCCAGCCAACTGCTTAGACAACGTGATCAGCTCTGGCTCCAACGCTTTTATCGAGTGGTTGATTACCTTTGCCTTTAATTTTTTTTTGTAAAAAAATTCTACTCGCCCGTTTCCATGTAGCGGGTATCCTTGCATCATACATGGAGTCAAGGGCATCACGAAGGTTTTCTGACATGATGATGGTGCCGTCGATGGCCAGTTTGAGGTCGCTGAGTGTGCTTCTGACCACTGTGACCACCTTCTGCATCCGATCGATCTCCTGGCGTAGAAATATATTCAGCGGCTGTAGATGACCCATCGTCTTCAACCTGTCTTTCACCTGTAATCATTTCACGTATGCAGTTCACATCTGCTGTCAGACAGCTATTTACTAAAAATTTTTTTATTGATTTTACGAGAACAGCACAATGCCATATTATTGGGCATGACAAAAATTTGCACGTTTTAAAGTAAAGATGTGACCCAATACTGCTTTACAGCCACTAGACACGTTTCCTTGGCTTTTAATACACCAAAAATGCGTCTACGGTCGGAGCTCTGCCACAAACGCATTTTTTGGCGTATTTAGATCCCAGGGAACGTGTCTGATGGCTGCAAATGTCATTCTTCCCCGCTGGGGGGAGCTACAGAGCTCCACCAAATCACTTAGCTGGATATGAAGTCCACTTCGAGGAGGGGACAAACAGAGGAGAAAGGAAACGCAGGGAAAAGAAAAGGAAGGAAAGGGACGGGAGAAAACACCCCCTCCCCGAAATAAAGTTCTGTTTGCGGTCTTGAGTATATACCTCGTGTTGCACGTAGTCGGCGGGCAGTTTACTGAGCATGTCGTCAGCCAAGCAATACACAACACTCTCTCTCGTCTCACCGCCGCTGCTGCCCGAGTCTTTCGGCTGAATACTGACAATGGTTGCCAGCATCTCGTTCACCATGTTCGTCTGATAACTGCCACACAGTCACACATATACACAAAATGACACAGCTCACCAGTGGTTAAAGTGTAATGGGACGCAAGGGAACGCCGTTCCCCCACCTCCAATTTATTGCTCAAAGCGTTCCCCCACCTAAGATCGTTATAATCCTAGGGAAAGGCACACGACCATTGTCAGGGGCCCAAACCTGAATATAGCGTTCCCCCACCTCTTGTTTTCCACTTTAACCACTGCAGCTCACCCTCACCGTGCTATTCGCAGAAGCTTCCGTTATGTGTGATTACAACCGATTAACGTATAGTTAGCCGTGCGTTAAAGCAAGCAAGTTTCACTAAGTTCCAAGGCTGTAGTAGCCCCTCCCCAGAAATAAAATGTAAAAAAAATAATCACGTAGAAATTAATGAGCGACTACACGGTAACATACAGGACATCCAGAAACAACCAATCTGCTTTATTTTTCAGATTTCGTTTAACATAAATAAAACGACATTTGCAGCCATCGGACAAGTTCCCTGGAGTGTAAGTGTAAATACACCAAATCTGCGTTTGCGGCCGGGGTTCGGCCGCAAACGCAGTTTCGGTGTATTTGGAGCCCAGGAAACATGCGTGGTGGCCGCACATGTGGTTCTTCCCGCTCAGAGGAGCTGACAGAGCTCTTCCAGATCCCTTAGCTGGATCTTAAAGTCAATTTTCGAGGCAGTGTAAAGGCAAGTGGAAAGGGAAGGAAGAGGAAAAGAAGAAAGGAAATAGGAAAACACATCCGAAATAAATTTCTGGTTACGGCCTTGTTGAGTTTCATTGTACTTAGTGTTCTCTAATCTAATCTCTCACTACTCTGTTCGTAGAGAGGCCTAACCAGCAAGATCTCGACTCAACGTCCACTGAAGTGTCACAACGTAAGAAGAGCATAAAATGGCACAGCACTGACAGTAAATAATGTCAGTAAATGATTGACTGCTGGAATAGTTGACATAAGGAAGATAGTGACTCTGCAGAGATAACGTTCATTGTTTACAACAAAAAAATGGTCTTAACTGCTTTGACACCAGATAATGTGTTGGACGTAAGCAGACGTGGGGCCTATAGAAATGCTGCCGCAGCAATTCCCAAACAATTCCTTAGAAACTTAGAGGCAGGGGCCACTGGCTATCCCAGCTAAGCGCGCATGATGGCTGTTGAAACGGTTTTGTGTGTAAAGCAGAGCACTTGTACAGCACCTTGCATGGTATACAAACCACTTTAAAGCGCTCAGGCATGGATCACACAGATTTACCTGCAATAAACACAATACCTGCCTTTACCTCGTAAGCGTTCTATAATTGCAGCTCATTTATCGACCCCGAAAGGATGAAAGGCTGAGTTGGCCAACCAACCTATGTGTGTATGTGTGATTGCGTGATGTTTACTGCCGTGATGTATGCAAAGTTACCAGCGGTATAAAAATACACTGAACTCACGTGATATCGGCGTTAGGATGGAGACCAAACGTTGCCGGTGAGTCGACCATCGGCAAGTCGTCAATAAATGCACGGTGTTCGTCAACCGTTTTACACTTGGGTATCGTGTAGCCTATTACAGTCAACATATCAAGTATTAAATACAGTACATAGCCACAGGAAGTTCATTTCGCCACAGAAGGCAGCCAAACGTTATAGGTGTCAACACCACCGGATACGTATGGGATGAGTCTTTGCAATGTTTGGTCTGCGGGCAGAAAGTGTCTTCGGTCGCTCAATAGTATGTTAAATATGTTGCCAATTGTAAGACTATTTCATTGAAAATTAATTGTCTTATCTTTTCGCGCGACTTCTTAGTCTTTTCTTGTATCAATTTATGTGAACAAATGCATGATGGCATATAATCGCAAAACGTAGGCGTAACAAGTTTGGTGCTAACGTGAGATAGATGATACCGACTTGCTGTTCTCATCACCGAAACTGTATGCTATAGTTGACGATACAGCAATACGTGAAAGAAAATGCTATAAATCAATAATTTGAACGTTTTGCAATGTAAGTTTCTAATAACACTTTGTCAGTAAAAAAACATAAAAATCAAAAGATACCAAAAACCTCGTATCTTCATATAGGAATCATTGCAGTAACAGAATGAAATTTTGCAAGAATGTACATTGCATCTGCTTGTTACGCCTGTAATAAACACAGTTAAAATATACATTAACGCCACCAGTTATACGCCAGTCAGGAGCTGCCGAATCTCATCACAGATGTTTCGTGCTGATTTGACGTGAAGCTCTGTCGTACCTTGGTAGAACTGGAAGTCGTCGGAGAAGAGGTTCTCGCTGAACCAGACTTTGGCGTAGGTGTTGAGCAGTCGTTTGTCGTAGTCGTCGGTGACTCGTCCGCCATACTGCACTTCACCGACCATATAGCGCACTGTCGTCCATGAAATTCCCTGCAACCATATTAACAGCTGACGACTCAGGTAAACGTGTAGAACATACGCTGGGTATTCAACACTCATTTCTTAAGCATATGCTATATCCATGCTTTGAAATCTGTAGGCCTGATGCGTTCACCATGTTTTAAGGTAATGAGCGAACAGATCGATGCCAGAACTACCGATTACCATCCCAGCTGCACAGCAGGCACGTACCACCCCCGAGCCCCCGACCATGGGGGTCCTCACGGGGGTGAAAGGACCCCATATTATAGTGAAAGGCCCTATATAGGTGTAAAAGGGCCATACGGAAGCGAAAGGTCTCATGCAGGTAAAGGGGCCCTAGAAGATGAACAGGCTAACAGAGGTGAACTTTAATCATGCTGGCGTTAAAAAATGTTTCGCTTTCTTCGCTCGCGACTTATCCCACCCCTGCTATCCCACTTCAAAATGATGGCATCACCGTTGAATGTAGTACACTAGTACTTCTCCAGCTCCAGTTAGCAATTCTATGCTGTTATTTTTAGAGTTGAAAGGGGTGGAAGGAAAAAAGTGGAGAAGGGTTAGAGGCAGGTGCTCATTAAAATGAATGTTCGTGGTGGACCTTATCGACCTTACCGGAGTACTGCGGGGCTCATTCAGGCTTGCACCGGCTTTGCCCAGCTGTAGCGCCCTTTGGCCCTTACCAAATTGCTTGGTGACAGAAGGTCGTCAGTGAACAACCTGCGTCGTTACGTGACTTGTCATTACATTCTAATCATTACATCACCAACGACACGATAAATCAAGAATGGGTTATGATATTAGCCAATCCTCACTGTCAATGCAACACCGTCACGAAACTCAGCAAACGCCATCTATGGGCCTATAATTTCATTTAAATCCCACATTCAAGACATGATGATCTGTTATTCCACTGTTGGTGATCAAACCAAACAACCAGTTGACTAATTTATTAGGGGTTTAAAACTGTTATAATTATAGGCCTAAGTATAATTATAATAATTATTATATGCAAAATAAGTAATTATATAAATC
>Ga0209255_1000235_pt1 | contig 12148 bp, 10 predicted proteins | sample WorMetvaBAHAMAS2_FD_187394 | JGI IMG/M metagenome (GOLD analysis project Ga0209255, IMG submission 187394) | Marine gutless worms symbiont microbial communities from Max Planck institute for Marine Microbiology, Germany - Olavius vacuus... | ecosystem: Host-associated > Annelida > Digestive...
CAGACACTCTCTAGTCTATATACACGGTGTTCCATAATTAAGGGAAACCCTAGCTTTTAGCAGTATAACCTAATCGATATGTAGTTTATACATACAAAAATTCCACAGGTATGGTTATTCCGTTAGCGGATGAATGCGGGGTGTGCAGGTAAAACTGTGGGATCCCTTGAGAATGTTTGCCATACCCGAGCGCCTTAGAGGTGTTCACGACAAGGCGCCAAAGAAATCCATCTTTACCTTCCACACCCGAGCCGGAGGTAATCCATCGTCAATTTTATATCAGAATTTCCACAATATGTACTGCATTTACCTTGTAATGTCTGCATCAGTGTGACGTAAGAAAGTCATCATGGTGATGGCATCACGATAATTACCTGACACTACGTTACTGTCATCATATATCTTTTTGAATAAACGGATAAAAATCGACAAAATTTACGCAGAAACGTAGGTTCTGTGTTATGCTATGCTAAGATAAATACTGGACCTATAAAATTTCATACCACACCTTTGAGTGATTGAGTGAGCAAGGTTTAACGTCCCACCAAACACATTATCGGTCATATCGGGGACGGGTTTTTACGAGTAAAATGACCCAACCAACAGTGTCAAAGCACTAAAGGAAGACACAAGACTAAACTAAACCCAACACAACAAAACACCAAAATCCATCTTAACTAAGGAATACAGATAACACAAATAACACAAAATAAAATAAACAAACTAAAACCAGGTTCAGTCGCTTCCTATGACCTCCGGCCTGGAAACGGAGTGGGACTATTCTGGTAGAAAAAAAGGGATGGACAAAAAAAGAAAACAATTAAAGCCAACAAGAAAAGGAAAAAGTAAAAAGGAGCAAACGATGAGGAACTAAATGGATAAGGGGGCAAGGGGTGCCCCGGCCCCACGCTGGGCTACCACACCTTTGAGGTGAAGGATGCGCCACAGTCTGGCTGTCGTATCAATAAAGCGTTGACCGAGTCACAATGACGTCACACTGATGCAGACATCACACGGTAACGGCAGCAATAACATTTACACAGCATTATCTCCCGTGCTAGTGTGGAGATTTTTGTACATGTAAAGCTCATGCGTTATGTGAGTGCAATTATGGTCAAGTGAAGCAATTAACGCTAGAACTCAACTGTTTCCAGACGTCCTGTACTTTGGTACAAATCAGCTTGAAAGTGTCGTCAATCTGAGTCTGCACAGAAAATGACAACAGAACGGAAGTTACACGTGAAATAAAAGTAAGTAAGTAAGTAAGAAGATTTCTAGTCGGCGCCCTTAACGTTCAGACACAGGGCGCCACGGCCCAACTAACCAAACATAAACGTTTTCAACGATCGTTTGAATTGTCCGAAGGTGATGTCCAGTTGCCGAAGCTGTTCAGGCAGACTGTTTGAATATTCATCATTCATCAATGAACCGGGTGAATTCTCGCAATGACTATGTCATGATGACAGCACCATAAACATTGTCAGCAATATTATTATTATTATTATTATTACTGTTCCACAGCGTTGGCCCATGAAAACAACATTGCTTAAATTATTTTATTACCAAAGTAGATTCACGAGGAGACCAGCCATGCAGACTTGTAAGATACGATCCTTGATCTCTCCGGAAGTGGTTAGCACACAGTCCATGTGGGACGTGCAATTTCCAATCTAGCTGCCCGAAAATAGGGTCAGTAACTATAGTGAGGTTGACAACAGAAGCCGACCACAGATGTAAAAATGTACAAACAAATTTTTAAAAATGTTAAAGAAACGCAAAAACGTGACATTAAATTTTAAAAACCGTTTGCAAACGTTGAACAAAAACGTTTACCAACAATACGCTGCTAACTTCATGTGCCTGACATGCGTGAGCTCTAATAAGGGGTTGTGCTAAATAATCTGTGTCAAAATTAATAATTTCAGATTAACTTCTTGGACATGCAAGACTGTCATACAAGTGTCCTCTGTTGATGGCATTTCGAAATGGTTATCGCAGATGGTCTTCTATTACATCTGAGGCGACATTTTGCGGCTCATGACTTATATGGGTCAATTATGATCACGCCACAGCTTGCCACACACAAACTATTTTTTTCTGTTACTATACCATCACACATGTTCTCTTAACCTCCTCAGCAATACAGCTCTACGTAGGTTTCTGTTGCAAAAGCGGTACGTTAGCAGCGTGGCTTGCTAGTTGCCAGTGCCCATGTCTCTCATCGTGGGCTAATGACAATCAAATGAGCGATAAGACAGTATAACACCAACATGCAGCGGTTTGAACATGATATGGTACCGACCAGATCTAGGTGGAACGGCAGACACGGAGTGTGGGTAATTGATACTCCACCGCAAATGGTCAGTTTAACGACTGACTCCCCGCAGTGCAATGCGACTGTAATCACCATAGCGTGTCCATCTGTATCAGAGTCCATACTCCGAATGAGCCTCGGGGTTACCATTTTATGCATCTTAGCTCTACCCCGTGTCACACTCAGGATTACCATTAAGGAGGTTAAGCACTTTTACAAATGTTATTTGTGGATACAGGCTGCAATGCTATGACCACAATGACTGAATCATACCTGGTACATCTCATAGACTTTCGGCACTGTAAACAGAAGAACATCCCCTGCAATGGAATCAGGCAGTAGATTACAATTGGAGATAGTACCAGAACGAGAACAATGTCGCTTCGGTCCGGTCTCGGAACATTTTTTTGTTCCGGAGCCGGACCATGCGAAGCATTTTCGCTAGATATTTAGCATATAATATAACTATACTGCAAACAATTGACTGACATCACAGTTAGTTCTAATGTCTCGTAGATACGTTATATGTAACGTCATCGAATGGTAAATGTAAATGTGCAGCATTTCGACCTCTATAAGTTACCGAAGAGCAATCTAACAAATGTGAATATCCTGTGTCTGGTTCAGTTCGGTTCCAGCCAGAACAAATTAGTGCAATTACCGATTCGATCCCGGAACAGTGGCAGCCGATCACTAATTATAATACATAATAGAGATTAGGGTTGCACCGGATATGATTTTTTCAAATCCGGTCGGATTTGGAATTGCAAATCCGACCGGGGCCGAATGTCTTTTGAGTTGTGGGCCTACGTGACACAAACAGCAATGAAACACAAGAGTAAACACTAAACACCGTGTTGATCACCAGAAATTCGCCATCAAATTAACTAGCAAAGTTTCAGATCACAGAACACTGTTATTAAGCTGAGTCATGAAATGAGAAAAGCATCGTATTTTAGAAATGTAAGTTTTTCAGTGAAATTAGACAGTGAAGCAGATGTATCAAAATATGGTCAAATCCGGCGGTCATATCCGGCCCCGGCCGGATATGAAAATATGGCCGGATTTCGGCCGGGGCCGGATATGATAGAGATGCACTGATAATCGGTATTGGCCGATTGTTAGGCGCCGATTATCGGCAGACCGATAATCCGCCAGTGCCCTATCGGTGCATCTCTAATTCACAACTACACAAAAATGAACACTGTTCCACATCAGCACACAGTAAAAACTATACTCAGGTGAAAATCAATGACACACCATCCAAATATATGCCTATACCATTACAACATTCACACATCTGTACACAGTGGTTAGTGCTTTGGCTTCGATCAATGAAGTTAATCTACGTCGGGCCCGGTTAGTACTGAGATGGGCGACCATGTTCGGGTTCAATTCCCAGTGCCGGACACTTATTTCGGTATGTAAACAACCAGCCACCCAAGGCCAACTCAGCCTTCCATCCCTTCGGGGTCAGGAAATGAGTACCAGCTTCGGCTGGGAAGGCAAAGGCAGGTACGGAACATGCTACTACCGGCGATCATGTCATTGCTGTCACTGCAGACTTTCAAGCGTGCACTGAAAACAGAACGGTTTCGCAGATCGTACAACAACGCACACTAGCGGAAACAGCAGCATTGACACTAGCCTAATATGTGACATTTACTGCGGTCCTCAAGTTATGTTTCAGACTTGTGTCACCATGAAATTCGTTGACGACGATGATGATGATTCCGTTAGTGGACACATGCGGGGTGTGAAAGTAAAACTTGAAAACATGTGCCATACGTGAGTGCCTTACAGGTGTAATCACGACAAGGTGCTATACAAATCCATGTTTACCTTCACCTTTGACGTCTAACCTTGAAAACCTTCCAAAATTCTAACTCACATGATGATTATTTGAGGCAAGTTTTATTGAATTCACTAAGTAAAGATATATTGCACCATGCGAAATATTACTTAACAGACAACAGTCGGACAGATGACAGCTGGATGACCTGACGGCATACGCCAAAACATACCGTCTCCAATACAAAATTTTTCATAGCTTCTGTAAAACTCTGCTCATTCCAAAAAAATTTTGTAGTGGCGTCCTTAATAAACTTCCCACAAAGTAATGTAAACGTTTTCCACCTCACCTCAATAGTGCCACTACATTACCTTGGGGAAGTTAGCCATGTTTTGTAATGAAACCACAGATACGGCCTACTGCTTTTGCTGGTACTTATTTTGCCAACATCATGGAGTGATAAAGCAGAGTTAATGATGACATACCAGAACAGTGCATACACAACTCGAACCAAAAAAACAGTTATAAATAAATAAATAACTTATATAAAATAAATTTAATTTAGAACAATCCTTCTTGTTCTATTTCGATGACTAGGAATAATTACCTCTGCTGCCAATAACTTATGCAAGTGCCCTACCTTATACGTTATTACTATTATAAATACTATTATCATTAATACATTGTTATTGATATCATCATTCTTATCATCATCATAAGTTAACCAGAACACAAATAATGATTAGAAACTACAGTTTTCTGTGACACGCAGAATTTTGAACCAAGCCGCAGAATTTGTTGTCTTGCGCGGAAACGAGACCAGAAACAGAATTTAATTTTTTTTTGCAGAAACTGTCAAAACACGGAGAACTGCTAAAACCTAAATTCCTCTGCCCGGCTCATTTCTGCTGCAAGACAGCAAATTCCCCGGCTTGCAGCCCCTAACAGTCACTCACCGATGATAATGAGAGTCATGCCGTTGAACCAGCCGCCAATGTACGTCAGGACCCACATCAGCAGAGCAAACTAACAGACACACTCAACTGTTCAATCCAGTATCAACATCCACCACTGTCAGAAGCTGGAAGATAGGTTCTAAGCTGCACATCATGCCCCACGTCAAAAGAAATTTTATTTTCCACAATACATGTACAAACAAATATGTATATATACACAAGTGACAAATACAATGTGGAAGGCTGAGAGAAAAAAGCCTATAGTTACTAATAGATATTATTGTAAAAAAAAACACTTTGCAGTTTACAACGTTTTTAAGGATGACATCCGCCAACTCGCAGATCTAAAACAGCAAATATCACAGAAGATGATATTAATGTCACTGTGCTGCGAAGTAATATCATCTTTTGTCATATTTGCTGTTTTAGATAACGTGATTTAAAAAATTAATCGTTTTCGAGCTCTAACAAGTATACTTGCTTGAATGTCACTAAAATCAGCACTCCATTAACTATCACTTATCTTCAATCAGCTCTTATCATGCTACTTAAGAGTTACAGGTGCCACCATTTCCGATCAACAGTCAATAGGACATGTGTTATTCCACGTACACATAGCACCTTTGGTGACAGAAGTTTTGATGCTGCCAGTCTATGGGTGTAGAACAATCTACCGTCTTACGACAGGATGCAAGCTACGGACAATAAAAACAAGAAGTGAAAACGTTTCTGTTCGGGATTAACTAACCACATCGCATCGCTACTGTTAGCTTATTTGTGCATTATAAACACTTCAGCTGGGAAGGCAAAGACAGGTATGGTTCATTCCATTAGCGGATGAATGCGGGGTGTGCAGGTGGGCACCAACAGCAGCTGGACAAGATCATCATCAAAGACATTCCGCTGCTGTCCACTGTCGTACCAGTCGTCGACTCGGCGTGGAATCTCGGCGTCAGTATTGACAGTCAACTGTCGATGGATGTGTACGTTGCCGCTGTCTGCCGTAGCGGCTACTATCAGCTACGACAACTCTGTCCCTTGACGCGATCTCTTTCATCCGCTGCTGCCGAGACAGTAGTTCATGCGTTCATAGCCAGTCGATTGGACTACTGCAACGCTCTGCTGTACAGAGTGTCTGACAGGCTGATGTGTCGCCTACAGTCAGTCCAGAATGCTGCTGTGCGACTTGTGACTGGTGCGCGGCGATACGACCACATAACTCCGATCCCGCGACAACTACACTGGCTGCCCGTGCGACAGTGCGTACTGTTCAAGATCGCTGTCCTCGTCTTTCAATGTCTAGGCGGCCAAGCACCGTCGTACTTGTCAGACGATTGCCAGCCTGTCTCTGACTCCCGACCACGTCGTCTCCGGTCATCCGATTCACTGTCGTGTGTCGTTCGACGTGCACACAACACGTATGGTGACCGGTGCTTTGCCACTGCAGGGCCGCCGGTCTGGAACTCTTTGCCGGCTGAACTGCAACAATGTAGCTCGCTCAGACAATTTAAACGGTGTCTGAAGACTTTTCTATTCGGGTCGTGGGACTACGGCGCTTTGTGACTCTTTGTAAAACAGCGCCGTATAGAAATAGTCTTACTTACTTAGGTGAAATTGTGAGATCCCTTGAGAACGCATGCCATACCTGAGCGCCTTAGAGGTGTGTTCACGACAAGATGCTATATAAATCCACGTTTACCACTTACTTACAATAATCTACTTCATCATACCTTGAGAGTCCTGACCATGTTGTCAACGAACAACAGACGACGAAAGCTGTCGGCGGCTTTAGTGACATGCTTGGCAACGATGTCGGCATAGTGATGGGCCGCGTCCTCCGGGAACTTTATATCCATCTCCAGGTATTTACTATCAACACAACAGCTGTTCGTACCACCAATATTACATAAAAATTTGGTTTAACTATGTAAGTAAGCACGAGGCTACCAGCACAAAAGCTATAGCCATGATGGTCTCCGCAACTGTTATACAAAGTAGTACGCAGTCCTCATTTAAATGAATACACCTACGATCTCCTTCCCACCTATTTCTGGCACAATTCTACTTGCAAAATCTACTGACAACTGAAAAATGACAGTAATAACACTCATGGTGTTAATGGTGCCGTCATTATGACAAAGTCATTGATAGAGTTTATCCAGTTCATCTGATGAATGTACAAGTGCAAGCAGCTGCCAAGACCAGAGCTGGCGCAAGCCCTAGTAAGGTCCCCAATACTCTGGTGAAGCCCATCACCACCATTTGTTTCAATGAGCAACTGCCGCTTTCACAGCCGGTGTTTGATTTGTCAAAAAAAGAAGTGGGGAGGGAGTCGAGCACCGAAGGCACGAGAATCCAGGTGCTGAAGGTGCCGAGGGGGAGGGGCATGGGGGCATACCCCCTCCCCAGAAAATTTTTGATTTTTTTTATTTCAAAATAGTGCATTCTGGTGCATTTTTGTACAAAAATTCTACCGTTTTATTTGTAATCAAATGCAAGGAAAGGTAAAATTCGTAGCAGATGAGGAACCAGAAATAGATGCATAGATGTCAAGTAGGGGAGCGATGCATGCATTTAAACGTTTAAACAATAGGTATCACGATGTTGTATCAGTAAACAAAGTGAAACTATGAAACCAGCGACGAATTTTAATTTGGCATTTTGCTATTAAGGAAACAAATTTTGTTTTAAATTTTAATAGCTCATACAATGCAATTTTCTATAGAAGTTGCCAAATAAGTAGAGTTAGGCGATTTGCATAAAATTCCCAATATCCGATGCTCCGATATTTAGGCGAAAAAATTCCAATGTCCGATACCGATGTTTACCGCTGTGAAGGTTGCTTAATTTTGCACAATATATATTTGTTTTAATGTTTTGTTTCATTTCCGACTGATGTAACTCCTACTGAATGCATAAACAGCATACTGTGTTAATGCATTTGCACGCATATATAAATTGTAGCTTGTTTGTTGGTTATCAAATGTGAGTTTGTACGACGAGTTTTTTACCAACATTGGTAACAGCACACTAACACTACTGCTTCTTCGATGTATGCTTCACCTCCCGATATTGTCGATATCCGAATCGGCCTAACTCTACAAACTGACCTTGTAGGCCTAGTACAGTTAGCCTACACCGCAGGACATAATTTACGTTAATCTTGTAAGGTGCTCTAGCAGTTCTTGGACTTAACGGCACCTAAATAATATTCATTTATAATAATAATAATAATACAAATAAGCAAAATAGAATCGAAAGTTAAACCTGAACGGGTTGGTGGCTTCAGTTTTCTTGATAGTCGCCATGACGAGGTGATAGATACGGAAGCTGGCAGTCATTGTAAGAACAGCAAGAGAGAAATAAGAGATGACACTGATGATGGAGAACAATGCAAAGGACAGGAACACAAGGAGACTGCTGCCGAATATTATGCCCGACTTCTTGACATCACGCCACAGAAACACGTCCTTCACTACAGAACATCGAAATGTCAGTGTAGCATTAAACATTTTGCAATTTCCGATTTCAAATTCAAATTCAATCATCACGTGCGCACTTGGGTGTTTCTGCCATGCATACTGAATAAGTAATTACATAAGCTACATGAGTTATACATTAGTATTAGAAACGAGTATTATTATTATAGTGCCGTGAGTCAAAAAACTTTGACAGCAAGTGTTCCTCAGTGTTCCTGCCAAAAACTGACTAGTTCTACAAGCTAAGCCGTCAATATTTGCTACATACACAAAGAAAATTGACGTGCTTGCAATAATATGATAGAAAAGCACATGACTTTAGACCGGCATAAACACACCGAATTTGATATCCTATATCACACATTATGGCTAATTCAGTGGGTGTGGCGGAAACATTCTAGTGTGCATGCGTATACATAAATTAGGCAACTAGCCTAAATGTCTGTCTGCAGCAAGTTCAGCATGACATAATATTAATAAAATATGGCAGCAGATGGGCTAATGACAGTCACTACTAACGATACTATTAATTCATTGATATTAATTAATTAATATACCGTTAATTCACAAAGAATTCATTACCTGTCAGTATCCCCGAATCTCGGTCACTTCCTAGTTTCATAGTTTCAGACATTTTATTTTCAGTCAGCCTACCCCCTTTCAGCTGCCCACCTTGCCTAGAATATCTTCATCCATGCACGCCGATTCTTCTAAGACTTTGGCACTATATAAGTCATGTACTTACTTACTTACTTACTTACTATGTTATAAGACGTTTTGTTACTTATGTTCAATTTTGTATTGACTGTCAACTTTCTACTTATCGTTTGTATGTTGCACTTCCGCTTACAATTCTTTCTTCAACTCCAGTGCTACATAATACATACTGGTGCCATTCTAATGATTGTCAACACATGTTAAGGCATCAGTAAGCTGTATTATTACTATTCTTGTCATTATTGTTGCTCACCTCTTGGGTCGATGGTCCTTGACATAAAACAACCTACATAAAAAAACACAATTCATCACAACAATCGTATGCAAATATCAGTAAGTACATGAGAGTATTTCTAAGCTGTGAATAAGCAGTCACAGTGTCACGTTTTTGCAGAGCAAAGGGAAAAATCATGGATTCTAATCCTGAAATCCCAGATTCAACTTTCACCAAAACACACGACGCATTTTCTCACATGGCATTCATGACTGGAATTGCATACTTCCATCTGGCTCCTCAGTGACACGGCATTGCTCTGAATCGGCTGCCGTTTTAATGACTTAAAACTCACACATTTTACCGCTTCTTTAAAAAGACATCTAAATACTTTTTATAACTACATGTTTTATTAATAACAGTGGACTGCACCATTATTCCTACTGTGATTGGCTCGTAACAGGTGTATTTTTGTCACTGTACATTCCAATGCTGTTCTCCACAATCAGTTTCGTGGTTAAAATCAGAGTTAAGGTTAAACTTACAGAAAGTCTTCCGAATCAGTACAGTGCGCTATAACTGGCCGATGTCTGCACATGCATCACAGGCCTTCAGCATAGCGCACTGTACCGATTCGGAAGATTTGCCTAGACTTACATTATGGTTATACACTATCACTTTTCCCACTTTTGCATTTTATATCTGCCCTTTTGTGGACTTGTCATAGAAACGCAGTTTCAGCCGGGCTCAGCCCCAGACGCCAGAACTTACCAGCACTCCCAGACCCATAACTGGATTTCTGGGGTCACTTCGTGCCAGGGAGAGGTTGGGAAGGACAGGAAAGAGGGGAGGAAAAGAACATGATAAGGGGAGGGGAAACACAACATCGATAAGGAAAATCTACATAAATTATAGAATACTTGGTTATCTTGTAAAAAGGTGCCCGATATTGACGTGTTTTGCGTGCTGTACGCTGACATTTATAGTCACGTGCGTGATGACTCACAGGTTGTACAAACGCCTCCTTCGGTGCCTCCGACTTCAGAGTCCCCTGGCTGTGGTTTCATAACTGATGTTTCATCAACATTTAACTGTGATTTGCTCGCGGCAGGCGCAACCTCCTCGCCAATGGTCGCAGACTCCGTCTTCGCATCACCGCCAGGTGAACCCGACCCAGCCAGAAGTTCGGCTGCCGAATTCACCTCTTCCTCGTCACGCGGCAATTTCTCAAAATCGTTGTCGTAACGGCCGGTATCATGCGCACCAAGAGTATCGCCGAGATCTTCCATTGCAAAGTTGGATTAACCGTAAACTATAAAATTTGTTAAAAAAAATCCTCACACCTCAACGTTCGTTCGTAAACAACTGTGCTGTCAACAAACCTAATGCGCATGCGCAGTTCTTTTGTTAAAGCGACATACTCAGATGATAAGTATGTAATATAGATTCCTGTCCTGTCTCTGTAAGGTATCACATCACACGGAGAAGACGGAAGCAGGACTCAGGGGCCTCTATATCCGAGAAATAATACAAAAAATATAAATTATATTCTAGTACCTATAAATCTAACAGCCTTGATAACGTTGTATTGTAAACCAGTGGGTCACACTGCATCAGAGTATCGATTTTGGTTCACAATTTCTCTCGTGCCATTCGTGCGTTACAGTAAGCTGGCTTGTGTGACATTCAATCCCAGGATGTAAACGAGACGTTGCGGTCCGATACTTTTGATTTTAAGATCGAGACGAAACCGAGACTTCCAAAATTTTCTTGAGATCAAGACGAGACCGAGACCTTCGATTTTGGGTCCAAGGCCGAGACGTTCAGGACCGAGACATTTTTCGACACGTTACATACAAGACGCATACGTAGACGAGATTTACGAGCGCAAACATGTAGCCTCTTTGCCCGCCTCTTCAATACTCCAAAAATATAATATAACTTCGAAACAATTATTGATAAATTACACTTTTGACTTTCGGTTCCTTGAATTTCGGCATGATAATCGTAGATATTTTCTTGGTTGCTTCAAAATTTACCCAATCTTGTTTTAAATACGTTAGTGGATTCTTCATGCACAACACCATTAGGCAGACTATTCCACATATTGACAACTATGTTAGTAAAACAGAATTTACGCATATCTTGTACGAGTTTTTTTTGTAATTTTAAATCATTGCCTCTAGTTGTTAGTATGGTTGATGTAGTTAGATTTGGTACTGCTGCAATGTTATAGTTACAAGATAACATGTTATAAGTTCCAATCATATCTGCTCTGATCCGCCGATAATGTAATGTTGGTAGCTTACAAGCTTTCAGATGATCAGTGTCTCAAATGACTGATATTTGTTGATATTTTCTCACCTCGGTATCTCACCTCGGATGGCCTTCTAGGGCAGCGTATCGGGGAGGCCTAGGGCTAATCAGAACTAGTCCATAAAGTAGCCCATCCTGGTCATTCTGATGTTATTCAGCCTGTTTTTAAATGCATTAATGCTGCTGGATGAAACAGTCTCCCCATCCAGGGCATTCCAACGATTAATTACACGTTGTGAAAAGAAATATTTTCTGACATCTTTCTGGCACCTTGGCTTACTCAGTTTGGCCAAGTGACCACGTGTGCCTTTATTATTACGATCCAAAGTAAACAGAGACTCAAAGTGAACAGTTGTAAAC
>Ga0209255_1000236_pt1 | contig 12145 bp, 11 predicted proteins | sample WorMetvaBAHAMAS2_FD_187394 | JGI IMG/M metagenome (GOLD analysis project Ga0209255, IMG submission 187394) | Marine gutless worms symbiont microbial communities from Max Planck institute for Marine Microbiology, Germany - Olavius vacuus... | ecosystem: Host-associated > Annelida > Digestive...
CACACCGCACCACCCCCGCGATTTCGTGCCTTGGCGCTTCTCGGACGCCGGTCAACACCGCGCGCATCTCAACCGAAACGACGCGGCGTCCGACAAACCTGCACAGGACACGCCCGTCGCGGATTCCGCCCCTGGGTCCCGAGGTGGCCGAGCGGTTGGTGGCGCTGACGCTGGGCGACCCGCCGGTCGAGGCGACCCACTGGACGGCGGCGATGATGCCCCCGGCACCCCAGACCCACCCCCGGCCTCCGTGAGGCCATCGGGCCGATTGTCGTGTGTCGGTAGTGGTGTCGCGGAGGGCTTCGACCGTTCCTGTGAGGAGGTCGGAGGTGCCATTCAAAATCGGTCACGAAGCGGCGGAGCAGAACCTTACAAACAGCCCAAGCGAGCACTCTTTGCAACCCATTTGTAACCCGCGCAAAACAAAGGCCCTAGCAGTTTCCTGCTAAGGCTTTGACTTGTTTGGTGGAGCCAAGGGGGGTCGAACCCCTGACCTCTTGAATGCCATTCAAGCGCTCTCCCAACTGAGCTATGGCCCCTTGGGTGCCGGATTCTTGCGTCGGCGCGCGGAACCTAGGGGCAAGCCTGTCCCAGTTCAAGAGAAAAAAGTGTCGCCGCACGCCGCTGCTTCGCGGACAGGTCAGCTGTCTTTCAGCTCGTCGTCGTTGAAGTCGCCGATCTCGTCCTCGATATCTTCGTCGTCGAGGTCCTCCTCCTCTTCTTCCAGGAGAACGTCGTCGTCGAAATCCTCGATCGCCTCTTCGTCGTCGCCGTCATCGTTCGCCGCCGGCTTCACCACCGGGGCGGCGTCGTCGTCCTCTTCGTCCTCGAGCACGACAGCGTCATCTTCGAGGTCCGCATCGATGTCTTCGTCGATATCCTCGTCATCGATCAGCGCCGAATCGCCAGCGGGGGCCTTGGCCGGAGCCTTCTCCGAGGCGCCGGGCTTGATCCGCTTCGGTTTCAGCGGCACCGAGATGTCGAGCTGGACACCGCATTTCGGGCAGATGATCGGGTCGCGCCCGAGATCGTAGAAGCGCGCCAGACAGCTCGAACACGTTCGCTTAACGCCCCATTCAGCTTTGGCCATCAGCATCTCCATGTCGCGGACGGTCGTTCAGTCGTTCAAGAGGGAAGCGGCAATGCCACAGAACCAAAGCTGCTGTCAAAGCCCTATTTTACGCACCGCGGCATCACCGCTGCGATATTTTGTGCGCCTGCGAAGGGGTCGCTTGCGACGCAGCCGCTCCGGGACTACATTGATTCGTCAAGCGGGCGAAACGAAACGGGACGACAATCGTGTTATACCATGCTTATGAAATGACTCACGCAGCGATGGGCCCGATGCGGACGGCAGCACGGGTCAGCAGTCAAGCGCTGCGCAACCCCTTCTTCCCCTTCGCCTCCAGTCTTCCGGCGCGCGCGACCGCGGCAGCATGCGAGATGTTCGCGAATGCAACAAAACGCTACGGCAAACCCGAATTCGGCCTGCCGGAGACCACGACCGACGGCGAAACCGTCCCCATCGTGGAAGAGGTGGCGCTGGAGCGGCCGTTCGGCGACCTACTGCGCTTCCGGCGCGATTCAGCCAAGGTCGAGACGCGCAATGATCCGAAGGTCCTGCTGGCGGCGCCGATGTCGGGTCACTACGCGACCCTGCTGCGCGGCACCGCCCAGGCGATGATTCCGGAGCACGACGTCTACATCACCGACTGGAAGGATGCCCGCGACATTCCGATGTCCGAAGGGGAGTTCGATCTTTCCGACTACATCGACTACCTGATCGAGTTCCTGCGCTTCCTCGCCGCCGACGGCGAGCGGGCGGCGTTGATGGCGGTTTGTCAGCCCGGCGTGCCGTGTCTCTGTGCGGCAAGCCTGATGGCCGAAAACAACGACCCGGCCCGGCCCTCGGCACTGATCGTGATGGGCTGCCCGATCGACGCCCGGATCAGCGAGACCGAGCCCAACAGGCTGGCCAAGAGCCGGCCGATCGAATGGTTCGAGCAGAACGTCATCGTCACCGTGCCGTGGCCCAACCAGGGCTTCATGCGCCGGGTCTATCCGGGCTTCCTGCAGCTCTCGGGATTCATGGCGATGAACGTCGACCGCCATGTCGACGCCCATATGGAGCATTTCCAGCATCTGGTGGCAGGCGACGGCGATTCGGCGGCGGCGCACCGCAAGTTCTACGACGAGTACCTGGCGGTCATGGACCTGACGGCCGAGTTCTACCTGCAGACGGTCAAGAAGGTGTTCCAGGACTACGCCCTGGCGAAAGGCGCGTTCATGCACCGCGACCATCTGGTGAAGCCGGTAGAGATTCGCGACATCGCCCTGTTCGCGATCGAGGGCGAAGTCGACGACATCACCGGGCTCGGCCAGAGCAAGGCGGCGCTCGACCTGTGCTGCAACCTGCCTGACGACAAGAAGCAGTACTTCATGCAACCCAAGGTCGGGCACTACGGCATCTTCAACGGCTCGCGCTGGCGCAACCACATCCAGCCTCGGGTGCGCAACTTCGTCCGGGCCCACCGGGCCAGCGTCGCCGACTGAGGCGACTGCGCAGGGTGGCAAGCGATCAAGGCGCGCCATGACTTGGCGCGCCTTTGACTATGGCCCCCACCCGGATGGATGAGCCCTTCATCGCCCTCGACGACCCGGCGGTTCGGGTGCGCCTGCGAATCACCGCGCGCGCCCGGCGCTTCACCCTGCGGCTCGACCCGGCGCGGGGCGACGCGGTGCTGACGATGCCGCCGGGGGTACCATTGCCCGAGGCGCGGATGTTCCTCATGCGCCAGTCCGGCTGGCTGGCCCGGGCGCTGGCGCGCACCCCGCGGCCGATTGTCGTCGCTGCCGGCACACGGCTGCCGGTCGCCGGCGAGGAGGTCGAAATCTGTCTCAGCGACGGACTGCGCCGCGCACCGCGCCTCGATGCCGGTCGCCTGGTCCTCAGCGGCGCGGCGGGGTTGCCCCCCGGGCCGCGCATCGCCGCCTTTCTCAAGACCCGCGCCCGTGACGCCCTGGTGCCAGCGGCACAGCGCTACGCCGCAACGCTCGGCCGCGCGCCGAAATCGGTGAGTCTGCGCGACACCGGCTCGCACTGGGGCTCGTGCAGCGCCGCCGGACGGCTCAGCTTCTCGTGGCGCCTGGCCATGGCGCCGCCGGAGGTGCTGGACTACGTCGCCGCCCACGAGGCGGCCCATCTGGCCGAGATCAACCACGGTCCCCGCTACTGGTCGCTGGTCGAGCGGCTGATGCCGGCCTACCGCGACCGCCGCGCCTGGCTGAAGCGCGAGGGCCGGCGGCTGCACCGGTTCCGGTTCGACGCGGGGTGAGGCGGCGGCACCGCACGCGCCCGCTTGGTTGCCGGCCGCCATTCGCCTATGCTGCCGTCCGCAGCGCAGAAATCTCAGAGGAAACCGGGCGATGGCGAAAGGATACTGGATCGGTCGGGTCGAGGTAACCGACCCTGAGGGCTACAAGAAATACGTCGCCGCGAACGGCAAGGCCTTCGCCAAGTACGGCGCCCGGTTCCTGATCCGGGGCGGTGCCTTCGAGGCGGTCGAGGGTGAGGCCCGCGACCGCAACGTGGTGATCGAGTTCCCGAGCTACCAGGCCGCGCTCGACTGCTACCGCTCGCCGGAATACGCCGAGGCGATGGCGCACCGGTTGAAGGCCGCAGTGGCGGACATCATCGTCATCGAGGGCTATGACGGGGTGCAGCCCGGCGAGGCGTGACCGGTCCGGCCGGCGGGCTCGCCACCGGCGTCAACGATCCGCGCCTGTCGGCGGCGGCTCCCAGTCGGGCGCCGGGGCGCGGCGACGCTCACCGCCGCCGGTCAGGCTGCGCAGGACGGCGCTGAAGACCCGACCGATCACCGAGTCGCCGTCGGCGACATCGTCACGGTCGCCCGGCGGGCCGGAGCGCAGCACCATCGATTCGCCGGTTGGAAAGGTCACCGCCAATGGCTGCGGCGGTGTCGCAGCGCCGAGGCAAAGCATGGTCTCGCGCCAGATCTCCGCCGGCAGACCACCACCGGCGACCCCGGTCAGCGGCGAGTTGTCGTCGTTGCCCATCCACACCCCGACAACGTAGTCGGCGGTGAAGCCGATGAACCAAGCGTCCCGCGCCGCCTGCGTGGTGCCGGTTTTGCCGGCGGCGTCGCGGTCGGGTAGCCGGGCGCGCCGGCCGGTGCCGCGCTCGATCACCTCGCGCAGCATCCAGGTCAGCAGCCCGGCGTTGCGCCGCGACAGCACCCGCGCACCGCCGTTGCCGGAGTTGCGCATCAGCGCCGTGTTGTCCTCTCTGAGCCGGATCTCGCGGATGCCGTGCGGGTCGGTGGCGCGGCCGCCATTGGCGATGGTGGCGAACACCCCGGTCATATCGACCAGGGTCGCCTCCGACGTGCCAAGCGCGATCGCCGGGCCCGGCGCCAGATCGGTGGTGATGCCCATGCGCTTGGCCGTTGCCCGCACCCGACTCCGCCCGGCCCGCTCCGACACCCTTGCCGCCACGGTGTTGATCGAGCTCGCCAGAGCATCGACCAGCGTCACCGCGCCGCGGTATTTGCGGTCGTAGTTCTCCGGCGTCCAGTCGCGGATCCGGATCGGCCGGTCTTCGATCACGTCGAGCGGGCTCATGCCGGCCTCCAGCGCCGCCGCATAGACAATCGGCTTGAAGGCCGACCCGGTCTGCCGCTTGGCGTGGGTGGCGCGGTTGAACTGGCCGACGCCGCGGGCATGGCCGCCGACCATGGCCCGAACCGCACCGTCCGGGCTCATCGCCACCACCGCCGCTTGGGCAACGCTGCTCTCCTTGACCTTGGCGTCGAACACCGCGGCAACCGCGTCCTCCGCCGCCCGCTGTATGGCGGCGTCGAAGGTGGTGGCGATGGTCACGTCCTCGGTGGTGTTCTTGGCGAGGTAGTCCGGCGCCGTCTCCATCACCCAGTCGGCGAAATAGCCGCCGGCGCGGGCGGCAGCGGCCTGGCTAAGCTCTGCCGGCTGGGCCAGGGCCTGCACCACCTGCGACTGGGTGAGATACTCCTCCTGCTCCATCGCCCGGATGATCACGCTGGCCCGGCCCTGGGCGCGGCCGAGGTCGTTGGTCGGGGCATAGCGCGACGGGGCCCTGAGCAGACCGGCCAACATCGCCGCCTCGGCCGGGCGCAGAACCCGGGCCGACTTGCCGAAATAGCGCTGGCTGGCGGCCTCGAATCCGTAGGTTCCGGCGCCGAGATAGACCCGGTTGAGGTAGATCGCCAAGATCTCGTCCTTGGAGTATTTCAGCTCCAAGGCGAGGGCCATCGGCAGCTCCTTGAGCTTGCGCTCGATGCTGCGCTCGGCGGTGAGAAAGACGTTCTTGGCCACCTGCTGGGTCAGGGTCGAGCCACCCTGCACCAGCCGCCCGGCGCGCAGGTTGGCAAGCATCGCCCGGGCGATGCCGATGGGGTCGATACCGGGATGACCGTAGTAGCGCCGGTCCTCGGCCGCGAGCACCGCATGGACCACATGCGGCGAGATCTCGGTCACCGTCAGGTCGCCGCCATACTGCTCGCCGCGCCAGGCGAAAACGTTGCCGTGGCGGTCGAGCATGGTGACCGAGCCACCGCCGCGGCCGTCAAACAGGTGGTCATGCTCGGGAAGCTGCAGGTAGTAGAACGCGGTCGCCCCAGCCAGCACCATCGCTGCGGCGAAGCCGAGGCGCCAGAAGAACCCCCGCGTCAGGCTGACGACCGAGCGGATGACAAAGCCAACCGCCCGGCCGATCGGGCCGGGTTGCCTGCGCCGGCTTTTGCCCCGGACCTTGCGGCGTTTCGGGTCTTCGGCTGGCGTCTTTTTCGGGGTCTTGGTTTTTCTGTCCTCCGCCAAATCGGGACTCCTGCTCGTGGCTCCCGCCTTGCCCGAAAGCTTATGGGATTACGGTCCGACATTCCAGACCCGTCACCCGTCTCGCATCCCTTCCTACGAGCGCATCTGGGCAATCCGTTGGCGGTGGCAGGGGTTTTCTCGTGATGCCTACAGTTTGATCGATATATCGCCGGTGTCTAATTATAATGCACTTTCCCAATCTGCACTCCCGCCGATCTGCGTCTATGGAAGATTTTTATCCACTTGTTTCCGCGGCTTCCGCAAGTGCACAAAAACTGGCATGGTTCTTGAGTAAGTCTCCAGCGGGGTCCGGCGCGAGTCGGTCAGATCAAGCCCGAGGAGAACAATGAAGCTGATCCCGTCCATCATCAGACCCTTCAAGTTAGAGGAGGTCCGCGAGGCGCTCACCGCGATCGGTGTTCAGGGCCTCATGGTCTCCGAGATGAAGGGTTACGGCCGCCAGAGCGGTCATACCGAGATCTACCGCGGCGCCGAATACGTCGTGAATTTCGTCCCCAAGCTGCGGCTCGAGGTCGTCACCACCGACGACCAGGCCGAGAAGATCATCGACACCATTTCGAACACCGCCCGCACCGGCAAGATCGGTGACGGCAAGATCTTCGTTCTCAATGTCGAACAGGCCTATCGCGTGCGCACCGGTGAATCCGGCGAAGACGCGATCTGAAGCGGTCGAAGGAAGTGAGTGAAATGCAGATGAGAAGAACCGCAAAGACCGCGGCGCTCGGCCTTGCCGCAGCGCTCGCCGCAGGGTTGGCCTCGGGGCCGGCCCTGGCCCAAGAAGCCACCGCCCCCGGCGTCGCGCCCGAGACGGGCTTCATCCTGACCACCTTCATGTTCCTCGTCACCGGATTCCTGGTGATGTGGATGGCCGCCGGCTTCGCCATGCTGGAAGCCGGGCTGGTGCGCTCGAAGAACGTCACCATGCAGTGCCTGAAGAACGTGTCGCTGTTCGCCATCGCGGCGGTGATGTACTACCTGATCGGCTACAATCTGATGTATCCGGGCGACGGCTGGACCGTATCGGGCGTGCTCGGCGCCTTCAGCAGCGCCTCGCTGGAGCCGGTCGGCGTCGGCGCCGACGCGGTCGACCTGACCTATGCCTCGGTCGGCTCGGACTTCTTCTTCCAGCTGATGTTCTGTGCCACCACCGCCTCGATCGTCTCCGGCACCCTGGCGGAGCGGATCAAGCTGTGGCCGTTCCTGATCTTCATCGCCATCCTCACGGGCATCATCTACCCGATCCAGGCCTCGTGGAAATGGGGCGGCGGCTTCCTGGACGCCGATTTCGGCTTCCTCGACTTCGCCGGCTCCACCGTGGTGCACTCGGTCGGCGGCTGGGCGGCGTTGGCCGGCGCGCTGATCCTCGGCGCCCGCAGCGGCAAGTACGGCAAGGGCGGCCAAGTCAACCCGATGCCGGGCTCGAACCTGACCCTGGCGACGCTGGGCACCTTCATTCTGTGGCTTGGCTGGTTCGGCTTCAACGGCGGCTCGCAGCTCTACATGAACAGCGCCGGCAACGTCGCCGACATCAGCCGGATCTTCGCCAACACCAACACCGCCGCCGCCGGCGGGGCGCTGGCGGCGCTGGGCGCCACCCAGCTTATGTACAAGAAGGTCGACCTCACCATGGTGCTGAACGGCGCCCTGGCCGGGCTGGTCTCGATCACCGCCGAGCCGCTGACGCCGAGCCTTGGCGCGGCGACCCTGATCGGCGCCGTCGGCGGCGTCATTGTGGTGCTCGCGGTGCCGATGCTCGACAAGCTCAGGATCGACGACGTGGTCGGCGCCATCCCGGTGCACCTCTGCGCCGGCATCTGGGGCACCCTGGCGGTGGTGATCACCAACCCCGACGCCACGCTCTGGGGCCAGTTCATTTCGATCGTGATCGTCGGCGCCTTCGTGTTCGTCGTCTCGGGCGTGCTGTGGTTCATCATCAACGCCGCGACGGGCATCCGGGTGACCCCGGAGCACGAGATGGCGGGCCTCGACTCGGCCGAGCTCGGCATGGAGGCCTATCCAGAATTCGGCAAAGGCTCGCAGTTCATCTGAGGCCGGAACCGAATCCCCGGGGGCTCGCCTCCCGTGTCCCCGAACCTGCCCGGGCGATCCTCCCCGTCCGGGCCTTATTCTTTTGCGCCACCGCGCACAGGCCTCTCAAAGAGGCCTGTGTCCGCCGCTTTGGCAGCGACGTCTAGCCGTAGTCCCGCGGGCCGAACAGGGCCGAGCCGACCCGGACGATGGTGGCGCCAAGGGCGATGGCGGTCTCGAAATCGTCGCTCATGCCCATGGAGAGGCCCTTGAGCCCGTTGCGCTCGGCGATCTTCTTCAACAGGGCGAAATGCAGCGCCGGCTCCTCGTCCACCGGCGGGATGCACATCAGCCCTTGCACCGGCAGGCCGTGCACGTTGCGGCACTCGGCGATGAAGGCGTCGGCGTCGGCCGGCAGCACCCCGGCCTTCTGCGGCTCCTCGCCGGTGTTGACCTGGATGTAGCAAGGCAGTGGCCGGCCGGTCTCGGCGAAGGTCGCGGCCAGCTTGCGCGCCAGCTTCGGCCGGTCGACGGTCTCGATCACGTCGAAGAGCTCGACGGCAACGCGCACCTTGTTGGTCTGCAGCGGCCCGATCAGGTGCAGCCTGACATCCGGGCAGCGCTCCTTCAGCGCCGGCCAGCGGCCTTGCGCCTCCTGCACCCGGTTCTCGCCGAAGATGCGGTGGCCGGCAGCCAGCACCGCCTCGATCCGATCGGCCGGCTGCACCTTCGAGACCGCCACCAGGGTCACCTCGGCGGGGTCGCGGCCGGCCGCGTCCGCCGCCGCCGCGATCCGCTGTCTGATCTCCGCCAGGCCGGTCATGCCGCGCCCTCGGCGATCCTTGCCGTCTCGTCCAGCATCTCGGGGTACCATTTCTCCAGTGCCGGCAGGAACGCGACGCGGATACGCGCCACCTGTGCCGGGGTCAGCTTATCCCTCCAACCGCCGGCGGTACCGGTGGCAAAGAACTGCTCCATTTTCGACGGGCGCTCGTGGAATCCCGTCTCCCGCTCCTGTTTCTGCATCGCTTCGAACGAGGTCGCTTTCAGGGTGTGCTGGAGCTTGGCGTCGTCCACCGGCACCCCGAGGAAGGCGAACAGGTTCCGGAACGCCAGTGCGCTGTCGGCCACCATGTCCTCATAGCGCATCAGGCGCAAGGTCAGACCCGGTGCCGTGGTCCAGGTGCGGACATGGTCGTCCCAGCGGCCGACGACCTCGAGGATTCCGGATGCGCTGCCCTGGGTCGCGGTCCGGTCGGCCATGTGGCCGATCGCGGCGTCGGCGTCGACCCCAATATGGCGCGCATAGGAGAGCGCGACGTCGAACGGGTTGCGGACCAGGTAGATGGCCCCGGCGGTGACCTCCGGCGGGATCAACGGCTGGCCTCGGAACCGGATCACCTGGCAGTGGGTCTTGACGAAATGGTGCCCCGGCTTCGAGGCCGCGATCAGCCGCATCGCCTCGGGCCGCACCCGCATCCAGTCCTCAATGGTGCGGCCGTGGAACGGGCGCCCGTTGGCCCGGTCGAAGAAGCTCTGGCGCACGTCCGCCGTGGCGAAGTCGCGCAGGCGGTTGATGTTGAGGCTCTGGCCCGGCGGCTGGAAGTAGTTCCCGAGGACGCCGCGCGCCCAGGTGTTACCCGACTTCGGGAACGAGGCGATCCAGATGATGCGGCGCAGGTCTTCGCTCATTCCCGGTTCAGTCGCCCGCCTCGGTCAGGTCAGGCGAGATATCCATGGCGCCGCATCACGGGGCCATGGCGCTCGCGGATGAAGTCGACCACGTCGGGCGGCACGTCATGCTGCCACTGTCCGACCTCGCCGGAGCGGAAGAAATGGTCGGCGTGCCGGGATTTCTCGACGAATCCATGCGCGTCTTCCTGGCCGCGCAGCGCATCGAAGCTGGAGAACTCGATCGACCGGTCCAAACGCTCGGCATCGACCGGCGCGCCCATCGCCTTCAGCACTTTCGAGAACGATCCTTCCGGATCCGAGATCATGTCCTCGTAACGCAAGGTGCAGACCGGAAACGCCCGGGTCCGGGTCCATCCCGACACATGGTCCGACCACGATCCCGGATACTGCAGGGTCGTCCGGTCATTGGCCTTGATCAGGTTCGAGCGGGCGCTGATCGCTTCGGCTGCGACAGGGATCGTGCAGCCGTAGTGGTGCGCATAGGACACCATCATGTCCAGCGGATTGCGCACCACATAGAGCCCGAGGCGGGTCAGCGCCGGAGGGATCATCTCGACGCCTTTGAGCGTGAAATTACGGCAGTGGGTCTTGACCAGATTGATGTCCGCCTTGTTGGCGACGATGGCCCGCAAGACGGCCGGGCGCAGCGCCAGGATCTCTGCCTCGTTCCGCGGGTCGACCCGGCCCTTCGCGACCATCGCGTAGAGCTGCGGCATGGCATCGCCGAGCGAGAGCTGGTGCGCTTTGGCGAGCGGCACCGGTTCGGTGGCGTTGGTCAGGTAATTGGCCAGGAACATCCGCAGCCAAGTGTTCCCCGACTTGGGGTAGGATGCCAGCCAGACGATGGATTTCATGCGGCGGATTTCATGCGGCTTTCAGGAGTTGGGGCTGCGGCCGGTCACGACCTCTGCAACAAGAAAGCAGGGAGGGTTTCCCCTCCCTGCTCGATTCGTCTTCCACGCTCGGTGGATCAGAAGCTCACCCGGATGCCGGTGCCGATGATGAAGCCGTCGCCGTCGTACGACGCGGCGTTGTGGTCCGAGTCGGCCTCGACATAGGTTCCGAAGGCACCCAAGCGGACGCCCTGGGCGAGGTCGTAGTTGATGCCGAGCTGGTACTTGTCGATCTCGCCGTCGTGGGAGTCGGCCTTGTCGGCATGCAGGTAGGTGAACGAGAAGCCCCACGGACCGGTCGCGTAGGACACGCCGGCGTCCCAGGTCTCCATGTTGCCGGCGGCCTTGTTGAAGTCCGAACACGAACCACCGACGGTGAAGCCAGCGTAGCCGACATTGAGGCCGACGGCCCAGACCTCCGGGTCATTGCCGTTATGGCCGTCCAGCGAGCCGGTGTTGTAGACGCCCGAAGCGGCGATGTTGAAGTCGCCGAACGAGTTGACGTAGTTGGCACCGGCCGCCCAGATGTCGGAGAGCGTAGTGTCCGTGTTCTGCTGATCGTCGTTGGTCGCCAACTTGGCGTCACGGGCGTACGAAACGCCAAGCTGGAAGCCGGCGAGGCGCGGCGTGGTGTAGCGGATGCTCGAGTGGTCGCCGGTGACCTCGACGAAGGTCGTGGTGGTGCCGAAGGCGTCGGCGAACGGCAGGTAGAGCACGTCGTCGCCGGAGTTGATGCCAACGAAGGTCACGTTCGGGGCGGCATAGGACATGTCGTACGACACGGGGTCGTTCTCGCCGAGCATCAGTTGGCCGAACGAGCCGCTGACGTAAACGTAGTTCTCGTCGATCTGGTCGCTGCTGGTGGCGCCCTCGAGCTCGATCCGGGCACCGATCTTGATGCCGTTGTCGAGGGTGATCGACGGGCTGAAGTGGACCTCAGCATCGGTCTTGACGTCGACGCCGTCAAACTCGCCCGGGATGTTCGTGTTGTCCGATTCGGCAAAGCCGGTGTGGGCCTCGTAGTAGCCACCCACATCGACTTCCCACTCGGCTGCGACCGCCTGGGTCGCGAACGCGCCCGTGAGTGCGATGGCGCTGGTACCAAGGAGAACCTTCTTCATCTTGTCCCTCTTGAGGTTTCTGCACGTGTGTCTGGTGATGTGGCCGCCGGCACCGCGCCAGACAACCAAACAAGGAGACTCTCAACCCTTGCTGACGCCGTTGTCGCGCAAGGCATGCCAATCGTCAACGGGCCGTTGACCAACGCAGCAGCGCAGTCGGGCAAACGATGCAGTTTTGCAACATCTATGGCCGTGGCGGCCTCGTAGCGCCACAGAATCGCCGCCTGCGGCCCGCTGGCGGCCGATCGAGAAACCATCTATCCCGATTTATTCATGAAGTTGGCTTCGTTTCGGGTTTTCGCGCTGGATCGCCCGGCGTTGCCGGGTGTGGATGATGCCGGAACTTGGTCTTCGCCTGGGGGGTTGGTGTTCGGGGCTTGTCGGCGGCGCTGGCCGCGCGTTTCACGGGCCTTGGGCATGTATCCGGCGGAGCATGAGCGCGATCATCGGGGCGTGCGGGCAAGCTGACGGCAGGGAGAGCCTGATCCGGGTCTTCAGCTGCTCGACGCGGACGGC
>Ga0209255_1000237_pt1 | contig 12132 bp, 7 predicted proteins | sample WorMetvaBAHAMAS2_FD_187394 | JGI IMG/M metagenome (GOLD analysis project Ga0209255, IMG submission 187394) | Marine gutless worms symbiont microbial communities from Max Planck institute for Marine Microbiology, Germany - Olavius vacuus... | ecosystem: Host-associated > Annelida > Digestive...
GCTGAAAGTTTTCATACAGGTGTTACGGCTGAGGCGCTACGAGCGAAAATAGATCGAAAATCGGCGATTTCGCTCCAACGCGGTCACTTTGATCCAAAATTTCAGGTACAAGGGGTCGCCCCCATCAATTATTTTTGCACGGTTAGTTAGGCCAATGAATGCCTTACAACTTTGTCGCTGACAGTTTTCACACAAAGAAACTTTGTAGCAGACTTTCTTCAAGCGAAGTCCGATTTTTTACGCAAATCGGCCGTTTTGCGTTTTTCAGACCCGCTTTGGGGCACTTAGGGGCAACGTACGACGATCATCTTAGGCTTATTGGAAAGCGCGTAGTGGACTTCCTATTAGCGTTAATTGAACTTTTTTCGCTAGGTGTTACGGCTGAGGCGCTATGAGCCATTATCGGTTCAAAATCGGCGATTTTGCTCCAACAGGGGCCGGTTGACCCAAAATTTCAGGTAGAAGTGGTCGCCCCCCACCAACCATTCTTCTTCTCAGTAAACTAGGCTAAATTATCTTTCGTACGGTATAAAAATCTGGATAGATCTTTCTTCCGTTTTGTCACAATACACGCGTGTGACAGACGGACAGACGGACGGACAGAATTCTCATCGCTATACCGCGTCTGCATTACATGCAGCGCGGTAAAAAAAGTTAAAAGTATATTAAACGGTACATTGTATTTGTGCAAAATTTGGCAGCAGTGATCCAAATACATCAAGATATACGCATGTTCAATTACGTTGAACTCAGTGCACAATTGCACTTGTCAGTGCAAAATGTTTAGGGTGTCATTTTTATTCGACAGTGTATCTATTCATCAAACACAAACGTCACAGCATATTCGAGCTTTCGTGGGTGGGATAGTTGAAAGGGAAAGTAATTTCGCAATTGAAAAAGACGTAGAATAATGTTAAAGCTCCAAAAGGAAAGGGACGAAGGAGCGATAGCAGTCGAATAACAGCGGTATTAATCTGACCACAACTACCAGATATACACGAACGCCGCGATGGAGCAGTGGTTGTTATACATTCGCCACAGAGAAGTTACGGGTTCGATGCCCATCAATAATGTCGCTCATTATGTAACACCCTTTGGGAGCTAGGGCAGCTATTTCGCACATCGGTGCAGAAAGTAGCTTAGTTATGAAACATGGCTAACTAGTTTAAACGTTGATAATAGCATACGTAGACGTCCGCGGCAGTAGACCGGAGTATCGATGCGTCCACGGTAGTTCTTGGTCCAGATCCACACCGCGTTACTGCTGATTTCAGGCCGCTGGCCATGAATAGAATTGCTGGGTGAGTTTGGTTGAACGAAGACAGCAGCTGGCCACGACGCGTCGTTGTAACTGGGCCGCATCCAGTTGTCGTAGTACCTCGCCGAGCACTTCCACGACCGATCAGTCACAAAGTAGTCGTCGCCGATAGACGCCAGCATGCCGGCGATTACCTTCACACAACATTTCGTCCTATGCTGGACTGATTTCACGGACTCTCGGACCATTTAATGTATTTATTCTGCTCAACGGCTGGATTTGTATGCATGGTGTGGTGGTAAACCGGCTCTTAGTTTTCGAACGCACTTAAAATCAATGCACTTTCATTTCATTTCATTTGCTTCATAGCGAGGAAGCATTAAATGCCCATTACTTGACTGTCAGTCGCGTACAAGTGTTTATTTAGGCACAGAAAAATTTGATGCTCCAACAAATTTTATATAAAAAGTTGCAGAAACCCATATTGGTTTCTGCATCTTTTTATTTTAAATTAAAAAGTTGCAGAAACCGTAGGTTGGTTTCTGCAAGTTTTTATTTAAAATAAAAAAAGTTGCAGAAACATATTTTGGTTGTTGCATCTTTTTATTTTAAATTAAAAAGTTGCAGAAACCACATAAGTTAGTTTCTGCAAGTTTTCAATTTAAAATAAAAAGTTGCAGAAACCCATTTTGGTTTCTGCATCTTTTTATTTTAAATTAAAAAGTTGCAGAAAGCAAAAATAATAAGTTGCAGAAACCAAATCAGAAAAAAGTTGGTGGCACTAACGGGCCACCGTAGTAGCCAGGGTTTACGCTGCGGAGTGCACTTTATTTTTACCTTAAAAGTTTATGACTCTTTTTAGTAATCGTCCTCAATGTACAGACTAGCGTCCTAACTTAACCACTGCCATTAACCACTCCTACCCTCCACACACTCCCACACAAAAATTCTTTTAAAAAATGTGGATTTCTCGCTCTCCGGGTCGGAGCACTTACAATCTACCCTTCTAAACTAAGCCCGAAAGACTTTCCAGTTCCCGCCCTGAGGGAGTGCACACCCAGTGCGCCCCCTGGCTAGTGCTACGCTTATGTTTATCACATCAAATTAACTTACGCCGACGTCACGTCCTTGGACGGCAATGACACGCGTGTCAGCAGGTATAACAACGGTGTCCACTCGCGTCCAGTCATTGTAGTTGGGCAGTGGTTTCAGCACACCATCCACGTACAGTTCAGTCGCTTGGTTATCAACAGTGATCGCCAGTTTCATCGCATCTACACTCGCCATGTACAATCAACCTTGTTGAGCTCAATGTACATGTAGGCCTACTGCGAAGAACTAAATTACAGTTAAAGGATTAGGCTTATGGTAAATGTTGTACCATTAAGTTAGTATGGCTGAACAGAAATGTGTTCATTATTAGGCCGCCTGACGATAGTCAGGAAGACTTCTGTTTTGCCTCTGTCTTTTTTCTTGTTCTCGACACCCACATTCTAATCTCCCGGATGGCCCAGAGACGCTCAGTCAAAAGTATATCAAAGGTTTGATCCTAGACTGAACTCGTAAAAATCCGTCACATATTTCGCCAACGCCTTTTACAGTTTTACAGGGATGTGGTCAAAAAGTGCGAAATCTGGCCTCGATTTTCGCCTCTAGTCGCCTTTGACGCGCTCTGGGTTCGAAACAACACAATGGAAATCTAACACTTCTACCTTGAGCAACGATGTTCGACCTTCGCTCTAACTCCAAACACTTCGCCCACCCTCGTCTCATTTTTGCAGGGGTCAAATATTTCGAAACTTGGCCTTTGAGGCGGTGTAGTTTCGAAACGAAGCAACGGCAACGAATATTAAATCTGAAAACCGCGTTGGAAGCGCAAATGATTGGCCCATCTTCCTTCTGAATTTGATGCAGATCGCTCCCCAACTCTGAGATGTCGTGTCTACAAAATAGTTCACTATTGAAAAACTGGCGAAAAAATTTGCCAAACTGTCAATAACTCAGACGCGATTTGTTCGATTTCACTCAGATTTGGTACATTGTTTGATCGAGTGACACATCACGTACTATAAACGTTCAAGGTCAAGTGGTCGAAGTCAAGGTCACAGCGTAAAAACGTCGTCTGATGGCAAAATTATTGCTCTCTAGGAAATCTGAATCTTTAAATCTAATGGCGATGTCAGAATTTTGATTTAAAACTGGGAGTTTGTGTGCATGCGCAGTACAAGTATGGCCAAAACAGCCCTGAAAGACTGGCGCGACGTCAGAAGACTCAAGTTGCAATGCATTCGCAATGTTCACCTTTTCTATTTATTACATTATAAACAAAAATAAAAATACCAGTGTACCAGATATCTTTGACAGTAACACAGGCCGAGTGAGTGAACAGCCGGTGTGATAAATAATTGTGTTGTGCAATGTCGTCAATCCTGTGCTGAAATAGTGTTTGAAATAGGCCCATAAGTATTTCACATATGTAATTTAAATACTTAATGTACTTTGCATTTTGTATTTGAAGTATATTTTAATATGTGTATGTTGTACTTTATTTCAAATACGTTTTTGTATTTGTAGTATTTTCAACAATTACAAAATACATATGGCTTGTTTCAAGATTACTATTTATAGTCAGGTGACGAAAAAGTAATCAACTGAAGTTACCGATCCGATGAAACATGCAAAAATAAGACCAATTTTGACGTCAATTTATAATGTACTGTAGGCCTAATAGGAGGCGGTATAAACTTGACGGGAGTATGGGTGCTAAAATATTTAGGCGTATTTACAATGATTATGAGCATTCTATTTTATTTTGAAAATATAAATACTTTGCTGTATCGTGTATTTTAAATATTTGCTACAAAATGTTTTGTGCTTTAATACTATAAAAAATGCATGCGTGAATCACAGAGATTACTAACCGCACTGTTGACAGGTGGTCTCGGACGGTGTTGGACGCAGGATTGTGGTCTGCACACACCTTCCAGTCCTGCTACAAGTCGATCCTCGAGGACAGCATGTTGGACGATTAGAGATACCCCACGGCAGCCAGCGCGGACAACAAATGTAACCCTGTTGCATTGCAATGCATCAGTTACTGTTTTGTACTGAGTGAACAAAAGAGTACAATCAAATCAAGCGTAAGAAGAAAATAGAAGAACAGGAAATTGTCACTTTCAGCAGGCATCTAACTCTCTTGCCGTCGACATCTGTCTGTGTGTCCGTCTGTCTGTCAAACGCGTGCACTTTGACAAAACGAAACAATCGCCTGCTAATGATAATAACGATGATGATGATGATGTGCAATGATTTAATGTGCACTGAAGAGCTGACTAAAAGCCAGCTTAGCCTAGCACACAATGCTAAAGTTAAAACCGCCATGCCCAAGAAAAACGAAAACAGCTGGAGTCCATGGAGTCAGTCCGGTTGGTGGAAAGGTAGAAGAACTATAGAGAAAAGGATTTGTGGAAAAGATGAGTTTTGAGCCTGGAGTGGAAGAGAGAAGGAGTAATGGATGGTGACGGTGGTGATGAAGGAAATGACGAACTGACGTGCGTGAGATCAGATAAGAGTGATAAGTCTTCATGATCAGCAGGCAGGCGAAGTTCCTTGGGAAGCTGATTCCAGAGACAGGGTGATGTGTGATGGAAAGAGCGGTTGTTGACCTTCAGAAAGGAAGAGGAAGGCGGGCGAGAGAGGGTGACGACTGACGACATCTGAAGAACGAGTGCTACGATGGGGCTAAACAGAGATAAGAATATATAGATATGAAGGTTGAGTGGTGGTGAGGACTTTGTACGCAAGAGAAAGAATTTTCTAGCTATGCGCTGCATGACGGGCCGTGTGTCGCGGCGCTAAGTCTTCGAGACATTGCGTGACTTTAACTTTCGCTGAGCGAAACCGCTTAGCACTTTCGCTTAGTGGAAACAAGCCGCTGAGTGCTAATTAATGCATTTTTTCAAGTGAAGTTGAAATTACCGCTCAGCAAACTTCTTAGTACTTTGAAAGTGCTAATCGGTTTCGCTAATAACTTTCGCTCAGCAGAATATGCGCTAAGTACCAGCGGAATTCACTTTAACTTTCGCTAATCACTTTTGCTAATACTTTCGCTAAGCGGAATTGCTAAGTGTTGTCGCTCAGCAGAACTTAATCTGAACTCCCGCTTGGTAGTAATTTTTGTGCTCAGATTAGCGAAACCGCTCAGCGAAAACACTAAGCGAAACCGCTCAGCGAAAGTTAAAGTCACCCATTGTATTGATAATCACCTGTGGACAGCATTGACAGACTTGTAGTGGCGCGTAGTCAAGTTTCTCACAGTCGCCGCAACAGACCAGACCGTTCTCACGACAGATGTCATTCGTACAGTTGGGTCTTGTACACTGCGAGATACTTGGTGGTCGAGGCCTCGCATCGGGTCTTTGACCTGTACAGAGCAATAATACACAGCAATACTGCGATGATCATGAAATACGTAGAATGAATTTATTGATTTCTATCAACTTGCAGTTGCGGCAGGTAATCGAAACACAGTTAGTTTGACGAAACACAACAATGATTATAGCTGAGACTACCTTCAGTATGTGCAGTCAAGAGGACAAGCACAAACGACAGCACACTAGCTGACAATATATTAACAGTCATTTTGTCGATTCGTACGTCTTCAGACACAGAAGTTAACAGTGACCGGTGCAGCCAAGCTGCACGTTTATATAGCGTCAAACTGAAAATCAGCACCAGGATGTAGGATTAAAGCAAGTGACACACACGCAGAGATGCTGTGCGATTTTGACATTGTTGTATTCTTTCGTTTTATGCTGCATTATGTTTGTATTACTCTTACTACTAGTATGTTTCCTTTAAATTGCGGTTTGTTAATTTTCAATAAACGAATATATTCTATTGTATTTTGTGAAACAACTGCTTCAGGATCGTGTTTCTACGAGGTGCGCCAGGTATGAAAAGCCCTGACAGAGAACGCTCTGGGACACTTGTTTAAGCTTTCATACAGTGGTGACTGGATGACTGTAATACATTACTGGCTGGGCAGCGGATAGCCAGATTAAACGGCTTCCATTAGTGCAAAATACTGCAATTAGTTTAGTGTCCTGAGCTCGACGATGCGAACACATCACGCCAATTTCACACAAACTCCAGTATTTCAAAGATTCACATTCAAGACCGCTGTCATATGAAAATGTAGGCCGACGTGACGCTATGCACATCTGTCAGAAACTCCGCGATTCAGTGGAAAAAGTTCCATGTCGTCCATAGCTACGCTCGCATCTAGCAGATGCATTATTAGTTGCCAAAGTGCAGACAGCTAAACGACAGCAAAGTTTCGTCTTTCATGCGTCCGCCAACTATATTGAACAATACACACATTTTACGCAGTAGCGGTATGCGTGACAATAGTTTACCACAGAATACTGTCAAGCGGAAAATATAAACGAATCCAGTGGTGTCGCCAGGATTTGTTGCGAGCAGGGTCAAAGCTGGAAAGTAAGTCATGGGGCACTCACGGCATACTTCAGGGCCGGATGCAGCAGTTGCTCGATGACTAGTAGTTTTATGACTAATGCAGTACTGATCTAAAGAGCTGTGAGTCGCTGACATCTGCATCAGCTGATCTCGCAGACTGCACAATATTTGGATAGTTGGCTGACAGTCTACTCCAAAGTAAACTAAAACGAAATTGTTGAAAGTCGAGGGGGCACGTGCCCCAGTGCTCCATAGCTGGCGACGCCACTGAACGAATCTTCTTTACCAGTGATGAACGGCGTTGTGGCGCTCTTGTGATTCTGGCGTTGTCTACATTGTGTTTCGATTGATTTTCATGCTTACTTACTTAGATGCATGGGTGGTGGTGCAGGTATTCGATGTCAACAACGGACGTCTCAGAAAATTTCATGTTGTTTACAGACAGACATTGCGGCTTGCGACAAAATCTGTTTATTTGCTTAAATGCATGTGCCGTGTGATCTTTACAACATCACTTGACAAAATCAGAAACAGGAGAGAAACTGGAAGATTTTCACGACGGAGACTTGTGAAACTGTGCGCGTTGTTGAGCTCGTGTTTCATGGCATTAACGACTAGATCGGAAATACCTGTCACGGATCACTTGTGAAATAGTCCATAGTACCATACACGTGATCGCTGCAGCATGCAGGACTTGCAGGTGTACTTATTAGGCTTCCCAGATTTTACAACAACAACAACAATGTCACACCTGGCTGCTGTTAATTCTGTTGCACAATGCGGACCACGCGGAAATTCTACGGTCAGTCAACTTCAGATAATGCGCTCTGAATTTCCATTCTAAAAATTCAACATGCTATAATAGAGGTGATTTTTTGCATTCACGACAAACTTTTATGCGCAGTGGGATGACCACGAACACTATCCGACCACGGGCACTGGCACAACCACCTCTCTGGCAGGCTGATCCATGAACAACCGATTCCGAACAAGACAGAGTTTAAGTGCTGCTTATTTGCACAAATGGCGAATGTCACCGTTGGACAGAACAGTAAATGTTGATGCATTTTCAAATCTGGTTTACTGCCGAAAATGTGTTAAAGCTTTGATGACTCGCGTCCACAGAACCATACACGTGTGAACACGCTGGCAATGAAGAAAATACGAAAACTGCCAAAGGTGGGCCAAAGTACACGACTTAATCTCAGTCGTTTGTGGGCCAGCTTCACCAAAGTCCAATTTAGAAGGAGTTTGATTATTCCTGATTTAATTTTTTCCATTTATTTATAGCACATTTTGCTCCGAAGATATTCGCGCTAGAGTCGTGATGTCGCCGTATAACCACCCGAAAATAAACAGTTTTGGGTCCCACGTTTTAGCGAGAGAACTCGCAAATTTTTGATGTTCCTTTTTCATATCGAACGTGTAGCAACGTTGGGTTGAGTTGCGTTCGCCGACATCGGAGGGTGACGTTTGAAGGAAGAAAAAACATTGGTAAGATCTGATGACTTCCCATGCATACACACGGCGGCGATATAGATCAGAACACATAGGCCTACAGAATGTTTTTGTCTGTCTGTCAATTATTGTCGGACAGACATTTTACATCGATTTATTTCACGTGACCTTGACTGTACGGTGAAGGTCATTCCAACGGTCGTAGCACTGACCGGAGTGACCAATAACGTGGTTCAAACATTTAAACAAACTAATAGTAATACATCATGTCCAACGCTCACATCTAAGTGATCAGCAGCGAGAAAACCGCTAAACGAAATAACAGTCAGAATGCCGTAACAACGATACCAGGAAAATACCGCGGTAGCGTCAACTTATGCTGATTGATCATCGTCGGTGGCATGTAGTATATGTGCTGTAAGTCAACTTTCATATCGTGTATAAGTGGTGCGATTTTGAAACCCGTATTTATGGAACGTTCTGTGAAATATTGGACAATAAGCAGTTGTTATAATTTTACTTTTTAGATGCATAGAAGCTGTCAGGTGAATAAAATATAGAAACAGATTGGATTAACTCTATCTAGAAAATTGTTGAATACGGCGACAGTGGGTTGGCGATGATGAAAATAATTCCATTTTAGACACAAAGACAGAACCGCGTTTGTCGTGCAATAATGTTGCCAAAACTGTTGAAACCTGAAAGCGCTAGAATAATAATTAACTATGAATTTAAATACCTTCGCCACATGATAAATAATGAATTTTCAGATAACGACGTGAAACGCGAAATTCGCAATTTGTTTATGAGGACCAACTTCATTTCTAAGCGTTACAGTAAATAGTTTGTTACAGCTATGTCTATTTTTATGATGGTGGGACTTATCTCTATTACTTCGCCACTGTTTTACTAAATTCAAATCGTGTATAATAAATACATAAAAATGATAAAATGCTTTTCGGCTTTCACCGCCGATATAGTGGAATGCCAGTAGAATTGTATTTGCCAAGCTTTGACATACCAGTACCCGGTATCGGTTAGTGACACTATGCGTGGCTTTTCTAATTATAGCTCCATGCTTCCACGCTAGCTGTTTTGCTTCTTGCAATAATTTGATTTCTAATTTAAACTCACTTCAATTGCTATGATAACAGGTCTTGCAGTAGTTTCAAATAATTATCTGCCCATAGTGTTTGTTTTTTTTTTTAATTTTTATTTTATGATTCTCGCTAATGCTTCATTGCGTATCTTTCTGTTTCTGTCTGTCTGTTATTAATTCTGCTTTAGGCCTACGCACGATGTTGTCTGATTCAAATGATTTCATTTGAATTCACATAGGAGCAAATATCGTCTCCGGATGAACACAAAAAGTAGCCCCTCCCGGCGACTTTTGTCGATATTTCAGCAATGTATACAATTTTCGTATGAAATTTTATGCAACTGTTAAACAGTAGGTGTGTATATTACTATTTAACAGTTGTGTGAAATTTCATGCAAAAATCTGCACGCACTGCTGAAATATTAACAAAAATCGCAGGGTGGGGGCTACTTTTTGTGTTCACCCTATAGACCATCGTTAAGACGTTAATACGTACTGGACGTGGATTGTGCAAATGCAAAGGCAACGTAGCGGTATTGAAATATAGCTTGATAGGCCCATTAATGACCGAAATTATCTCCAGAAAACGCATAGTCGACAATCATCAAAAGTGTCGCAGGAAGAACCGGTGCTGTATTAATAGCGATGCTACGTAGTACATCACGACCAGTAGTACGCAGTGAATTAAATATACTGCCGCTTGGGTCGCCGTCAAGTGCGTTTTGATATCAGACAGCTATAGAGTTGTGAGTGCTGTCTGATGTCCACAGTTGGTCGTCGACAAGACCGCGGTGCCCCCTCAGTGCATCACCGGCTTATTAGTTATTCCGTGTGATGACTGCTTGCTTGTCTGTTCGTTCACACAGAGGCGTAGACAGAATTTGAGATCGGGGGGGGGAGGGTTGTAGTAGTCGATCAGAAATTGGCGTGGTACGTAACTATAAAAGTAGTCAGAAGCTTCGTTCGCATGTGAACAATGTCATAGTAGTCTGATTGTGAAGTCTTGTGACTTGTGCCACGCCATTCATTCAAATCTCGCTCCTTTCTCGCACAGTCTTCCGGCTGTCGCTAGCAAACACTGAACATGTAAAGATTACCAGTGATAAACGCGTTCAGACGTAAAGCGTACACATTTAGCAACGCAAATCTCAACGTTTAATTCGGCAGATAATGACTATTACATAATGGAAAAGGCGCCGAACTGTTAGGCGCATGTAAAAATATAAGCGGTTGTCGATGACTTTTGAAAACTGATTACGCGTTTATCTGTCATCGTTTTCAGTTTCACTTATACAGTCAGCTTCTTCGTTAATCGTTAGTCACAGTGAAACTAAAGCAAAAACTTGCAATTTTCGACCAATATGTTTCAAAGAAGTATGAAATAGCGACATAATTGTTCCATGTCACATCAATGTTAAACTTGCTAAAGGATTGCGCTGATTTTTAGCGAAGGAAACAACCCTCAGTCTAGCAGTACCATATCGCGCTATAAGCGAGTTTGAGTGCCACAAAAGTGAGAATAAATCGCTCTGTAATATTATCGCACAGCCTGAAATTTATTTGCTGTATTGCAGCTTTTTGTCACAGCCAGACTTGGATTCAAGACTTGCTTATCCAAGACCAAGACCAAGACCAAGACTTGCTTATCCAAGATCAAGACTCAGCAGTCCAAGACCAAGACCGAGACTCAAGACTTACTAGACCAATACTGGAAGTCCATGACTGGGATGGACTGTGACAAACAAAAAGACTGAAAAAGTCATGGAAAAGCAGAAAATCCAGCATACCGGTAGTTGCACACAGTAAACAACAAAACATCACACAATATTTAACAACAGTTCTATTTCGGCAGTTACCGTTAATCATTGCAGTGATCGACAACTAAAGCGTTAATGTCCAAGTGTTTCTGGTCATACAACTACAGACTAATCAAAAGTGTGCAGCAACATGAAAACTTACAACTTATTGTTGCATCGCAAGTAGACCAACTGTGACAGCATGTTGTCACTCATTCTAGCCCTGTATGCCCGCATCAGCGAACCACTGTGGCTAAATATCCGTTCCACAGGAGCAGAGGTGGCAAGCGGACAGAAGACTTTTTCTAGCAATGGATGATTTTCTATTTTGTCTCAATTTTACGCTTCATGAGTGACGAAAACCGAGTCTCCATGGTCCCAAGTCCCAAGACCAAAACCGAAACCGAGACTCGAGGGTTCCAAGACCAAGACCAAGACTCCGAGGTTCAAGACCGAGACCAAGACTCAAGTCTCAAGAACTCCAAGTCTGTTAATTTATGCTGAATGAATGCAGTGAGAACCGATAAACACATAGCCTGTAGTTAAAACGCTTTAAAAAACACGGCAGCGCCAATTAGGCTTCCTGCAGCAGCGGCGTACTATGCACCCGGTACGTCTCGTTGCGATTGCCAACGGTCAACTGTATAACTCAGTATAATTTCACGTGGTAAACTTTTGCACTCGTTTGCGCGTAGGTCGAACGCGTTACTTGTCGGCTGGCTGCATTATACATGCCCCGCGGTGGCTGCTGAATCGCGCAGATAATCTTCATTTACGGTGTATACCTGTTATCAGGTTGAGAGAGTGATTCACAGCAAAACTTGGCGATACTTATGTTGACCAGGTCTCTCCCTTGTCGTTTATTTTACTGCTACAGAGCAGTGCACAACCAAAACGTGGAGTCCAAAGAAAAAAGAGGACAAGAGCTCATTTATTGCCAGCCTGCAGGGACCACAAAAGCTTTTAGAATGGGACAGCGACTGATAAAACCCCTCCCTCTCTTCCCGTTCATCCTGTTCCCTACAGTTCAGCGATGTATGTTG
>Ga0209255_1000238_pt1 | contig 12119 bp, 9 predicted proteins | sample WorMetvaBAHAMAS2_FD_187394 | JGI IMG/M metagenome (GOLD analysis project Ga0209255, IMG submission 187394) | Marine gutless worms symbiont microbial communities from Max Planck institute for Marine Microbiology, Germany - Olavius vacuus... | ecosystem: Host-associated > Annelida > Digestive...
GAGTGGTATTGTCGAACGGCACATTGTTGTCAAATAAATCTGGTTCAATAAAAGAACGCACCCAAACGACGATCTGACAGCAGAACGTGCACAGGGCTAGCCCTGTGTATAGACCGTTGCGATAGGCAGAGGGGTGTGCCGGAAGTGGCCTTGTATTAATTAGGGAACTAGCTAATTGGAGTTGTGCAACATCGCGCGGCCATCTCAGCAACAGTTGAGCTCTTGTTTCACTCGACATGCAACAGAACATTTAGCGCTGTTGTTCTGTAGAATGTTGATAGAGGCAACGAATACGACAGTGGTGATATGGCAGATTTCTTGATGAACCAAACAGTATCGTCGTCGTCGTTGTTATTGGGTTTATTTTATCAACTAAAGGAATGTAAGATGCTCGTTTTCGTTTTTCTCGGAGATTTAACAATGAAAACACTACTGAACAGTATAACATATGTATACGAACCGAAAAAGAAGAAAATGGAAAACGACTGATACTACGATACGATACTGTATGATAGGATTTCACGTGCATTGAAAAGCTGCATGACGATTGGCCAGCTTAGCGTTTCTACTGTACGACATCGCAATAAACTAAAACAAAAGAAAAACAGTGAACCAGAGAAGTCTTAAAGCGCACGGCCACTATAGCAGATAGATTTTGGTTAACACTACAACATACAGCGATTTTTATGGACGTAGGCTATTGTACAAGGTGGGTCAAAAATTCATACAGTTTCAAAATATGTTTAACTAGTGTATGTGATGATATAAAAAGACGTTCAATTCTTTATCTGGAATAAGACTAGTGAAACTGTTTTAAATATCGCCAAGTTTGAATATTCTTCGCACAACTTGTATATAAGTCACTACACTAAACTATTTAGGCAATATAACAATGACGTTCAGTTTTTGCATGATACATACTTTTTTTCTCAAAATTAACCTGATAATAAACACATGTCAGTCAAGACGGTATTCAGCCTGTTTATCGTGTGCCCTGATCGCTCGTGTGTAATTATATGATGGAGATTTAAGCCAAGTTTATCATGCTGTATATATGAAAGTTTGTTTTTAAAAATAATAAGTACGTTTTAATTTTACTTAAATGTTTTTGCTGGTTATACCCGTATTTTGCCGCAAAGCGGTGGTTACATGTAAAATAAAAAGTGTGCAAAAATTTCAGTGTTTTACTTTGCATGTAGGCCTAACCAGTCACCACGTCTAAAACAGAAATATAAAAGTTTTAGCCGTTAAACAGTTTTACAACTGTTGCAGAACTTTTTTGACCGTGGTTACGTTTTAAAAAGTTTTGCAACTTTTACCAAATTTTAGGCCATGTAATCACATTAAAATAAAATAAAAGTTTTAAAAGTTTGTTTTAGCTTTGTTGAATGCTGTGATTTGCTGTAACAGCCTTCGTCGAACGCTGTGACTGGCTGCAACAACTTTGTTTCGCGAATATTTTCCAACATGTTCGATTTTGCTAAAGTTTTGCAATAGTTGTAGAATTATTTAGCGGCTAAAACTGTTTCATTTCTGTTTTAGACGTGGTTACGTTGTCTCAGGAGTATTCCATGGTCATGCGCTGCAAAGAAGTTTTATTTCGACGGGTTACGTGGACGAAGGACGAAATCTTTTTTTATTTTTACATGTATTATCACTGCTCAAGGTAAAGTAGAGAGCGGATGTAGTCAGGTCGCGTGTTGGACACAGCTGCTTCACTCGCATTCAATAAACTGATCAAATGCTTCGACACACAACGCCAAGTCAGCCAAAGAAACCTCGTCAGGCGACTTCATCGCGTTCCATGTTGTTCATTCTAATTGATCGCCGAAGTCGCCGCTAATGAGCCGCCGTCGCCGGTCACATTTAATTGCATCGACTGGTGGCGCTGCTTGTGCTTATGTCTGTTTCACTTATTTTTGTGTGTCAGTAAACGGAAAACTTCTCAACAGCAATGATGCACGCATTTGATACGTTGTTACCAACCATATAGGACCAACAACAGCTGTTTTGGAACCACCCGGTATGTCTGGTTAATATGTCTATCTTCAGTCTGATTCCAGCCAATGAAAACATCAAAGCATATTGAGAGTTAACAGTCAGAAACTCAGGATGCTGGTTTTATGGCTACTAACTACTAAGCAGAGAATATTCATATTCATATAGGTCTATGTTTCTACTTACTTGCTTGATGAGGCTGTAGCCCATACTTTTTGTAATCTCGATATTTTTAGTGACGTTAATCAGTTTGTATATAAACATTATGTGTGCTCTTTTTGATGCATCTTGCATTGCTATTTCCAGTAAGAAGTGTAATTTCTATAAATATTTGTGGGATGGCGAACTTCTATTAAAATAGAGGTCTATGCAGTCTTTTAATATACGGTTTGCACTCTCAACAATTCCACAAGGAATGTTTCTATATTCAGCGAAACTGCTAGGTTGAAGTGATGATCCTGCTGTTGCGGAAGGTGACTTTATCAACCGTGATCTGAGTCAGGCTGATGCAGCACTTAGCTGTCACAAAGCGACATAAAAGTCATGAATTCAAAAGACGTTTGGAACCGCCATGCATACTGATAAGACCGATTTTAGCTCACTCGTTGCCTTGAAAAAAGTCATTTTGTGTTATTGCGTGTTATTCTCGGTCAATTTGTCCAATGTTCTGGTTTCATTGTGTGTGCGTCCTTGTTATTTCATTAGTCATTACTATCTTTTAGTATCATCATCCTCATTGTCGTCATCATTGTAATTCTTCTCAGGTGGAACAGCGAAGTTTCTGCTTTGCTGTCATACCTGTATTAAATGCGCTTTTATTTTGCATGATCGATCAATCGATCGATCAATCAATCAATCATTCATTCATTCATTCATTCATTCATTCGTTCATTCACTCATTCATTCAAATTGTCAAAGTGCTGACGTGACTGCATGCACAAACTATAAAGCGAAATGAGTTTAAACCTCTGCGACGGTTAAAAAAACTCCTGCATGCGAAAGAACATTAGTTTACTTAAACGTGACAGATTCCGTATTTACAATAGAGTGGGCACTGTTAGAATTAGATTTACGCGTTAATTACACTACTTCACAGAACGTATCAGCCAGGTCGACAAGCAGGAGGCCGCAGTGCGACGCCGTGACAGAGATATAAAGGCTGCTCAGCACATCATCACAATACGTTTATTCCAATGATGTTCAGTGTGTTACTGCTATCGTTCAGCGCAGTCAGCTACAGAACTACACTGTGTCCCCCAAACGGCTCACTATTTAATTGGTTCTAAATTCGATTTTGACGCCTGTTGATATTTAGAAGGATGAGACTTGCAGCTACTGATTTTTGCACATATGTACATTTAATTATCTGATTGCTTGTCAACAGAAATTTCGCATACGACAGCAGAGTCGTTTTTTTCTGGAAACTGAGTGACTCTGAAAAGAGCCAGCGGTTGATTAAGCAAGTGCTCTAAATGACTCACGTTTACCTTCAAGTGCGCTCTTAGTGTATCTTTTCAACAGATACAAATCTTTTAATCGAAATCTTCTCTTTGTCTCTGAGACTGCGACAGCACGCATATAGGCCTACTTCGAGTGCTCCGGCATGTTATGTTAGGCCTATACGTCCGAGCAACGTTTTACGAGGTTGTGAGAAACCTACATCAATGTTGCTTAAGTTCCATGCGCTGTCTAAATTCTATAACTAGCCAGTGCTCACTTTGTTTCTTTCGTACAAAGCTTTATCAACAAAAGTACTGCAGTTTTCGAGTCGGCTAAAAGACTAACTCTGAAAGGCAAGCGCTAATACTTGCAATTGTTTCATGCGTTCTCGCGACAACGCGAGGACTCCGCTAAGCTGGGCATCAAAAACGTATTTGCTTCAGTGATTTGATCGCGTCGGTCCCGGAGCTAAGCACGTTGTAAATAATTCACACAAAATGTCGGTGAATAGTCATCACGTACGAATGATCACAGTCTTCTCACGCATAAGGGATCATCTCTACGCTCGTAATTGGCCACGAAAGCTACCGAATTCGGCGAAATAACGCAAAATAATGGCCATTACGCCATTTAAAGTCATTCAAGGTCACCGAATTTGGTACCAAACGAAAGCCTATATACGACTTCCTATTAGTGATTAATACTAACTTGCCTCCTATCTTGCACCGTTTCCAAGTTATGGCTGATTATATGTCAAATTTTCGCAAGCGACAGGTGATCGCTTTATTTAACGCCTTCGCTGGGGGTGATGCCCTGCGAATATCGTTTTAAGGGATATACCGCTTAAACTAGATTCTTTGGGCTGCATTTCACTTGCAGAATGTGTCAGTGTATCTTCAACCACTTTTACGTAATAGGCCTCAAGAGCTACCGAATTCGGCGAAATAACGCAAACTACACGGCCATTACGCCGTTCAAGGTCATTTAAGGTCACCGATTATGGTACCAATCGCAAGCTCATATGCTGCTTCCTATTAGTGATTAATACTAACTTCCCTCATATCTTGCATCGTTTCCAAGTTATATGGCTGATTATTGTCAAATTTTCGCTAGCGACAGGGGAGTGCCTCACTTTAACGCCCTCGCTGGGGGTAATCTCCTGCGAATATCCGGATAAACTTTACCTCTCCTCCGAAACTAGAAGGATTGTCCTACCTGATGCTAAAAACGCACGATCGTATCTTCATTCGTCTGGACGAAACACCGGAATGTGACGGACAGACGGACAGACGGACAGCGGTCTGCCTTGACGCGCTGTAAAAAGGGTAACTTTATATTGAGACACAGTGTAGATATGTGTTCGTATCTAACCGACTTTTATAGGCGCAAAGCCACTGGAACATGCATATCGGCCTTAACGACAGCCGAAATTGCCGCCGCTGCCTTGCTGTGAACCGGTTTCGCTTTACGTCCATGATGCTTCATATGCTTCTTTATAGGCTTTTTGGACTGCGCAACGTGGTTCGACACTGCTACGAGAATGTCCGTCCGTCTGTCTGTCTGTCTCACCCCTAAACGGTTCGAGATATCAAAATATGCTTTGCACCTTACCATAAAACGATGTCTCTAGTTTCTTGGGGCTAAATTTCGCAACCTCGAACTTACGGTTGTGGTTTACGACTATGAGTGCGTTAAGGAGAGGCACCCCCAGCTGTTGACAGCAAAAGTTTGACTAATAATGCGATATTAGAAACGGTGCAAGATAGGATGTAAGTTAGTATTATTCACTAATAGGAAGTGACATGCTGGCTTTCGATTGGTACCCAAAATGGTGTCCTAGAATGACCTTGAACCGCGTAGTGGCCGTTATTTTGCGTCATTTCACCAAAGCGGTAGCATTCGAAGCCAATTAACGTACTGAAGCTAGACCCACAGCGTCTGCGAAGAAATGTAGCCGAAAAATTCTAGCTTTTGGCGTTATATAATTCACGACCGTGGACCCGCGCTTCTCTCTTAATATTCCCGACAACTGACTCACCCCCATCTTTTCACAATTCCAGTTGTGCAACATTACGCGGCCATTTCAGCAACAGCTGAGATTCTGTATAATCTTCTTACTGAATAGATGTGAAGGATTAGCCTAGTCGCCATGCAGCGCCTCGACAGAATCTGCCATCAGTCGAGAATCAGACCAGGGACAATACTTCCGCCTATACCCGTAGTGTATTTTGTCGGTTGTGTTAAGCCTACCTGGTTGCAAGACATGGTCTTTCACATCAGTTAAATGATTAAAATTATATACTTTTCACATGTGGTGCCAATCTCGCATCCTGGACATTGCACGGTGAACTTCATACGCAACCCTTGTGTCCGTAAAGCCTCGAGGTCATCCTCGTCACGACAGCGGTCCACCTGAGACTACCCAGTAACGTCATTGTGGCCTAGTGCCAGACTGTGTATTTCTGTCAAAACTGTCCTTCCGTCAGCATGCGTTACATTCGTGATAAGATTCTTCCTGCTCATTACCAGTGTAGATCTCGAAGTTGACCACCGACAGCTTGGCTGCAGCATATAATCATTCGACTTTCTCCCTGCCAAGTGCTCGTGTGTGCTCAAGATCGATCTGTCTGGTCAGCGTTCACAACGGCTGTCGAGACGATCGCGCTGCTGCAGCTGCAGATAATGATGATGACGAAGTGCACGCGACACAGACAAAATTGTCGATGTGAAACAAGTGGTAAGTTAGTATTATTCACTAATAAGAAGTCGCATATGAGCTTTCGATTGGTACTAACATCAGTGACCTTGAATGATCTTGAACGGCGTAACGACCGCCGACGCGCGCTATCTCTGAGGTTCTTCTTGTTCGTTTTTATTAACTCTGCTAAGCTGGAAAACAGGTGACGCGTGAACGGTGAATTGTTATGTTTAGCATATCGTTTCACTGCTGCACTTGTGCAAAGAATATGCGACTGTGATGAAATTCAAAACGACAGTCTTAATACTCCTGATAAAGTAACGATATCCGGTAGGTTAAAGAATAGGTAAATGGCCGTCGGTCGACTGGGAGTCTGGATCGCAAAAAAAGTTCAGCGGTAAAACATCGGACTTGTCGACCTTATTCGGGCGGCCTAAAAATCAGCCTGACCTTTGTAAACGCGATATGTGTGTGATACTTTGTCACTGCATGAATAAAGTCTTTTTCGAGTTCTTCTTACACAGCAGTCGTTTTATGAAACACAGTGATTGTGACTGTAGATGTGTTCATTCCGCATATTTGAAAAACAAAAACTACGTCTAATGGTCATGAAAGTGATTAACTGAAGTACATGATAGAATACTATAATAACTCATGAATAACTTATGAAGATAAGTGAGTAGATGACTGCTTCATACTTTCGTAAGTCTGCATTTCTGTATGCCTGTTTCTGCTTACATGTACATTGTACAGACTGTAATGTTGCCTCGTACTGCTTCAAAAAAATAGAAAATTTCAATCCCAATGTTTTATATGCAGCCACGAGCGCGTACTGAACAGTCTTAAAAGCTCACTTATCGTCTGAGCACTACAGTGAGCTGTAATAGTTCTTAATCAGCTCTTCCCATTACGAGACATTTTCCATTAGCAGTCCTATAATGCATGGTTTCCAAACACGTGGTGTGATTTGCACCGCTGCTGCTGTAGCGGAAAGCCGAGATATATCCTTGTCGCTGGAGCTACGAGCATCGGCGATCATAGACGGTTTCTTGACTGGACCACCAGCTAACTGCAGACAGCGCTTTAATAGCAAGGTCCGGTCGTAGACGACGTAGACGTATTATAACTCTGAACGAATTACGGTTGCCCACTTATAATGTCCAGCGAATTAGAATTTTAGGACTGCGCGCTATGTAAATTTATTTTCGCTGTCGTTGACGTCGACATTCACCGTCTGCATACAGAAGGCTGGTTAAATAGGAATGATGTAACGAACGAAAAGCCTACAGATGATGATAATATTGCTGGCAACTGTAATGAAGGCCCTTCCTCGCAATCGCTAGCTTGCTTATCGTCGCATGAATACCACTGAACTCCAAGCGAACTAAATCGAACATAACGCTGATGTCAGAGGTCATAGAGCAGTCAGAAAGACAATAGTGTATTTTACGGCTTCGATCAGACACAAACACTTGGGAAGACAGTGAGAGATTGAGAGGGAGGCAGAGATACCAAATGAAGAGTTGCCCGTCTCTATTCGCTTTTGTTGTTTTTTTGTGTTATCATACTTTATGTGGTGCTACCACTTAGTGGTGAATGATGTTATATGATTATGATTGTGTTGCGTTGGAAACGCAGATAGTATGTTGTTATTAATACAGAAATTCTGCGGTTTTGGTCTTGGTTTTGAAGCATTGGTCTCGGCTGTTTTCGAGACCGATCAATAATTGAAATTTATTAGCAATGTATGCAGAAATGTAATGCTGAACTGTGAATGCTGGTACAGCCTTATGTATGTGTTAAGATTGTGAACTATACTACATGTAGAACTGTCAGCATGTTTTAACTAGTCTAATAGGCTACATTGTGACAATGCGAACTTGTTTTATGGCTCATTTGCTGGTCTTGGTATTGGACGTGGTCTCGAGAGAACTGGTCTTGGTCTTGGCACTGCTGGTCTTGGTCTTGATCTTGATCTTGTTACAGCTAGTGTTGACTACAACTCTGGAAAGAGCTCGATTCTCCTCTGTAGAAACAAGCCCGATCGACTAGAATAATATCATTCTAATTTGCTCGTTGTAGGACACACCAATTATACAGTATGGTACGTTACGTTAGATTAGACAGTTTAATGAAACGTTTGCCAAGGCTGACCTTATCAAAAAGTGCTTTGCTTGCGCCAACAGCGGGGACAAAACTGTAGGCTACTGTTACGATGTGTGAAGCAGTTATTGTCTGCTGCATCGTGAAAATTACATTGACATCCGAGACCTTTTTAAAACCAAATTGCAAAAGACGGTTGTGTAGAATTCACTGAATTTATTACAATCACACAATTTAGTTACATGTTGATGATAATGAATTTTAAAACATAATTACCAAACACTCTGTACTGGCGCTAAAGCTACGAGTGATGTCCGAAGTGATGTTGGCGGTCTATAAATAGCATGAAACACAGTTCTCCTTTGCCAATTTCTTTGGTACTTTAGCATAAATTAAATCTGTGCAGCGCCATTTATTTCTTAACTATTTTTTCGTCGACCCACGGAACTCCTGTATTTAAGAGACATTACAAACAGCACATACATTTCCAACACATTCAGTAAAACAAATATTTTATATTTCTGATGTACATGTATCACAACAGTTTGTGACAGAAACATGTCAGTGCGCAAATGCATGAAAGAGCCGGTCCACCAGAGGGGGGGGGTCGTTTGTCCGGCGGGCAGGTGTCCTAGGTGTGTCTATTCGCGGGGGGTGCACCTGTCTGGGTGGTACTTGTCCGGGGGGATGTTTGTCTGGACACCGTTGTCACCAGTCAGCTGTCAGTGGACGCACGTGTTGCTGCTCTCTGCCGAAGCGGCTACTGTCAGCTACGACAACTTCGTCCAGTAGCGCGGTCTACTGACGCTGCCAATACACTAGTCCACGCCTTGGTGTCCAGCCGGTTGGACTATTGCAATGCTACCATCCTATGGCGTGTCTGAAGGGCCGCTGTGTCGTGTACAGTACGTCCATAACGCCCCCGCGCGACTGGTGCGCGGCGCCGTGCTCACATCACGCCGATACCGCGGCAATTGCACTGGCTGCCGTACGACAATCCAGTCCAATTCAAGGTCAGCGTGTACGTATCGCGTTCGCATTTCTCAGTGCAGTATCTTATTGATAGACTACTCATTCTACTTGTAATTTTGTGTAGCAACATTTTTGTACTGCTGCAGCTGCCTATGTCTGTCTAGTATGTATTTCTGTGTTGTCTATAAGACTGCGTTTACATTTACACGAGCGTACATACAGAACTGTTACACATTGTAATATACACTTTGATACCATTTTTTTGTTGAAATATATCTCAAATATATACAGAGTGAACATTTAAAAAGTTGTGCAATGCTGTCGGCTAAGTTTACATGCAGTAAAATGTATCTTGTATTGTTTAACATTTGTGTAAAAAATTTCATACATAAATCTGCACGCACCGCTGAAACATTAACAAAAGTCACAGGGGGTTACTTTTTTACTGTTGATCCTGTATATGTCGTACATCACGCAGCTGATCCGGCATCATTCCAAGGCACGAGTAAAAACTGCCGACGTCGTAGATCAAGAAACAACTTTAATTCGCAGTCTTTTTGACGTCGACGCCGTTTTCGTGCAATTATCGCAGCAGTAACAGTTCGCAGTACATCATATTATAGTTATTACTAACATCCGCGATCACTATGATTATAGTTATTATTAAATTGCACCAAAATAATCTTCTTTCTTACCCCAACACGTGGTGTCATCATTTGCTACGCTCACTAGCACGAATGCGCGTACATGAATGTCGTACTTGAGTCAGCGTTAAACCATCAACTGCATGGTGTAAACAGGCCGCTTTATGCTCACCGCGATGCTGTGGGAATCGTTGCGGTAAATATCGCAGCGCCATTTGCAGGGAAGCTGTTGCAATCATCGCCACGACGAGTGGAAACCGATGGGCGAACGGACTTCAAAGAGGAGCTGAATATGCTGTTGGTGGTTGCGACCAATCGCTTAATTGCGACAGATCAAAGCGCTAAAATCCTCCACGTCTCGTAACACGACAACGGCTCTCGCTGCTGCGCTGAAGTATAGGCCTAAGTTTATGTAACAAGAGCCGCTTAAGTACACTAGCGAGAATACAGTAACCTATCTGTCAGCCTGTCTCACTAACGCACAATACAACAAGGAGATCATCAGGAGACGAGACAGCGAACGTAAACTGTTTTACGACGACATCCTACACGTACTACAAAGTGCATGGCGCTATACAAATCTGTTTATTATTATTATTATTATTATTAAAATGAAAAACGCTGGATTGTTGAAAAAATGATTGTTGAGTGTTCAGCGAGACAGAATAAATGGTATCCTGTTTGATCTCTGACGAATAACTGAGTCTACTGGCTTTTGCTAAAAGGCTGAGTGGCAGCGATCAACATCGTTCGGAGTGAACTGGTTCAAATACCAAGTCAACTAATAATACTTAAAGTGCAGCCAAGACGGAGGTCAACCCGTTCACTGATTTTTAGAGTGAAAATGTTTTTTGTTAATTTTGTAACGTTCGCTTTTTGCAAAGTTTTCTTCTGTCATGACAGCCTTGAAAATGACGCTGGTGTTGATGCTTTTAAGTGGTTTCCTTACCAGCTGCCAAATAAACAATATTTAATCACAACATTAAAAATTTGCGCATTCTTTGTGTTAGCAGTTCACTTGTGAGCATTTTGGTGAAAACCATGTAATTTTACTGCAAACAGTTGCAAAATGACGGTGCATTAAACTTTGTGCAGTTTTTCTCGACCACTCTGTGTGACATATTCCTACTTAACATCAATTTCTGATCAGTAACTTTTCAGTTTTCAGGATTTTTTTTCGCGAAGAGTCACATAAACGTAACACACTACACACACATAGTAAGAGAGGGGGGAGACAGACAGACAGACAAACAGACAGACAGCTTAAGACCGGCTATACTACTATACTATTAACTCAGCCAGCTGAGCTCAAAGTTACTTAATTCAATAGAATATAATACAAAAGGTTGTGTCAGTCAGTATTCTTAAGTCAGAATCATTGAATGGACAGGCGTTGCGTACACAGCACTAATACAACGTGACAGGTCATTCGTTTCATTCAATCGTGCTGTCGGCGCTGGTCCGTCGCGGCGACTACTCTCGATGACCGTAATCTCGAGCTCTTCCTGTCTATTCAGTTCTAATACCGGTCCATGGTAACCACGTGATGCGTCAGAGACCAGGTGCGCGATATCTGTCAGATGTGAACTACACATTCACCTTTAACTTCCAAAGTAATTAACATTATTACTTCAAGCTTTAACATTTTATTTTTTACCCGTCTCGAGGGCCTGAAATGAAGAAAATACACTTTGTTCGCGGGCAGCGGCACGAAGTTGCATCTTGCCAGCAATTTTAGCTCTCAAGGTCAAGGTCACTTGACTTACAGGACTAATTAAGATATATTGCTGTGTAAAAAATAATCAACTTTCACCAGTGATTTTCATGTTATAGACAATTTTATATTCCAAACATACGAACTTAGCTCTCCGGCTCAAAGTTCAAGGTCAAATGTCAATGCGCTATTCCATCACATCTAGAGTTCACCGTAACACATTTTCACACTAAGTTACACCAATTTGTGATCAGCAGTTTTCAGTTTTTGCGCGGAAATCACACAGATGGACTGTGTGCGCGCACACATACACACACGCGAACACTGACAGACGCCGCTAATAACAATACCTGCTTCGCTATCATCGCCTGTGCGAACGTAACTATATGGTGACACGCATCATCGTGGACGATTTTGAATACAAAAAAATGCTTTTTTCGTCGCCAAATTATAAATTTGCTAGCGCCGTATAAGGGATTTTATTTACATTCTGCGTACAAAATTTCAGCGATGTCTGTTACTTACTTATTTTGTAACAATCGATTTCGTG
>Ga0209255_1000240_pt1 | contig 12036 bp, 7 predicted proteins | sample WorMetvaBAHAMAS2_FD_187394 | JGI IMG/M metagenome (GOLD analysis project Ga0209255, IMG submission 187394) | Marine gutless worms symbiont microbial communities from Max Planck institute for Marine Microbiology, Germany - Olavius vacuus... | ecosystem: Host-associated > Annelida > Digestive...
TTACCTTTTCGACTTCAATAATTCTCGACTGTGCAAGACACACAAACAAAAAACAAACAATAACATAATCACGCAACAGCAGTCAATTTTTATACCGTACACGAGTCAATACGAGATAAAAGATGACGTAAATACTAAAATGACGTCGCATTCCCTTCGGCAGAAGCAGCAACAGCAACAACAGTATTGTGCTTTTATGTGCCTGACTTACTTACCCAATAAACAACATGAAACTTACCTCCCGACAGACTCATGCTGTCGACAAAGATGAACTACACTGCGAGTGAAAAAAAACGCATCACCGTTACATTTTAAAATTACTCCAACAAATCTGGACCTAGTTCTGAAATTTTCGTAGAAAGAATCGCTGTTCACTGTTCACTAATTTACAGCTGATGTTTCCCAAGATGTATCAACAACAGTTCAGCTAAAAGCTAAAAGCTAAAGCCAGGGATTCTTATATAGCGCGTCTTACGGGAAACTGACCAGCCGCGCTTTACAATCATCAGAAGTGACGAGGTACAATGGCAAATGGTCCGAGAAATTCAAATCAGAATCTAAAACGGCAAAATCAATTCGGTAAAAAACGCACAATAACGGTCATATGTACGTCGTTCAATGTCATTCAAGGTCACCAATTTCGGTACCAATTGAAAGCCTGTATGCGACTTCCTATGTTTTTTTTGTAACAGACGGGACGGTTTTCAGAGCTTGGAAAAATAACGAAATGCAGCATCAGCCAAAACAAAGAAGACATTAACAGAAAATACTACATTATAAGTCTCGGCTAACGTATTTTGAAACAAAAAGATTAAAAATCAAAGTGCAAACTGCTGCGCTGACATCACGCATCTGCTCAATTACGGTGCGTTAGTGCATGCTAGGGCTGTCATTATTATATAACTGGTTCCCTATATCACATTTCATTTAGCAGTAAGTGCTATAAAGTGAAGATTAAATGATTATTCTTCGTGCCAAATTACTGACATTTGACCAGGTTTGCGGAAGATATTTAGCAGCGGTCTGGCTTATTGACTCACAGTGTAGTATCAACGATATCGTGCAGGTGCAACAGCAGATCGGCGACAAATGACATCACCACAAAGCGGCAACCTGCTCGCGGTAATTGGTTTAATCCCCCGCCTTTCTCGTTGCTTTGATATTCACTAACGGCCAGTTCCCACGAAACACGATAAAAATCGATTGTGTGGGCTTCGTGCCGGCTTGCTCTTGCCACACAAGAACTCCGCAAATACACTAATGCTGCGCGGAAAACGCATGCTACCTGTACGGATGTCGCTGATGTTTTCATTCCCGTTTGTCTGTACTCCATTTGCACGATAAAATAAAAGCGACAAAGGTCGGTATCCATGAAAGTAACTCAGTAGTTAAGTAACAATTAAGTCCAAATTGTCCACAGTTTTATTCATCCGCGTGCAAAATAGTTCCACAGAGTTTCGAGTACATTCGTCAAAGTGAATATCTGGCAAAGAAAATTTACATTAAAAACATGCACAGATTTTTACCGCGCTGCACTGAATGCATGGCGGTCTAGTCACAAGAACGGTGTTTGTCCGTCTGTCGGTCTGTCTGTCTGTCCGTCTGTCAAACGCGTGCAAAATGACAAAACGGAAGAAAGATCTGTCCAGATTTTTATACCACACTTAGCCTAGTTTTGTGAGAAGAAGAATGGCTGGTGGAGGCCGACCCCTTCTACCAGAAATTTAGGGTCAACTGGCCCCCGTTGGAGCAAAATCGCCGATTTTGAGTCGATATTTGCTCGTAGCGCCTCGGCAGTAGCACCTAGCAAAAAAGTTCAATTAACACTATAGCAAGTCGACTACGCGCTTTCCAATGAGCCTAAGACGATTATCCTATGCTGCCCCTAGCCCTTCAAAGAGGGCTCAAAAACGCAAAACGGCCGTTTTCTATCTAAAATCGCACTTTGCTTGAAGATTGTCTGCTACAAAGTTTCTTATAATTGTGGAGGACGTCCCCTTCTACGCGAAAATTTGGCGGATACTTACCCGCCCCTTTTCAAAACGCCGAATTTCAATCTATTTTCGTTCGTAGCGCCTCAGCCGTAACAGCTAGCGAAAAACAGTTCAATTAACACTACTAGGAAGAAGTCCGCTACGCGCTGTCAGTGAGCCTAAGATAAATAATATACGTTGACCCTAAGCCCCCCAAAGGAGGCTCTAAAACGCAAAGTGTCCAAAATTTAAACAACAATCTGCGATAACTTCATAACGGTACGAGATAGGATGTCATCCCCTTCACTCCCGGTCTTCCGCCAGCGTATGAAGACATTCCTCTTCCACAAATCATTTCCTGATGTTGTATGACAGGCAGACTACGCTTTCGTGGCCTATTGCTATTTTAGCCACGTTAAAAATTTCCTGATTGATTGATTGATTGATTGATTGATTGTTCAGTTACTATTAATCACTAATAGGAAGTCTCGGTCTTTCGATTGGTACCGACATCGGTGACCTTGAATGACCTTGAACGACGTAATAGCCCTTATTTTGCTTTATTTCACCGAATTTGATATCTTTGCAGGCCTATTACGTCACAGTGGTTGAAGATAAAATTTGTCTGCAGAATATAGCCTTCCACTTTTGGCCAAAATTGACCCACGCTATAGCGCGGTCTCTCTGCGATAGCTGAGCTACTTGTATAGTGTATACTATTCTTGTGGTATTTTACGCATCGACATTGCAGCAGAAAAAGTTTAGTGGAGTTTTACGTAGGCGTAGTCAGGGGGTGCAGTGGGTGCAGGTACAACCCCCAGGGTGAGAAGAATTTTTTTTCGGGCATAATTTGTAAGTGCACCCCAAGGCGGAGGAAGAAGTCAATTTTTGATAAATTTTTTGCTGGACGGGGCAGGGTTGGAGGGTAGGAGTGGTGATGTAGTAGTTTTAGTGTGTGTACTGAGGGCGACGACTAAAAAAAGGTCATCAACTTTTTCAAGAAAAGTGCATCCTGGCTACGCCTTTTAAGAGTCACATGAAGATAAAGATACACGATACTTAACTTGTAAGGCACGTCCACTGTCCTAAAATAATGTATTTACCTCACGTTAGCCTTAATTATTACTGTATATCCAATCTTTTGAAGTTTTGGGATCGAAAGCCTAGGTCAGTTGGTCACAGAGTGCAGGCGCGGACTCAGGAGTCCACGCCTTGGGCTCCCCAGCTTCACGTTGTTACAAAAATTACTGAGAGTGCCCTGACTTATAAGAGACGAAATGGTTTAAATGACCCAGGTTACACCATTACATTCAAATTTTACAAAAAGTTTAAACAGACTCTGAACCCGTTTGCGGCGACAAGGTTTAGCTTAAATTTCTAACTGTGTCTCTTGCCCCCAAAAACGTTGCGTGGATCCGCGCTGATGCTAGTACATGTTAGTACTTAATAGTATCAGTGCATTCTAGTGTCACCAGTCAAGGTTACGAGGTCGCAGATCGCAAAGTCGCTGTCCACATCTTGATAAGGTGTACACTTTCTTCATCAGACGACCTTCGATACAGAGCAGTCTCGGTCCTGAGACAAAGGTCAACCGAATGAGCCATATACTTCATCATAACTGACGCAGCGGGGCGAAATCGCACGCCGAGTTTCTCCGTAAGGAGAAGCATAAAACAGCGCGATAGCATCGTCAGGAAACACGCAGCGCAACGTCGCGAGGTTACATGACTCGGCATCGGTGTCACACGTGTCGCGCTTTGCACAGAAAGTATGTTGTAATTCAACAGAATGACGATGCACTCGGCAATTTATTGTACCTCAACTCAAACGGACTTCTCTTTAGTTATATAATGCAGTCGTACACTCGTACACGTATAGGCTTACAATGTATATGTTTATTTGATGTTCAGGTTTTGTCTTAAGTTGCGTTTATATCATTTTCACATTTGAGTTGCTTTTTCTGTCTCTGTAAGCAGGTGCGTTTGTCGCGTTTGTCGTTATTATTACATTTGTTGCTGCGTAAGCAATATTAAGGAAGTGAATGTCAAAAGGCAGAGTACCTGACACGGTGATGAAGCGGAAGTAGCATCGATATCAGACTCCCTGAGTCGAGCAATGTCAGCATCCGTCAGACGTAGACAGTCTCTATCACAGCAGCAGCAACACAGTAGCTTGTGCTCTATGCTAAATACCGTAAAATAACAAAAAATGAAAGGTTTGGACTAAGGCAGCGGTCACAAGTAAGCCTACGATATGACTACGATTTGAATGTGACACGAAGTCCAATGTCGACTACGAGCTACAATTCTGCGGCATGATGAATCACATCGTATGGTCCCGATGGCTTAACACGATGCGCACCGGACGTGAACAAGATACCGACGTGGCTGGGTTCAGCTCTGCATCGTGTGTCGAATAATTTGTGCCTGTCACGTTTTTATCGTCTACTGAGTATATGAGAGACAGTAGGCAATCTATGCTGAAGCAGCTCAAAACTTGTGCCACATTGGACAGTAAGCGAAGGCAAAATATGTTACATGAATTATTACTGAACGGTATACAATTTCCGGTTGTCAAGGACTCTGGCCAAGTTGCAATGCACATGCGATGCGTTCTTTCGAAAGATATTGTACAATATGACACGTTCTTTGAACAACCGATTTCCAAGAAATAGTCTATTCTCTGCGTAGTAAAAAGCACTCCAAATCTCTGCTCAGTAAAACTAGTAACTTGAATGATCGTCATTTCTTAATTAGGCCCACAGCACTTTACGAAGATCGTTACCGACTTCAATTTTAATGTTCTGTATAGAAACCATGTTTTAGCATTTGCCACAAAGTCTATACTTCACCGTTTACTAATACTAATGTCAGTTGCGTGTGACAACTTCTATTAAAGGATTTTATGACAACGATAATAACCTGTTTGTTTATACGAAAATAAAACATGGCGCAATGTTTTCTCTGAGTTACGGTTCCTCGGAAAGCGTTACAGCAGTGAGAAACGTTTACGCTCGCGTTGATGCGCCTGAAGTTAACTGTCAAAAGCAATCAGTACTCACATATGTTCATATACTCACTGGATGCCTCGTTTGACGCATGCAAACATCTGGAGAGCGCGGCCGGGACGCGGAGTCTTGGGCAGGCGTGCCAACGTCGACGACTTCTTGGCTCCAGACGGTGGCGCCGTCGCCGCAGAGACGCCACCGACTGCTGCCGCTGCCGACGTCGACACGCATCGTCGACCGCGATAGGCTTCACCGAGTACCGGGCCGTACCACGCCGTGCCTCCTCCACCGCCGCCACTCATCGTCTTCGACGCCGTGATCCGATACGCCACGCGTCGATCACTTTACCTCACCTCAGCAACCGAGAGATTCTACACAGACACAGATGCACACAGCTACAGACGTCAACGCCAATGACACTGTCGTACATCGGCTTCGTCAGTAATAGGACATGAACGTAAAAGCTTCTAACACTTTCAACTATTCGCACATCATACAGTGCACGGGTTTATACGTGACACATGGTGTACTGTTTAGCGCATCGAACTCACGATCAAGAGGACGTGGTTTACAGATTGCGGGCCGTTCCACTTTCACGTACGTGACCACTCTGGGCAAGTTGTTCACAGACATGTGCCTCTGTTACCAAACAGTAGCCTATAATTCGGTACTACAGACAAACGGCGGGTTACGCTCTGCGGCTGGAAACGTAAGTCAAAAAGTGTGGCAACCTATATCGCAATGTTTATGATTAAGTGTTGCTAGCAATACAGTGTCTTGCACAGCACGCATCTGTGTCCATCCAACGCTACACTGACGTCGTACAATACGTATACAGCTATCGTTCGCCGTATCACGCAACTCAAAGCCGGGTTTCTAATAGAAAAACGCCCAGTCTCGCTACGCAACTGGAAGCAGATCACCACTGATCTCAGATTCACAGCCAATCCCCAGTCTCATTTAATCTTGACAATCAGCAACATACACCTGAGGTTAATTACTTCAATCCGATTACACTCCGCGTGTGCCTATACGTCTGGGAGACAGCGAGACGAGAGATTGCATGCATACAAAATCCAGCACGAAGCGATACTGTTTACCGGGCTCTATTATAGCAGGGAGCACTTGTTCAACGATGCAAGCTAACATCGCTTCGGGTGTCCGAAAAACCGCATGTATCCGGATCTCGGTAATTTTATAGTCCGCCGCATACGGCCATAGTAGCCTATAGCCAGCAATTACAAACCAATCTCGTAAAGCGGAATTGTGACGTCACAGTCATGCTGGATGATTAGGTCTTCTGAGGAAATGTGTCAACTAGATTATTTCTTCCTCGTGCATGTACAGACTGGAGAATAATGAAGCCAAAGAACACCCAGACTCTTAGCGCCAAGTCAAAATCTATAAGATGTTTGGTCCTATAAGCTGAACTGGCGAAACTGACTCAGACATAGCCTATCGTCCACTCCTCCCCTTAAAGTTTACACGGAGGAGGCAAAAAGTGCGAAATGTGGCCTCAGTTTTCGACCCCAATTTGAGAAACAAGTCACCTTTGAGGCGTTGCGTGGCCGAACTCTTATCAAATTTTGGCAGCACATGGGCCCATCAACGATGCTTAACAGGTTTGTTTTAGATTCCAGATATGTTGCTCCGTTTCCAACCAAGGGTTCCTCAACTGCAACTGAAGTCGAAAATTGAGGCTAAATTTCGCATGTTTTGACCCTTGTATAAATTAGGGAAGGTATAAGCGAGATGTCTGAGTCACTATTTCGAATTCAGCCTATGACCTAACCTCTGAAATAGCGCCTACTTTTGATGGGAGGCCGCTCCGCGGTCTGGGAGATTACAGGCCCAGTCATAAAGCACAGCACAGCAGCACATAGGCGCAGTCAGGATTTTCTCTGGGGTTGCACTTCTTAGTCGTCGCCCTCACTACACACGCTAAAACTGCTACATCAACCACTCCCACCCTCCAACCCTGCCCCGACCAGCAGCAAAAATTTCCTTAAAAATTGACTTCTTCCTCCGCCTGGGGCTACACTTACAAGTTACCCCTATAAATTAAGCCAGACAAAAATTTTCTCGCCCTGGGTGCACCTGTATACGCACTGCACCCCTGGCTACGCCTATGCAGCAGCATTTCATACACTCCTTTCTTCGGGTGGCCTAACAATAAGAAAAGAGAACATTTGGCGATTGCCCGCAGCAATGGCTTTCTGTTGCGTCCACTCTGAAAGTAAGCCAACGACTCAACGGTTGTACTGCGTCGTACTTCTGCTAATTTCTTAGTACATAATATAATGTGACTGAGGAGACAGTTGATAATACGTCCCGCGTTCACGACGCATGGCGTTACGGTATATTAGCAATGTCTGCATCTACAGCCCACCCAACGGCGCCAAATCCTCCTCATTTCAGTTGTAACCGAGATGCCATTACGACGGGACGGTCGGCCGTTAATGCGGTCGTCGATAAGTGGCATTATCTGCCAGCTGACCTGTCCAGCCCGCTCCGCACCCGCCGCCCCGCCGCCAAGCCGACCCGACCCGACCCGCCGGCGGCGGTTAGCAGCTGCATTTGACCGGAAGCTACTGCGTTCAACCGCTGAGGGAGACATTAATCAGCCGACTTGCAAACTACGCTCTCCCTTTAGTGCGTCGGCACGCCGGTGACCGACAGGGGCAACGAGAACGCAACCTCTGATAATGATCTGCACGTGACTTCATCATACTTGACCGACCGCCCAGACGTCTGTTTCAAGACTGCTGTGATCTCCAAGACTTCGAGACATATCGAACTGCATGCAACATCAACCAGCTCTATCTACGACCGATACCGTCCAAAAACAATAGCGGCAGTAGCCGATCCAGACCTATGGGCGGCCATTCATAGATGTGCATTCCCGTGGTCAAAAATAGTTTTCAACGTATTAAAGAGGAGATCGTCCCTCCACCACTATGAACTGGCCACTGATAGTTCGTAAACTCAGGCTATCAGACACATACCGAGCCACCTTTGTTTACCTGACCTGATAGAACTTCGATGAATGCCACGAAGACATCATTAAATGTGTTACAGTGGTATTGAAAGTTTCAAGACGCGGAAGGTCGAGGAATATAATAGCGTAACACGATATTCAGCATCACGTTGTTGACGAACAGGTTACGACGAGAACAGAACGTGATTAACCGGAAACAGCAGCTACAGACATGCGTCAGAGCAGCAGAGCGTCTCGAACAGCTGCGACTTAGCTTAGTCCCTGGCCAGTGGCTAATGCGCAACGCGTCTGTGTCTGCGCCCTGGCGAAAGTAATGACGTGGAAACGGCGAACGCGAAACTCCGGCGTTCCAGTACAGGTACAGGTCAACACGCACGTTGTCCGACAATTAGATCAGTTCCGGTAGCAGTGAGCCGCATAGGACCACCGACACAGTCACACAATACTCGCAACAGCAGTGCCAGTGTATGACGCATAATACAGTACTTAACGTCATCGTCATCAAATTCGATTACGTCAAAACACCGATTTTTTTCCAAATCGCTGTCGTCCATTCTGACGCCATTGTTAATGAGTATGTAGTTTGCCAAAATGCAAATATTATATCGAAAAGACAAACAGTTAATATTAATAACTCGGTGACCGACCAGAAGTTGCACGCGTCGAAGCAGCCCGAGAAAGCATATGACTGCAGTGGACAGCAGATACGGATACATACCCATTATCAGTACCATATAATCATCTTTATTCACCAGTACATGGTAGATATACAAAAAAATAATAATGATACAACAAACGAAAAACTGGATACTGTACACAGACATTTTGTTTAGTTACGTTATTTACATACATGTATATAGCAAACCAAAAATGCGATGTCACAAAAGTCACGCCATGTGCTATCCTTTGAAGAATGGTCGGCTACAAGCACACGACATCGACGCACGTCGAATAACGTCCACAACTGCAAGGCGCTGCGTGACAGCCAGTCAGAAATCACAGATCAAAAAGCAACCGCAAACACTGAGACTAGCAAGAATGGTATGATATATGCAGGCAAACTGCAGACCACACAGAAAGCTGCTACTAGTTCATCTTGTGTTGGCGATTCTTTGTGCTAAACATTATATTGACACTGGTCAACTGATCTCGGAAAATATTTCAAAAGGTATCACGGATACATTTTACACAAGAATAGTTCTCATTCTTATCGGGCAGCGGTATAACCTTTCGACATTTCAGTGGTAAATACACGTAATATCGTATTCTAATTATTTCCATACCTTACAGACTGAAACAAAGTAATGTATGAAAATTCTGATATCATATTTCGCTCTCAGAACATTATTACAGTCGCAAATGGCTGCCTTTAATACATAAATTAATCCACTACATTTTAATAGAACACGTTGCCAGACGATCTCATCTCACTAAAATCGTCTGGCAGCGTGTTCCATTAAATGTAATAATCATCTAAGGATTCCGGACGCTCCTACGAAAGTTTTAGATGCAGCTTAAAAACTTTCCTTTTCTCGTTTACTAGCGCAAACAGCGCATTAGTGGCCTTCGTGAGGATGCGCTACATAAACTCACGATCGACAGTGACACTGACATTGACATTAGTACGTAGCAAGTTGCTAGTCTGCGTCAACCGACAGACCTGAACTGCATTCACTAAACAAGACATTGTGCTTCAATGTGTATCTCTTCAGTACAGTAAAGGTGGCGCTACACGGCCAGTCGTCGGCCGACAACGACGGGCAGTGTGGCGCGACTTTAAATCTTTAATGTAATAATTAGAAAACCTAACCAACAACGTAACATATGTCTAATAAGTGCTTTATTTTCGTTTTTCACCGTCACAAAACTGCAACTGTACGACTTGCAGCGTTCACGTAACTCCGTAGCCTTACACAGTTTGTCGTACAATTCGACTTCATCGCGAATCCAAAGCTATAGCATGCTAACTATACAGTTGCTATAATGATCTCGTACTGGAAGTACATGCTTGGACCTGTGAACCACATGCTGTAACGAATGCCAGCCTATATAATGTAGATACGCGGCAACAGAACGTGTATACAACTCTAACGAGAACCAGATGCGACTGCTAAACACACGCGGTTCACTTCTAAATAATCGCGCACAGTTAAAACCTTTTTTCTGCATGAGTCATGCAAACGTTTTTACTGCTTCAGAACCGGAAAGGCAGATAAGCATGTCTTTCGCGTAACTAGTAGCATGTAGACACAATATCACATTACATTCACGCTCAGCTGTGGCCAAGTTCAGAACGCTTTCTACATCAAGAAACAGCAGACAGCGAAAACAGAAAGACTGCTACTGAATAACTGAAACCCGTAGATGAACTCAACACTAATGCAAATGAAGATAAATGTGCTAGCAAACGACCTTGACCTTGACCTCAATTTGGACATCAGCTCGAAGTGATCGTCGACGCTGTACGTGTGCGACAACAGTGGCGTCGCCAGCTATGGGGCACTAGGGCACGTGCCCCCCCCCCTCGACTTCCAACAATTGCATTTTTAGTTCACTTTGGAGTAAATCTAAGAGCCAACTATCCCAGTATTGTGTAGTCTGTGAGATCAGCTAGTACAGATATTAACAACTCACAGCTCTTTCGATCAGTACTGCATTGATCACATAACTATTATCATCGAGCAGCTGCTGCACAGGGCCCTGTGAGTGCCCCGTGACCTACTTTCCAGCTTTGCCCCTCCTCGCAACAAATCCTGGCGACGCCACTGTGCGACAATGCACAAACACAACCGACCGACAATCGAAGCCGGTCGAACGCAATCAATTATTATCGGAAACCAGCGAGTGACCGGCCGGCCGCCGCGCGGAGCTTGTCTGTAGTTACTTACTCAACAGGAACCGGCGGCGCGTCGTCCATGCCGGCAGCTGTCCACTCCACCCACCGTCCGCCGTCACACGCAACGCCGTCAGTTAGGCCTACCACCATCACATCAGTCGAACAGAAACAATCGGTTTGCGTTACGTCACCGTTCCGCCGACATCATCTATCGCGCGCTTGTTCGACTGTCCGAAAATCGATTAGAAAAATCGATTTACTCGTCGATCGTTTTGCGCATCTCCGCAGAAATACATGTGCAGCTATGGAGAGATATAAAGAGGGATACAGAGAAGAAGAGGGAGACAGACATTGCAGCATCATAGTGTGATAAGAAAACATTGACAACACAAGTCGCATTGCGGCAAATAAACTTAATAGAGGTCTGCAGTGCAGGCGGGGTCGTCGGGCCGGGCAGCACGCAAGTCAGGCCGCGCCGGGCTCAGGGCTGCAAACCAAATTATACCAAAATGCTTGTAAAAGTTGTATACAACAAGTAATTATGAGATACGTAATATATGCAATAAATGTGTTGCCTAATGCCTACGGAGCTATTTATTTCTTCAATGTTACATACTCTGATGTTACCTCTATACTGTTGTATAGACCATGGAGTTATAATTAGACGACGGTATAGACATAAGAACTGTGTGTAAAATTTCTGATTGTAGAGAAGCTTAAAAATACAGAAAAAATACAATAAATATGTACCAGAGTTGAAAGACACAACTTGCAATATACTCTATCGCAGCAATTCCAGTAAAAGAAAGTGAAACGGGTCGGGACAAAGAAAACGGGCCCGTACAGAGCTCTAGAACTGAACACGAAAGACAGGCTGAGGGTTCACGAAGCACGTTCTCCTAACCTTAAAAGTTATTGCTAATCGAACGTGCAATACGACGGTAACCATGGTAACCGTATTCGCTACTCGCGAATATGGCATGGCCCAGTAATATTTCCTGCGATTGGTCCATCAGTCTTAAGCGCAGCCAATCACAATACTTGAGTCATGACTCAGTAGGTCAACTCACGTCCGTCTGATTGTATTGCTGCGCATTACAAAATAATTCCAATTAAAATCGCGGATAAATTAGCAATAAAAATAATATGTGATAAAAAATGGAGTATGTGATAAAAAAATGGCGTGTATGTTTTATTTTGCTCGTTGTATGAACATCATATT